>Ga0163144_10028700_pt1 | contig 10716 bp, 9 predicted proteins | sample OliLak19BULKMAT1_FD_123175 | JGI IMG/M metagenome (GOLD analysis project Ga0163144, IMG submission 123175) | Freshwater microbial mat bacterial communities from Lake Vanda, McMurdo Dry Valleys, Antarctica - Oligotrophic Lake LV.19.BULKMAT1 | ecosystem: Environmental > Aquatic > Freshwater > Lake...
CGAGCGGCTGCCGGGCGCCGGCGCATTGTGCGACGGTCAGCTTTTCCAGATGGAGGTGTCGCGTCCGGGTCAGGTGCCCTACGGCGCACTGCTGCCGCGCGAGCTCGATAATCTTCTCGTGGTGACGACGGTCTCGGCGACGCATGTGGGCTGGGGCACGGTGCGGCAGACGCCGACGCAGATGCATATCGCCGAATCCGCCGCCTGGGCCGCGGTGCTTGCCTTGCGCAACGGCGTGACACCCGCCGCACTCGAAGTCGCCGCGTTGCAACGCCACCTCGTCTCGCACGGGGTGATGATCACATTCTTCAACGACCTCGACATGGCCACACCCGGCGACTGGGTGCCGGCGCTGCAGTATTTCGGCGCACGCGGTTTCTTCGAAAGCTACGACGCGGCGCCGCATCGGCCTTGCGACGCGGCGACACTGGCACGCCGGGCGAAGGACCGCGCGGCGCTCGCCGCGAGGCCGACGCGCGCCGACCTGTGCCGGGCGCTGTTCGAGGGCGGTTAGCTCCGTATCCGGAAGACGAAATAGTGCCAGTGGCAGGAGCCTGCGGGCAGGCGATTCCGAGGCGGCGGCATCCTGCCATATGAAGCCGGAGCACTCCCAACCATCGCCTGTCCGCAGGCTCCTGCAATCGTGAGGCTTCGCCTCAATACTCCTGCCCGTGCGGCTGCAGCAGGATGTCGCACACCTGCACGTGCGGCGGCGCGGCGAGAATGGTGCGCACGGCCTCCGCCACGTCCGCAGCGTTCAACGCGGCGTGCGGCAACCGGCCGCGCGCGCTGCGGCGCAATCCCGCCGCATCGACGTGCCACGGCGTGTCGACCAACCCCGGTGAAACCATCCCTGCTTTGATCGGGAGCCGGCGCGCGGCGACTTCCGCGCGTAACGCATCCGTGACGATGCGCAAAGCGTGTTTTGTTGCCGCATACAGTGGTGGCGTGCCCGGCGGCACGCGATGGGCCGCGAGCGAGGACACGTTGATCACCGCACCCTCGCGTCCGCGCTGAAACTGCGCGCAGGCGAGCCGCATCCCCGCGAGCGGCACGGCGAGATTCAGTTCGAGCGCAGCGCGCTGCTCGCTCTCTTCGGCCCCGAGCAGTGTGCGACCGCCGCGTCGTGTCGGAGAAGCGTCCACGTTTCGCCGCCATCGCGGCTGAAAGAAACCGCACGCTGCGGCAGCGCGCCGCGCGCGCTGCCACGTGTATTCATCATGATAAGGCCACCCGGCAGCTCGACGATCGCGGCTTCGTTGCCGGCGAAAATCGTTTTCTCCGCGCGGGCGGCGCTGTGGGGCGTCGTGTCCGGTTCGGCCGGCTCGGCGGCAGCGGTGCCCAGCGCGTCGCGGCGGTGCCGCGCTTCCGCGCGCGCCATTTCCGTCGCGAATTCCTTCGCCAAATCGGGCACCGGCACGGGCTGGCCCAGCCGCCAAGTTTCGCCGCCGTCGTCGCTGTAGATTGCGTGGGCGCGACCGGCAACCGTGTCACCGAGCCGTGCACTGTGATTGCACGGAACGACCAGCCGGCCCGGTTTGCCTTCGCGCAGGCACACGCCGGGGCTCGGTCCGGTCGCATACCATTCCCAGTCTGGCAGCCGCACGTCGCGCGTCAGGTTGCGCGGCTTGTTCCAACTCGCACCGTCGTCGTCGCTCGCGGCCAGATAGACGCTGTTGTTGTTGCGGCAGAAAAGCAGGAGGATGCGGCCGGTAGCGTCGTCGACGACCGGTGCGGGGTTGCCGCTCGTCCGTCCCTCCTCGCGCCACACGATCTGCACCGGCTGCCACGTGCGTCCTTGATCGAAACTGCGCTTCAAAAGCAGGAAAATCGTGCCGTGGTCCGCGATGCCGTCGCGCCGGCCTTCGCAAAACGCGAGCAGCGTGCCGCGTTTCGAAGCCAACAGGACCGGAATGCGAAACGTGTGAAACCCCTCGGAGCCCGCCCTGAAGAGATCGATCGTAGCGACAGGTTGCGGAGCTTGCGTCGTCGGCTCGGCGACCGCCCGCGGGCACAGGACGAACAGGCCGGCGACGAGCGCCAGGGTGAATCGCAGGATCCGCGTCATGATATTTGCGCGAATGCCGACAACGGCATTCGATGCGCGGCGCTCGCGAAGGGCCAGCAAGGGGGATGAAAGCGTGAGAAAGAATGCATCGGGTTTGAGGGTTTACGGGAATTGCCGGCTCATCGCCCCCGCGTCGCGTCGCAGTCAAACGAGCGCGAGACGGCGGGCAGGAGTGAAACAAACGGGAGGGACGATGGAAGAGCACGAAGCCTTGGTCCGAGAACTAGACCACATGAGAAACGTGGCGAAACGAGTTCCGATCCGGACCTATAGCCGCGCGCGCGAAAGTCCGATGGGCCGAAATAAACGGGTCCACATGCTCTGAAGTTTCGCCAGCGGGCCGATTGCTTCGTTGGTTTCGGTCAGCGCACTGTAAATCGTCGCGAGATAACGGGGACTCACTTTGTGTTCCGCCGCGATGTCAGCGAGCGAGGCGTTCGCTTTTCCCAGCGCGGCCCGATGGCGATAGCGCCAGGCGGCCACAAAGTAGCCGGCGTAGTCGGTGGGCTGCCGCCGATAGAAATCGACGATCCGCAGCACCGCATATTTGTCGCGATCAGTATCGGCCACGACCGGATGCGGCGCGAAGGCAAAGCCGTCGGGCTTCAGGATAAGGTGCTCGGCAACGGTGCGTGCGGCCTGCAGGTTTTTTTGGACGAGCGCCGGTGACATCGAAAGCGATTCGCCGGGGTTGGCGAAGCCGGCTTGGTTCGCAGGATCAACGGGAAACTCCCTCGGCGGGCGGATGTCGGCGCCAGTCAGGTCGTGGATGGTGTAGTCGTATTCGGCATGGCTCAGTCGGCGTGCGAGCACGGGCCCGGGGTCGCCGGTGTGCCTGGTGGATTCATTCTAGCGCAGCGCGTGGAGCCACGCGGTGATCTCGTGGCGCTGCGCGTCGGTCGGTTTTTTGGCTTCGACGGGGGCATCTCGGCCGCCTCGAGCCGCTCCAGCACCAGTTCCCAGTGGCCGAAGCCAGCGATGACGGCGCCGGTCGTCTGGAATGGGCTGAGATCGAGCTCGCCCTCCGGTTTGTCCGGCCCGTGGCAGGAGAGGCAGTAGGTTTCGACGAACGGCCGCACGGCGCCGTGAAACTGCTGATCGAGCAAGACCTCCGTCGCGGTCGTGGCGGCGATCGCGAGTGGGGGCTCGGCCCCGCGGGTGGGCGAGCCAAAGCAAAGCACCGCGGCCGTGAAAATGATCGGCTTCAACATTCGGGATGGGGTGCCTCCAAAGAGGGCCCAAACAAATGAAACTTCAAGCCCCCGGAACGATCATAGCGTTCACCGTGCCGTGCGGCGAAGAGATGGCGAATGCGGTTGGGGCGACCGCCGCTACCTTTGCAGCTTCGCTTCCAGTTCGTCCATGGTGCGCAGAAATGCGCGCTCGAGGTCGATGTCGTAGGCGCGAGCCAGCACGAGCACGCTCCACAGGCAGTCGGCCAACTCGTGCGCGAGCTTGGCGTCGACGCCGGGGACATCGCGCGCGCCGCTCTTCGCCATCACGAGCTTCATCAGGTCGCCCACGTCCACCACGAAGCCCTGCATGATCTCCTCGCGCGTCCATTCGCGGCCTCGCTGCGCCTTTTCGCGGGCGGCGAAACAATCGCGGATTTGCAAGGCGCGGGCGGTCAACTGTGGCAGGTTCATGGTGGCGGGAGTGGATCACCGTTCTGCGCCGGCGCGGCGCGAGCACAATGCGGGAATGTCAGACTACGGAGACGTCCGATCGGACGTAGGCGGGCGCCGAAACAGCGTTCGCCGGTGCGTAACTCCCGCGCTTAATTGATGGCGCGCCGCGCCGATTGAGAACCAATGCTGTCCGACTCAGGTCCGGCACCAGCGGCCTTCGCCCGGCAAACGCCGCAGGTTTCGCGACCTTGTTTCGTCGATGCGGTCGCCATGGTGGTGACGGCGGAGGACGATCGGATCGTCTCTTTCATGAATCCAACACCTGCCGGAAAACACTCGCCGGCGCCCGAAGGCCGCCGCCGCCGCGGGTGGGTGCGCGGCTGCCGTTCGCTCGCGCAGGGGTGTGTGCTTGCCAGTTTGCCGGCGCTGGGCGCGGCGCACGCTCTTTCGGCCGCCGCGGCTCCCGCGCCCGCGGCTGCGCCCGCCTATGCGGATCTGTCGCTGGAGCAGTTGATGGATCTGAAAGTGGAGCGCGTCTATGGCGCGTCCCGCCAGATGCAGAAAGTGACGCAGGCGCCGTCCTCCGTCTCCATCGTCACGGCCGATGACATCCGGCTCTTCGGCTGGCGAACTCTCGCCGATGTCCTGCGCAGCGTGCGGGGCTTTTACGCGTCGGACGATCGCAACTACACCTTTCTCGGCACGCGTGGATTCCAACGGCCGGGCGACTACAACACGCGCGTTCTGGTGCTCGTCGACGGGCACCGGATGAACGACAATGTCTATGACGGCTCCTATTTCGGCCGCGAGGCCATGGTTGCCGTCGATATGATCGAGCGCGTCGAGGTCATCCGCGGACCCAGCTCCTCGATCTACGGCAGCAGCGCGTTTTTCGGCGTCATCAACATCGTGACGAAGCGGGGATCGGAAGTGTCCGCCGAGGTGGGGACGCTGGGCAGTTACGAGGGCCGGTTCGCGTTCAACCACAAATTCCGCAGCAACCTGGAGTGGCAGTTTTCCGGTTCGTATTTCACGAATGCCGGCGCGAAGCGGATTTATTATCCGGAATTCGATCAGCGCATCAGCGACAATCCGGCGGCCGCGAACGACGGCGTCGCGGAGAACGCGGATCGCGAGGACGCGGCGCAACTGTTCACGGCACTGAGCTATTACGACTTCACGTTGAGCGCCTTTGTGAGCCGTCGGCTCAAGGAGGTGCCGACCGCGTCGTATGGCACGGTGTTCAATGACGGCCGCGAGCGCACCGGCGACCGGCGGGCTTACGTGGACGCGAAATTCGATCGCGCGACCGGCGACCATCGCGTGCTCGGACGCGTGTTTTACGACCAGTATCGTTACAGCGGCCAGTATCCCTACGACTACGCGGCGCCGGGCGAGCGGCCCGCCATCACGATGGAAAGCGATGGCGCGATCGGGGAATGGATCGGCACGGAGTGGCAGCTCAACGTGCGCGCGGTGCCCGATCATGCGTTCATCGCCGGGGTGGAGTTTCGCGAGAGCATGCGCGAGCGGCAGTATTACTCGACCACGCTCGACGATTCGCGCCGCAGCCGGAACCTCGGTCTTTTCGGCCAGTGGGAGGGCAACCTCGGGAAGAGCCTGCTGCTGAGCGGGGGCCTGCGCTACGATCACTACTTCGGCAGCTTCGGCGGCACGCTGAACCCGCGCGTCGCGGCCATCTATAGCCTGACGGGAACCTCGACGGTGAAGCTGCTCTACGGCGAGGCGTTTCGCGCGCCGAATCCCTACGAGCGTTTTTATTACACGGGGTCGCGCACCCGCACGCTGCAACCCGAGCGGATTCGCACGGAGGAGCTGGTGTTGGAGCACTACTGGGGGCCGGCGTATCGCGGCACGATTTCGCTCTACCAATACGACATCAAACGCCTGATCAACCAGGCGGCGACGCCGGCGGGAGACGTGTATTTCGAAAACTTGGACGCGACTCATGCCATCGGCGGCGAGCTCGAGTTCGAGGCGAAGCACGCTTCCGGACTGCTCGCACGTGTTTCCTATGCGCACCAGAAAGCGGAGGACGTCGGAACGGGAGAAACGTTGACGAACTCGCCGCGATCGCTGGCGAAGCTCAACCTGGCCTGGGCGGCGCCCAGGCAGGTGTTTTCGGCCGGCGGCGAGCTGCAGTTCCAGTCCGGGCTGCGCACGCTCGCGGGCGCGCGCACCGGCTCCGCGATGGTCGCCAATCTCCATGTCACCAGCCGCCGGCTCGTGCCGGGCTGCGAACTCGCGATCACCGCGAGCAATCTGTTCGACCGGCGTTACGCCACCCCGGGCGCGGAGGAACACGCGCAGGACACGCTCGTGCAACCGGGGCGCCTGCTCTGGCTGAAGCTCACGCGGAAATTCTAATCACCCACTTCACCGCCCCCGCCCGGAAATCATCCTCATGTGCCATCCTTGCCCGCCCTCCGCAGGCCGCCGCCACCCGCGGCGACTCGGGCGACTGCCTGGCTGTTGGAGGCTGGCGCTCTTGCTGGGAATGATGGCGACGGTGCCGGCGCGCGCGGCCCCGAATGACGGCAGCGCGCCGAAAGAAACCGCGGTGATGGCGGCGTTCCTCTACAATTTCACGAAGTTCATCGACTGGCCGGCCGCGGCCTACGGCCAGCCCGATGGGCCTTTCACCATTGCCATCCTCGGCGCGACCACGCTTTCGGCCGAGCTCGAGCAGGCGGTGCGGGGCCGCAAGGTGGGCGGGCGCGAGGTCGTCATCCGCCTCTGCCGCACCGCCGCCGAAGCGGCGATCGCGCAGATGGTCTTCGTGATGGCGGATGATGCGACGCTGCGGGAGTTGCTGCAGCGGGTCGATGGGCGGCCGGTTGTTCTGGTGGGCGAATCCGAGCGTTTCCTGCGGCAGGGAGGCACGATCGCGTTCCTGTTCGAGGCGGACAACAAGGTCCGTTTCGCGATCAACATGACGGCCGCGGATCGCGCGGGATTGCGGATCAGCGCGCAACTGCAGAAGCTCGCCAAATCCATCCTCCGGGGGAACTGACATGCGCGCCTTCTCGCACCTTCCGGTCAGGCAGCGCTTCACGGTCATCACCATGATTGCGAGCGGCGTGGCGCTGCTGCTGGCCGGCGCCGCGTTCACGACCTACGAGGTGATCGTGTTTCGCGATACGCTGGTGAAACAACTGGGCCGCACCGCCCTGATTCTCGGCGAAAACAGCTCGGCGGCGCTGTCGTTTCGCGATCCCGTATCCGCCACGCAGACGCTGCGCTCGCTCGCCAACGATCCGCACATTGTGGTGGGAGCGATCTATGACGAACGCGGCGCGGTGTTCGCGACGTATCGCTCCGCGGCCGCGCCGGCGGCGGCGCTTCCGACGACGCTCGCGGTGGGCCACCGTTTCGGCTCCGCCTCGCTCGAGTTGTTTCAGGTCATCATGCTCGAGGGGGATCGAGCGGGCACCCTCTATTTGCGGTCCGATCTCGCGGAGATGGAGGCGCGCCTTCTGCGCTATGTCCTGATCGCCGTGGCGGTGTTGATCTTGTCGTCGCTCGTGGCGTGGCTCCTGGCGCGGCGGCTGCATCCGATGATCACCCGGCCCATTTCCCATCTCTCCGCGGTCGCCGGCCAGGTCGCCCTTGATCGCAATTATTCGGTCCGCGCGGTCAAGGAGGCGGATGACGAGATCGGCCGGCTGATCGACGGCTTCAACGAGATGCTGGCCCAAATCCAGGCGCGTGACGGCGAACTCGCCGCCGCCCGCCAGACCCTCGAATTGCGCGTGGCCCAAAGGACGGGCGAGCTCAGCGCCGAAGTGGCCGAGCGGCGGCGCTCGGAAGCGGCGCTGCTGGAGAGCAACCGGCGCTTCGAACTCGTCGCGCGCGCCACCTCGGAAGTGATCTGGGATTGGGATTTACGGCAGGGCACGCTGTGGTGGAACGAGAACCTCAAGCTCGGTTTCGGCTATGAGACCGCGGCTTTCACGACGCCGGAATCGTGGTCCAACCGGATCCATCCGGACGACGCGCGTGCCGTCATATCGGGCATCCATGCCGTGATAAACGGCGGGGGCCGGCTGTGGTCGGCCGAGTATCGCTTTCGCCGCGCCGACGGCACCTATGCCGACGTGTTCGATCGCGGCTACGTGCAGCGCGACGAGAATGGCAGTCCCCTGCGCATGATCGGCACCTTGCAGGATGTCACGCAGCGCCGGGTGGCGCAGGCCGAGCTCGAACGCACCCACCGCGAGCTCGTCGACGCCTCGCGCCGCGCCGGACAGGCCGAAGTCGCGACGAGCGTGCTGCACAATGTCGGCAACGTGCTCAACAGCGTCATCGTCTCCTCCACGCTGGCGCACGAGCGCGTGTGCGCGATGCGCTTGCGGCAGTTCAGCCGCGCGGTGGCGCTCCTGGAGGAGAACCAGGCGCGGCTGGGGGCGTTTTTTACGGAGGATCCCAAGGGGCGCGTGCTGCCCGGTTACCTGCGTGATTTGAGCGTGCAACTGGAAGGCGACCGCACCCGGGTGTTGGAGGAGATTGATGGGCTGAGACGCCACATCGAGCACATCAAGGAGATCGTCACGCGGCAGCAGGACTTTGCCCGCGGCGTGGGCGTGCTCGAAACGACTCCGCTCGCCGGCATCGTCGACGACGTGATTGCGTTCAACGCCGATTCGCTCGCCCGGCACACGATCGAAGTCGTGAAGCGTTACGAACAGGTGCCCCTCTTCCCGGTCGATAAACACCGGGTGATGCAAATTCTGGTGAATCTCGTCCGCAACGCGAAGGAGGCGCTCAAAGCCGCACCGGCGGTGGCCCATCGCCGGCTGGAGCTCGACCTGGCCCGCACGCCCACGGGCGGCGTGCGCGTGCGGGTGGCGGACAACGGGGTCGGCATCGCGCCCGAGAACCTCACCCGGATTTTCCAGCACGGCTTCACCACACGCCACGATGGTCATGGCTTCGGCCTGCACAGCGGCGCGCTCGCGGCCCGGCAGTTGGGCGGGCAGCTCTCGGTCCAAAGTGACGGTCCCGGTCGTGGCGCCGTCTTCGTCCTCGAAATCCCCGTGCAAAAGGCGCCGTCATGTTAGAGCTCAACAACCGGCTGCTGATTGTGGACGACAACGCGTCCATCCACGAAGATTTCCGCAAGATTCTCGGCGGGCCGTCGGCCGACGCGACGCTGGCCTCGGCGGAGGCGCTGCTCTTCGGGGAGACGGCCAAAGTCGCGCGGGTGTTTGATCTGACGATGGCATCCCAAGGCGAGGAAGCGATCGAGCTCTTGCGCCAGGGGATGGACGCGGGCCGGCCGTTTGCGCTGGTCTTTCTCGATATCCGTATGCCGCCCGGCATCGACGGCGTCGAAACCGCGCGCCGACTCTGGGCCCTCGATCCTGACCTGCCGATCGTGATTTGCAGTGCGTATTCGGATTACTCGTGGGCGGAGATGGCCGCCCGCCTGGGCCCGTCCGAGCGCTGGATCCTGTTGAAGAAGCCGTTCGAGAACATCGAGGTGCTCCAGATGGCGACGGCACTGGTCGAGACGCGGGCGTTGCAGCAAGTCGCGCGCGCGCGGCAGGCGGATCTCGAGGCCTTGGTCGCGGAGCGGACGGCAACGTTGACGGCCACCCTGAGCCGGCTTGAGGCGAGCGCGGCGGCCCAGGCGCGGGCGGACGAGGAGAAACGCGAGCTGGAACGCAAGCTGGAGCAGGCGCAGCGGCTGGAAAGCCTCGGGGTGCTCGCCGGCGGCATCGCGCATGATTTCAACAACATCCTCACCGGGATCCTCGGTCGCGCCTCCCTCGCGCGGCTCGGGGCCACGCCGGCCGAGTTGGACCAGCACTTGCACGAAATCGAGCTGTGCACGCGGCGCGCCGCCGAACTGTGCGAACAGATGATGGCTTACGCCGGGCAGGGCCGCGTGCTCGTCCGGGAGTTGAGCATCAATGAGCTCGTGCAGGAGATGGGCGGGCTGGTGCACGCGTCGGTGCCGCGTGACGTCGAATTCCAAATCAGGCTCGCTCCCGGCGAGCCCGTGGTGCGCGGTGATCCCACGCGGTTGCGGCAGGTGGTGATGAATCTCGTGATCAATGGTGCGGAGGCGCTCGGCGCGGAGGTCCGGCAGTTGCGGCTTTCCACGGAGACGCAGCCGCTCTCCCGGCCGGAGCTGGCGGCAATGACTTTCTCCGGAGAGGCGATGCCCGGCGACTACGTGATTATCCAGGTCTCGGATACGGGGAGCGGCATGAGCCCGGAAACGATCCGGCGCATTTTCGAGCCGTTCTTCACCACGAAATTCGAAGGCCGTGGGCTGGGCTTATGCGCGGCGCTCGGCATTGTGCGCAGCCACGGCGGGGCCCTCGACGTCGAGAGCGTGCCCGGCGCGGGATCGACGTTTCGCGTCTGCCTGCCGATGATTGCCGGGAGCATGGCGCCGCCCGCCGCGGCCGTGCGGGCTCCCCGCCGCAGCGCGGCGGGCGCGGGGCGGGCGCGCTTGCTGGTGGTGGATGACGAGGAGTGCGTCCGCAAGGTCACGGCCTATTCGCTGGAACGCGACGGCTACGTGGTCGACGTGGCGTGTGACGGCCTGGAGGCGCTGGAGCTGGTGCGCCGCGCGCCCGACGCGATCGACGCGGTGGTGATGGACATGACCATGCCCCGCCTGGGTGGCGCGGCGGCGTTGCACGCGATGCGCGAGATCCGGCCGGACCTGCCGGCGGTGTTGATCAGCGGATTCGGACAGAAGCAGACCCTCGCCAGCTTTGCCGATCAATCGCACACGGTGGCGCTGGAGAAGCCGTTCGACATTGCGCTGCTTTGCGGCGCCGTCGCGGGAGTGCTCCAGGGCCGCGACGGGGCAGGAGGTCACGGGCCGGCGCTATCCGGGAGCGCGCAGATCTAGCCCGCATATTTCATGCTTTCTGCGTCCTTTTTCCGGCGTTGGTCGGCGGACAGGCGGTGAGCTTGCGTGAGCGTGCGTCCTGTGCGGGCTAAAAGCAAAACCGCTTGGGGTTTTGCACTTAGCCCGGA
>Ga0163144_10028701_pt1 | contig 10716 bp, 9 predicted proteins | sample OliLak19BULKMAT1_FD_123175 | JGI IMG/M metagenome (GOLD analysis project Ga0163144, IMG submission 123175) | Freshwater microbial mat bacterial communities from Lake Vanda, McMurdo Dry Valleys, Antarctica - Oligotrophic Lake LV.19.BULKMAT1 | ecosystem: Environmental > Aquatic > Freshwater > Lake...
GCCGCGGGTCGGCGCCGGTGCATTCGTGCGTTGGCCGCCACCGCCGCGGAAGCTGCTTGCGCCATCGCCCCAATCGTTGCTGCCGCCCCCGCTGCCGGCGCCGTCACGATCCCGCGAACCGAGCATCTTCACGTCGTTCGCGATGACTTCGGTGCGATAATGCTTGACGCCCTGGTCGTCGTCCCAGGTTCGCGTTGAAAAACGACCCTCAACGTAGACCTGCTTCCCTTTCGTGAGGTTCTGCGCCAATCGTTCGGCGAGGTCGCGCCAAACGATGATGTTGAACCACTCGGTCTCTTCTTTCCATTCGCCGGTGTTCGCAGGGTCGCGGTAATTACGATTGACGGCCAGCGTAAAGGATGTTTGCGCTGTCCCGTTCGCTGTGTATCGCATCTCCGGGTCTTTGCCGACGTTGCCGATGAGCATGACCTTGTTCAGGCTGACCATGGGTGCTCTCCTCTTTCTCGGCCGCGACTAGGCGTCGGCCGCGGTTCCTTCGGGCTCCACAACGGCGGCCTCGGCATCCGGCTCTGCCTCGGCAACTGCCGGGACGGATACCTCGGCGAGCAGTTGTTCAGGTGCAGCCACGGCTGCCGGTGCTTCCGCTATCGACGTTTCTGCGACAGCCGTTGCCACTGCCGCTTCGACGGGTGCGACCGCGGCAGGCGCGGCGTTGGGATCGCGGCGTGGTTCGCGCGGCGGCGGCGGCACGGGCAGTTCATCCGCTCGTACAACAAGGTGTCGAAAAATACGCTCATCGATGCCCATCGCCGCTTCCAGGGAACTCACGCCCGTAGGGTCGATTTCGATCCGCGACACGATGTAGTCGCCATCGATTGCGCGCCCGATCGGATAGGCGAGGCGTCGCCTGCCCCAATGATCGACTTTCGTGACCTTGCCGCCTCGCGATTCCACGTGGGTGGTCAAGTTCTGGATGCTGGCGTCAGCACCCCCGGCCTCCATGACCGCCAGGTCGTAGATGACCGTCAGTTCGTATTCCCGCATGGGACTCCATTTTCGCCGGGCGTTGGGATTGCCCGCATGCAGCGAGCCGTGTTCCCGGCACGAACAAAAACCGTACCACCGCCCGCGGTATGACTCAACGCCCGCCACGTCATATGCTGACGCGCATGAGCGGTAGATCGGTGGGCGCGCGAAGGGTCCCTCCGGACACCTCAACCGACCGAAGGTTACCGCGCCTTCCACTTCCTGTAGACGGGCGGCCCATCGGGTCGGGGTTTGTATTTGGCGTACATGGCGCTCTCCAGCAGGAATTCGAACAACGTCTCGCCGTCGTCCGTCTTTCCTCCGCTCGCTTCGTACGATGCCTTCGCAGTCTCGTATTCCGAGACATCTGTCACCAGCCGCGCCCTGCCCGTGATGTAGAACTCGTCATCGACTTCGTCGGCCGGGAAGCTGTGGATCGCATAGCGTCCGTCCCGCTCCAGGTCTAGCTTCTTCGCCGACTGGTTCAGGATGAACCCCTAAATTCCCTCGCGAACGATCACCGGGCAGAAGGGATGGACGCGCGGACCCCCGTCGCTGCGCACGGTCGCGAGGTATCCGAGGCCGATTCCCACGCGATAGAGTAGTTCGCGGTCGGCCCTCGCCATTTCAGGCTCAGCTTCGGTAAAGTCACTCCATCTCGCCATGGGACAACCTCCTCGGCAATCCTGCCCAGAGCATCCCACAGGAAACGTCGGCTCGCCACTCGCGGCGTCAGCGAAGGGCGGAAAGGACGATGTCCCGCGCGATCGGACCCGCTTCGATTGAACCAGAGTTGCCCTCGTCCAGGACAACGGCAGCCACCGCCTGGGTTCCGTTCACTGGCGCAAACGCCACGAAAAGCACGTGCTGCTGGGCGCCCGCATCCTCGGCCGTCCCTGATTTGCCTCCGAAGTTGTTGTATCCCGCATTGGCGAATGCAGCGGATGCCGTCCCGGTCTTGCTCGTGACGAGCTGCAGCCCGAGCCGGAGATGCGCCAACTGCGCAACGCTCAGGCCGAGTTTCCCTTTGGACGTGGCTGCCTCGCCCGCCACGAGGATGGGAGCGCGCAGTTCGTTGTTCAGGAAGGCGCTGTACGCGTTTGCCAGTTGAAGCGGTGTAATCAGGAGATCCCCCTGGCCGATCGCAAGGTTCACTTCGTCGCCCGGGAACCAGGTTTCCTTGCGTTTCGCCCGCTTCCATGCGGCATCGGGCACAAGTCCGTCTTCCTCGGAAAGACCGACGACGCCGGCCGCGGTCCCGAATCCGAACGCCCGCGCCGTCGTGGATAGCGCCCCATCGGTTTTGTTGTACAGCGTGAGTCCGATCTCATAAAACACGGAGTTGCATGACCGCATCAGCCCTTCCGCGATCGTCAGCAGCCCTTGCCCTCCTTCCCAGTTGCGCCTGGGCGGGCTGATCCCGGACCAGGTCGCACCGCAGTTTAGTTCGTCGCTCGGCTTGTAACCGCCGTACAGAAGACCGGCCGCGCCCGTGACCAACTTGAACGTCGAGCCGGCAGAATACAGCCCGGTCGTTGCCCGGTTTGCCTGCGGACCACCACTCGCTGCACTAATCGCCGCCAGGGCCGGCCCATCGTTCCGCTCGAATGCGTTCGGGTCGAACGATGGGGAGCTATTGAGCGCCAGTAATGCATTGGTCCGCGGATCGATGACAACGGCTGCCCCCGCTCGCGTTCCCAGCCGCTCTTGTGCTTTCCTCAGGACGACGGAGTCCAACGTGGTGGTGATGTCCTGCCCCTGCACAAACGCGCGGTTGGCAAGCGTCTTCACCGTCAGCCCCGATGCATCCACAATCCGCAGGTCCGCGCCCACCGTCCCGGCGAGTTTCGCCTCTTGCGAGGCCTCGATTCCGGTCGCGCCGATCCGGTCCCCCACGCGAAAACCTTCCCCGGACTTCGCCTTCAACTCGTCGGCGGTGAGTTCGCGCGTGTATCCCACGACATGCGCCGCCGCCGCGCCAAGCGCGTGCACGCGCTGCGATTCGAAATACAAGAGCACGCCCGAAAGGCTCCTCAGGTTCGCGGCAGCCTCCGCCTGGTCGTCGCGAATAGGCCCCACCGCCACGCGTTGATTCTGCCCCGCCCGGCTGTTCATCGCGGAATCGACCTGGCTCTCTGTAAACCCAAACTTCAACAGTTCGCCGACGAGGGATGCCCGGTCCTGTATCGCCGACCGGTTCAATCCGAGGATACGAACATCCTGCGTCACGGACAGCGGCGCCCCGGCCCGGTCAAGGATAGCGCCGCGCTTCGGGCGCTCGATGACGCTTCGCATACTCAATCCGATGCCCAGGTCCGGGTGGATGACCGAAGGGTCCCAGCGGAACAGCACGTCCTTGCCGGTTCGGGTCAGGTTAAGTGTTGTGGTGTATTCGAGTTCGCCAAAATAGGCTGTGGAGACATGGACAATGAGTGTGGCTCGTTCTGGAGAGGCGTTCGCGACGGTTGCCACGATTGCTCGTGCTGTCACCTCCCGTTCGAAACTGCCATAGGCATCGAGGAATACGGCCAGCGGGAAGGCCCGCTGCGAATCGGCATCCATCAACGGATATGCGGTCGCAATGTCGCCTGCTGACCAGGCGCGCGCGAAGGCCTCCGCTGCCGCCTGGGGTGAACGTGCTGAAGTCACGGGAGTTCCCACTGCCGGGATCGTTTCCCCCGTTGCGCGATCATGCGTGACCGCGCGCACGCCCACGACGACGCTTCCCACCAGCAGCCCAAGGATCACCGCGCCCATGAACGCCGCGCGCATGGCCACTCCTGGCCGTCTCCGGCCATTCCCCACCTTCGTCAGTGTAGCCCTGGCGGCGGTCTCGATCTTGTTCGTCCTCGCTTGCGGAGTTCCCGGTGACCGCAGCAGCGGACCAGGCCCGACAGTGATCCGGCCAGCTGCCAGCGGTGAACCGCGCTTGCTCCAGCTTGGTCTCGGCTCCCTCCCGCCGGAGCGAACGAACGATGCCGTGGTGGGTGCCTTCGCCACCGCTGCCCAGTACGCCGAATTCATCCTTATCCAACGCACGCCTCCCTGGGAGGACTTTCTGCCGGGCGGCCAGGAATCCAGGGCCACCACAAATACCACTCGCCTCGAAACCGGCCTGTTGAAGCAATACCACGCGCTCGGACTGTTTTACGCGATCGACCCCACGGATGGCGCTGTTCAACGCACCCGCATCGCGAACCTGCCGGGCAATATCGATCCGCAGGCGGGCTTCGCGGATCCAGCTCTCCGGAACGCCTTCCTCGCCTACACCGCCTATGTAGCAAAAAACTATAACCCCGCCTATCTCGCCATCGGTGTGGAAGTGAACATGATGTATGAACGCAACACGCCCGCGCAGTTCGAATCCTTCGTCTCCCTCTACAAAGAGGCCTACGACGTCGCGAAGGGGGCGAACCCCAAGATCAAGGTGTTCCCCACATTTCAGCTCGAAGTCATCGAAGGTTCGTTCGGCGCCGCCCACCCGCCCCATTGGGAGGTTCTCGATGCCTTCCGCACCAAAATGGATGTGCTTGCGATAAGCACCTATCCCTATCTCGGCGATGCACGCAACGCCGCCGAGATCCGAGGAGACTATTTTTCCCAACTGCGCCAGCGCTTCAAGGGTGAGATCATCATCGCCGAGACCGGCTACGCCTCCGCGCCCGTCGAGGGGCGCGTCAATGCCGGGACGGAAGAAGACCAGTTGGCCTATACTCAACGGCTTCTCGCTGACGCCGAAAGGAGCGGATTCACGCTCGTTGTCTGGACACCCGCCCTGGACCCGGCCTTCGCTCGCGGCGGAACCGCGAACTCGTTGCGTGATTCCGGTCTGCGCCGCAGTGACGGCTCCAACAAGCTCGCCTGGACTACCTGGGAAGACTGGGTCCGGCGCCCTTTCAAGCGGCCATGATGGGGCGGATGCGCCGCGAACGACCGCTTCGTTCGCTCGGTGCCTCCGCCGCCCTGCTTCTGGCGCTGTCGATCGCGCTTAGCATCGCCGTCGCCAACCACCCCGCGCCCGTCCAGGGCGATATCGCCATCTCAAAGCGTGTCCAGGCCGCCCCGCTCCTGGAAGGTCTCGCGGCCTTCATCAATCCGCTCGCTGGTTTTCCCCAGTGGATCCTCGTCTTCGGTGTCCTGGCATTGTTGATTTCGGGAAAGCGCCTCGGAGGCGGGCGCCCTGGTTCACAACTTCGAAGGGAGGCCTTCTGGGCGATTGCCGCGGTAGTCGCCCTTCGCTTCGCGGTCGAGCTTTTGAAGGAAGCCGTGGGTTCGCCCCGGCCTCTTGCCGCCTATGGCATCCGCGTATCCGATATTCGCGACAGTTTTGGATTCCCCAGCGGCCACGTATACGGCGATGTCCTCGTGTACGGGGCGCTCGCGGTTTACGGGCGTGCCTTCCTTTCCACCCGTCTCGTGGAACCGTTCCGAATCCTGGTGGCGGTCGTTCTCGTTGGCGCCGGGCCCTCACGCCTCGTCGTTGGCGCGCACTGGCCCGTCGATGTCCTGGGCGGATACGTGTGGGGGGCGACCGCGCTGCTCGTGGCGCTCACACTGGCGCGCTGGGGCGGAAGGCGCCGTTGGCAACGAGCCGTTTCCCCCCGCGGTCGATTGTCGCCTCAAAACAGAACCGTGCCTGACGGCGATTGCGGTGCCGCGGGCCCCCCTGGAACCGATGCATCGGGCGCGATCCAGCGGTCCATATCGGCCGCCGCGAATCGCATGGAAAGCCTGTCATCGTCGCCGCGCGTAAGCACCGCAATTCGTCCGGTTTCCCCATCGGGCATGGCCTTCAAGCGCGCCCGGAAGATGAGTGCCAGTTCCCATCCCGAGGTTTCCGTTTCCAGCGAAATCGTATCGACCAGGTCGATCGTTTCAACGGTATCGCCGCACCACTCGTCGCCGAGAGCGGAGGCCGTCTCCCAGATCGACGCCCCATAATCGGCGACAGTCCACGGCACCCAGCGGCCGCGAGCTTCCTTGGCGGCTATATCAAATGCCACAATCTGGCCGTCCCATTCTGGCACCAGATAAACGCTGACAAATGCGCCCCCGCGCGAAACTTCCTTGCGAGGCGGCCCAAACGTTGCCTTCACGGGTGTGCCTAGAACAAGCCGGTGAACGTGGTATCGTCTTCGAATGGACCGACCGCTGCCAGCGTTGCCGCGGCGGGCGATAGCAACTCCCGGCCAACGCGGACCACATCGTCAAGCGTTACGGCTTCTATCCGTCGTACGGCCTCATCGACCGTGAGGATGTGGTCCTGGAGCAGCTCCTGGGAGCCGAGCCATCCAGCCACCGCGCGGGTGTCTTCCATCCGTAGCTGAATCCTCCCGCGGGCCATTTGCCGGCCCTTATCCAGTTCCTTGGGGGAGATTGTCCTGAGGAGCAGTTCGATTTCAGAGAAGCTCACCTCGGCGGTCGTGCGGGCGTTCTCCGGGTCACACCCGGCATAAATCGTAAAGGAACCAGTGTCGCGAAACTCGGATGGGTAACTGTGCACGTCGTAGACGAGCGCGCGTTCTTCACGCAATTCAAGAAACAGCCTGCTCGACATCCCTTCTCCGAGGACGGTGCTCAAAAGATCCACGGCGTAGCGATCAGGGTGCTCCAGAGAGACGCTCGGGAACGCGATGCAGAGGTGTGCCTGCTCGGTCTCTTTTTCGCGCACGGCGATTCGCCGGACAAGTGGTCTTTTGACGAACGGGTACCATGGCCCTGGCGAGCCCGCTGGCATATCGCCAAGCCATTTCCGGGCTTCCCCAACAATATCGTTGTGGCGGACGTTACCAGCCGCCACGAGGACGATGTTGGACGGTACGTACTGTGAACGCAGGTAACGGTTCACACTGGAAAGGGGAGTCGAAGTCACGCTCGCCGGGGTGCCGCCGACGTTTCGCCCCAGTGGCTGCTCCGGCCAAAGGGTCTCGTCTATGAGGATGCCCGCCAGTTCGCCCGGGCTATCTTCCACCGAAGCGAGCTCTTCGAGGATGACGGCCCGCTCCTTCTCTAGCTCCGCTGCGTCCATGATCGGCTCACGGATCATGTCCGCGAGGATGTCGAGGGTTTCCAGCGCGGCGGTGTGGGGGACCTTCGCGTAGTACACGGTCACTTCGCGGTCGGTGGCAGCGTTGTGCATCCCACCGACGGATTCGATTGCTTCCGAGATTTCACGCGCCGTCGGACGTCGGGAGGCGCCTTTGAAGAGCATATGCTCAAGGAAATGGGAGAGGCCCGCCTCTTCATCCGCCTCGTAGCGGCTGCCCGCGCCAACATAGACGCTGATTGTGGCGGAGCGCGTGTGCGGCATTTCGCCGGTGACGATGCGGAGACCGTTTGGGAGAGTTGTCTTGTTGTACATTCGGTAGAGGCCGAGGGCCGAAGGTCGAATCATAGCCGCCCTCTTCCCTTGACGATAGCAGAGGCGATGCCGACAGGTGCGACGAATGTGTTGCATGGTCGTCCTATCCTGCCCACCGTCGCGCGAAGGAACTCGCCGTCCGTCGCGCGCCTGAGCCCTTCCGCGGAAGGGCTGCGATGTTCAGGCTTGCGAACTGGTTGGGTATTCGATCTCGCCTATTCTAATCCGTTCTCCACGCAAAACATTGAACCGCGCGATTCGGACCGGCGGTGCGGTGAAGGTTTTGCGCGCTGCTCACGCGAAAGGCGGAGTGGGGGAAGTAGCGAGCGTCGGACCCCGTAGCGCGCGCGGAAGCAAGCGCTGGGATGGCCAGGCCTGCGAATCTGTTGGGGGCGCTTGGGGGCGGTCTGCGCTCCGGTCCCCAAGCAAAACTTTGCACGCCGCTTACACGAACTAGCACTCTCTGCCAGAGAGTGCTAACATTCGCTTGCAACAATTTCACTGCACTTCCCCAGGAGGCAAGTCCGTATGGCCGCTAAGGCAGCACCCGCGAAGGCGAAGACCAAGCTCGTCCCCCTCGCAGACCGCATCGTCATCACCCCCCTCAAGCTCGATGAGGTGACCGCAAGCGGTCTCGTCATCCCCGATACCGCCAAAGAAAAGCCCCAACAGGGCGAAGTCGTCGCCGTCGGCCCCGGTCGCCTCGATGACGATGGCAAGCGCGTCCCGATCGACGTCGTCGTCGGTGACCGCATCCTCTATGCCAAGTACACCGGCACCGAGATCAAGCTCGATGGCGACGATTACATCGTCCTCAACGACAAGGACATCCTCGCCAAGCTCGTCGTCTAGTCGCGAACTACGGCTAATAGGCTGGTAGCTAACAGCTTTCTTTCTGCATGGTTCAAGGAGTAACTCATGGTTGCCAAGCAACTGTTGTTCGATGAGGCCGCCCGCAGGGGCCTCAAGGATGGCGTCGATGCTCTCGCCGATGCGGTCAAGGTCACCCTTGGTCCCCGCGGTCGCAACGTCGTCATCTCGAAAAAGTACGGTGCGCCCACCATCACCAAGGACGGCGTGACCGTCGCCCGCGAAATCGAACTCGAAGACCCCTTCGAGAACATGGGCGCCCAACTCGCCAAGCAGGTCGCGACGAAGACGAACGACATCGCTGGCGATGGCACCACCACTGCCACCGTGCTCGCACAGTCCCTCGTCCGCGGAGGTCTCAAGATCACGGCCAGCGGCGCGAACCCCATGGCCGTGAAGCGCGGTATCGAAAAGGCGCTCGTCGCCGCCATCGCCGACCTGCGTGCCCAGGCCCGCCCCGTCCTCACGAAAGAACAGATTGCCCACGTCGCCGCCATCTCCGCCAATGACAAGCAGATCGGCGAACTCATCGCCGACGTCATGGAGAAGGTCGGCAAGGACGGCGTCATCACCGTTGAGGAGTCCCGTGGCATCAAATTCGAAACCGAGTTCGTCGATGGCCTTCAGCTCGACCGCGGCTTCGTTTCGCCCTACTTCATCACGAACTCCGACCGCCAGGAGGCCGCCCTCGACAACCCCGTCATCCTCATCACCGATAAGAAGATCTCGGCCGTTCAGGACATCCTGCCCGTGCTCGAACGCATCCTCCAGGTGACCAAGGACATCGTCATCATCTGTGACGACATGGACGGCGAAGCGCTCGCGACGATGGTCGTGAACAAGCTGCGCGGCACGATCAACATCCTCGCCGTCAAGGCGCCGGGATTCGGCGACCGCCGCAAGGCCATGCTCGAAGACATCGCGATCCTCACGGGTGGCACCTTCATCACCGAGGACCTCGGTCGCAAGCTGGATTCCGCTACCGCCGCCGACCTCGGCCGCGCCCGCCGCGTCGTATCCGGCAAGGACGACACGACGATCATCGAAGGCACCGGCACCGATGAAGCGATCCAGGCCCGCATCAAGCAGATCAAGGCCCAAATCGACGACGCCACGAGCGACTTCGACCGCGAAAAGCTACAGGAGCGCCTCGCCAAGCTGGCCGGTGGCGTCGCCGTCATCAAGGTCGGTGCTGCGACCGAGGTCGAACTCAAGGAAAAGAAGCAGCGCGTGGAAGACGCCCTCAGCGCCACCCGCGCGGCGGTCGATGAAGGTGTCGTGGTCGGTGGGGGCGTCGCCCTCATCCGCGCCCAGCGCGCCCTCAAGGCGCTCGCCGCCACCAAGGGCATGAGCGACGACGAGATCACGGGCATCAACCTGCTTTCCGAAGCGCTCGTCGAACCGACCTGGATCATCGCCGATAACGCCGGCCTCGAAGGCTCCGTCATCGTCAATCGCATCCAGAACCTGAAGAACGACAACGAAGGCTGGGACGCGGAGAACGATAAGTGGGGCGACATGTTCGAACTCGGCATCGTTGACCCCGTCAAGGTCACCCGTTCCGCGCTCGAAAACGCCGTCAGCATCAGCTCGTTGATCCTCACGACCGAGACCCTCGTCGCGGAGATCCCCCAGCCCCCCATGGCTGGCCCGCCCCCGCCCGAGGGCTACTAACCTGCCATTGGCTGTTGGCTGTTGGCTCTTGGCTGTTGGGGCCTCAGACCCCAGCGCAAACACGAAAGCCCCGATGGAAATCGGGGCTTTTTCGCGCTCTTGTAGTCACGACCGTCTGGCCGGGGGTCACGGCACCCAATCCCCGGCGCCGCAGCTCACTCCATGGTGCCTGGGCGTCAGCCGTTCCAGCCGTCAGGCGACGCGCCATCAACCCGGCTGGGTTATCGGTTGGATGCAGCCTTCGCCCGCAACGCCGCCACCATCGCATCGACACCCACCACCTCCGCCAGGCACTGCTGCGGGTCCGCGTCCCGGTCCCAGAGCCAACCTACCCGTATCCAAAGACCCTCGATCACGCTCGACCGATAGATTCCGCCGTCGTCGATGGGCACCGGTCGGAATGTTAGCTGGCCTCGATGCACGGGGTCCGGCGCCAGCACGTGGAACTCGGCGTGCTCCGGGGAGGAATTCGGATCGATGATCCAGTACTCACGTACGCCATTCGCCTGGTATTCGAAGAACTTCGTCTGGTAGTCCTTGGCAAAGCTGCCGGGAGAAACGACTTCGATGCAAAGGTCTGCCGGTCCGGTCAGCTCCTCCTCGCCAAATCGGTCAAGGTGTTCGTTGGCCACGAAGAACAGATCCGGCAGCCGCATGTTGGTCCCTGCGGCACGCATGCCATATGGTTCCGCGAGCAGTTGGCCGAGCGGGCGTACTGACAGGAAGCCGTAAACGAAGCGCTCTAGGAACTTGACCACGAGAAAGTGCGGCTTGCCAACCGACAGATCGACCTCCACGCAGCCATCGACCCACTCGGCGACTCC
>Ga0163144_10028703_pt1 | contig 10715 bp, 10 predicted proteins | sample OliLak19BULKMAT1_FD_123175 | JGI IMG/M metagenome (GOLD analysis project Ga0163144, IMG submission 123175) | Freshwater microbial mat bacterial communities from Lake Vanda, McMurdo Dry Valleys, Antarctica - Oligotrophic Lake LV.19.BULKMAT1 | ecosystem: Environmental > Aquatic > Freshwater >...
AGCAAGGCCGCGCCCAATCGCATCATGCGGATCATGCGGCTCGGCACATCGCCGCGCGGCAGACCACTGATGGTCGTCACCGCCTGCGCGCGCAGCAGTCGCACCGCCGACACCTGTGACGCGTTCATGACGCCGAGACGCCGCCGCCCCGTCGTGATGCTGCAGGCCAACATCCACGCCGGCGAAGTCGAAGGCAAGGAAGCGGTCCTCGCCCTCCTGCGCACCGTCGTCACCGATGCCCGCCCGAACCTGCTCGACAGCCTGACACTGGTCGTCGTGCCGCTCTACAACGCCGACGGCAATGAGGCGCTCGGCCCCCAGTCGCGCAATCGCGGCGCACAGTTCGGACCAGCGGTTGTCGGCGAGCGGCCCAATGGCGACGGACTCGATCTCAATCGCGATTACATCAAGAGCGAAGCGCCGGAAACGCGTGCCCTGTTGCCATTGCTGACCAGTGCCGGCGTCGATGTCTTCGTCGACCTTCACACCACCAACGGCAGTTATCACGGCTATCACCTGACCTGGTCGCCATCATTGCACCCAGGCGCACCATTGGCCGGCTTCACCAGCGACACGTTGCTTGCCGGCATCCGCCGCAGGCTCTGGAAGAAGGGCACCAGGACCTACCCGTACGGCAACTTCAGCAACTCGTTCGCGCGCGAAGTCTCCCTCGATCAGGCCAAGGAGGGCTGGTTCACCTACGATTCGCGTCCCCGCTTCGGCACCAATTATTTCGGGCTCACTGGCGGCATCGCAATTCTGAGCGAGGCGTACTCACACGACCCCTTTGCGCTGCGCGTGAGCAGCACGGCGGCGTTCGTGCGTGAACTCCTGGGAACCGTCGGCGCCGACGCCAGTATCCTCGCGCGCGTGACTGCCGCTCGCCGGTCGCTGGCCCAGGGAACGGCGCCGCGCGGCGTCGTACTCGAGACCCAACTCACCAAACGCCCGTTCAGCGATAGCGTGCTCGTCGAGACCCTCGAGGCAGACCCCGACAGTGCGGCGACGGAACCGGGGGTGCCCCGCGGCATACGGCGAACGGGCCGCATCGGTGGCCAGTGGATGCCCGTCCATGATCGGTTCCAGTCCGTCCGGCAGACCACGGTTCCCCCGGGTGGCTGGCTGATCGAAACCGCTGATACCGCGCTGGTGGCACTGCTCACCCGGCATGGCGTGCAGGTGCGGACCGAGACGAGCCGTCGCACGGTGGACGTCGAACGCTTCCAGCTCGACTCGGTCGCGCGCGTCGGTCGTGCATTGCAGGGGCATCAGGAGGTACGCGTCACCGGACGCTGGGTGCGTGTGCGGATGCTCCCCTCGCCCAGCTGGCGCCGGGTACCGGCCGCGCAGCCCCAGGTGCTGGTCGCCGCGCAGCTCCTCGAGCCGGAATCGAACGACGGAGCCACCACCTGGAATTTCTTCGACGACCGGCTGTTGATGGGCAAGTATCACCCGGTGATGCGTGTCATGACGCGACTCGGCAGACCCTGAACGCGCCGGTTTCGCAGGCCAGTGGAGCTATATTCCGAGACTTGGCCGTCCGCACCGGCGGCCGCATGCTCCCCTGCCTCCCCGCGTTCTGATGCTGCGCAACGCGCTGCTGTTCCTATCCAATCAACAGGGCATTTTCAACTTCGTCCGCCACAACGGCATGGCGAAGTCCTTCGCATCGCGCTTCGTCGCCGGCGAGTCGGTGTCCACCGCGATCGACGCCGTGCGGGGACTGAACGCCAAGGGCATCTCGGCCTCGCTCGACCTGCTGGGCGAAAGCACGACGAACGAAAAAGAGGCGTACGCGTCCCAACGCGAATATCTCCAGCTCCTCGATCTGATCGAACGCGAAAAGCTCGACGCCAACGTGTCGCTCAAGCTCACCGCGATGGGCATGGACATCTCCGACGAACTCTGCGTCAGGGTCACGCGCGAGATTCTCGAACGGGCGAAGCGCTACAACAACTTCGTTCGACTCGATATGGAGTCCAGCCACTACACACAGAAGACGCTCGATCTGTTCGAGAAGCATTTCTACCCTGACTTCCGTGCCAACGTCGGCATCGTGTTGCAGAGTTACCTGTTTCGGACCGAGGCTGACGCCAGGCGGGCCAACGAGCTTGGCGCTCGTGTGCGCATCTGCAAGGGGGCCTACAAGGAACCCGCCGAGGTGGCGTTTCCGGAGAAGGCCGACGTCGACAGGAACTACGTCACCGCCATGCACCTGCTCATGGAACACGGCAACTATCCAGGTCTGGCGACGCACGACGAGGTCATCATCGCCGACGCACGCCGTTTCGCGAAGGAGAAGGGCATCGCCAGCGATCGGTTCGAGTTCCAGATGCTCTACGGGGTGCGTCGCGATCTGCAGGAAGGGCTCGTGCGCGACGGCTACCGGATGCGCTGCTACGTGCCCTTCGGCACACAGTGGTACCCGTACCTCATGCGGCGCCTCGCCGAGCGGCCGGCCAACGTTGCCTTCATGACCGGCAATGTGGTGAAGGAATGGTTCGGCGCACGACGCAGCGCGTGATGTGGCTGTGAGTGGTTCCGACGCATGGTGAGCGCGTGAGCGGGCAGCACCTCCCGGCCGACCACACGCTGGGTGATGCCAACACGATTGGCGGCTATGCCCGTGTACACGGTCGGCCTGCGGCATTCGAAGGCAGTGACGGCTTTTCGTACTCGGTGGAGCTGTGTGTCGATCAGGTGAATGATGCCGGCACGCTCTGGGGCGCATATCTGCTCTTCCTCCGCTGGCGCAGGGTGGGGGCGTCAGGGGTGGAGGGCCATCTCGAGACGGATTATGTCGTGCGCGCGGCCACCGCCGATGGCGCCCGATCCGCACTGGCCGGCCTCACCCTGCAGGACGTGCGTGAGCGGCTCGAGGAACGCATCGAAGCGACGGCGCCGCCGGCGGCACGCCGCTGGTTCGATGTCATGCGTGATGACGCCGGCGGGACTGATACGGTCGCCGATCGATCGCATGGCTGAGCCCGTCGCCGGCGTCCCACCACACCGCGGGATCATTCTCAGTGGCACCGGTGGTGTGTGGCGCGTGCGCCGAAGTGATGGCGAGGTCGTCGAGGCCGCGTTGCGCGGACGGCTCAAGCGATTCGATGATGCCAAAGGCAAACAGGCGCGCGCCAATCGCGACGGGGGCTCAGCACGCTCCAGCGTCAAGTCGCGCGCTGACAAGCGTGATGATCGGAACGACGAGCAGGAGACACCCGCCCTCAAGCTCGCCGTGGGTGACGAAGTCCAGATCGAGCAGCAGGACGAAGGCGCACGGTGGACGATCGCCGAGATTCTGCCGCGTCGCTCGCAGCTCGCGCGGCGCGCGCCAGGCGGTGGCTATGGGCAGCGGATCGTCGCGGCCAATGTCGATCAGGTGCTGGTGGTCTTCGCCGCCGCGAACCCCGAGCCGCACCCGCGGATGCTCGATCGATTCCTCATCATCGCCGAGGCCAATGGGATTGCTGCCCGCGTGGTGATCAACAAGGCAGATCTCGTCTCGCCGGAAAGCGCGCGTCTCCGCTTCGGCGATTACGAACGGGCGGGGTATCCGGTGCATGTCACCAGCACCACCACCGGCCGCGGACTTGATGCGCTGCGCCAAGTGCTCGAAGGTCGCACCACCGCCCTCAGCGGACCGAGTGGTGTGGGCAAGAGCAGTCTGATGAACGCGATGTTTCACGGCCTCGACCTGCGCGTCGGCGAGATCAGCCAGAGCGTCAACAAGGGCCGCCACACCACCGTCGGCGCGCTGCTGCATCCGCTGCCGAGTGGGGGCTACGTCGTCGATACGCCTGGTCTTCGGGAGATCGGGATGTGGGGCCTCACGGCCGAGCACCTCGATGGGTACTTCCCGGAATTCCGCCCGTATCTCGGAGACTGCCGGTTCGCTGACTGTGTCCATACGGTCGAGCCCGGGTGTGCCGTGCGAGATGCGCTCGCCCGGGACGACGTCTCCGCGGTCCGCTACAACACCTATGTCACGCTGCTCGATGAACTCGCCAGCGAAGCGGAAAACTGGGAGTAGCTGATGGGCAACGCGACGGAATCGACGCCACTGGCGCGCCGCGAAATGATCGCCTGGGTGATCGCTGGGGCCCTCGCCCTCGCAGTCGTCGGGCGGATGGCGATCGATCGCCAGTCGCCCCCATTGCCATCGGACGACCCCTCCGTTGGCCAGGCCCGATCGGCGGTCACAAACCTCTTCGTCCGCGACTCGGCCAACGCCCTCGTGCCCCTCGCGCCGCGGGACGGCCCGGCAATCCTGATGGTGAACTCCAAGACCTGCTCGTTCTGCCGTCTGGCGCTGCGCGATATCGCCGCACGGCAGGGGCGTGACGGTGTCCCGAGGCTGCGCGTCGTCACCCTCGAGGGGGCCGCGGCCGGCCGCGCCATGCTGAGCACCTTCGGCGTCCGTGGCGCCTTCAGTTCCGGCCCCGATGGAGAAAGCGACCAGGTCCTGCTCAGCTTTCGGATCCCGGGAACGCCCGTGTTCGCCCGCACCGACGGTGCTGGACGCATCGTCGAAACCGTGCCTGGCTACCCTGGTCCGGAAGTCCTCGCACGTTGGTTGCCCGTCATGCGCGGTCAGTAGGATTGGCGCGACGCACCACCTGCCCGGCATGGTTCATGCCCGTGAGACCATTCATCTACTCCGCACACCATGACGCTCCATCGCACCCTCGCGTTCGCCGTCCTCACCACGATTTCTGGAGCCGCGCACGCCCAAACGCTCGCCGACGCCCGGACGTGTGATCGTGCCATTCGCGGGAGTGCCATCGATCGTGCCGCTATCACGCGCATGATCGGCACCAATTCGAGTACACCGGTCAGCCACTTCGCGGCTGGATGCCTGAACGTGATCGAGTCCAAGTGGGATAGCGCAGCTTTCCACTTCGGCGCCGCCGCCAAGGGCAATCCGCGCAGCAGCGCCGCCTTCCTGTGGGTTGGAAACATCAGCGGGCAGCAGGCGCGCATGGCGAACGATCCGGCCGGCAAGGTGCGACTCGCGCCGCAAATCCGGGATGCGTACGCGAAGGCCATCGATCTCGATGGCGCCAACATCGATGCCCGCGAAGGGCTGATGCAGTACCTGCTCGAAGCCCCGGCGCCGCTCGGCGGAGACAAAGCGAAGGCGGCGGAGCAGGCACTGGCGATCGGACAAGTCAATCCATTTCGCGGACTCTCGGCGCAGATCACGGTGGCGGCGAGCGGCCGGGACAATGTCGCGGTTGAACGTTTGCTCGGCTCGGCGACCACGCAGTTCCCTGACAGCGTCCTCGGTTGGGCGAACCTCTCGGCAATGCAGGCCGACGGTCAGCGGTCATCGGAGGCCTTTGCCACGATTACCCGCTGGCAGGCACGCAAGACCAACGGCTTGTTCGCGCTCTTCAGCATCGGCCGCACCGCTGCCGTCACTGGGCAGCAGCAGCAGCGTGGAGAGCAGGCGCTGCAGCAGTACCTCCGCGGACAGCGCGGCCCAAACGACCCGCCGCTCGCCAACGCGCACTTTCGCCTCGGTCAGATCTACGAGCGACAGAAGCGGAATGCCGAGGCGAGGGCCTCCTATCAACTCGCGCTCAAGTCCAACCCCAGTATGCGCGATGCGCAGACTGCGCTCGAGCGAGTGAAATGATGCGCGCGCCGACGATCGTGATCGCTTCGCTGAGCGCGATCGCCGTCACCGGTGTGTTCTTCTCGATTGCTGCCGTCATCAGCGGCGTGGGTGCGGTTACCCTGTTGTTCCTGTCGCTGCCGGTTGCTGCGGCTGCGTGTCTTCGTGTGAAGCGCTATTCACGTACTGCACTCTTCGTTGGATCGCTGGCGTCGATGGCACCACTGATGGTTGGCGTCATGCTCAGTTTGCCCGACTTGGGCGACGGCGCGCCGTATTACGCCGGCATTGCGGCTTTGTTTGCTGGTCTTGCGGGCATGCTGTCCCCAAAGGCGCGAGCCTGGCACGCCAGCGAGAGTGCGCACCGGCTGCTCGATCTGTAGTCTGCGTCTGGGACCGAGAAGCATGTGCTGTTGACCTCGTCCTCGCGCTCAGCCTCACCTGCCCGGCAGTGAAAGCAGCGCGAAGGTGAGTGTAGCGAGCCACGGCATTCTGCGGAGTGCCGTTCACGCAGATTGCAACGCCCGCCTATCGGCTGCGCAACGTGCCCAATCCACCATCCACACCAAGCGTCTGCCCCGTGATCCAGCTGTTCGCGGGATCGAGGAGAAAGGCAATCGCGCGCGCCACATCGCCAGGCTCGCCGAGACGGCCGAGGGCATGCATTGCGACCGACGACTGCTCGGCAGCGGCACTACCTGTGATGCGAGCGGTCAAGGGGGTGCGCACCAGGCCCGGCGCCACGCAGTTCACGCGCACCTGTTTGGCGGCGTAGCTGGCGGCGGCCGAAAGCGTCAGACTGATCACGCCCCCTTTCGCGGCGGCGATCGCCTCATGGTTTGCCAGTCCGATACGCGCGGCAGCCGAGGCCACCAGCACGATGCTGCCTCCACTGGGCTCCGTGTTGTTCATCATCACGCGCGTCGCAGAACGCACCAGTGAAAACGCGGATCGGAGATTCACGCTCAGCACCTCGTCGAACTCTTCGGGGCGCGTCAGGTGTGCCGGCTTGAGGAGCAGCGATCCGATACAGTTGGCGGCACCATCGAGCCGGCCGAAGGTGCTGACAGCGGTCTCGACGGCGCGCTCGACATCGGCACTGACGGTGGCATCCACCAGCACGGTGGTCGCGCCGAGTTCAGCGCCGAGGGCCGCCAGTGCGTCGGCGTTGCGCGCTGTGAGCACGAGCCGTGCGCCGGTTGCAGCCAACTGCCGGGCGAGTGCGGAGCCGATACCGCCGGTCGCGCCGAGGATGAGATGGACGGGAGAGGTCATGCCGTGCGAATGCGAGAGTCCGCGCCGCAGTTTCAGGCGGAACCGCCGTCAGGGTGAGAGTCGCTCCACCGTCCAGCCCGCGTCTTCGCGGCGATAGCGAATCCGGTCGTGCAGGCGACTCTGGCGACCCTGCCAGAATTCGATCTGAGTCGGCGCTACCAGGTAGCCGCCCCAGTGCCCCGGGAGCGGCGGGACCAGCTCGCCGGGAAACCGGGCCTCGACGTCGGCCACCTGCGCCTCGAGCACGGAACGGCTGGCGATCACGCTACTCTGCGTACTGGCCCAGGCCCCGATCCTGCTCCCACGAGGCCGTGAGTCGTAATAGTGGCCGGATTCCTCCGGCGAGACTTTCGACACCGTCCCGCGAATGCGGACCTGCCGCTCCAGTTCCACCCAGAAGAATACCAGCGCCGCCTGAGGATTGGCGAGCAGATCCTGCCCCTTCTGGCTGCGATAGTCGGTGAAGAAGGTGAAGCCGCGATCGTCGACGCCTTTCAGCAGCACAATCCGCGCATCAGGGGCACCGTCTGGTGCCACTGTTGCCAGCGTCATGGCGTTTGGCTCAGCGATCGAGGCGTCGATGGCATTGCCGAACCACCGCTCGAACTGCATGATCGGATCGGCGACCACGTCAGCAAGATCGAGCGACGCCAGCGCATAGTCGCGGCGAAGGTCTGCGATGGACGGCATGGAGTAATGGTTCCGGAGATCAGGGGAAGGAACGCCGCGCGATTCTCTGCAGGCCACAGGACTGCGCTGCCGCAAGCAATTCACCGCGATCGTGAATCGAGACGAGATGAGGCAGGAGCAGCACGGGACAGTCGAGCGTCGCACCGATGGTCTCGGTGATCGCAGTCACCGCGTCATCATCCAACACGTCAGCCGGTGCTTTTGGCGACAATATCACGCCAGCAACGGGAAGGCTTCGCGAGAGTAGCGCCGATGCGATGAGCGCGACATGCCCGCCGGCCCACCTCGAAATCGGTTCGACGACAATCGTCGGCAGCGACCATCGTAAGATCAGATCGAGCATCGTCAGCGACGGCGTGATCGGGTCCAGGAGTCCGACCGCATCTGCGATGATCAACGCGGATCGGCCATCGCAGAGTTCCTCTCGCGCCCGGTCGAAGGCGGCGCTGTGGAGCAGGGTCCCTGAGGCGTCAGCAGCATGCATCGGCGAGCGGTTCGCCTCCAGGGCGAACGGCGTCACCAGGCGCGGGCTGTCCAGGTGTGCGGCGGCCCATCGTATCAGCGCGCCGGCGCTCCCGGGTTCGCACGGATCGTCGATGCCGGTCTCCACTGGCACCATCGCCGCCACGTTGGCGCCATCGTGGGCGAGCAGGACGATCAGCATCGCAGCGGCGAGGGCCGTCTGATCGCCGGGCGTCACGCTCGTGACGGCAAATCCAGGCAGGAGCCCGGGCGCGGTGTGCCCTGTCTCACCGGTGTCTCGGCTCATCGAAGTCTCCGACAGTTCATCGCTGCAAGGTCACGCCATGGATGCGATCTGCCAACCGTTGAAACCGTGCAACCTGCGCGTCATGATGGCGCCGACGTCCGCGGCTTGTGCTCCTGACTTCGATACCGGCAGCGGTTCCGTCACACTCATCGGCCCAGCGAACTTCGGTGCCGAATTCGAGATCTCGACGAGCTCAGGCCGGTTGCCATTCGCGCTCGCCTCTGATCCCCACTCCGGCACGTGCGCGGTCTCGAGCGGGGCGTAGATCGACGGGGCTGAACAGCAACGCGGCGCGCACCCATCGGGTGCGCGCCGCGTTGCGCTGCTTTGGCGACCTGAAACCTAGTGCGCCGCCGGTGTCTCGGCCGCCGCCGCCGGCTTCACGGACGAGCCATGCGGCAACGACCCCTTGGCCCGAAACATCGGATCGGTGGGCTCGCGGAACGTCGCCTTGTGAATGCTCCAGGCGCCGAACCACAGGGCAACAGCCACAATGGTCGTGAGGATGGCTGCAGGCCATCCTTCTTTGGTCGGATTGATCGGGACATGACGTCCCTCGGTCGGGCTGGCCATCAGGCAAACGCTCCTCATACGACAGATTACGGGGGCCGGTCCACCGGCTGCCACTACAATAACACCTCGGGCAAGCGGGCCGGAGGGGTCATCGCCGATGTCGGATGAGAAACCTCACTACGCGACAGGCGTTCCTTCGACGACGGAAACGAGCTGGTCGATCGTATATGGCTTGGCGAGCAGCCCGCCCACCCCAAGCGATTCGACCCTGCCCATCAGGGGGGAATCGTGTCCGTCGCCTGAGCTGAGGACGTACCGCGTCACGGCGCATCTCGGCAGCATTCGCATCCGCCTGATCAGCTCGATCCCATCCATCTCCGGCATGTGGAGATCGCAGACCACCACGTCGAAGGTGAATTGCTCCGCGATCCGGAGTGCGTGCATCCCGTCGCTCGCCGCCACCACGGCGTGGCCGCGAGTTGTCAGGAACCGCGTCAGAAAACTGATGATCGCTGCTTCGTCATCCACCACCAGGATGTCGAGCGCCTGGCCCATCGGCGGGCCGTCCGCTGCCGGCCGCAGCGGCAAGCCGTCCGTCGCGTCCAGCGGAGCATCGGCTTCGATCGGGACATCGATCGTCGGCAGACGGACCAGGAATTCCGTGCCGCGACCCAGTTCGCTCTGCACATCCACCACCCCGCCGTGCTCGGTCACGATGCTGTGCACCACACTCAAACCGAGGCCGGTTCCGACCCCTTCTTCCTTGGTGGTGAAGAACGGATCCCAGATGCGACCCAGCAATGACGGGGAGATGCCGGCGCCGTTGTCCGCAACTCGGACGACCACGAAGCCATCGTGTTCCACCCCGGTCGAAATGTGGAGCTCGAGTGGCGTCTGCAGCATCGCGCGTTCGCCGCGCATCGCCTCCAATGCCTGTCGGGCATTGACCACCAGGTTCAGCATCACCTGCTCGAGGCGCGCCGTGTCGCCCTGCACATGCACCGGGTGCTCGGTCAGTGCGAGCGTGACCCGGACACCGCGGGTGTCGAGCGTGTAGCGCTGCGTGTCGACGATATGACGGATCACCCCATGCAGGTCGACCACCTCGCTCCGCGTCACGTTGCCCTGTCGCGCGAACGTGAGGAGATCGCGCACCACGCGCTCAGCCCGCCGCGCCTCGCGGCCGATCGTCTCGAGCGCCTTGCGGTCGTCCTCAGGCCACACACCTCGCAGCAGCAACTGTGAGAACCCGCTGATCGCAGCCAGCGGATTGTTCAGCTCGTGCACCACGCCAGCCAGCATATGGCCGAGTGATGCCATGCGTTCGCTCCGCCGAAGGCGCTCATCACGGCGATGGCGCTCCGTCACATCTTCGGCGATCCCCTCGTACACTGCCGGACCACCCTCCTCGTCCTCAACCATGCGGAGCGACAGCCGGACATCGATCAGCTCACCGTCGCGACGCCGCCACGTGACCTCGACCCAGTCGTCGAGCTCACCCTTCTGCGCCGTGCGAACCAGCCACTCATGATCCGAGGCGTCCGCATAGACGTCGACGGCAAGGTCGAGTGCCATCAGCTCTTCGCGCGTGTCATACCCCAGCAGCTCGAGCATCGCCGGATTTGCGTCGAGCAGCCGCGTGTTGCTCTCGGCACGATACACACCGTACACCGCACGGCGCACCAGTGCATCATAGTCGGCGCGGGTGCGCGCCAGCATCTGTTGCGCCAGCCGCCGTTCGCCCATGTCGCGGGTCACGGTGATGTAGTCGGTCACCCGCTGGTCTGCGTCGCGGATGATCGTCACGCGCGACTCGACCCAGATCGCCGTCCCGTCCGCTCGCCGAAG
>Ga0163144_10028706_pt1 | contig 10715 bp, 9 predicted proteins | sample OliLak19BULKMAT1_FD_123175 | JGI IMG/M metagenome (GOLD analysis project Ga0163144, IMG submission 123175) | Freshwater microbial mat bacterial communities from Lake Vanda, McMurdo Dry Valleys, Antarctica - Oligotrophic Lake LV.19.BULKMAT1 | ecosystem: Environmental > Aquatic > Freshwater > Lake...
CCTCCGCCCCCTCGCGTCCCAACTGCGGAGATCCGGCGTTCCGTCACGAAGGGCAGGCACGAGGCCTGCCCCTACATTCGAGTCGCAGGGGCGGGCCCTTGGGGCCGCGCGCCTACCCCTACGCCAGCAGCACTGCCGGCAACCTACATTCGAGTCGTAGGGGCGGGCCTTTGGGGCCGCGCGCCTACCCCTACGCCAGCAGCACTGCCGGCAACCTACATTCGAGTCGTAGGGGCGGCCCTTCTGGCCGCCCCCTCGCGTCCCAACTGCGGAGATCCGGCGTTCCGTCACGAAGGGCAGGCACGAGGCCTGCCCCTACATTCGAGTCGTAGGGGCGGGCCCTTGGGGCCGCGCGCCTACCCCTACGCCAGCAGCACTGCCGGCAACCTACATTCGAGTCGTAGGGGCGGCCCTTGTGGCCGCCCCCTCGCGTCCCAACTGCGGAGATCCGGCGTTCCGTCACGAAGGGCAGGCACGAGGCCTGCCCCTACATTCGAGTCGTAGGGGCGGCCCTTGTGGCCGCCCTTTCATGGACGGCGAGCCGCCAAGGGTGCCCCCTGATTCCTCGGCGCAAATCGGTTGAATCAACGGGTAAGGGCGTAGTAGACGACGTAGAACCAGCCGAGGATGCCGTGGATGCCGGCCCACAGAAGCGACTTGTGCAGGCTCCACGAGATGGTGATCGCGAGGGCGGTGCCGAAAGAGATTCCGGCTTTGGCGACTTCGGTCTTGCTGGCCATGGTTGATTCCCCTGTTCCGAAATTAACTGGATGCTTCCACTGGATGTTTCCGGGCGAGGATCGCACCCTCGACCGGCTTATCCTAGGTCTGATGTCAAAAAGCGTGATCGTGATTGGCGCGGGTCTCGCCGGCCTGCGGGCCGCGCACCTTCTGCAAAAAGCGGGGCGAAACGTCACTTTGCTGGAGGCCTCCGACGGGCCCGGGGGCCGCGTACGCACCGATATTGTCGATGGTTTCCGAATCGACCGCGGATTCCAGGTGCTGCTCACCGAGTATCCCGAAGTGAAAGCCGCACTCGACCTCAAGGCCCTCGACCTGTTGCCCTTCGCCCAGGGGGCCAAGGTGTTTCGCGCGGGCGGAGTCACCACACTGTGCGACCCGTGGCGTCGTCCCCTGCAAGCAGCGCTCGGCCTCTTCGGACCGCCGGGCCGAATGGCCGACCGCTTTCGGCTCGCGGTTTTCCGCTCGCGGATATCCCTCGCATCCGAGACTGAACTCAGCACTCCCGAGGGTGTGTCCTTCAGCGAATCACTGCGGGCCGCTGGTTTCTCCGCGGACTTCATCGACAGCTTCTTTCGTCCCTGGTTCGGAGGGATCACTCTGGATCGTGCCCTCGCGGCCGACGCGGCTTTCTGCAAGTTCGTTTTCCGGTGCCTCGCTCATGGCGAGGCGACGGTGCCCGCGATGGGGATGGGTGCGGTTGCGAGTCAGCTGGCGTCGCGCCTGGCTCCCGGCACGCTGCGGCTTGGCTGTCGGGTCACCGGGATTGAGGGTTCACGCATTCGCCTCGAGTCAGGCGAGGTGCGGGAAGCCGACACCATCGTCGTCGCCACCGAAGGGCCGGAAGCCGGCCGCCTCCTGCGAATGACCGACAGCGGTTCAAAGTCGGTCACCTGTGTTTCCTTCGCGGCCCCCAAGGCACCCTTCGCCGGCCCCTGGCTGGCCCTAAACGGCGAGCCCACCGGCATCGTCAACAACCTCGCGGTCCTGACGAACGTCGCGCCTACGTATAGCTCCGACGCGCGTGCTCTGATCTCCGCGACGATCCTCGGTCCGATCGCGCCACCCGACGACGACGCCTTGAAGGCGCAGGTGGTGACCGAGTTGCGCCGCTGGTTCGGCCCCCTGGTCGACGAATGGTCGCTGGTCAAGGTCGACCGAATCCGCCATGCGCAGCCGGCGCTGACGAAGCCCGCGGGCTTTCTGCGACCGGGTCTCTATCTCGCGGGAGACCACACCCAGCAGGCCTCGGCCCATGGTGCGCTCAAATCCGGCCGCCTCGCCGCCGAGACGATTCTGCAAACGTAGGGTCGGCCCTACGAATCGACCGCGGTCCACCCGTTCCCGGCGCGCGCGCGACCATGCCTACAAATGGCTCCTGAGTCTGGCGATCAGGGAGGCGACATCCGCTCGCTTGGTGTGATCACTCGCGCGGTTCACCACCAGCCGGGCCGATGTCGAGGCCATCTCCGCCACGACCACCAGGCCGTTCTCCCGTAACGTGCGGCCGGTTTCGACCATGTCAACGATGCAGTCGGCGAGGCCGAGGCCGGGTGCTATCTCCACCGAGCCCTGAAGTTTCACAACCTCGGCGGCGAGTCCACGCGCCTCAAAGAATCCAAGAGCCATCCGCGGGTACTTGGTGGCGACACGGAGCGTCGTGGGCCAGACCTCGTCAAAACCACGATCCGGAGGGGCGGCCAGGACCATTCGGCATCGACCGTAGCCCAGATCCAGAGGAACGAGAACATCGCTGCCGGCCTCGAGCAGAACGTCGCTGCCGCAGATACCGGCATCGGCCACACCGTACTCGACGTAGACCGGAACATCCATGTCCTTCACGAAAAGAAAGCGCAGGTCGCCCACATCGATGATGAGACGCCGGGAGTCCTGAGGAGGGAAGCCCATTCCCGCCGCGGTGAAGATAGCCTCGGCGCCGCTCAGAAGCCGGCCCTTCGAAAGAGCGATGGTGAGGGTCATGCAAGGTCCCCGAATCGAATCCGAGCCCCTCGATTTCGCTGCGCTCGGGCATCCAGAACTCGCTCGGCGAGGGAGTTTCCGTGGACCGGAGCCGGAGCCTCGACGGCATCCCTTGCGGCCGTCACCTGACGCTCGACCAGGAGGGTCAGACGATCCAGGCCCAACATGAAGCCGATCGCGGGCATCGGGCGTCCGAGTCCTTCGAGCAAAGAGTCGTAGCGCCCGCCGCCGCCCACCTCGAAACCAAGGCCGCCCCCGTAGATGCGAAACACGACCCCGGTGTAGTAGTCCAGACTCCGGCTTTCCGAGAGATCGATGGCCACCCGCCCACCGAGCCCCGCCCGCTCGAGCGTCACGGTGATCGCCTCAAGATCGTCGAGGGCCGCACTCGCCCGGCCGACACCTCCGAGCACCTGCCGCGCGGAGGAGATCGATTGGCGAATACCATCGTCCTCGGCCAGGCCCATAAGCGCCCGTCGGGCCACTTCTGAACCGGTCACCGCATCGAGGGCGCGCACCAAGCCCGCAGGATCGCGGCGGTTCAGGCTTTCGAGCGCCGCCTGACGAGGGGGGTCGGAATCCCGAAACCCCGCTTCGTCCAAAAGGGCGGTGACGACACCCGCGTGGCCCAGGGCGAGGACAAAGTCGGTGACGCCCACCGCCTCCAGGCATTCGATGGCGATCACCAGGACCTCGATGTCCGCGGCCGAGCCCCCGCCTCCCAGGAACTCAAGCCCCATCTGGTGAAACTCGCTCTGCCTCCCCGCGCGGGGCGGTTCGTAGCGCACGACCTCGCCCGAGTAGTACAGACGCAGAGGGGCTTTGACCTGAAGGAGGCGACCGGCCGCGATCTTCGCGACCAGGCTGGTGAAGTCGGGCCGCAGGGCGAGGGTGGTGCCGTCGCGCCCGGTGAAAGTGTAAAGCTTCGAAGCGAGCGACGGATCGAAAGTAGCCGCATCGTCGAAGAGGGGCGGCACGATCTCGTCGTAGGCCCACCCCTCGAACACCGAGATCACCTGAGCTTCGAGGGCCCGGCGGCGGCGGGCCTCGTCAAAGGTGAAACAGGACGCCCCCTGAGGCAGTTGGAGGCGAGTGTGCATGGCCGGGCTATTCTACCGGCTCAACAAGGTGCCGGCGGTGTCGGCACCCGCTCAGCCGCGAACGGCCGCGAGATAGGCGCGAATACGCGCTGCGTTCGCCCCCACATCGCTGCGCCCGACCCGCGACTTGGAACGAACATCGATCCGAGCGCCGGAGGAGGTCGGAGCGACTCGGATCACAATGTCGTCCTTGAATCCGAACCAGGCGGTGGTCGCGGTCGCCTCGATCCGGCCTTCCTGGACGTTCTCGGCCACCACCTCGAATCCCATGGAGCGCGCGACGGCCGCGGCCCGCACGAAAGCCTCTGGGGCGGGGATGCCGAGGTCCAAAGGAGCGATGTCGGGATACGCCTGCTTCTGTTGCCTGGCCACTTCAGCACCCGAATACTCCGGCGGGTTCATAGCTCCTTGGGCGGCCCGCTGCGCAATCACGTCCACAAACTGCGGCGGATTCTCGGTATCGGTGGTGATGTCGTGAATCGCGGGCACGCCCCGCGCCTTCTGGACAAACACCGCGGGCCCCGCCATAACCACGAGGCTCAGGCCCAGGGCGACCGCGAAGCTTCGGCCCCGGTCTCCCCGCAGCCGGGGCACCATCAGGGCGACGGCCGAAACCGTGAAGGAGGCGATCGCGACGAGAAGCGCGCCCGCGAAAAGGAGCAGGCCGGTCCTGAAATGCACCAGGCCAAACCGGGTCAGAGGGCCGGAGAGTATGAGCAGGCCCACGGCCAGAGTGGCAAGACCGATGCAAACGCGCGACAGTTTCATCCGTGAATACTAAGAGCCGCCCATGCGGAAAACCAAAGACTCATTTGGGGCCCCTGGTCCTCACCAACACGGAGCCACGAGGGCCACGGGTCGGGCCACCATCCAGCGGCCCGACCCCCGACACCTACGTCCGCCCCGAAAACGGGCTAAAGAGGGCCGGTCCGAGCGTTATTCCGCACCCCTGCGAAGAATACGCTCCAGGATCCGGCCGCGCCTTCAGCACCGCCACGATCTGATGAAGGACGGAAACCCCAGCTGTCTCTGGATCCCGCCCTTCTTGTTCGATGAGACGGACGGGGCCGGCGAATTTCCCAACTGCCGCGATGAAAGTTTTGCGGCATTGAATCGAGCGAGCTATCGGATCGTGAAGACCGAACCCTCGCTCGCGGCTTCAGGAGCTCCCTCGTCAGGATCCGATTCAAGAAGGTAGGTCGACAACGTCGCACCCCTCACCCATAGACCGAGATGCAGAGGCGAGATCGCGACCGCCGACCCGCTGCGCTCGACCAGAACCCCGGCAAGCGTCGATCCCGCGAGTACCGCGCCCCCGCTCATTCCGGGGGTTGCACACCCGGGCGCCGCGGTTCCGTACACGAACCCCGGCCGGGGCCTCCAGTTATTCGCTGGTGGTTGGCCCTCCGGACAATCAACCAGAAAGGTCCCATCGCCGAAGCGAAGTGGCAGGACCCGGGGGAGGGCTCCGTCGAATACATGGGCCTCGGCCACTCGTCCGCTTACGTCCAGGTCGGCGGGAGAGAGCGGAAGCGCTTCACCTTCCCTGCCGCGCAGCCAGACTCGGGGCAACCGGGTCAGCGAAAGATCCGCCACCACCCCATCGACCGGCGGTTCCAAGCGCCGCAAGCCTTTCAGATACCGTTCCGCGCCGAAGATCGTGGCCCAGACATACCCAGGGTCACAATGCCGTGCGGAGATCAGATAGAAGCGGGCTTCCGCGCCAATGACCGCCGCCGCGACGAACCCGGTGCAATCGAATCCACACTTTGTCGACGACTGCTTCGTGACGTGGCCGAGGCCGGACTCGGTTACGACCCGAACGACGGTCTCTTCAGGCCCCCGCATTCAACCGCCCGAAATCCGCGCGGCTTCAAAGATGCGGGCGTTCAGCTCGGCGGCGCCATGAGCGGCGGACATGTGTAAACGGTCTTGACGATGGCCGCCCCCCCCGTCCCCGCCGGGCTGGGAATCTTCGCGCCGAACAGCCGATCCCAAGGCTCCACATCGATCGTCTTCTGCTCAGTAATCGCACCGCACAATGCGGAGATGCTCACGTCGGCGGAGGTCAGGCCTGCCTTGAACCGAAAAGTTGTCTTCCCGGACCCGCTCGTGAGCACGATCGCCGGAAGTTGGTGGTCCGTCACGGTCCAACGCAGCAGTGAGGCGATCCGTTGCGGGGCGGCGTGGAAGGGAAACGTGAAAATCAGGGAATCCGTGAGAGGCGGCACCGGCGTCAAGGATCCCTGACCAAGTGTGACCTTGGCGGAAACACCGGAGTAGGTGTCGGTCGCCGGATCGCCGGGAACCCCAAGCGATGCCGCCATCCACTCCAGATGAAGCACTTCATTCTGAGCATCGCTGACGACCAGGGGTCCGGAGCCGCCGTCAACATCGACCTTCTGACCGGTGAGATCGAAAATGGCGATCTGGCGGCCATTGCCATCCACGAAATGCGCGGAAGGTTTCATCACAGGTTCAATTCCCACGAGGGACGCAACGTCTACGGCCAGCGAAGGACAATGGTCAGCCCCAAGAAGAAGGGCGGTGGTCGCTTTGTAACCCGCGGCCCACGGGACCACGACGGAACCGGCGAATGTGACGTTGAGTTGAGCGCTCATACAGGGTTTCCTTTAGAGTTCAAAGGGGCGTAAAGGTTGAGAAGGAGGCGAGCGGCCTGAGACTCCCGACGCAGTTCGCGGAGCGCAGCGCGAGGCGTGGCCCCCTTGCTGATCAGGCGATGAAACTCCAGGAACAGCCGGCTGTCATCCGGGAGAGCCGCACGCGCCGCGAGCACCTGACCCGCCCCCGCCCCGAGAAACGCGTTGGCGAAATCGAAGGACCCGATTCCTGCCGAGGCCGTCGTCCGCCCCGAATCACACACGGCCAGCGTCACCAGATCGACGCCCTGCAGGCGAAGGCGACCAATGGAACCTGCGTCCAGATCCCGCCCTCCGGCCAGCACAATGGACGACGCCTCCGGCCGGTTCGGATTCAGAACGGCATGGCTTGCCAGGTGGAGCACTGTGGCCTGGGGCAGCCGTCTCCTTAGTCCATCCAAGGTCGCCTCGGCTCCGAGCAGGCTGGTCCCACCCCCGTGGGCCTCGATGATCCCCGCGACCTCGACCCGGGAGAAGGGCAGCGGAGAAAAGCGAGTGTCCGCCGGAGATCCGACGGCCAGCACGCGCGGCCGCCGCTTCGCTGAGCGGGGTGCCGATAGTGCGAAACCGAGGGTGGGTGCCGAGACGATTTCCGTCGTGGCCCCCCACGGCCCGCTCGAATCAGGTCGGGGGAGCGAGGCGAAGGGGATATTGGCGAGATCACCCTCCGCAACGACGGCCACCGATTCGGCGGTGGCGAGCCGGTCGAAAACCTGAGCGAGCAGAAGGGCCGACAACTCGCGCGCCGCCGCGGATCTCTCCGCCTTGGCGGGAAGTTCGCCCGCCAGATCCTGAGTCGCGGCGATGATGCGCGACCGCGACGGAATCATTCGAAAGGAGAGGTTGGTGCGAGAAATCGACCAGGCGGCGATGCTCTTCGGAAGGCCGAGCAACACCAGAACCGCGGACCGCTCTGGCAACTCCCGGCGGAGTCGCTTGAGGTTCGATGCAGTCAACGAGCGCGCAGATTCAAAAGTGAGGGCGTGGAGGCGCTCGGCCAGCAGCAGGGATCGCTCTACTGGCGTGGCTGGGCTCGCCAGTACCAGCTCCAGCAAGTGCGTCATCGGAACCACTGACGCGGCGGCTTCGCTCCGTTGGAGATCGCTCCCTTCCGAACGTGTCGCCTCAATCGCTTTCATACCCGCATCGAGGTTCGCAAGAGCCGCTTCGACGTGCCCCTCCTCAAGGTCCCACCGAGCCAGGCTCAGCCGGAGCATCGGGATTGTCTGGTCGTTGAGCCCCTGCGCGCGGGCGAGACCCAGTGCACGCTCAACCCGCTCGCGGGAAGCCAGATCGCCCGCCCCGGGAACCGAAAGCCGACCGGCCAGCAACTCGAACTGCCCTTGGTGCCAGGCGCGGGCGTCGTCGTCCTTGAGCGCCAGAATGCGCGGCTCGACGGCGCCCAGGTCCTGCAAGGCGCGTTGGGACGACAGCTCGGAACTGACCAGGGCGCGCTCGAAGAGCAGGGCAATCGCACCCGTGTCTTGCGAGTCCGCCGTCTGGCTCAACTCGGTCTCGACTTCGGCGATCAGATGGCGAGCGGCGCGCGGGAGGCCCATGTCCCTGGCGGCGCGGGTGGCCGTGAGGACCCCTACATAGGCGCGGGAACGTTCGCGCAGGAGATCCGAGGCGGCCAGACCATCGATGCGGGCGCGCCAGCTGAGCGGCGCCTGGCCCGCCGAGCAGTAGGCTTCAGCCAGCTGCACTCCCATAAAACCGGCATGATCCAGAACGCGCGCCTGGAGCAGAAGTTCCCTCGCTTCCCGGAAGCTCTCAATCGCGGGCTCGCTCTCGCCCAGCTTGTCGTGGGCGATGCCCTGAACCCAGAGCAACCGCGCGGTAAGGATGGGCAGCGCGCGCGACCTTGTCACCTTGAGGAGCTCGGCGCACTCGGTCAACGCTCGTCGCGGCTCCGGGCCGAGGTTGACGACCGTCATGTGCTGACGTGCCCACAGGCTCAAGACATCGTCCGGGCGGCCTTGTCGCACCACCTCCCGAAACAGGGGAAGAGCCTCGCCGCGGTTCTGCGCATCGTGAAGCCTTCTCGCCTTCGCGTAAAGACCGGCTCTCGGTTCCAACTTGGAAAGGGGACCCATGTCGAGAATGCCCAGGGCGTACTGATCGCCACTCACTCGGTGGAGCGCGCCCCCCAAACGCCGGGCCCGCGCGGTTTGCTTCACCACATCGGGGAGAAGTTCAAGTTCAAACAGATCCCGGGCGATACCAACATTCGCGGCGACCGCTTTGTCCAGCTCCGCGTCGGTGCCGCGCAGGAGGGCGCCCCGAGTATCGCGATCCTGTTTCTCGAAATCCTGCCTTGGGCGCGTGGACAAGGTGTCGCGGCGGCGGATCGCCTCCTCCCGCCAGCCCGGGTCTTTCTCCTTGGCGAGCAAGAGATCCCATGCTTTCACCGCTTCACCTTCGAGTCGCAAGGCCTCGAGCGCCAACGCACGGTTGTAGAGGGCCTCCCTGAGATCTGGATCGATCTCGAGAGCCTCCGCGGCGCGATCGAGGGCACGCGGATAGTCGTCCGCCCGATCTTCTTGAAACGCGCGAGTCAGGTACGCGGCTGCCAGATCCGACAACAGGCGCGCCCGTGCCGGACTTTTTCCCTCGGTATCAGCGACCGCACGTTCCAGATGGAGAACCGCCTGCGCGGTATCACCAAGGACAAGATAGGCCGCGGCGAGAGTGCCCCGCCGTTCCGCGGTCCCTGGGGTTCCGATTTCCTGCCTGACCTTGGCTGCTGCTGCCAGAACCTCCCAGTCGTCGGCCGCCGGGCCCGTGGGGCCGCGCACGCTCGATCCCACAGACTCCGAAGAACGAGAGGCGCCCCCCCGCTTCGGGCTGACGAGTTCGCCGTATTTGAAGGCGCCCGTCAGTCTCGCGTCGAAGAAACGACGCGCTCCCACGGCCTTGACCAGGGCGTCGCGCGGGCCCGGCGGGTCTATGTGCGCGATTCTCCACAGAGCCACCGAAAAGGTGCCCACCACCAGCACCGCCGCGAGGGGCAAGAGAGTTAAGAAAGGCGAACGCCTCGGTTTGTTGGCGCGCGCACCGATGGCAACGCCTCGATCAGAACCTGGGGTGGGCGCGGGCGCGGGAAAGGCTTCGGCTTTCCCCTGACTGGAGGCCTCGGCGGTTTCCGCCCGAGCCGCCACAAACTCCCTGACCACGAAATAGCAGTCGTCGCAGCGAGAGATGTGCTCTTCCAGGGAGGCGGCCACAACGGCATCGAGCCTCCCGTCCAGGTATTCGGCGATTGTATTGATGTCGGCGCAGATCATTTCTTCACGTTCTTGTCTCTGAAAGAGACGGACGCGCAGGCCGGCTTTCCGGAGCGATAGGTGGCAGGCGGAGGTGACACTGGCCACGTTCAATCATCCGCACCAGATCCGGCCAGCCCAAGCCGTTCTCTTCCAGTGACTTCCGGAATGCGCCGAGAATTTCCTCCAACCGCCTGTACAGTCGCTTCTGCTCGAGGTGAAGCGCGCGGGCAACATCCGCTACCGACTGGTTGTCTTCGAAACGAAGGCGAAGAACCAGCCTATCCTGCGGCGACAGACGCTCCAGGGCGACCTCGATGAGCGACTGGGCCCGCTCGCTGATGCGCCTCCCTTCGATCTGGATCTCTGGGTTCTCCAGTTCACCCGCGGGGACCTGGTCGAGTTCCTCAGCTTCCCCCACAATCGAGCGTCGGGTGGTGCGATAGGGCAGGGCCTGGGCGATCTCGGTCAGCACTTCGCGGTCTTCGGCGCACGCGAAGTTTGTCCTGAGGGTTTCGACGGCTTGTTCGAAGGTCAAGCCATCGCGATAAAGAAGACGTTCCATGCGCTCCGCCAGCGGACCCCGTCGCAGAGCTTCCGCCGAGGACCTCCACTTCCCCCAGGCCTTGCGACGGAAATCCAGGAATCGTCTTTGAATCACCGTGGAGAGGTAGGTGGGAAGCGAACTTCGGCCCTGGTACGAACCGAGGGCCGCGTAGTCGTTCTCAATGAGAGCGACGTTGACCTCGCTACAGAAGTCCTCGGCGTCGGCGGGGCTCAGACGGTTTCTTCGGGCGACGAAACGGGTGATGCGCTCGATGTCGGGCAGTGCAGAGACAAACAGACTCTCGAGCGCGGCGCGGGGCGCATTCGCTGTCGAGACGGTCTGGTCCATCACGTTCGATCGCTTCCTTCCTCAGGGTGCGGACTACAGGCCTCAGGGTGCGGACTACAGGCCTCAGGGTGCG
>Ga0163144_10028707_pt1 | contig 10715 bp, 7 predicted proteins | sample OliLak19BULKMAT1_FD_123175 | JGI IMG/M metagenome (GOLD analysis project Ga0163144, IMG submission 123175) | Freshwater microbial mat bacterial communities from Lake Vanda, McMurdo Dry Valleys, Antarctica - Oligotrophic Lake LV.19.BULKMAT1 | ecosystem: Environmental > Aquatic > Freshwater > Lake...
TCTACATTTTGACGGTTGCGTTCAGCGTTTTGGTTTCCGCGGTACCGATGTTAGCGCTGTTTGATTTGTTCTTACTCATGCAGGCCTATGCCCTCTTTTTCTACTTTGCCAATCGCATTACGATCTACAGCGATTTGTTATTCTGCTTCCTAGTGATTGCCGCAACGATGTTGTTTCAGAGTTTGATTATTCTTGGACTTGCTTCACTTGGAGGTAGTGCTGCAGGCAAGGAATTTAGTTTTGGACCAGTTCTTCTGTCGGTATGGCCGGATGGTCGTATCGCAGGATCGATGGGCTCGGCAGTTGTTGCAGGTAGCCTTTTAGCCATGCTATGGTTGCCCGTTCTATCGCTGAATCTGACGGTAAGATCGTGGCGGATGTGGTCCGTTAGTGCTCTTGCTCTGGGGCTTGGCTTTCTGGCACTATTGCTGACTCAAACGCGAGGTGCGGTATTGTCTGTCGGCATCGGTACAATTCTAATCGGTGCGTCGATGATCTCCCGAAACTGGCTTCCTAAGTGGGCTATCGGACTGGCATTTGGGATGGCACTAATCGGGGCTTTCCCGTTAGCCATGATCTTTCAAAAACGCGTAATTGGCGACGATGATGGTTCCGCTGAATCTCGAAAACATCTATCGGTGATCGCAATGGAAACCATTTCGCATCGACCAATTTTTGGGTACGGTGCCGGGAATTGCCATCTTGCGTGTAGGCCGGTCGCAAACTCTGGGAAATTTAGGTCTGAGTGGTACTACACAATTCATTGCAAGTACCTGTTGGTTTGGATCGAGACCGGCATTGTCGGGCTCATTGCGTTTCTGATAATGTTGCTAAATGGTATTCGTTACGGACTGACCGCTTGGTTGAGCTACGATCGATTGGTTTCTCCACTTGGTTTTGCCTGTGCAGCCGCTATCTTTGGGCACATGGTGCACATGATGGTAGATATTTTCAATTCCCGCTCTCAAGTGCAAGCGCTTTGGGTGATCTTTGGACTTTCGGCGGCAGTATATCAGCAATCCAAGCGGTCAAATTCCAGAAAAAACACCTCGCGAAGAGGAGCTATGCATGTCGCGTAACAAAGCATTGCGAACCTCGAAAAATGCAACGATGCTCTTGCTGGGTACGATGACACGCATGGTTGCGAGTTTTGCGTTTGTGCTCTATTCCGCATCTCTGTTGGGTGTTGAGGGTTTAGGTAAGCTTTCAATTTCAATACATTTCTTTGAGTTGTTTCTAAGTCTTACCGCGACGGCAGTTGGTATTATTTTGACGCGTGACGTGGCGCGTTGGCCACGCAATCTCAACAGTCTGTTGACTTCCGCGGTCATCGTCGTTCTCGCACTAAGTTGTTTGGCTCCTCTTGCGATGCTACCGCTCGGAATTGCTTTTGGCTATTCGAACGACACGTTGCATGCAATCGGCGTCGCGTGTGTCGCGATGTTTCCCTCCGCGATCTGTGTTTTAATCGAAGCTACGTTTGTAGCCCGCGAGCGCGCAGAATTCATCACGTTTGGCACGGTCTTTGAAAGCCTGCTTCGAGTCCTGCTGAGCTTTCTGGTACTTTGGTACGGCTACGGAATAGTGGAGCTCATGTGGGTCGTCGTCCTCTCCAGGTCAGCGTTGTCGCTCGCGTATTGGTTTTGCTTGTATCGAAGCGAACGTTTGGGGTGGCGTTTTTCTTTTGCTGCCACAAGACGGTTCTTTTTGCGGTGGCGAGTGTTCGCTGCTGAAAATTGGATGGCAACCATCTACTCCAACCTAGACGTGCTGGTGCTTTCGTCGGTGGCTGGTGAGATCTCTGTTGGTCTTTATAGTGCCGCGTGGAAATTTGTTCGGCTTGGATCGGTTTTCGCCAAGAGTTTTACAACCGCAGTTTTCCCGGTGATGTCGCGCATGTACGTTGATTCGAGAGACTCTTTTCACCGGCTCTTCCAACACACAATTCGGATCATGTGCGTCATTGCTATGCCTGCCATCACGATTGTTTCAGTCCTTCCGGATCGCATCGTCGATTTGCTCTATAAGGATGAATTCGCGGAGGCTGCACCGATCTTAAGAATTTTGATCTGGGTGTTGTTAATTGAGTTCTTGAATCCATTTTTAAGCTATGTCTTGTTCGCTCAGGGTAAGCAAAGGCGATCTATGTATGTTGCTGCGATCAGCCTTGGCGTGAATTCTGTGGCAACCTATTTTCTTGTCCAAGAGTACGGAGCGAGGGGAGCTGCGGGAGGCTGTATCGTCGGAGGGTTTGTCGCGACGCTTTGTTACCTTTGGTTTACCGCGAAAATCAATGAAATCCAAACCCTTGTTTTGGAAATGGGACGCGTGTTTCTTGCTGCGTGTGGATTAGGGGTTACGGTCTATTTGGTGCGCGACACATCGTGGCCCATAGTCTTCGTTGTTGCGGCCGTTACCTATCCAATACTTCTTTTCACGGTTAAAGCGATTCGAATAAACGATCTCCGCTTTCTCCAAAATACTTTTCTGCGTCGAGTAACTGCATGAATAATGGACCTAACACGCCTATACGAATCGGAGTCATCGGTTGCGGTGCAATTGCCGAGCTGTACCACTTACCAGCGCTCGCGGCTCACGCTCAGACGAACAGTTCGATTGTGTTAGCGGATCTCAATAAAACGCGTTTGGCCGCGATGAAGCAAAAGTTTAAAGCTCGTGAAGCAGTTACGGACTATCACGAATTGCTAGGTAAAGTTGATGGGGTAATCGTCGCGACGCCACCCCAACTTCATTATTCGGCGACCAAATGGTTTCTTGAAAAAGGCATCCACGTCCTGTGTGAGAAGCCATTGACCGAATCGATCGAAGAAGCTCGTGAGCTTGTTGAAACCGCTGAAAAGTCGGGCGCGAAACTTGCCGTCAATCAAACGCGGCGCTTCTTTCCGACATACCAAAAGATTCGCGAGCTTATAGGAAGCGGGATGCTCGGGAAAATTCAGTCGATCGTCTATCACGATGGAGTCGAATTTGATTGGCCAGCGGCCTCACCGCATCATTTTAAACCTGGTGCTAAAGGAGCTTGGTCCGACACGGGAGTCCACCTTCTCGACACGGTCTGCTATTGGCTCGATGCAAAGCCTGTGTTGGTTCGTTCGCAAAACGATTCTTTTGGTGGCCCAGAAGCTATGGCGACGGTCAATCTCGAACATGAAGGTTGCCAGATTGAGATCAAAGTTAGTCGATTGGGCAGGTTATCGAACGGCTTCCTAATTGTCGGGAGTCTGGCTTCCATCAAGGCGGAAGCCGAAGACTGGGATGAATTCACGGTTGACTTCCATAATGGTAAAAAACAAAGATTCAAATGCGCAAGTAATCGTTTGACCTATTGCGATTTTAGCAAGCCGACAATTGAGAACTTTGTTCAAGTCATTGCCGGAAAAGCCGATCCTTTTGTCTCAGGACGAAGTACTTTGGCGACGATCGAGTTGCTTGAGAACGCCTGGAGTTCTGCTCGGCGATATTCGATGAACTGGAATGATCACCTTAAGGATTCTGTTTGGCTGACGTTGAATACAGAGAGTATCGTCAATCGACCGATGCGAGTACTCGTCACCGGAGCAGCTGGTTTTGTCGGGGCACGCGTCGTGGAAGCAATGTCGATCTCAGGTTTCGCCTTGCCGGTTGCGGCGATTCGGCAATGGTCCCGCGCTTCTCAACTTGCATGCCGACCCGTCGAAATTGTAATCTGTGACATTTTGAAGCCAGAACAAATAGAGTCCGCCATGAGCGGAGTCGATGCGATCGTTCACTGCGCTTATTCCAATGATTTTGATTCGATCGTTCAAGGCACTCGGAATTTGCTCGAAGCGGCGGTTCGCCATCAAGTTCAGCGTTTCGTCTATCTAAGCTCCGCCGAGACTTATGGGTCGAAAATGCAAGGAATAGTTACTGAAACGGTTGAGGCGAGGCCGAAGCAAGGCTCATATGGTGATTGGAAATTGTCTGCGGAAAGAGTATGCATGGAATATCACGCGAGAGGCCTGAAACCTACGATACTTCGACCATCCCTCATCTATGGCCCATTTAGCACCTCTTGGTCAGTCGACGTCTCCAATCGCTTGCAATCGGGCAAGTGGGGGCTCTTTGACGATCTTGGTGATGGTATCGCGAACTTGGTCTATGTCGACGATTTGGTTCAGGCAATCTTTTTGTCATTGGTGAACGATCAGGCGGTTGGGGAAACATTCAATGTCAATGGTCCAGACCGACCAAGCTGGAACCAGTATTTCCAAATGATGAATGATGCCTTGTGCTTGCCGCCATTGCAACGAATCCCTGCCTCGAGATCGAAGCTTAGAACACGCGTCATGGAGTCGGTGCGCTCCGTTACCTCGATCGTGAAATCAAAGTTTGAGGACAGACTGATGGAAATCTACCTGCGAGGAGGTTGGGCAAGTCGAATGATGAAGCGGCTCAAAGGAGAATTGGACTCGACGCCTAGCTCGCAAGAGTTGAACGAATTGTTTTCGCGAAAGACAAGCTATGACGACCAGAAGATTCGAGAGCGACTTGGATACGTCCCTCGATTTAACATTGCTGAAGGAATTTCACAAACAGTGAATTGGCTCTCACTGCACGAACTTGTCAGACAATCAGCCAATCCAAGTGCAACAGCGAACGCGTTACCTCCAGTCGAAAGTGCCCAGACCGAGTGGATGGCAACACAATGAAGATAGCCTTTATCTCTTACGACTTTCCTGAATACTGCATTCGGCATGTCAATGAAATGGCGGAGTCGTCGCAGGTACTTCTTATGCTGCCAAAATCCACCGCCGCAAACTACCTTAATCTGCTTGACTCGCGAATCCGATTCGATTCGTTCCACCGTCCCCGATATCGACAGCCGATGCGGCAGCTTCGAACGATGGCTCAAATTGTCTATACGATACGAAAATTTAAGCCTGATGTTGTCCACTTTCAAAATGGCCACTTTTTTTTTAACCTGGCGCTTCCATTAGTCAAGAAATTCCCATTGGTGATTTCCATCCACGACGCACGACAGCACCTGGGGGACAAAGAAGCACGGCTAACCCCTCAAGCGATCATGGACTTTGGATTCAAACAAGCCGATCGAGTCATAGTGCATGGTCGCAGTTTGATTCCGACCGTTGTACAAGAGCTGGGGTTTGCACCGGAAAAAGTTCACCTTATCCCTCACATCGCCATTGGCCAAACGGATCTGCCCCATACGTCCAGCGACGATGGTCTAACGGTTTTGTTTTTTGGACGAATTTGGGAATACAAGGGCCTAGAGTACTTGATTCGCGCCGAGCCAAGAGTCTCTAAAGCATTTCCGGATGTCAAATTTGTGATCGCTGGTCGAGGAGATGCTTTTGATCGCTATCGCCGCATGATGGTGCACCCTGAACGATTCGTTGTGCACAATGACTGGATTAGCGACGATTTGAGTAGCGAGATGTTTGCGTCTGCGAGTGTTGTGGTTTTACCTTATATCGAGGCTTCGCAAAGCGGCGTCATTCCGATCGCGTACAATCACGAAAAACCAGTCATCGCAACGACAGTTGGTGGATTACCCGACATCGTCGACGATGGCGTAACCGGGCTTCTTGTGCCACCTCGCGATGAAATAGCGCTGGCAGAAGCGATTGTCAAATTATTGCAAGATAAGGACGCGAGAATACGAATGGGAAAAGCTGGCCGAGAAAAACTGGAACGCGAGAATGCTCCGCCAGTAGTTGTCCAATCGACGATGGATGTGTATCGCAATGCAATCCGAGACCGTGGGTATGACGTTCCTGATTCAAGGCACACTCCAATTCAACGCGATCTGCGATGTCAGGAGATGCCAAAGTGTTAATGTCTACGACGAGTCGACTACATAGTTACTTGCTCAATACAAATGTTCAAGACGGTAAATTGGTTGGGCCTGATCCGGGTGTTCGCTTTAATTATCGTATCTGGAGGTTTCTCAAGAACTGCCGACCAAGGTATGACTGGGGTGACAACCTTTACTATCTGCAGGCCCAAGGCTACTGGATTCTTGCGAATTGGTTGCTCAGTGATCAATGCGATGATTCGTTTGCAAGACTTGCAATTGAGGCGAGCAACCAGGTAGTTCAGAATCAAAGGGACGATGGTGGCTGGGATTATCCCAACCGGGAATGGAAGGGACGAGTGGCAACTGTAGAGGGAATTTGGGCATCGCTCGGACTGTTTGAGTCCTATCGCCAAACAAAACAGGATCGGTACTTGCAGTCGTCGCTAAAATGGCACCAGTTCTTTGAACAGAAGATAGGCTTTCAGTTTTTGGGGGACAAGACCGCCGTCAACTATTTCGCAGAAACGATATCGGATCCGGTTCCGAACAATTCTGCGTTAACACTCCGTTACTTAGCCAATTTGGCCAGTGTCACCGGCAATAATGCTTATCTAGAACCCTGTGCAGGATTGCTTCGATTTGTCCGTTCCTCTCAGTTGGAAAGCGGCGAGGTACCGTATGTTTTTGGAGATCCGAAGAGGCAACACTTCCAATGCTTTCAATACCAAGCATTCATGTTTCTTGACATACTTGAGTACTATCGTCTCACCAACGACGACGAAGCTCGCGGAGTTCTCATTGCTCAGGCTAGATTTCTATCCAAAGGGATCTCACCCAGCGGATTTGCTTACTATCAATGCGGACAGCATCATCGAACAGTCAACTATCATACCGCAGTCGTTGCGGCGGCTCTTCAATTTGCGAACGCGTTTTGCGACGAATCCGAGCAGTACAGCAATATCGCCTCAAAAGCTGTTCAGCATCTGCTCTCGAAGCAACACAAAGATGGAAGTTTCCCTCATTCTCGTGGAGACCATCGCATTCTTTCTGACTACCGTCGATACCCCCGATACCTCGCGATGATTCTATACTTGCTGATTATCCAACAAATCCGGGAACCTTCGTCGGATTCGGAGCTAAACAGGGCAAGACAATGGAGGTAGACCGATGAACTGGAAACTTTTGTTTGTCTTTGGGTGCTTTGGTTTCGTCAACTCGAACGCAAATTCACAATGGATTCAGAGTTTGCCAAGCTCGACTGGAGAGTCCATCCTTTGGTCTGCGGATCACGAAGAAGGGGACTTGAGCGACTGGACGTTCCCCGCGAGTAAAGACGCAGGAGGCGGCGTGCTCAACACAGGGGAAGAAGATGTCCACGCATCGGCGACAAAAGAATTTGCTCACTCGCGTAGCTATTCGGCAAGAGCTTTCATCTCTAACGCCATCCGTTCGCGAAATGGTAGCAGGGCAGTTCGGTTGATGCGTTGGACCGATCGACCGTGGGATAGAGACGGAAAGGAATTTCCTGTTGAAGCTTACTATAGCACATGCATGTTCATCCCGAAGGTTTATAACCCCAACAAGTATCCACCTTGGGATTCAGGGGACGGAGGTTGGTGGAACGTATTCCAGTTCAAGGCTCACGATGAAAACGATGTTAGCCAACCAATGTGGACGCTGAATATTCAGCACGATGACAAATCGAAGGAAATGTCATTCTACATGTCTAGTCCCAACAACCCACCTCGGAGTTTTTCGCAGAAAAAACCAAAACCAATCCCTCTCCAACGTTGGTTCCATATCGAAGCCCGTTGCAAAAAGTCGTGGAAGAATAAAGGCAGTATGACCATCTGGCAAGATGGCGAGATGATTCTGGACGTCAGCGGAATCCAAACTATGACTAGTAATAAGCACGATCAGGTCGTTTGGGGAATTGGCAGTTACACCGACCATATTGCGGGAGGAGCTGTCGAGGGTGAGGCAACCGTATATTTTGATGATTCGATCGTGAGCACTAAGCCGCTATCACCGTTCGTTTTTTCCAAAGTCAACCCGCAACTGAACCGCCCTAATACCGTGAAAGTCGCAAAGTGAGCCCAGACAAACTGCATCTCGGGGTTGTAGCCTCAATGAAGCGTGGACTGGAACACTTCATCTACCGTGACGTTACGCATTTGGAGCAAACCGGGGTCAAAATCAGCATCTATCCGACCAAGTATGGTCATGGACTGTACGCACCACGCGATAGTTGGAAGGTTGTACGCTGGTCACTCTTGGGTATCCTTTTCAATCAGCCATTCGTGTTCTTTAAATCTCCTAGGAAATACGTTCGAACTCTCGCTATCGCGTTACGGCACCGAGCCATCGTTGACTTCCTGCTTGCGGCTTATTTTTCTCTAAGCATGCGAAATTTGGATGCGATTCATGCGACGTTCGGTGATCGGAAACTTTTCGTTGGCTATTTCGCAAAGTTATTAGTCGACAAACCATTGCTCTGTACGATTCACGCGTACGAACTCTATCAGAATCCAAATCCAAACTTGTTTCGTGTTGCAATCTCCGCCTGTGATCAGTTGATTACGATTTCGGACTTCAATCGCAAGAAGCTGAATCAACTATTCGGATACCCCGAGGACAAGATCGAGATCATTTCGCTTTCCATCGATCTCGATGACTATCAACCATCGGACAGGAAATTCGTTGTCCTCATCGTCGGTTTTTTTGTCAAAAGAAAAGGACACGAGGTCCTGTTCCAAGCACTTCAGAAACTGAACGATCCGAAGATTGAAATCTGGGTCGTGGGAGGGGAAGGTGCTGAAGAAGATTCGGTGGACGTAAAGGGACTCGCTAAGCAATATCAAATCGAATCGCAAGTCGCTTTTCTTGGGAAGCTGTCAGGTACAGCCTTGCGCGCGATGTATAACGCGTGCGATGTCTTTTGCTTGCCGTGCCACTTTGATGATATCGGAGTTGGCGAGGGGTTCCCGAGCGTCATCATCGAAGCGATGGCATGTGGTAAGCCAATCATCTCGACTCGACATGTCGGTATTCCTGAATTCCTCGAGCGAATCGTTGTCGACGAAAAAAATGTCGACCAATTGGCTCAGGCAATCCGCGAAGTTCAACGTTCGGAAGAACTACGAATAGAACTAGGAAAACGTAATCGCGAATTGGCCGTCCACTTCTTTTCGCCATCCAACGTTCAGAAAACGGTTTCCATTGTTAAGCATCTCTGCAGAAAGAATTAACAACCATGTGCGGTATTGCTAGTATTCATAGACTCAATTCTACGCGGTCCGTTCCGTCATTCATGCTAGAGCGAATGCTCCAGTCCCTATGCGGGTGCCTTCGTCGGGTTCGTATCAAGTTAGGTCAAAGCAATGGAGGTAGAACTTTGAACTGGAAAATTTTATTTGTCTTCGGTTGCTTCGGTTTCGCCAACTCGCAAGCAAATTCGCAATGGATTCAGAGCTTACCAAGCTCGACTCGAGAAAGCATCCTTTGGTCTGCGGACCACGAAGAAGGAGACTTGAGCGACTGGACGTTCCCCGCGAGCAAAGACTCCGGAGGGGGCGTGCTCAACACCGGGGAAGAAGACGTCCATGCATCGGCGACAAAAGAATTCGCTCACTCGAGTCGCTACTCGGCAAGGGCTTTCATTTCCAAGGCTATCCGTGCACGTAATGGCAACAGGGCGGTTCGATTGATGCGATGGACCGATCGACCGTGGGATCGGGACGGAAAGGAATTTCCTCACGATGCTTACTACAGTACATGGATGTTCATTCCGAAGACCTATAACCCCAACAAGTATCCACCTTGGGATCCAGGCGATGGAGGTTGGTGGAATGTATTTCAGTTCAAAGCTCACGATGAGAACGATGTTAGTCAACCAACGTGGGCTCTGAATATTGAGCACGCCGATAAGACTAAGGAAATGTCATTCTATCTGTATAGTCCGATCAATCCGCCCCGAAGTTTTTCGCAGCAAAAACCAAAGCCAATCCCCGTCCAACGTTGGTTCCACATCGAAGCCCGTTGCAAAAAGTCGTTGAAGAACGAAGGGAGCATGACCATCTGGCAAGATGGTGAGCAGATTTTGGACGTTAAAGGAATCAATACTTTAGTGAGCGACAAGGACGATCAGGTCGTCTGGGGAATTGGCAATTACACAGACCATATTGCGGGAGGGCCTGTCGAGGGTGAGGCGACGGTATATTTTGATGATTCCGTCGTGAGCACCAAGCCACTGTCGCCGTTCGCGAAGTCTAAAGTTACCCCTCAAGAGAACGCCCCTAAGCCCACGAGTGTCCCAAAGTGAGCCCATCCAACTGCACCTATTAGAGATGCGTTTAGTTCCCAAACATTCGAATAGCTCACCGATCAAGAATTAATAACCATGTGCGGTATTGCCGGTATTCTTAGTCTCGATTCGACTCGACCTGTTCCTCCATATCTTTTGGAGCGAATGCTCCAGTCCATTTTTCATCGGGGCCCGGATGAAGACGGGCAACTCGTCGATCGAGAATTGGCCATGGGAATGCGACGACTGAGCATTATCGACCTTGCGGACGGCAAGCAGCCGATTTTCGATGAATCGGGACGATTCGGCGTTGTCTTTAACGGCGAAATCTACAATTACCGCGAACTGCGAACTCAGCTACTTTCACGCGGACATACGCTCAAAACACATAGCGATACCGAAGTCATCGTTCACCTATTTGAAGAGTTGGGTGAAGGGTGCCTCGAACATTTGCGAGGCATGTTCGGTTTCGCGATCTGGGACAATGTGAAACGCGAATTGTTTATTGCCCGAGACCGTATGGGTATCAAACCGCTCTACTACACCGAATGTGGTGGCGACTTCGTCTTCGGCTCCGAGATCAAGTCGATACTCGAACATCCAGCGATGAAA
>Ga0163144_10028708_pt1 | contig 10715 bp, 2 predicted proteins | sample OliLak19BULKMAT1_FD_123175 | JGI IMG/M metagenome (GOLD analysis project Ga0163144, IMG submission 123175) | Freshwater microbial mat bacterial communities from Lake Vanda, McMurdo Dry Valleys, Antarctica - Oligotrophic Lake LV.19.BULKMAT1 | ecosystem: Environmental > Aquatic > Freshwater > Lake...
TTCAGCATTGAAATTTCTGCGGGCGTTCAACGGGTGTGGGATGAGCTGACAGCGCGTGGCGTGCCGCACCACGCGATGTTCGGGACATACCTGCATGTGGGGGCGGGGGCGGGGGGGGCGGAGCTTGCGCCGGGTTCGGTGATGTCGTACCGGGACAAAGGGGGGAAGCACACGTTTGTTTTGGGTGAAGTGTTGGAGGTGAAAGCTCCATCTCGCCTGGTACATACGTTCCGCTTCTCGATGGAGAAGGATGCGCCGACGCTGGTGGTGTGGGAGTTGCGGGAGGTCAACGGGGTGACGCGCGTCACGGTCACGCATTCGCGCTTCGAGGGCGAGACGCGCACCTACAAGTCCGTCAGCACGAGTTGGCCGGCGATTCTGGGACTGTACAAGACCATCATCGAGACGGGTAAGGCGCCGCCGAGCGCCCGGTTCAAGAACGGCATGATGATGAGCATGGCGTTCATGCTGCCCAAGAGCGCGGGGACCGCCGCAGCGCTTGCCGAGCCGTTGCGGCCCGCCGGGTTGGTCTGGCCTTCGTGATCGCCCCGCCGCATGTGGTATCACCTTGTGGTATCACGGGGCCGCGTGTGCGGCGTGAAAATCGCATTGAACGGAAAGTTTGTCACAACGAGGTTTATTTTGCAAGGGGATTATCCATGATTCGTCGCGTTGCTGTTTGTGTTGCGCTTTCGGTTTCTGCCGTTGCTGTTGTCACGTTCGCCGTCGGCCAGCCCGTCAAGAGCACGGAGTCCGCACCAAAGGTGGACCCGCTCAGGTCCATCGCCGCCCTCGCGCCCTTCATCGGCGAGTGGAAGTTCGATGGCAAGTGGGAGGATGGCTCGCCGCTCAAGGCCCGCACAGTATACGGGTGGGGCGTGGGGCGCAAGCATGTGAAGTTCGCTACGTTCGTCGCGGCGGAGAAGGGCGAGTATCAGCGGTACGAGGGCTTCCTGACGTGGCAGCCCGATGCCGGGTGCTTTGCCGAGTATTCGTTTGCCTTTGACGGGGCGGTGAGCGAGTACCGCCTCGATACCGCCGATGGGCAGAAGTTCGCGATCGGCTTCACTCCGTTGCACGCCGATCATCCGGCGCAGGTGCGGCAGGAGGTTGAGTTCACCGATGCTAACACTCAATCGTGGACGGTGGAGATGCACGCAGGTGAAGCGTGGCAGCGGATTATGAAGGGAGAGTGGAAGCGGGTGAAGTAGATCGAACTTCACACTCAACGTTTCCACTGCGTGTTTGACCTTGTCCACAGCGCAAGCCGGAGTGAGAAACCGATAGACTGCATGGGCGGTTCCGCAGCCGCGCCAGGAATGAGGACCGCCCGGCGGTCATCCTCAGCAATCACGTATCACGCAACCAATCCGTGAAAGACGCGATCAGCCAGGTTGTGGGATGAACACCTTCCGCACGCCCAAGCTCCGCGGCCGCCGCTCGCCGCGAACGGTCGAAGCCGCTCTGCATCCATACATTCCGAACCGGCGTTTCGGTCCAAATGCCTCAGCGTTTGTTACAAGCCTGTGTTCTGATCGACCGAATAGTTGCCGAATCTGACCTGTCCTTTCTCATCTTCCCCCCAAACGCTAAACGCTGCGTTTTGCGGTCGTTTTTCTCGCTCAGTGGCCCCCGCGTTGGTCCAACGATTTGGTTGCGGCTACTTGGCGCTGCGGCCCCCGCGTTCTCCCATCCGCATTCGTTTCCCGACCGCTGCTATTGGAGGTACCCCCCGGACTTTACATTTTTTCACGCGTGCCGCTCTGGGTCTACCCTCGTACCCCCGGAAGTTGAAGATCGTCTCCGAAAGCGGCCACGCTTGGGCCGCGCAGTGCCTCAGGCGAGTGTTGGATCGGGTGCAAATGGAGTGGCGTTTATTGCGTAGTGTCAAATGGACTTTGACGTGATGATTTGCAGACAAACCGATTCAAACCGCGCAAAATCGCAGTTGGTTAGGTATAGTTAGGCCCAACCTCGGTGGTTGTCCCCACCCAGGCGGGTATTTTCGGAAACGCTTGGGAACGTGGGGTCATAGGGTTTCGTATGGCAGTTCACTCGCACGTTGCGGTTATGGCATGAGGGGTGCGCATAACGGCAAGGGGTGCCGAGCGAAGGCCGAAGTTTGATTTGATACATGCCCCCGCCGCGAGCGCGTCGGTGGTTGGAGTTTTTCGTATGCCAAAGAGCCAGGATCGTCGGTCCATTCTCTCGCGTTTCGTCCAGCCGCATGGGAGGGAGGGAGCGAACGGCTCAACGTTCGGGAGTTCGCTCGGCGCTCAGATGGTGCTTGAAGCGCTGGAATCTCGCCAGCTTTTGTCGGCCGGCGATCCCAGTTCCACTGGCCTCCCCGTGGGCTTTGAGCAGATGAGCTGGGAAGGCAACTCGTTCGCCGCGAGAACGGGGTCATTCCTCGTCACCTTCGACGATTACATCGGCAAGGAGCAGGCAGCACTTCTCGCGAACGAGGCCGCGACGCGGCTGGGTGCTATTCCCGTCAACACCCAGGTCTACGGCTTGGGGCGCTCGGTGGGCATCCAGGTGGATCGCGCCATTACTTCGCAGGCGGCGATGGCGCTGGTCGGGCAGATTCCGCACCTCGTGAGCTTCGAGCCTGACCGGCTGTACCAGGTCGCTCGGCTCCCCAACGACACGCGATTCCAAGAGCAGTACGCCCTTCGCAACGTGGGACAGTTTATCGGTGTGGCCGGCACTGCCGGCGCGGACATTCATGTGACGAATGTGTGGGATCAATCCATCGGCTCTCGCAATGTGATCGTCGCGGTGATCGATACCGGCGTTGACCTTGACCACCCCGACCTCGCTGCGAACATCTGGACCAACCCCAATGAAATCGGGGGCAACGGCATCGACGACGACGGCAACGGATACGTCGACGACTTGCACGGGTTTGACTTCGGAAACTTCGACAGCGACCCTAGCGATGAGCAGTTCGGCGGGCACGGCACGCAGGTCGCGAGTTGCATCGGCGCGGCGGGGAACAACGCCAGCGGTGTCACGGGCGTGAACTGGAACGTCTCCATCATGGCGCTCAAAATCGCCGACCGATTCGGTCGGCTGTCCACGAACGCCATTGTGGCGGCCCACGATTACGCGACCTGGATGATCACCCACGGCACGAACGTCGTCGCCAGCAACAACAGTTACGGATCGTACCAGAACTCTTTCTACATGGATGCCCCGACAGGGTTCATCGCGGAGAAGGATGCCATCACGCGGTTTGTCGCCGCCGGGGCGAGCTTCGTAACTTCCGCGGGCAACGCTTCCTATAACAACGACGATCCAACAATCACGCACTTCCCTTCCTCATACAACATTCCCGGCGTGATCACGGTCGCCGCCACCGACAACAACGATGCGCTCGCTGGCTTCAGCAACTTCGGCGTGCAGTCGGTCGATGTGGCGGCACCGGGTGAGAACATCCTGATGGCCCAGGACGGCGGCCTGTACGGATACAACAGCGGCACCAGTTTCTCGAGTCCCATCGTCGCCGGCGCGATCGCCCTCATCAAGAGCATCAAGCCCAACGCCTCCGCAGTCGAGATGAAAGAGGCGCTCATCAACGGAAGCGACCCTCTCGCTAGCCTGCAAGGCAAGATCCGCTCGGGCGGCCGCATCAATGTTGAGCGAACCCTGCAAATCATCGGAGCCACGGGTCCGGTGGTGCTCGCCGTGTCGCCCGGGCCGGTCGTGGGGCAGGTAAACCCCGCTACCGGACAGGCCTTCAACACCATTACGATCACGTTCAACAAGGACATGGACCCCGCATTCCTCAGCCCCGCGGGCGTCAGCCTCATCGGGTCGGGGCCTGATGACATCTTTGGCAACGGCAACGATGTCACCATTCCCGTCACTAGCGTGACGCGCAGCATCACGAACCCCAAGACGGTGATTGTGGGCATTAACCTCGCCGCGTTCGCCGGTAGCAGGCTTCCGCTCGACACCTACCGCGCGACGCTGGTCGCGGCGAACTTCAAGGACACCGATGGCAAGTTCCTCAACGGAACGAACACTAGCGGCGTCAACGAGGTTTACAACTTCCGAGTGGTCGCCACCACCGGCGATAACGAACCCAACGACACACTTGCCACCGCAACGCCCCTCGTCTTCAACGCCAGCGGCACGGCGGGATTCAGCGGCGTATCGCTCGGCAACGGCTTTGCCGGCAACCTTGATGTAGACATCTACCGGATCGATATTCCCCGCGGCGGGCTGATCACCATCGAGGTCACGGCCAAGCGCTTCCAGAACCCCTCTTCTCTTGATTCATTTCTGCGTTTGTTCAACGCCAACGGCGAAGGGCTTTTGCAGCCCAACTTCCCGCTGCCCGATTCTGACCTTGCCAACAACGATAACTATTTCGCTCAGGATTCGTACATCGACTATTTCGTCCCCACAGGCGGAACCTATTACGTCGGCGTCTCGGGCTTCGGCAACGCTTCATACAACCCCAAGGTCATCGCCAGCGGGCAGACTCAATCGCTGGGCGTGTACAGCATCGGTTTTCGCGTGCAACTCTCCAATGACGACATCATCACGCTGACTTCCACCGATCCGAACCTTCCCCGCCGCATTCCCGTCGATGACCCACAAACCCAGGGGATCACAACCTCCACGATCACGGTGACGGATTCCCGCCAAATTTTGGATGTTAATGTCAAACTCGACATCGCGCACACGTTTGTCGGCGACCTGGTCATCAGCCTGATCGGGCCGAACAATGCCGAGGTGACGCTCGTCAATCGACGCGGCGGCAACGGCGACAACTTCAGCGCCACGGTGTTCGATGATGAGGCCTCTCTTTCCATCGTGAACGGGTCAGCGCCCTTCGGCAACTCATTCCGGCCGGAGCTGGCTTTAGGCGGGTTCGACGGCCTTTCGGGGGCGGGCCTGTGGACGCTCAAGATCAACGACACCACGGGAGCGAACTTCGGATTCCTCAACAGTTGGTCGCTGCAGTTTACGTTCCAGAACAACATCTTCGGGCCGTACGAATCCAACGACACGATCGTGACGGCGAAGGACTATCCGTTCGGTCAGGGCGCGAACAGCATCGACGCATTCCTGGGCGACGGCGGCTTTGGCACATTTGACCGGGATATCTTCCGCTTCCAGGCGGCGGGCGGCTCAAGCCTTACGGCGACTGTCACTCCCAAGCCTCCAGCGGGGTCGCCGGAGGGGACAGTGCCGCTCTTCAACTCCGCCCTTCGCCTCTTCGACTCGCTTGGCAACGAGATCCTTGTCAGTAACTCCGCAACGAGCATCGAGAGCAGTATCGAAAGCTACGTCTTCGCGAACGCGGGAACCTATTACCTCGCGGTTTCCGAAGGCAACAACACCACGTACAACCCTGCGATCGTGGGCGACGCTACCGGGCGCCCCGCGCTCACGACCGGCAACTACAGCCTCGCGATTACGCTGGCCGCGGGTGTCAGCGATCCGTCCCTCGTGCTTACCGGAAACCAGGTTACCGTCGGAATCACCACCGCAGCCAACTTCGGCACAAACGCAGGTGGGCAGAGCCGCGTGGGCCTTGTGTTCAACGGCATCGACTTCCTCGCGCCAAACAAGCCGGCGGTGGCCGGCGTTCAGGTGTTCACGGGCCTCACCGCCAGCGGCAACAGCGTGAGCAATACCGGCGCCTATGGCAACGCCTTGAATCAGTTGCCATTCTCACTCACCAACGCCAGTGATTCGTTCAACAATCGGCTTAGCGCCGAGGCCGTGTATCGCGGCATCAAGATCGAGCGCACCATTTCCTACGGCTTGAACGATTCGTTCTTCGCCATCGATGTTTACTTCACGAATACCACGCAGGTGCTCGTCACAAGCCTGGGCTGGATGGAAGGATTTAATCCCGATCCGGGCATTGCTCTGGGCGAGGGCAGTTTCCAGACGAATAACGACATCGACGCTTCGGCCCACTATGCCACCGCCTCGTACACCAACAATCAGTTCGGCAACGGCCTTACGGTCGCCCTCGCGGCACCCGCCGCCGACAGCCGCGCCAAAGTCACGGTGCTCGCCAACAACGCCGCGATTCGAGACCCCGCCCAGTTGATTTCCGCCGCCGCCATCGATCCCAACGGGCTCGCCGGCGACGGGCAGTTGGCGATCAGTTACAACCTGGGCGTTGTCGCCGCGGGCGGCACCGTCAAGGTTCGCTACTTCGTGATGTTCGGCACGACGACCGCGGCGGTGAATGCCCTGAACAACGCGGTGAACAACGGAACCGGCGCCGGGCACCTCACTGCCAACTCCGCGACGCCCGCCACGGAGGTTTTGCAGGCCGCCGGGCCGATTGCCGTGACCGTGCCCACCCTTCCCTACCGCGTCTACTACCCCGAGGGTTTCTACGGCAACAACATCTTTACCTTCCTGCCCATCGGCAACGCCAACGACCAGGCCAACCGCGTGGTGGTCATCGCACGTTACGAGCAGGGCACGCGCGACCAACTCGTGGGTGAACTCAACATCGCCGCCAACAGCCGCAGCGGCCTCACACTTGTCACGCCCGACTTGTTCGCCAACGGCACCGCGCTGGCCGGCCGGCCCTCGACCAACGGCGTTGTTCAGTCCTACGCCCTTGAAGTTCGCTCCGAGCGTCCTGTTTCCGCCACGTTCAGCCATTATGACCTCAACCAGGCCGGCGGCGCCCGCGTCGCCATCGGCGAATCGTTCACCACCCGCGTCAGCAACACATGGACCTTCGGCAACGTCACCAAAGGCAGCGGAAACAGCGACTTCCTCCTCTTCTACAACACCACCCAATCCACCGAGAAGGTCACCGTCAGCTTCTATCCCACCAACGGCGGCCCCGTGCTCGTCGAAGAGTTCCGCACCCGCAGGGCCGATGGCACGCTCGCCGACGGCCTTGAAGGCCTCCGCCGCGGCGGGCTTTCGATCAACGACATCGGGTTCCTGCCCGATGGCGAATACGGCGTAACTGTCAGTTGCCAGGTTCCCATCGTCGCCGCGCTCTCGCACTTTGACGCGACCGACCGCACCGCCGATGGCCAGGTTGGCAGTGTCGGACTGGGCAACCTCACCGGCGTCTCTCCCGAAGGTCAGTTTTCGCTGAATGCCAGCACGGGGAAGATCGGTGTGCTCAACGCCAACGCCGCGACCGCGAATGTCACGTTCACCTTCTCCTTCACCAACGGCAGCGCCTATCGAACGCTGCTGACATTGCTGCCAAACTCCAGCAAGTCTTTGAATGTGCAGAATCTCGCGAACTTCCCCACCGGCAAGCCCTACAGCGTGAGTTTCGAATCCAATCTGCCAGTGGCGCTCAGCGACAACAGCCCGGCGTTTAATGACGGCGTCTCGAGCGCCTTTGCCGACAGGGCATACTCGATCTGGGGCTTTGCTGAAGGCTTCCGCCCCGGCGACAACGATAACGCCCCCGGCGTTGTCGAATATCTGCGGCTCTACAACCCCTCGACCACGGACCTGACGGTCGAAATCACGATCTCGTACGATGGAATCCCGGGCTCCGAAACCTTCCGCCGCACGCTTGCCGCCCGCCGCGTCAGTGAGTTCGATATGGATCAGTTTATCACCGGCGACCGCCGCACCCGCAGCAGTTGGTACACCACCACGGTGAAGGGCGCCAGGCCGCTCGTCGCTTACATGGGCCACTTTGATCGGTCGTTCCCCGGCGCGTTCGGCACCTTGGGAACGCCCTTGGGCATTAACATCGCGGCGACCTGAGTCGAACCCAAAGTTCTGCGTCCCGTGATACAAAGTTCGCCGGGAGTCGGTTGGGTTTCACGCTTTCAGGCGTAAAACCCATCTGGCTCCCGGTTTTTGTTTTGTGTTGCCCAATGACGGGAGAGTTGCGGTTGTGGAGCGTATCATCTTGGCCCATGAAGTAGCCAGCACCCCGCGGCGACTTCCTGTGCAGTTCAATGTCGAGGGCGTAGCTCAGTTGGTAGAGCAGCGGCCTTTTAAGCCGTAGGTCCAGGGTTCGAGTCCCTGCGCCCTCATTGGTCCCGAGTTGTCCTTGGAAAATGTGTCGTTCTATGCGCCCATTTTGCCCTTGGATCAACCCCGCAACTTGTTCCCGCCCGCTGGGTGGCATTTTCCCGTTCCGCCCGATCTCCCCCGTTTTCCCCCGATCTCCCCCGTTTGCCCGCCGCCGCCGGAAGAAGATGCTATTGACAAACGTTCTGCACGCTAACTGGTCGGGTGGTTTGCTGCACCTGTGGGTCGAATCCGCGGCGGCGTTCATTTCGCCTCCCGTGCTTCAGGCCGCGCTTGCAGGTACGGGCGCGGGTGAGGCCGAGCACTCCGCCCCGAAGGCCGCGCTGCATCCTTTCGCGTTGGAAGCAATCGATCTTTCGGGCATTGTCGGATCGCCCGCCGACGGCGAAGGTTCGCGGCGAAACGAGCTGGTCGCGGCGATCGGCAGGAGCCTGCCGGGGGTGCTCCGGCTGCGCTTGCCCTGCGTCCAGGGCAAGCCGCTTCCGAGCAGCTCGCTGGCAAGAGCCATCGGCAGAGCCCACATGGGTGAGGACGCCGCGGTTGCGGTTGATGCTCCGGTGATTGAAACTTTCAGTCTTCCCACGCTCGCCTTTGCTCCCGACGACGCGGCGGCGGCGGTGATGCAACTTGCCGAGACACTGTTTGAACGCGAAGAGTTGGGTGGAAACGACGGTCATGGCGGGCTGGGCGGCGCTGACGGGAGCGTTGCGGGCAACGGCGACGCGAACGGTGGGGCGCGGGCAGAGCGCTGGGTGGCCGGGTCTTCGCTGATGTACTTTGCGCAGGCTGCGCGCCTGGGCCGGTATCTCTTGGTGCAGCAGCGGTTTATCCCTTCGTTGCTCCAGGCCACTTCCGGCGAACTCAAGGGAGCCTGGCAGGGATGGATGAGCGATGAGGCGACCGCGCAGCGGATGGCGGTACTGGTTCGCTCATGCCCGGCCAGCGCTCGGTGCGCCGCGGATCATTACCGCCACGACGCCGGCGCGATCACCGAGGATTTCATCAACGCCATCATCGACGCCCAGTGCCGGCGCGTGCTTGAAATCGAGAGTTTCGCAGATTCCATCACCGAGCGCGACCCCTTGAAGGATGCGCACGTGGCTTGGCTTGGCGGCCTGCTCGCGCAATCTAGCGCGATCAAGGCCGGTTCGGCCGCCCGTCAGGACATGATCAAGCGGGTCCGCGGCTGGATCGGAGTGCTTGAAGAGCGCGGGGCAAGCTCGGCCTGGCGCCTCATGCTTCGACTGGTCGAGCCCGACCCCGCGAGCCTTGCGGGAAACAACACGCCCGACCCAAACGACGCCGCGTGGACCGTGACATTCCACCTGCAATCGGTCGAGCAGCCTTCGCTGGTGCTCGATGCGCCCGAAGTGTGGATGATCACAGGCGATTCGGCCACGATCATGGGCAGGCGGCTCGATCAGCCCCACGAACTTCTGCTCGGCGAGCTTGGCAGGGCATCGCGCTTCTATAGGCGGCTCGAAGAGGCTCTTGAGTTGACAGACCCTTCGCGCCTTTCGCTCACCACCAAGCAGGCATACGAGTTTCTGCGCGAGGTGCGGACGGTTCTTACCGAGCAGGGGTTCGCCGTCCAGGCTCCCGACTGGTGGGATTCGCCCTCGGCTCGCGTTGGCGCGAAACTGCGTCTGGAAACCGAAACCGACAACCCCTTCGATGTGTCGCGCGCAGGTCTGACCAACGCCGCGAAGACCCAGGTCGGGCTTTCCGCGCTCGTGGGATACCAGTGGGAGATCGCCGTCGGCGACACAACGCTTTCGCTCCACGAGTTCGAGCAGTTGGCGGCGAAGCGCACGCCCCTTGTCCGCGTCAACGGCAAGTGGGTCGAAATTCGCGTCGAGGATGTTCAGGCGGCCGTCAACTTCATCCGCGAGCATCCCGGCGGAAAGGTCAAACTCGCCGAAGCGCTGAAAATGGCCTACGCCGCGGACCTCAAGGCAACTGGAATTCCGGTCGTCGGAATGGAGGCTACCGGGTGGCTCAACGCCTTTCTTAACAGCGAATCATCAAGCAAGCAACTCGCGGTCATTCCCACACCGCTCACGTTCAAAGGAACGCTCCGCCCCTATCAGAGTCGCGGCGTCTCATGGATGGCTTTCCAGGAGCAACTTGGCTTCGGGGTCTGTCTCGCCGACGACATGGGCCTTGGCAAGACCGTGCAGCTTCTCGCGCTGCTCGCGTGGGAGCGCGAAGTCAGCGGCACTGGAACGGCCGAAACCCCGGAAGGCGACATCCCCAACCACGGCGTGCCCCCGACGCTCCTGCTCGTGCCCATGTCCGTTGTTGGAAACTGGATGCACGAGACCAAGCGGTTCTGCCCGCACCTGCGCCTGCTGGTGCATCACGGCGCCGAGCGGTTTCAGGGGGACACGTTTGTCACCAAGGCGCTTGAGAGCGACCTGATCGTCACCACCTACGCCCTCGCCAACCGCGACAAGGACACCATCGCGAAGGTCAAATGGGGGCGCATTGTGCTGGATGAGGCGCAGTACATCAAAAATCCCGCCGCGAAGCAGAGCCAGGCCGTTCGAGGCTTTGACGCCCAGCAACGGGTTGCGCTCACGGGTACGCCGGTCGAAAACCGTCTCACGGAACTCTGGTCCATCATGGACTTTCTCAACCCCGGCTACCTCGGAACCTCACATGGATTCAGGACCAAGTTCGCGATGCCCATCGAGCGCTACCGCGACAAA
>Ga0163144_10028709_pt1 | contig 10714 bp, 8 predicted proteins | sample OliLak19BULKMAT1_FD_123175 | JGI IMG/M metagenome (GOLD analysis project Ga0163144, IMG submission 123175) | Freshwater microbial mat bacterial communities from Lake Vanda, McMurdo Dry Valleys, Antarctica - Oligotrophic Lake LV.19.BULKMAT1 | ecosystem: Environmental > Aquatic > Freshwater > Lake...
AATAGAGTATTAGCGAAGTCAGGGAATTTATTGCTCTTCTGCGCGGTACAAATGCCCAGTTGAAAAACTAAAGTTGAAGTTAAGTACTAAAAGCCAAATTTATAAATGTCAGCCCGAACCGCTGCAGATGCTTGCACATAGCTGATGTTACATTGTCCCGCCCTGCTTTTGCAAATACTTTTGTTGTGCGTTCGTGCTACTCGCTCTATGAAATACTGTTTCTAGGAGTTAAGTATTGTCGTCAAGTAACAGATATATATTCTTCGGTTGTAAAATCTGCTGATAGAATTTGTTGCATTTGTTTACGAAGCAGTTGGAAGTCGTTTGGTTTGGTGAGAAAAAATTGTGCTCCAAATTCTTTTGTCAATTCTTTGTCGCGGAGAAGATTTGATGTAGTGAAAATGCCAACAGGAATTTTGCTTAAAGCATTTTCTTTTTTTATTTGAATTAGAAATTCAAGGCCGTTCATAACAGGCATGTTGAGGTCAAGAAAAATAATATCGGGTAAAGATGGGCTGCTTTTTAATTTGTCAAGTGCAATTTTTCCATTTGTTGCTGTGTCGTATTGCAACATTGGATTTATAGATTCTATTGCTTGTTTAAAAAGAAGCTGGTCGTCTTCATCATCATCAATTAAGAATATTTTGTTCATGCGGTTGGTATGTAAATGGTGAATGTTGAACCTATATTGGGCTTTCCTTCGGCTATAATAAATCCTTTGTGATTGGTTATAGTTTTTTTGACAATTACTAAACCAATACCTGTTCCTGAATATTCATTCTTTGCATGAAGCCGCTGGAACGGCTCAAATATTTTATTTGCATATTCCTGTTCAAAACCAATTCCGTTGTCTGCAATTTCTATTGCATGATATTTCGTTTTTTTGTATGCTGAAGTATGTTCAATTATTCTTCCATCAACAACCGATGAAGTAATTTTGATATGTGGTGTAGTTCCCGGGCGGCTGTATTTAATAGCGTTACCAAGCAGGTTGGTAATGAGTTGAGAAATTTGAATACACGCTCCCATAATTACCGGAAGATTTTCATGTTCAATGATAGCTTGCTTTTCAAGGATACTTATTTGCAAGTCGTTTTTTGATTCTTCAACAATCGTATTTAAATCGCAGGATTCAAAAATCAATTCTGTTGAATTTACAATAGAAAAATCAAGCAGGGAGCCAATGAGATTTTGCATTCGCTCTGCTGATGAAATTATACGATTAAAATAGTCAAGTGTGTTATCCGAAAAAGTTTCTGTTTCAAGAATTCGCTTGGTGAATGTCTGAATTTTTCGCAGGGGTTCTTTCAAATCGTGGCTGGCAATATAACTGAATGAGGCAAGCTCGGCATTGGCGAGTTCAAGCTGTATATTTTTTGCTTCTAATTCTGCGGTGCGGCTTTTTATTTTTTCTTCTAATTCTTCGGTAAGACTTTTATGTTCGGTAATGTCAACGCAAGCACTGATGTATCCTGCGAAAGTTCCATCAGGGAGAAATCTGGCTGGCGCTTTGGCCAATAACCAGCGATATTCTCCATTTTTATCTAATATCCTAAACTCTACCGTATAATTCTCTTGTTTTGCTAAGGCTGAAAGATAAATATTAACAACTCGATCTTTGTCTTCCGGATGCAATAAGTCAGCCCATCCTAACTTCAGTAAAAACTCCATCGGTCTTCCTGTCATATCCACCCAAGCCTTATTAAAATAGGTGACATTGCTCTTTTCGTCCGCAACTCCAATCAATACTTCAGTAGCCTCTGCCATGGTGCGGAATCTCGTTTCGCTTTCCCTTATAGCTTCTTCTGTTGCTTTTTTCTCCGTAATATTTGTAAAAAGAATGGCTATTGTTTTACTTCCCTTATCTCCTAATCTGAAAGCGTTGACATCGAACCAGTAATTTAAAGCATCTGCTTTTTTCGTAAACCTAATGGGCTTGCCCGTTAATGCCACCTGGCCAAAAGTTTCGAACCAAAAATCTCCTAAAGTCGGCATCACTTCTCTGGCCGTTTTATTTGTTACATCTGGCAAACCTGTTTGTTGTTGAAATACTGGGTTATTTTCAATAAAGCGGTAGTCAATCGGTTTATTGGTTTCATCAAAAATCATTTCTACAATGGATAAACCCTGATCCATGGTTTCAAAAATGGCACGATATTTTTCTTCGCTTGCTTTTAATTTCAATTCTGATTCATTCCGCTCAGTTAGGTCCATCATGATGCTTACATTGAAATCAACCTTTGTGCGAATTGCCTGATATTGTACAAATTTATGGGCACCGTTTTTTGTAGTATAATCAAATTCACCAGTTTCTTCACCTTTGCTGATATATTCTTCGAAACGCTCGGCTGCTCCAGATTTTGCAGTTGTTTTTAAATCGCTTACATTCATTTGCAATAATTCATTAACCGTATAGCCCAAAAGTTCACATGCTGCTTTATTGGCAGATAAATAATTGCCCTGATCATCGGTAACCACTATTGTCGCAAGGGTATTTTCAAAAATCGATCTATACTTTTCTTCACTTTCACTTAGTTTTTGCCCGGTTTCTTTCTGTTCGGTAATATCAGACCTTATTGCTATATACTGGTAAGGTTTTCCAAGCTCATCCAAAAACGGAACAATGGTAGTGTCGACCCAGTAAATGGTTCCATCTTTTGCTTTGTTTTTTAATTCACCTTTCCATAATTTTCCGTTGGCAATGGTTGTCCATATATTGCGGATAAAATCTTTGGGATGATAACCAGAACTAATGATGCGATGGTCTTGCCCTATTAATTCGTGGCGGGTGTATTTTGAAATTGCGCAGAAGTTATCGTTCACATATTTAATAATTCCTTTCTGGTCGGTAATGGCAACAATGGAGGATGTATCAAGCGCATATTTGTAATCAGAAATTTCTTTTAACCCTGCTTCAATTTGTTTGCGTGCCTCTGTTTCTACTTTAACTAACTTTTCTGTCGACACACGTAAGCTTGTTTCTTTTTTCAAACGGAAAAAGAAAAGTGTAAGCGCAACAATCGAAAATAAAGAAAGCAACAATAAAAAAATGGGTGTGATGTTGGCAGAACTGTCTTTAACCTGTATGCGCTGCTCCAATATTTTATCTTCTTTTTGCAACATTAGCGCAATTTGTTTACGCACTTGGTCCATTTTATTTTGGCTTATATGCATAAGGCTATCTGTGAGTAAATTTGTAGATGGTTTATTTTTAAAAAGTTTCAGCTTATTATTCAGCATTAAATATCGTTCATCAAAAAGTGTTTTAAGTTTTTTTATATTTTCTTGTTGCCCAGGATTGTCGCTAATAAGTGAATCAAGCGTAGCAAATACAAGCTTGCTGCGTGGTTCTGCAGTAATGAAAGGCTGTAGAAAACCAGAATCGTTAGTAATCAGATAACCACGCTGCGCAATCTCTGCATCTTTTATATTGGAACGCAGTTCAACAATCTTAACCTTTACAGCATAGCTGTGGATCACCCAATCAACGGAGTTATTAAACTGCCTGACCTTGTTGTAAGAAATAAACGCAACAACAACCAGTATAGCTGAAAGCAGTATAAATAATAAAGTGGATTTATTTTTTGAGATTTCTTTCATTTATTGATTGTCAAATTAAAAAAATTACAAATTGCTTTCGGTTGTCCTGTCAACTGGTTTATTTCTGTTGGTTAGTTGCAAGCAGTTTAAAGTGGCTGTATCGCCAAAAAGCATGACGCACAACGCGTAAATATACGCACTTTCCTCTACCACCGCCCTAAAGTACGCCAAACCCTCAAATCGCGCAAAAATTCAGAAAAAAATACGTCTAAGTACTTGATAATAAAATATTTAAAATAACGCCATATACGTCAATACACCCAAAACAATACAAAATGCGTACTTCAATGCGCAAAAATCCCGGGGTTGAAACAATACAAAATGCGCACTTTATCAGGGCTCCATTTTGTCTGAGCGGAGCATCCGTTCGCCGACAACCTCCGTAACATATCGCTTGTTGTCTTCAAAAGTACGCATCAAAAATAGCGTATCATTTTGGCAATACTTATGGGTTGTGTCAGCAGGTTTGGGCCGGGATAGTTAACAAAATTTAATGCTATTCGAGCGTTAGACCTTCCAGGTTTTTAAAACCTGGAAGGTCTTCGCCAAGAAATTCGAAATAAAGTTTGGCAACATTTTCAATAGTAGGAATATTGACACAATCCCTAGCACAATTTGTCATCAATAATCCACCACCGGCCCCAAAACAGCGTCCTCCTTCACCCTGGCCACCACTTTCCGCATCGTATCCAACTGCACTTGCTGCCCTTCATAACTGGCAAACAAGGTAACCGTACATGGCCCCGATTTTCTAAAAGTATGCGTCACATAGCCGTCTTTAAACACCTTGCGCGTGCTGCCATCGCCAAAATCGAGGGCATATTCCGGCCCCTGGCTCGATTTGCTCATGAAAAACTTAAAGGGTCGCCCGGCTTCCGGGTATTCGCTGGTGCGCAATAATTGGCCAGGAATGCGCTGTATGGGGGCCGCCGACTGGGCATCTACGGCATCTTGTTGCCCCTCCGCTTGTAAAAGTGCTTTTTGATCGGAACGGGAATTGCCTTTTTTGGCAAATTGCAATGCCGCCAAGCCGCCCAAACCCACCACCGCGACGATGATGAGCAATATGGTTTCGCGGTTTTTCCCCTTTCCTGTTTTTGTACTAGCTGTCATAAACCTTAAGCTTTCGCCATTTATTTGTGCAAAACTACGAAAAAGGTTTCCGGTTTCCGGTTTCAAGGTTTCCGGCTTACGCGGTCTGTTGTTAATTTTGAAATTGTATTTCAAAGGTACGAACCAATCGATAAGGTCTTAAGCGTCTAAACTCCGATCAAGCGTATGTACACCTCTTTGCATTGGCTGGCACCAACGTTAAATTTCGTTGTATATCAAGCAGTTGTGTCATTCCGAGCGCAGCGAGGAACCTGAGTTTATATCGTACCCCAGGTTCCTCGCTTCGCTCGGAATGACACAACTGCGTGGCTTTCAATGTGGAATAATATAAGGGCAACTGCTTGGCCAATTGATTCCAGCTAGATATTTACTTGTGTACATTTCTCGCCCAGGGCTCGAAATGACAAGCGGGGGCGTATCGGGAGCTTGGCTTGTGTAGTTTTCTAGCCTGGGGCTCGAAATGACGAGGCTTGGTGAAAAACTCGCCAGAGGTCACAAAATATGGCCAAAAAAGGAGCAAAACATGTGTTTTATCTGAAAAATAAGGAATTAGGCATGTTAAGACCTCCGAGGTTTAACGATTGCTTCGTTCCTTTGAAACTCTTTTCAACTGTAACAACAGATCGCGTAAACCTGAAACCTTGAAACCTGAAACCTGAAACCTCTTTTTTTATGCAAGACATCAACGAAATCATCCAGCGCCGCCGCGCCATCTTCCCCAAAACTTACCTGCCGGGAAAGCCTATTGACAAAGCCATTATTGAGCAACTACTGGAAAATGCGCACTGGGCTCCGACGCACCGGCTGACCGAACCCTGGCGTTTTCAGGTGTTTCATTCCCTGGAAAGTCGCCAGGCACTATCGGATATGATGGTGGATTTTTACAAAAGAAACACGCCTGCAGAATCATTTTCCGAAGAAAAAATGAAAAAGAGCGGGGACAATCCCTTGTTGTCGGGCGCGGTAATCGCCCTAGTGATGCAGCGCGACCCGGAGGCGAGAATTCCGGAATGGGAGGAAATTGCTGCGGTGGCCATGGCCGTGCAAAACATGTGGCTCAGCTGCACCGCCATTGGCTTGGGTTGCTATTGGAGCAGCCCAAGAGCAGCACTGGAAGCCGATGATTTTTTGACATTGGAACCTGGGCAACGCTGCCTGGGTCTCTTCTACCTCGGTTGGCACGACATGCCTCAATTGCCCGGAAAGCGCGGCCCAATAGCTGAAAAAACAATCTGGAGATGAACAGCGTTTTTCTTGAAACGGAACAAAAAGCCCTCGAAATCAACCTTGACGAGCGTATTTATGGCGCTTTTGCGGAAATCGGCGCCGGGCAGGAAGTGGCGCGCTACTTCTTCCAGGTGGGCGCTGCGGCAGGCACCATTGCCAAAACCATGAGCGCTTACGACAAGACGGTGAGCGATGTCATTTATGGTGCAGAAGCCAAAGGAAAGGGGCGTTATGTGTGCGAATCGCGGCTATACCGCATGCTCGACCATGAATTTGCCCTCATGGAAAACCGCTTGCGAGAGGAACGGCCAGAACAACTGTTTTTTGCTTTCGCCAACACCGTATCGGCCATCAATTACCAAAAAACGAACAAAGGTGACGGCTGGCTGGGCCTGCGCTTTCAACTCGACCCCCAAAGTCCCCCCAACGACTTGGTGCTGCACGTGCGCCTGCTCGACAACGACAACCGACTACAGCAACAAGCCATCGGCATTCTGGGGGTGAACATGATTTACGCCTGCTTTCGATACGCCAATGAACCGGAAATGCTGCTGCGCTCCTTGCTCGACAAATTGCACGACCGGGCGCAAATAGACATGATTCGCCTGGAAGGCCCTTATTTTCAATACCTCGATGGCCGCTTGCTGAGCCTTTGGACCGTAAAAAACGGATTGAGCGATATTGCCATTTTCGGCCCAGATGGCCGTACGGTACATGCCGGGGAATTTCTTTATAAAAAATCGGTGCTGATCGCCCGGGGGAGTTACCGGCCGCCTACTTTGGTGCAACAGGATATGATACGCTGTGCGCACAGCCAGTTTTCTGCGGAATTGGGACAAGATGCTGATTCGGTTTTTTTCTTAACGGAAATCACCTTGAACAACCTCGAGTCATCTGGCTCCATCGACACAAGCGACTACCTGGATCGCGCCGAGATGCTGTGCGCTTTGGGGCAAACCGTGATTGTGTCAAATTTTGCCCACCATAAAAAGCTGATTGCCTATTTCTCTGATTACCGGGTACAGCGTATTGGTATTGCCATGGGTATCCGCAAACTGCGGAACATCGTGCTGGATACTTACAGGAACAACTCGGGCAACTTGCTCAGCGCTTTTGGGGAGATTTTTCTAAAAAATGTGCGTTTTTACATCCATCCCGCCATCCCGGAAGCAGGCGAAATAGCAACCGCAGATGCACTGATGACCTCCAAGAATATTGCCATCCCGGACGACATTCAGTTCCTCTACCATTATCTGCAGGAAAACAAGAACATTGTGGATATCCAGCACTGCAAGCGCGAAGTGCTAGATATTCACCACAAAGAGGTGTTGCAGATGATCCAGGATGGAACACCGGGTTGGGAATCAATGGTGCCGGAAGCGGCGGCGGCGTTGATTCAGGAGAAAGGGCTTTTTAAGCCCCGTGCATAGTTATTTATTCCGATCAAAAACAGCGGCATCAACGCCAGCGGCCTCCAGTTTGTCCACAACCTTAATGGCGGCGTTTTTGTCATCGGAGCGGTACACCACCACCGCAGCCTTTCCATCCTTGGTTTTTGAAATTTCCGCCTTGGTGTAACCCAGCTTTATAACCTGTTCGAGTCGGCGGCGGGCGCCCTCCATGTTGGAGAAGGTGCCAGCACGGACCGCCCAACGGCCTGTTCCTGGGCCAGCCACCGAAGTCTTGGTGGTGTTGGAAATAGTAGCAGGCGGCGTTGTTTTGGTTGCTGGTTTTGTGGTGGTTACCGGACTTGGTTTGGTGCTAGTCGTTATTGGTTTGGTGCTAGTCGTCGGCTTGGTGCTTGTGCCAGCAGGCTCGTTTACAATACCGCTTTTGCTGTTTGTGCTGGGTTTGGTTGCATCCGTGCTGGGTGTTTTTACGGTGTCGGTGCCGATGTAAGCGCTGCCATTGATGCTTGCGGAGTCCGTTTTGCCGTAACCCATGTTGTTGAGGGTTTGTTGCAATTCAGCTTCATCCTGGTCTTTTTTTAGTTTTTGTTCCTTTTGCCGCTGGCAAGTGTAATAGCCAGCAATCATGATAATCAAGGCAAGCAAGCCATAGAGGACGTATGTGAGCAAACTATTGTTCTTCATAGTGTTATGTCCAAATTTAATAGGTTAGAAATGTCGTTTTTCGAGTGCGAAAGGTAATGGTGTTTTTCAATATTCTTATCTCGAAATGCGCTTACTTGCCCCAGCTGTTGTCCAAAGGCGTTACATCGGGGATAGTGCGTAATCCTAATGTTGCTTTTTTTACTTTTTTTCCCGCAGGGCAGCTGACTTTAATGGTCTGTTTGCCATCTTTCCAAACAGCAGCCGACTGGTGAAAAATTTCCTTGGAACCATCTTCGTATTCAACTTCCAGGTGCATGGGCACTGGTAAGTTGCCGTTGCGTCCGATCACCACCACAACACAATTGGCCGATTCGTCCTTGACAACGCCTTGAATATGGAGATCGGGGTAGCCCCATTCAAAGAACCAGGGCTTCCAAAACCAGTCGAGATTTTGACCGGAGACATCGTTCCAGGTCTGGAAAAAATCGAACGGCGCTGGGTGCTTGCCTTTCCAGCGGTTCATGTACCCGAACATGCAGGCGTGGAACTTTTCATACCCGAGCAAGTCCAGCAAAGTCAGGTAAGCATTTTGCGGGCGTTGGTAGGAGGCGTTGCGGTAGGCGGAGCTGAGGTTGCTCGATTTCACCATGGGCGGCACATCGTTGTCGGTGCCGGCAATGGGCGAGTAGGGGCGCACCCCGCCTTGGGTATGGCCAGAGAGAGAATCGGAGAGCATGAAATCAAAGAAGGCGGCCCATCCTTCGTCCATCCAGGCATGGTCTTGTTCGTTGATGCCCATCATAAAGGGGAAATAGGTATGGCTTACCTCGTGTATTGTCAGGGTCATGGGCGAACGGGAACCGGTACTGACATCGTTGCACATCATGGGGTATTCCATGCCGTCGTCGCCGTTAAAAACGGTCATAGAGGGGTATGGAAAGGGGTATCCTGGCAGCCAGGTGCTCATCAGTCGGATGCCATCAGCAGCGATTTTGGCAACTTCCGGGTAATCAATGGCACTGGTATTGTAGGCGGCGCTGACGAGGGTGCGGCGTTTGGTGTTGTCGTCGACTTGTACGGAAGTAGCGTCCCAGTTGTAGTGATCGCTGGCAGCAAAGGCGAAATCGGGCACATCAATGGCGGTGAAATGAAAGGTACTGCGCGCGCCCCCCCTGAAAACTCCCCCTGCCTGCAATTCTTTTTCAGAAAACACTGAAACGACATCTGTGCTGGTATGCGCTTTGTTCCAGCGATCGAGGTAGTTTGGGTTGAGCATTTCAGCCGCATTTTGCCATTCGCCGGTAGCCCATACCTGGAAGCCGTTCGGCATGGAAATCTTTACATCGTAATCGGCGAATTCATTGTAAAATTCCTGCAAGCCGCTGTACGGAACGGAGGCCCAGCCATTGAGGTCGTCGTACACGGCGATTTGTGGGTACCAATAGGGCACAAAAAAGGTAGTGCTGTCGCATACGCACTCGCGGGCCGAATCGTCGCCCAGGGGCAATGTATACGACCATTTTATGTTAAGGGTAGTGGAGGACTGGGGGGTAATGGGGGTCTCTCGCATCGAAATATCGAGAAAAGTGGCAAAGCGACGCTGTTGTTTTTGGGATATGGCTACGCCGTTGAGGGTTATAGATTCTATTTGCGTGCCTTCGTCTTCAACATCGCTTGGGGTCACATCGAAAGCACGGGCGGCGCCTTTGCGGTAGCGGTCGTGCTGGAGCTTGATGCGCAGGTTTTTGAGGGAGTCGGGACTGTTGTTTATGTACGTAATTGTTTCTTCCCCACGGAGCACCCGCGTTTTTGGATCGAGACTGACATTGATGGCATATTTGGCCCGGTTTTGCCAATAGTTTACCCCTGGTTTGCCATCCCAGCTTCGGGTGCTTTTGTCGTAAGGCTTTTTATAATTGCGTGGGACAAAGAGACTGGTTTGGGCAGTTAGCGGGGCTACAAATAAAAATAGCAGCAAAAAGAGGGAGTAGTGGCGGAACATTTTAATCGTTTTTTCATGAATGACTGGGGCGAAGAAAGAAATTTTTTAGGAATACTCCGTTTAAAGATCACATTTTATCTATCAAAACATTAATGATTATGCGCTAAATACTGATAAAATACACTATTATTTTGCACGTATTTGAAATGTTTTTAACGAATTTCTGGAAAATTTAATTTGGCGAAAAGAAATCCATGGAAATTGTCGCAAACCTGACAATGTTAAATCCGAGGATAGATTTTGAAAAAAATACATTTGCATTGCGAAAATTCTCTGACAATACGTTTCTTCGCCACTACGTAATCAAGATTCAACAATCTTCCGAACCACAATCTTCCATTGTACACGTAATAAAATTAATGTGAATGGCATGGTTCTAACCACTAGCCAAAGCGTATCCGATATCCACATCACATTTTTCATCATTTTTAACCATGTCCTAATCATGCGTAATTTTATCCTTTCAATGTTTGCGCTATTGCTTTTCAGCAGCGCCGTAACGGCCCAACGCACCTGTGCAGCTGAAGATGTACTGAAGCAACAATTGCTTGACAACCCTGCTTTGAGGCAGGAAATGGAGAACATCCAGCGCCACACTGAGCAATTTATCCAACAAGGTGGTGCAACAGACCGCGCCGTGGTAACCATCCCGGTAGTAGTACACGTTGTGTATTTCAATACAACACAAAACATCAGCGATGCACAGATTGCAACGCAA
>Ga0163144_10028710_pt1 | contig 10714 bp, 7 predicted proteins | sample OliLak19BULKMAT1_FD_123175 | JGI IMG/M metagenome (GOLD analysis project Ga0163144, IMG submission 123175) | Freshwater microbial mat bacterial communities from Lake Vanda, McMurdo Dry Valleys, Antarctica - Oligotrophic Lake LV.19.BULKMAT1 | ecosystem: Environmental > Aquatic > Freshwater > Lake...
CGATCCCGACCAGCCCCAGCACCGCGTTTCTGAGCGGTTCGAGCCGCGCCGTCAGCAGCCCGCGCATCCGGGCGCCGGGGGCCAGCAGATCTTCGCCCGATGGAGCAGGGGAGTGATTCATGGTCGGTCCGCCCCGGTGGTGGCGGGATGCTCGGGGAGGGTGAAAAAGAAGGTCGCGCCCTGGCCCACGGCGGACTCCGCCCAGATGCGGCCGCCGTGGCGGTGGACGACGCGCTGCACCGTGGCGAGGCCGATGCCGGTGCCGGGAAATTCCGCGGCGTTGTGCTGCCGCTGGAAGGCGCCGAAGAGCTTGCCCGCGTAGGCCATGTCGAAGCCCGCGCCATTGTCGCGGACGAAATGCGTGCGCACTCGATCGCGCTGCGTCGCGCCGACTTCGATGCGCGCCTGCGGCTGCTTGCTCGTGAACTTCCACGCATTGCCGAGCAGGTTTTGCATTGCCACCCGCAGCAGTGCGGCGTCGCCCTGCACCGCGAGCCCATCCGCGATCACCCACTCGACGCGGCGCGCCGGCTCCTCCTGCTCCAGCTCCGCCGCGATGTTGTGCGCCAGCGCGCTCAGATCGACCGTCCCGACCTGCATCTCGCTCCGCGTCACGCGGGAAAGTTTGAGCATGTCGTCGATCAGGTCGCCCATCCGCTGGCTGGCCGCGCGCACCCGCCGGAGGCTGTCCTGGCCTTCCTCATCGAGCTTGGCGGCATAGTCTTCGAGCAGGATGCGGCTGAAGCCATCGATGCTCCGCAGCGGCGCCCGCAGATCGTGCGAGACAGAATAGCTGAAGGCTTCCAGCTCCTTGTTTGCCGCTTCGAGCTGCGCGGTGCGCTCGCGGACGCGCTGCTCCAGTTCGGCGTTGAGCCGGCGGACTTCATCTTCCGCCTCATTCTGGTCTTCCAGCGTGCCCAGCAGCGCCTGGCGGGACTCCACGGCGACCGCCAGCAGCCGGGTCGTCTCGCGCTGGGCTGCCTGCAGTTGCTCCTCGGCCAGCTTGCGCTGGGTGATGTCCGCGACGAAGCCTTCCAGGTAGGCGACCGCGCCCCCGCCATCGAGGACTTTGCGCCCGTTCATCTCCACGGTGATGAGACGGCCATCCTGGCGCCGCCAGATGACTTCGTCGTAGTGAACCCAGCCCTCGCGCTGCATCATCGCGTCCACGATCTGCGGTCGCTTCCCTGGGTCCGCGTAGATCTGCGTGGGGAGGTTGCTGGTGGCCGCGATCAATGCTTCCGGCGACGCGTATCCCAACATGCGGGCCACGGCCGGATTGGCTTTCAACAACCGCCCCTCCGGAACGAAATGGAAAATGCCGAACGGCGCGTTTTCGAACAGACTCCGCATTTGTTCCGCAATGGTGCGCCGCGCCGCCTCCGCCTGCCGGCGCTCGGTGATATCGGTGATTGTCCCGATGTAGCCGGTGATCTCTCCCGCAGAATTTTGTCTGGCGTTGTCCTGCCCAAAAACCCAGGCGCTTGAGCCATCAGGCCGCTGAAAACGATATTCCAACTGAAACGGTCGGCGCTCTTTGACCGACTGATTACATTCATCGAAAACGCGGTCGCGGTCTTCGGGATGCAAGCTGCGCCTCCAGCCTTTGCCCATCGCCTCCGCCACCGTCAGCCCGGTGATTTGACACCAACGATTGTTGACGAAGAGGCAATCGCCCTTGGGATCCGTCTCAAAAACCCCCACAGGCGCTGACTGGGTCAGCCCCCGGAATCGATCCTCACTTTCCCGCAACGCCGCCGCCGCCTCCAGCCACTCCAGTTCGCCCGCCGCCCGGATGCTCACGAGTTTCAAAGTGGCCTCCACCTGCGCGCGCGAGGTCAATGGCCGCCGGCCGATGACCGCGATCAAACCGATGGGCTGGCCCGTGCGGCCAAAAAGCGTCACGCCGGCATAACTCTCCGCCTGCAAATCCTTGAGCAACTGGTCGCGCGGAAAAAACTGACAGACGTTCGCGGGAAAATAGCAGACGGTCTCGCCCACCACGTCGCCGCACGGCGTGTCCTTCAACGCGTAGGTCACGTTGTCTTCAAATTTTCCATCACGCCAGACAGCCAGCGTGCGGGCGTTCAAGCCGTCGCCTTTCAGCCGGTCAATGCAGACGAAGTCCATGCCCAAGCTGGTGGCAAGATAGCGGGCGAGCAGGTTGAAAAAAGGTTCCGCGCTCGTGCCGCTGCTGGTCTGGGCCAGAAAGACCTGAACCTCTTCCACCCGTTTGCGCGCGGTGATGTCGAGGCAATGGCCGATATAGCCCAGGAAATTGCCTTGGTCATCAAAGCGCGGCGTGCCGTCGTCCTGGAGCCATCGATATTCACCGCTCGCGTGGCGCAACCGGTAGTCCATGCTGAAAGCCTCGCGCTGGTCAAAGGCGGTGACATAGACCGACATGCACCGTGCCATATCGTCGGGGTGCACCCCTTCCGTCCACCCGTTCCCCAGTTCCTGCTCCAGGGTGCGACCGGTAAAGCGCATCCAGACTTCGTTGAAGTAGTCGCACCCCTTGTCCAGGCCGGCGGTCCAGATCAGGGCCTGGCCGGTATTGGCGAGGGTGCGGAATCGCCACTCGCTCTCTCGTTGCGCCTTCTCGGCCTGCTGGCGCTCGGCCAATTCGCGGCGGGCGAACAACAGCTTTTGCTGACGCCACAGCAGGCCGACCCCCAGCACGGCCACCAGCAGCAGGAGACCGACGACCAAGCTGATGGTCCACGCCTCTTCGCGGAGCGGGGCGTAAATCTCCGCCGCGTCCACCTTGGCCACCATGAACCACGGCGTGCCCGGAATCTTGCGCATCGCCGCCAGACACGGGATGCCGCGATAGTCTCTCCCTTCCACCTCGCCCTCCTCGCCCTCGACGGCCATCGCCGCCGGCAGACGGAGCTTCGGATCCAGGGGCAGGCGCAGCACCGGCGCGGCGTTGGTGTGGTGGCGCAGTTCATTCAGGTAAACGACCTCGTTGCCCTCGCGCCGGATGAGGATTGTCTCCGCCGTGCGGCTGGGCGCAGGCCAGTTCCGCATCAGCGGATAGAGATACTGGCGCGGATCAATCTGGAACAGCATCACGCCGTCCGCCGGCTGGTCCGCCTGCGGTTTGACGCCGATCGGAATCAGGAAACTCAGATGGATCGGCTGATTGGCTTGGCCGCGATGCAGGTCCGCAAAGACAACCTCCCGGGCGCGTAATGCGGCCTGGACCTGCTCCGCGTAAACCTCGTCGGGCACTGCCGCATCCGCCGGCACCGCCAACCGGACCGCGCCGCGCGAGTCGAGGAGGATCACCGCGCGATAGTCGTACACCCGCTGGAATGTGGTCATCCACTGGAGCAATTCTCCATGCACGGCGGCATTGTCCGGTTCGGCCAGAAACTGCCGGGCTTGGAGTTTGTCGAAGGACGTTTCGGCGTCGCTGCGCCGTTCCTTCATCCAGAGGGCGATCTGGCCGACCTTCATGTCCGCGATGGTCGCGAGCGTCTCCTGGGCGGCGCGACGGGCTTCGGTCTGCTGTTGTTGAAAATAGAGCCAGCCGCTGGCGCCGATGAGCGCGGTGAACATCACCAGCGCCGTCAGCAACACCCAACCGGGTTTCAGCTTGAAGGGACGCGCACCCAACGCACCCAAAACGCCGGCGCTGAAGACGAGGAACGCCGCGGCGGTGTGCAGGGCCATCACCGTGGGCAAGCGGACGCCGACGAGATCTCTGATTCCCAGCGCATGACCGACCAAGCCGAACAACCCCAGCCAGCCGGCGAGAGCCGCGAGGCCCTGGGCCGCCACCACTCCGCGCCGGGTATTCAGCAGCAGCAGCGCCGACCCCAGCAGCAGGAAACTCAGGGCCGCCTGGGCCGCCATCCGTCCGGGCTGCGTGGTGCCGACGGCCTCGGGGGAATCCACGAAGAGAAAATTATCCAGGGGCAGATTCCAGCCGAACACCCACTCGCCGAGCGTGACCAAACCCACGAGCGCGACGGCGGCGGCGCAGACTTGCCCGACCCGGCGGGCCGCGGACCGGTCCGTCTCCTCGCGCCCGCTCAACAGTCCGAGCGCCAGCCCGCCGAGGATGAAACAGAGCGCCGTGTTGACCTTCATCGTGACAAACCCCGGCAGCACGCTCTTCAACGCGGCGACATCGAACGTCCAGCCGGCCAGTACCAGCAGGCCGACGAGCGCGACCAGGACGCCGCTGCCGCGCGCCCACCGTTCGAGGAGGCGCCGGCCAGCGGGGCTGGCGGGGCTGGCGGGCATGGTCATGACCGGTTGCATGAGGCTATTTCTCGTCCTCTCCAGCCACGCTGGCGAAACGCGCCTGCTGGCCGGCCGCGAGCAGCAGCCGATTGATTTCGCGTTTCAATTCCTGCACGCGCCCCTCGCGCCCCAGCATGGCCGTGTGCCAGCGCTGGAGTTCGTCGAGCTGCTCCTGGAGTTTGGCCTCCGCCTGTTTGCGGGCGGTGATGTCGCGGATGATGAGGGAGGCGCCAATGATTTCCCCGTCCCCGCCGATGATGGGGGAGAGCGTGATCGAAACGAGAACCCTGGTCCCGTCCCGGCAAACGCGCTCGCCCTCATAATTCTCCACCCGCTCGCCGCGGCCGATCCGCGCCAGCATCTCATGCTCTCCGGCCACGCTCTCCGGCGGGAAAAGCCGCGTCGCCGGCTGGCCGACGATCTCGGCGGCGGCATAACCGAACATCCTCTCCGCTCCCGGATTCCAACTGGTGATGAGGCCATCGAGCGTCTTGCTGATGATGGCGTCGTCGGAGGAGTTGACGATGGCCGCGAGGCGCACCTCGGTTGCGGCGCGCGACTTCTCGGCCTGCGCCCGCCCGGCCATCTCGTGCCGGAGGCTGCGGTTGGCTTCCTCCACCGTGCGCTGCGAGGTGGCGAGTTCGCCCAGAATCCCGCGCAGGCTGGCTTCCTTCTCCCGGTAGTCGCGGATGTTCGTGGTGATGAGGCAGGCGATGGCGTTGCAATCGCCGGGCAGCGGCGCGGCGGCGAGGCGCACCGGCACGGGCTCCTCTCCCGCCGCCTGGAGGAGTAGCTCCGCCGCGCAACGCTCGGCGCGGGCCTGGCCGAGTACGGACTCAAAAGCGGCGCGATCTGCCGCCGGCACGAAGTCGCGGAAGTTTGCGCCGACGATCCGGTCGAGCCGCGTCCCGACCATTTCGGCGAAGCAGCGGTTCGCGTAGACAATGGTCGCATCGCTGGAGATGGTCACGGCGCCTTCGTTCATCTCCTCGATGATGACGCGATATGGCTCCTGCGCGCCGGTGAGGGTGAAAAGTCGGTCACCGTCGGGGCCGGCGACGATCAGCGCATCGATGTCGCCGCGGCGGATGGCGTGGAGATTTTCCCGGGCTTCATCGAGCTGGGCGTGGAGCTCGGGAAGCTGCGCGGCCAGCGCTTCCAGTTCGTCTCGAGTTTTATTCGGAAGGTCCATCGGTGGGGTCGGGTTCGAGGTCGAGGGCGAGCAGGACGCGCTTCTCGTCCGAGAGATCGCCGATCAGCCGCCGCAGGGGCAGCGGCAGGCGTTTGATCAGCGTGGGCGCGGCGAGGATGTGGTCGTCCTTCGCCCGGCTTTCGTCCTGCGAAAGATTGATCACGGTGAGAAGGTAGCGGGCCGCCAGGTGCGCCTCGCACGGCGTCTTGATACTCGTGATGGCGCGGCTCGATCTTTCGGTGAGGCCGGCGACGTAAAGGCGCAGGACGTATTTGCCGGGGTGCGGCTGAGCGAGCAGCGCCTCGAACTGGGCGGCGATCTCAGACATCGGGCGGACCTCCATTCGGGCGCACGTCGAGGCTCACGAGGACGCGTTCGGTGTTGGAAAGATCGCCGATCAGTTTGCGGATCGGCAGCGGCAGCTTCCGCACGAGTGTCGGCAGGGCGAGGATCTGGTCGGCCTGCGCGAGCTGCGGGCTGGTCACCAGGTCGATGACTTCGATGCGATATTGGCCGGCGAGGTGGGCCTCGCAGAGCGCCTTGAGGTTCTGCGGGATGCCCGTGGGCACCCGTTCGGTCGAGGCCGCGTGCTCGAGCCGCAGCGAGGTGATCGGCCAGACGTTGACCCCGGCGCGGTCGATGAGAAACGGGTATTCATTCGAGCCGTGCTCGGTGCCGCGATATTTCATCACGCGCATCCAGCGGGTGCGCGCCTGGGCGATGTGGACGTGATCGAGCGAGAGTTTTTTGCGGGCGACGAGGTCGGCGAGCTCCTCCGCCGTTTCCTCGAAGGCCATGAAGACGCCCGGTTCGCCGTGTTCGAGCGCGCCGCGGATGAGGAACTCCATGGCCAGCATCGTCTTGCCGCAGCCCGTGCCGCCGCAGAGCAGCGTGGGCCGCCCCGTGGGCAACCCGCCCCCGGTGATCTCATCGAGCCCGCGGATGCCCGTGGTGGATTTCGGGAAGGCGGGTTTTTTGGGAGCGGGTTTGGTTTTCATGGGGACGAGGGGAACCGGCGTCGCGGCGAGGGAGAAGCTGGCCGGGGATTCCGCGGATCCGAGGGGTTCCTGAGTGGTTCCCCGTCACGTGTCATCTTGCTTCGTGAGCGACCAACTCGAGCGCGGGGAAAGGCTACGGGCGTTTCGGCCTGTAGGTACTATCGAGCCTCGCGAAAGTATTGGCTGCTTTTTGTCGCCCGGAGGGCCATGAACCCGTTCCACGAGACTCAATAGAGCTTTCCCTCGAACCCGATGCGGCCGGCGAGGGCGCGCGGAAGTGAGGCGCGGGAACGGTGGCTCGCCCAAATGAAAACCTGCCGCGTCCTCGTATCCGCGCGGACACGAGAGCAGCGCGCGAACCCAACCGGCGACCGCCGCGACGAGGCTGGAGAAAGGATCGAATTTCATACGGGATCCGCCGTGAGGCCGGCGTGGTGGTCGCTGGTGTCCGCCGGCCCGATGCCCGCGCCGACCTCCATGCCGAGCAGGCAGACGTCGTCTTCAAATTCATCGGTCGCGGAAAAGGCATGCACTTCCTCGAAGAGCTCATCGAAAAGCTGTTCGGCGGGCAGCCCCACCCGGCAGCGCACCGCCTCGACCAGCCGCTCCTGGCCGAATTGCTCTTCGTCCGCCCCTTCCACCTCGAAAATGCCATCGGTAAAGAGCAGGACGAGATCGCGCGGAGCGACGACGCGGCGGCCCGTGGGATAGTGCGCCTCGGGCACGACGCCGAGCGCCGGGCCGTGGGCGTGCCCGCGCACCCCGAGCCGCTCGATCGCCCCCGATTCGGCGCGCACGAGGAAGGGGCTCGGATGGCCGGCGTTGGCGTATTGAATTTCCCCACTGACCGTGTCGGCGGTGAGGTAAAAGGCGGAGGCGAACATCGGCGCGCCGGCCTGCCGCAGGATGGGGACGAGGGCGCGGTTGATGCCGGCGAGGACTTCGCCCGGATCGGGCTGGGTGCGGGCGAGTTCGCCGAAGATGCCGCGGATGACGGCGGTGACGAGCGCGGCCCGCACGCCGTGGCCCATCACGTCGCAGATGAAGAGGCCGGCCTTGGTGTCGGACAATTCATGCACATCGAAAAAGTCACCGCTCACCGTGCCCTTGGGGGTAAAGCGCTGATGAAACTGGAGGGCGCTCTCCGCGGCCGGCGTGCCCCGCGGCAGACTCGGGAAACTGCGTGGGAGCAGGGCGAGATTCGTCTCGCGCGCCAGGCGCAGGTCTTCCTCAAACTCGGCGTTCTTTTTGCGCAGCGTCTCGTCGCTGCGCTCCAGCGCGCGGGAGAGCAAGAGGAGGTCGTGGTGCGCGTCGAGGAGCTGCGCGGTGACTTTGTGGGCCTGGCCTTGCGGGCCTTCCGCCGCGAGGGCTTTCCGCGTCCGGGTTTCCACCTCGCCGAGCACCTCGAGCAGGGTGGCATTGATCGTGGCGAGCGGTGCCGGCTTGCGTAGAAAACGCACCGCGCCGAGATTGGTGGCGAGCGCTTCGCTGGCCGCCGAAATGAGGGTGCCGGAGTAGATGATGACCGGCACATCGTCCAGGCGCGCATCGCTGCGAATCTTGTGGCAGAGCTGATAGCCATCGACCAGGGGCATCATCAGATCGGAGATGACCGCGTCGATCGGCTCCACCTCAAGGATGGCCAGCGCCTGCTCGCCGTCCGCCGCGGTGCGCGCCAGATGACCCTCGCTGACGAAGAGTTCGGCGAGCAGTTCGCGGTTCAGTTCATTGTCATCCACGATGAGGATTTTCAGTTTCCGCCGGTAGAGCGGATCTTGGGCATGGGCGGAGGCGGCGTCGAAGAGGAACGGCGCGATCTCCTTTCCGAGCGTGCTGGCATCGACCGATTTGACAATACAACCATCGCAGCCCGCCGAGGCCGCGTCCTCAGGGCCGTGTTTGGCCGTGGAAGCGACCCATGCCACCACGGTAATACCGCGCGTTGCACCGTCGGCCTTGAGATGCATGCCCAGCGTCATCCCATCCATGCCGCGCAAGGCCGCGCCCATGAGGATCAAGCCGGGCCGTTGATCCAGGAGCTGATACACCGCCTGCGCCGCGTCGGGCGCGGTCCGCACCTCGTAGCCTTCGTTTTCGAGGACGAGGACGGCGTGCTTCAAATAGCGCGACTGGCTTTCGACGATGAGGATGCGAGGACGAGCCGGAGCGTGTCCGTCGGCTGGCGGAAGGGGGGCGCTCATCGTCAGTTCGGTGCGGCTGATCCGGCGCCGACCTCCATGCCGAGGAGGCAGACGTCGTCGGTGAATTTCCGGGAGAGCGAAAAATCGCGGATGTGTTCGAGCAGCTCGTCGAGCAGATGCGCGGGCGTCATCTTGATCCGCTTGCGGATGTCGCTCGGTAGGCGGTCGCGCCCGTAGATCTCGGCAAAGGGGCTCTCGATTTCGTAGAGGCCGTCGGTGAACAGGAGGATCAGGTCGCCGGGGTGCAGATGCCAGGTCGCGGTGGTGTACTGCGCCTGCGCCAGGAGGCCGAGCGCGGTGCCGTGGCGCGGGGTTTCCAGCGAGCGCACCTGGCGGGTGGCGGGGCGGATGAAGAAGGGCACCGGATGACCGGCATTGGCGTAGCGCACTTCGCTGCGCGCGAGGTTCACCACCATGTAAAAGGCGGTCACGAACACTCGCGGATTCGTCCCCTGGAGGACCGCGTGCAGGGCGCGGTTTAGCTCGCTGAGGAAGCGGCACGGGTCGGCCGCCTCGGTCTTCATCTCCTCGATCAAGCCCCGCACCGTGGCGGAGATGAGCGCGGCTGAGACCCCGTGCCCCATGACGTCGCAGATGATGACGGACACTTCGCCGCCCGGCAGTTCCTGCATGGCGAAGAAGTCGCCGCCGAGGAGATCGGCCGGGGCGTAGCGAAAGCAAAAACGCAGCGCGGCATCCTGCGGTTCGGCCGTGGCCGGAAAGGTCAGCCGCTGGCGGGACAAATAGGACTGCTGGATTTCGCCAGCGAGCTTCAACTCTTCCTTCATTTCCGCATGGCGCCGCCCGATCTCCTCGGCGTGCTCGCGCTGCTTTTCCTGGAGTGCGTGGCGCTCGAGCGCGTAGCCCAGCGCGCGGACGAGGGAGCGGGTGCCGACCTCGGTCTTGAGCAGGTAATCCTGCGCACCCCGCTTCACCGCCTCCAATCCCATCTGCTCGTCGTCCGCGCCGGTCAGGACCACGATCGGCACGCCGGGCGCCGCGCGCTGGACCGCGGTGAGCGTGGCCAGGCCGTCGGAATCGGGCAGGCCGAGATCGAGCAGGATGAGGTCCGGCGGCTGGGTGCCGATGAACTCCAGCGCCTCGGCGACCGAGCCGACACTGGAGAGCGTGAGGCCATTCTCCAGGGCGAGGATCGCGGTGAGGATGTCGGAAAATTCGGCATTGTCCTCGATCAGCAGGAGTTGCAGGCAGGTTGCTGCGCCGGTCGCTGGCAAGGGATGGAGGAGGTCGTGGGGGGTGGAAGGGCGGACGTTCATGAGGGGGTGTTCATGGGATGGGAGTGATGCGCCAAAGGTGGCGGGCGGTGGCGGGGCAGGGGCTTTGCGGCGCGCTCCATGATCGTTTGGAGCAGCGCGGGGAGTCCGTTTTCCTTGCCAAAAAAACGATCCGCCCCGAGGGACAGGCAATAGTTGGCCAGGACCGGTGACTCATGCAGGGAGAGCACGAAAATGAGCGGGCGGGCGTCGTCGAAGGGAATGGCCTTCAGCACTTCGATCCCGCTCGTCGAAGGCATCTCGATGTCGAGCAGGAGCAGATCGGGCCGTGTCTCCCGCACGCGGACGATGGTGTCTTCCGTGGTGAAGGCCCGCCCGGCCAGTTCCGCGCCCGGAATGAGCTGGAGGCTGAGCCCGAGATAACGCTGCACGACGCGGGAATCATCCGCGATGAAGACGCGCAGCGGAGGCGTGGCGGAAGTGTGGGGCGACTCGCCGGAGTGCTTTTTCATGGGCCGAGGATGCCTCCTGCGCCGCGCGCCGCCTGCCATGCCCGATCTGGAATCTCGTGTAGTCGAACTGCTACACGGCGTGGCCGGGCGGCTACTCGATCAGCCCGTGTTGGATGCAATACTGCACCAGCTCGGCATTCGAGCGGACGCCCATTTTCTCCAGCACCCGCAAGCGGTAGGTGCTGATCGTATTCACGCTCAGCGCCAACTGCGCGCCGATCTCCTTGAGCGCCAGACCGCGCGCGAGCAGGAGCATGACCTGGAACTCGCGATCCGAGAGCCGCTCGTGCGGCACCTGGTCCGCACCGGCGAGCACGCC
>Ga0163144_10028711_pt1 | contig 10714 bp, 7 predicted proteins | sample OliLak19BULKMAT1_FD_123175 | JGI IMG/M metagenome (GOLD analysis project Ga0163144, IMG submission 123175) | Freshwater microbial mat bacterial communities from Lake Vanda, McMurdo Dry Valleys, Antarctica - Oligotrophic Lake LV.19.BULKMAT1 | ecosystem: Environmental > Aquatic > Freshwater > Lake...
CAACACCCATCACCTCCATGTCGCTGATTTCCAGTTTCTTCATGAGGAGATCTCTCATCAATCATTGCGATCTCCTAAGTATATCAAATGCATGCGCCATTACTTATGTCGCTATGTATAACAAGAAATTGGCGGGCGGAATTGCCTCTTCTCTTGCAGGAATTCCCCCAGTTCTAGGATCGGCATTCCTTTCTCCAGATGCATTGGACCCGACCTGCCGCGGAAGCTCGACATAGTCGACTAAATCGACATTAGAAAGATCGAGCTCGAACCAAAGCGCCACACACCGGTCTCGTTCGTGATCATGAACGAGGTTGCAAAACCCGCCCAAGTCCACCTGTTCTCCACCAAGCTGAGTTCGGTCTGGATCGGTGTTGCGGCGTGCAAGGATTTCCCGCGCATAGAGCAGCGCCTGAAGGACCGTACTCTTACCGGCGCTGTTTGCACCGAAAAGCAAGGTGATAGGCTTTAGGTCAACTCGAATCGTCTCAGCGATGCCTTTGAAGTTCGAGATCTCGATAGCGCTGATAGTCATAGCACACCCTCTCGAAGGTGATTCCCTCCGTACACCCGCATAGAGGCGACCAACTGCATTTCCCAGAAATTCGGGTTCAGCATTGAGGCATTCAAGAGCCTTCTCCGAAGGCACGGTGTTGGAGAGAGGCGAAGAGGCTATCGAATCCGGCGAGCGAGGCGCGGTGGGCAGTGCTCAATTCCTCTGCCGCAGCTACTCTACGGACAAACTCATGTTGTAGGGAAATTGGCGGGAGCGGCATCGGCAGTTTACGCAGTGCAGGCCCACTAAAGTTCTGTTGCGCTGCCTGCCTCGATTGCCGAGCAATGGTCGCGCGTATAGACGGCGAAGTAAGTACATAGCGCGCATAGCTCGGCACCACGGAACTTTTGAACCGCATCGTTATAAAATAGGCACCCGCGATGCACGGAGGGTCACTCGCTTGAATCAACGCGACCTTACCTACTGTTGCCCCGGTACGCGCGAAGATTAGGTCACCCGGTTGCAGCTGGAACTTTACCCGATCACTTTCCGAGACCGCGAGGCGTGGCATAGAGGAAAAGTTTAGCGTGCCGCCTTCGCTCAAATCGGTTATTCGAACGATTGCAATTCCGTCTTCTGTGTATGGCTCGTCATAGAAGCGCGGGCCATATTGCTGGAAGCTCAGTAGATCGCCCAAGACGTTAGCTGGCCAACCTTTTTGGTTTGCCACTGGATCCCCGAACATGTCGAGGAATATTGATTGGGCAAGAGCGTGTGCTTGGGCGAGCGACTCCCGGCGGCTGACCTGCAACATCTCGGCCCTGTCCAAGATCGCCGCGATTCGTCGCTGTTCCGCCAACGGGGGGAAGGGAATCTTAACGTCGACGAGCTTGGCTTTGTTGAGCGTTAGGCCCTTCGCCGCCCGATCGAGGCCAGCAGTAAGGTCAATCGACTGAAGCGCCCAATACAGATACTCGGTCAACAAGAGCGAGCGGTCCAGGATCGGTAAAGCGGCGATCGCCTCGTTGGTGAACATCTGTTCTCGCGCAATGCCTACCTTACCGATGCTGAGTTTGAAACTTAGCAACACGGTGCCTGGCTCGATAGGTCTGCAGTTGCACGCCCCCACCGCAGCGTCCGTAATTGTTTCTTTCGTCGTAAAAATGTCGCGGCCCTGGTTCATATCGGCAATCGAGAGCCACTTATGCCCTGGTCCCCAAAAATCCCCACGTTCCCTGGCCGGAGTCCTTCCAATCCTAACCTCGCACAGCTCGCTGAGAGTGGCTGACGGCCAAGACTTCCGAAGTTCCTGTTTCCCCATTCTCATCAGAGCATTCCCTCCAACTGCCTCATTCCTTTCTGAATCTCCTGCTCCAGCTTCTCAAGACTGGCGAGAATCTCTTTCGGCGAGACGTGATACACATCTTCACGCACTACTTCCTTGTAGCGGTTCATGCTCAGCTCATAGGCGCGCGCGATGATGTCTAACTTCGGTACGGAGAAACTTTGCGCGGTGCGTGGACGGTGGCGTTCGCCTTTCTCCCGGTCGCGCCATCTGATCAGCACGTCGGGCAAGTTATTCTTTTCATGTTCATCGGGTGTGAGAGAAATGCGAGGAGTAGGGCCGAGTTTTTCGTCGGACAGCAGCTGTGTACGCTTGTCGTCCAAGCTCAGGCCGTCAGCGCCCACGTCGTAAAACCACACCTGATCGGTACGTCCGCCCTTTGTAAAGACGAGGATCGCGGTCGAGACGCCGGCATAAGGCTTGAATACGCCGGACGGTAACGAGATCACGGCTTCAAGCTGATTCTCTTCGATCAGCGCGTGCCGCAGCGCAGCGTGCGCCTTGCTGGATCCAAACAGAACCCCTTCAGGAACTATCACCGCGCAACGCCCGCCGATCTTCAACATACGCAACATCAACACCAAAAATAGAAGTTCTGTCTTGCGGGTCTTGACCTTCCGCAGTAACCCCGGATGCACATCTTCAAAATCCAAACTGCCGGTGAAAGGTGGGTTCGCAAGCAGGACATCGAAGCCATCCGACGCGGCGACCGGAAAGCGATCGGTAAAGCTCGCACTCAAGGCATCTTGGTAATGGATGTTAGGTGCGTCCACGCCGTGCAGCAGTAAATTCATCGAAGCGATGCGAAGCATGGTTGCGTCGAAGTCGTAACCATGGAACATGCGGCTGCGAATGTGATCCCGCTGAGGCTCCAGCAGATCGCCCGTGTAGATCCTGTCGCCCGTTTCTGCATTTTCAATCACACCCTCCGGAGAGGAGTAAGTGCGCAGCAGGTACTCCATGACCGCGACGAGGAATCCGCCGGTACCGCAGGCCGGATCGCCGATAACGTCCGTCGGCTTGGGCTGCACCAGTTCAACCATCAAGCGAATGATGTGTCGTGGCGTCCGGAACTGACCGTTAATTCCAGCGGTAGTGAGCTTTGAAAGCAGGTATTCGTAGAGATCGCCCTTGGTGTCGCCTTCAGTGAGCGGCAGCGCCTCGATCATGTTCACGGCAGAAACCAGGAGCCGAGGCTTCGAGTTGGGGATGAGAAACTGGGCGTCCTTCATGTACTCGCCAAACTGCGCGCCCTCCAGCGCCACCGTCTTGAAGTGGGGGAACACCTGGTCGCGAACCAGGGGCAACATTTCGTCGCCTGACAGGTTACGGAACTGCGACCAGCGGATGTGCTGCTGGTCAGCCTTGAAGAGCTTGGATGCCGGCTTACCGGTTCGGCGCTCCCTGTTCTCGTTGCGAGTCTCGACGATATCGAGCAAACGCGCAAACATGAGGAACGTTATCTGCTCGATCACAGTGAGCGGGTTGGCGATGCCCCCCGTCCAGAATTCCTCCCAAAGCCGATCGACGCGGAACTTGAGTTCGCCTGTAATCACTGAACCGTCTCCTTTGAATCGGGTGTCGGCCTGAACGTGTTAATCAAGCCGATAAGATCGCTCGCCTGCTGCTCGTCGCCAAACACGCCGTCCAGCCCATCTGCATCTACCAGAGTGAACGGGTCGTCATAAAGGCGGTCGAGTTCGATCGTTCCGTGGCGCGCTATGTGGTTCTGCAGCAATCCGAGAAAGCGGATCTGCTTGGGCGTAAGGCTTGGGTGCTTCTGAGTGAACGCGGCGAAGCGATTTTGGACTGCTTCCGCGTCCATGCCCACGATCGAACGAATTATGAAATCCAGAGGCAGGGCTGCCTCGGAGTAGAACTCCCGCAGCAGCTCCAGGTCAATGTCTGGATTCTGTGTGAGCACCAAAGAGGTTAGCGCGCGCAAATCGGATTCGGTCACCGGCTCGCCAGCTCGGATTTTCTGTAGCGTCGGATCACTTTCAAACAGTCCCACAAGCGTCGCCTCGACGCGCTTCTCATAGGCTTTCATGTCGATAGCCCTTAGGGAGGCCGAGCGGCGCTTGATTTCGTACTGCGCCACATCCTCTCGTATGTCCACGATCTTTGCCGGGGTTGCACCGGCGCCCGTCGGCCGATTGCGGAGATGCATTACGCCGCGCAACGCAAGCCGAATTTCCTCGAGATCACGAACGGTAGTCTTGGCCCAGAACTCCTTGGATTTCACGCGCTTGATGGATTCAGCTCGCTCGCGCACTGGATTGAGGTGCGTTTGAAGCAACGAAACTCGTTCGAGCAGATTGTCCTTAAGGTCTGTCAAGCGCCCAGATTGACGAAGCAGTTCGGTCTGCATTCGGGCAACCAGGAGATCGAGGGCATAGGCGTCAGCGTGACCGCGAATTACGACCCATTGCATCAATGGGGCCACGTCGCTCCGGAGAAGCGCGATAGTGGTTGGATCAAAAGCATCCAAACGAGCGGGTTCGGCCGCCGTGCGGACTTCACGCCATTTTTCCCGCACCGGGATGCTTTCCTCAGGCAGGTTGGCGATGTCTTCACGAATGATTTTTATGGCGAGCTTGAAAGACCCAAGCTCAGAGTGTGCGAGAGCGTTAGAAGCGAAATCTAGTCGGGATTCGAACACTTGTTGCAGCAGTGACTTGCTCGGAGCGGGCTCAGCTGGAATGTAGCTCAGGTCGAAGTAGTCGAAATTGCCCCAGTGGTCGAAAATGCGAAAGGCCTTTTTGTGCTGTCCCGGCCCGAAGAGATTCTCGCAGAGGCGAGTACCACGGCCTATCATTTGCCAGAATTTGACCTTCGACTTGATCGGCTTGGCGAAGACTAGATTAACGATCTCGGGAATATCGATGCCCGTGTCTAGCATGTCCACCGAGATCGCGACGGTGAGCTGGTCGTTGGTGCCCTCGCCCTTGAAGTCGTCAATCAACTGCTCTGCACGTGGGTCGTAGGTGTCGATCACCTGGCAGAATTTGCCGCCGTACTGCGGATACATCTCGTCGAATAGCTCGCGGAGAAGCATGGCATGTGCGTGGCTGCGGGCGAAAACAATGCTCTTGCCGATTTTCTGGCCTGTGGCATCGCGAATCCCCGACTCCATGAGATTGCGCAGGATCGTTCGGTTGGTGTCCTTGTTGAATATCCGCTTGTCAATTTCCTCCGCCTCGTAGTCGAACAGACTCGGATCTTCGCCGTCCTCCTCGAGCTGTTTGCGCTGCTCTGCGCTTAGCTCTGCATATTTAATGCCGCGCTTGAGGAACTGTGTAGTGTGAGTGAAGACCTCGAAGGGAACGAGGTGGTCTTCCTGCACCGCACGCTCGAGAGCGTAGTAGGCAGTGGGATTCTGATCCTCGCAGTCAAACAACCGGTAGGTGTTGCGCGCGACGAACTCCACTGGCGTAGCTGTCAGTCCGACCTGGAGGCAGTCGAAGTACCGGAACAACTCACCATAAGCGCTGTAGATGCTGCGGTGGGATTCGTCGGCGATGATGAGATCAAAGAATCCGACGTCAAAGGTCTGAAACACTTGCTTCATGGCCGGATACGTAGCCAAATAGATTCGCTTCTCGCGGTCGCTGGCGGTACGCGCATTTACGACCGTAAGCGGCTCACCAGGCAGGAAGTCGGTAAAGACGTTCTTGGCCTGCTTGCGCAGCTCGCGGCGATCACACAGGAACAAGACTCGCTTGACCCAGCGTGCTCGGCTGAGGAGTTCCGTCAAGCTCACGGCGACTCGAGTCTTGCCTGTTCCGGTCGCCTGGACAAGAAGCGCCTTGCGGTGCATTTTCGAGAATCGTTCGGTGATGCGGCGTAGAGCTTCGAGTTGGTAAAGCCGTCCGGCGATCTCTGGGTTTGGTGCGACCGTGGTGAGGTCTTTCTTGGCGGCGCGCTGGAAAATCGCGTACTGCAGGCTGTCCTTTGAATAGAAGCCAAAGATTTTTCGAGGCGGATGTCCCTGCTTGTCGTCCCAGATCCAAATCTCGAACCCGTTCGTGTAAAAGATAACGGGCCGCTGGCCGTGTTTCTTTTCGAGTCCATCCGCGTAGAGCTCTGCCTGCTTGCGGCCGAGCTCCGAGCTCTTCGAAGTCCTCTTCGCTTCTATGACCGCAATCGGTTTCCCGCTTTCGTCCCACAGCACGTAGTCCGCATAGCCGGCGCCACTTGACGTCGGTTGGCTCGGAACGGGTTCTTCGCGCGTCACTTCAGTGGTGTTTTCGCCCTTGCGCCCGACGGCCCAGCCGGCATCGACCAGCATTGCGTCAATCAGCCGATCTCGTGTCGTCGCCTCATCAAAATGAAGCTCAGTGGCGACAGCCATGCCCTTTTGGAGCGTCGTCTCAAGCTCCGCCGCTTTCCGTTCGACTCGCTTCGCACGCTCGCGCTCTACTTCCAATTCCTGCAGCAACTCCATCATCCGGGCTTCCTGGGAAGCGAGCGCTTCTAGTGCGGCCTTGCGTTCCCGCTTGAGCAGTCCTTTCGATTCGTCCGCAGCCTCACTCGGCTTTGGCTGATGAAAGGCGGGCAAACCTTCGGCCTTTATCCCCAAGAACGTTACCGCGAGCCACCGCCCAAGATCGAAGGCATCACGCAAGAGTTCGTACGCAGTCTGGGACGTCGTCTGCTGGCCGTGCGCTGCCTTATTACCTTTAATGCGGATCAAGTGGAGCTTATCGAGCACTACGCGCGGAACAATCGCGCGAAAGGCATCGTTGTTGAGAAGGCCGATCAGATCGGCCTGAATTGGTCTGGGCAACCCGAGATCCTGGTAGATACCCAGGACCATTTGCTCCGTATACGAACGCAGCTTGACCAGCGCACTGGAAGGATCTGACTCCGCATATTGCTCCGCAAAGCCCCCAAGGGCAGCGAGTTCCTGGTGCTTGCCACGCAAGAACTCGAAGTTCACGGATTTCATGTTTGCCCAGTCCATGAAGACTTGCAGAGCAATCCGCGTGCCATCACACCTTCACCCCATATCGATCCAACCAATTGGTCAACGTCTGGTAGCTCTTGAAGCCCAACAAAGCGGCGGCTTGGGTCTTGTTGCCTTTTGATTGGTCGAGTGCCCGCTCGAGATAGTGGCGTGCGACCTGGGCCATGAGATCGTCGAGCTTAACTCCGACTTCGATGTCGCGGTCCAGAATCGCATCTTTGCCTCTTCCGACAGCCGGCATCACCAATAGAGCACGCTTGATCACCTCGGGACCTATGGTTTCCGCTTCGCTCCAGAGACTGGCCCGCTGCAGCGTGTTTTGAAGCTCGCGAACGTTTCCTGGCCAGTGGTACTGAAGCATAATATTTCTTGCGGAAACAGAAAGTTTCTTCTTTAGATAGCCTGGCTCCGCGGTAGCCTGCCGGTTGACGTACTCCAGCATTGCGTCGATCAGGAGCGTGAGATCGCCCTTGCGCTCACGGATCGGAGGAAGCTTGATTATCGCTACCGCGAGACGGTATAGCAGGTCCTCCCGGAAGCGGCCCGCTGTCACCTCCTCGACCAGGGTCCGATTGGTGGCCGCAATGATGCGCACGTCCACCTTCACTGGCTTGCTCTGTCCTACGGGCGTAACTTCGCCCTGCTGGACGGCGCGCAGCAGCTTTGTCTGCATGGCTTTGGGTAGCTCACCAATCTCATCAAGAAACAGCGTCCCTCGATGGGCCTCTGCAAAATGGCCGAGGCGATCGCTCACCGCGCCAGAAAACGCGCCCTTCTTGTGGCCGAAAAATTCGGATTCGAGCAACTCGGACGGAATCGCACCGCAATTGACCGCCACAAACTTCATGTCGGCTCGCGGACTGGCGTTGTGAATCGCCTGGGCGAACAGTTCTTTTCCCGTTCCGCTTTCTCCTTCGATCAGGATCGGCAGCGATCGGGAGGCAGCGCGGCGTGCTTCGGCAATCAATTGCTTCATCAATGGACCGCGGTGGACAATATCTTCAAAGCCAGCCGCTTCAGGAGGTTTCCCCTCTGATACCGCTACCTGTCGTTCGTCGGCGGTCCGCAACAGATCCGGGATGAACTCGGCGGCGATATCGAACGGCACGTCGGCGACTTGAACGCCCGCTTCCTTCGACGACTGCAGGAGTTGCGCTGGATAACTGGTCTTGGCCAGCAGGATCCACACCGCCGCCATAGAGGGTGTACCGGGGCTCAAGTGAAAGGTGTACTGGTATCCAGCCCCTTTCGCCTTCCACAGCACGGAAAGGACCGCGTCCGCAGCTTTATAAATGTCGCGGAAGTTTGTTGGGCTGGATAGGGCTTGCTGATGAACCGTGATGCGTGCTGTTGTGAGCTTGGCAAGCCAACCGACGTATCCGCTCCACTTCTCTTTTGGGTAGTCAGAGAGCAAATGGATCTCGTCGAACTTGATTGCCGCCGCCGCATTGGCGACGGGTCCCTCAGCGTCGGCGCTCCCACTGCTCGAAGCTTTGAGGTCCGCATTGCCAATCCAGCATACGAGTGCTTGGCGAGACATTACAGTAATAGTTCTTGTATCACGTAACAAACCTTACGCTCTCATCGGGGTCTCGGTCAAACAGACCGGTTGATGCAATTCGTAACCATATGATCCAAATAGCATTGCAAACCGATGGCGAGGACTGGCACGGCGCCTGCTATAGCGATGGCAACCAACAATGGAAGCGACAATGGAACGCAAAATAATTCTGAACGCAAACGAGTCTGTCGCCTGCCCGAAGTGTCATCACGCCTTCGCGCTGAATGAAGGGATTACCCGGCAAACCATCGAGCGCTACGAGGCTGATTTCGACGCCACGTTTGCCGAAGAGCACCGGCGCCTCGAGGAGACTATTGGCAAGGACGCCGAGCGCAAGCTGACCAAACAGTTCTCAGATCAGATTTCGGGCCTGAACGCACAACTCGCCGACTCGAGGACAGCCACCAAAGAGGCCAACGCAGCCATCGCCAGAGCGAGAGAAGCAGCGAAGGCCGCGGCGGCCGAGGAATTTGCTCAGGAGAAAAAGGCAATGAGCGATAACCTTGCTGCTAAGGAAGCCAAGCTCTCAGAGTTTCGTCAGCAGGAACTCGATCTGCGCAGGCAGCGAAAGGAACTCGAGGAGAAGCAGCAGGACCTTGAGCTCGACCTGCAGCGCAAGCTCGATGCGGAAAGGCAGAAGCTCACCGAACAAATTACTCAAAAGGAAGCCGACCGCTTCATGCTTCTTGAAGCCGAATATAAGAAAAAGATCGAGGATGCCCAGAAATCGAATGAAGAGCTTCGCAGGAAGCTCGACCAGGGCTCGCAGCAACTTCAAGGAGCTGTACTCGAACTCGAAGTCGAGCATATGTTGTCGGCGGCATTCCGCCACGACCTCATCGAGGCAGTGAAGACCGGTCAGCGTGGGGCCGACGTGATTCAAACGGTGCGAACCTCTGGCGGGCTGGCATGCGGAAAGATAATCTGGGAGGCCAAGCGGGCTGAAAATTGGTCCGACAAATGGCTTTCAAAGCTGAAAGACGATCAACAGATTGCTCAGGCCGAAATCGCCGTTTTGGTAACCACGGCGATGCCCAAAGGCGTAGCCGAGCCATTCGCCTTAGTTGGGGATGTGTGGATCGTGGCTCCGCACGTAATGCGCCCAGTTGCCGAAACCCTGCGAGTCATTCTCCTGGAAGCGCAGAAGCTTCGAATGGTAAACAACGGACGCGGCGAGAAAATGGAGTTGCTCTTCAACTACCTCTCAAGCCCGGCCTTTGCGCAGAAGGTTCGCACGATGCTCGACGCGTTCGAGGCGATGCGCACCGACCTCGAAACCGAGCGACGCGCACTGCAGAAGATGTGGGCAAAACGGCAAACGCAGATCGAGCGAGTCACCTGCACCATGGCAACCACGGTGGGTGAACTCAACGCCATTGCCCATGGCTCTATGCCGGAACTGGAAGCGTTGGAACAGCTCGCTCTGGATGAAGGAGCATAGTCTTTAGCTGAACCGGTCGCCCCGGTCGGGTGCGCCGCCATACCCGCTAGCGAGAGCATGGTGAGGCTGCATTCCCTTTAAAAAGGTACCGCTACCAGAACAAAACTACCGTGGGAACCAATATCCACGCGGTAGAAGGAAATAAAATCATCAAATTCTATCTCCCGCAAGGCCGGCACGGCGATTGGTGCAGTTACAGTTGGTACCAATGCAGCACGCGGTGCTCGATGGCGAGGAAGCCGCGGTTCAAGCCGTAGCCGAGCGCGGCGAGAACGAAGATCGCGGCGTGCATGTCCCCAGAGCGCATGGCGCATTGCATGGTCGAGATGTAGTAGCCGATGTCGGACGAGCCCGCGATCATCTCGGCGACCACGGTGACGATCAGTGCGAGGGCAAGGCTCACGCGCATCCCGGAGAGGATGTACGGCATAATCGCCGGCAGCACCACGCGCATGGCCGTGCGCACCCTGCCTACGCACAGCGTGCGGGCTACGTCGATGGCCACGTGGTCGACCGCGCGCACGCCGGCGACGGTGTTGACGAGTACGGGGAAAAAGACCGCGAACGCGACTATGAAGATCTTCATCGCGTCGTCGATCCCCAGCAGCAGGATCAGGGCGGGATGTGTTCTGCGCCGACGTGCTCCACCATCCGCTGCGGATCTACGCACCGCACTGGAACAGTCAGTTCTGCCTGTTGCCCGACGAGGCGCGCGCCACGCGCCGCACATCGCCGCCATCGCGTCCTCAGGAGAGGGGTTCTCGGCCCGGTTCGCCCAGGGTGCGCCGGGTTTCAGCCGAGCTTGAACTCCCGCAGCGCGTGCTCGCGCAGCTTCCCCTTCTGCACCTTGCCGCTGGCGGTCATGCCGATGGCATCGAAGTCGCCGACGATCCGCAGGTAGC
>Ga0163144_10028712_pt1 | contig 10714 bp, 11 predicted proteins | sample OliLak19BULKMAT1_FD_123175 | JGI IMG/M metagenome (GOLD analysis project Ga0163144, IMG submission 123175) | Freshwater microbial mat bacterial communities from Lake Vanda, McMurdo Dry Valleys, Antarctica - Oligotrophic Lake LV.19.BULKMAT1 | ecosystem: Environmental > Aquatic > Freshwater >...
ATGGCGGAACCAGCATCTTCGTCCGCCTTCCATTGGCCGCCTACGCAACAGTGTAGGGGAGGTTCGTGAACCGCCCACCGATCTACGGTTCGTGAACCGCCCACCGATCTACGGTTCGTGAACCGCCCAATGATGCATGGTATCCCCGATAGTGTCAGGTAAACCCTGACACACAATACGGGATTTTCCGGATTGCGCCGAGTGCCTATGCTTGGTATTGTTCAGATAATAACAAATAGATAACACTATTTATTGTCGCAATTGTTTCCACGGCGAATAACAAGGAAATATAGATGGCAACGCTGCGAATCTTTCTGGCCGATGATCATGCGATTGTGCGTGAGGGGTTGAAAGCGCTGATCAATGCCCAACGCGATATGCTTGTAATTGGTGAAGCTAGCGATGGGCAAACAGCCTGGCAACAGGCCGCTGCGTGTCAACCGGATGTGGTGATTATGGATATTACCATGCCAACCCTCAATGGCGTACAGGCAACCATTCAGCTCAAGCAAGCATACCCTGCTGTCAAGGTTCTAGCATTGAGTGTTCACGAGGATACCAGCTATTTACGGCAACTGCTCGCCGCTGGCGCTTCTGGTTATGTGCTCAAACACGCCGCCGCCGATGATCTCATCCAAGCCATTCGGATGGTGGCGAGTGGTGGCGTCTACCTCGATCCAGTACTGGCAGCCCATGTCGTAGCTGGGTATGTCCGCATTCCATCCGCCGCTGGCGCGCTCTTAGGAGCCGATCTCAGCGAGCGCGAAACGGAAGTCGTGCAGCGTATTGCCGAAGGCTATACGAATAAAGAGATCGCCGCCCAATTGACCCTCAGCGTCAAGACGGTCGAGACCTATCGCGCCCGAGCTATGGAAAAATTGGGACTTCAGGGCCGCGCTGCACTGGTACGCTATGCCCTCGAATGCGGCTGGCTTCACCCCGATCACGCCACAAACCATCCATAACCATAATCCACTCCCATAATCAACAATAGCCAGAAACCCTGCGCCTAAAACATAGGACAGACTCATGCGTCTGCCCAAATTGACTGCGCCCTGCGGATCTACTTCCTCTCTCTTTGGGAGAGGGCTGGGCTGAGGGAGCTAGATCTGCTCATTGGCATGCATATTGCTATAGAAACTAGCAGTGATCGAGATCATGAAGATGGATGTTGGAGGATCATCAAACGAGCCCGGCTACCAGGCCTGACACTGTCAGGTATTTTACGGATACAAAAGGCAGAGTATCCCTGCTATCCAGTTCTGTACAGCATTACTATCCTGCATATGCAACCAGGTAATTCTGCCTATGCCACTTATGCTAAGCAACCGAAGAAACGATAAGGAGCATTCTATGAACAAGCACACAACCATCGATCAAGGCCAGCAGCGCGTCGTAGCACTTCAGCAGGAAGCAGCGCGGCTCGCCGATCAAGCCAAGGATCAACTTGCCGATTATGCACGCAAGTTTGATGTTTCCAAACAAACCAAGATCGCCAAATCGGCCGTCCAGGATGGCCGTGAGCACATCCAACAGGCTGCATCCGATGCCTCCGAGCAGGTGACAGCAGCAATGGCAGTTGCACTCGAAGAAGCGGCTGGGCGATTACGCAACTACAATGGCACTGGCCCAGCAGCACAGGTAGCCAATAGCGCAGCTGGTGCGCTTGAGTATGGTAGTGAGAAACTCCAGCCATGGGCAACCCGCAGCATCCTCCGGCGGTTGACCCGCGTTGTGCGGAATTACCCCCTGCCAACCCTGCTGATTGTTGTTGGTGCCGTTGGCGCGGCAGTTCTGACCAACCGTGGCCGGAACGCTGAGTAGAACTGCCATCACCGCGCATCCGTAAGGGCGCAGCGTGTTGCGTCCTTACGGATGCGATCGCCTCTTCTAAAGGAGCACCATGGAACTACCAATCAATGCACCAATAACCTGTACCGATGGAGCAGGCGGCCATTCGACAGCCATCATTCTGAATCCAGTGAGTGAGCGGATTACTCATCTTGTCGTGCGCGAGCCGGGCCTTCTGGGGATCGAGCGCATGATTCCAATTGAACTGGTAACGGCCAGCACACCAGAACAGATTCAGTTGCACTGTACCAAAGGCGAACTGGCGCAGATGTCGCCATTTATCAGCAACCACTATCTTCCACCCGCAGCTGGCTTTGTTGGCGTCTATGGTGCCGGCATAATGCTCTGGCCGTTTATGAGCGACCAATCGCAGACGCAATTCAACCGCGAGAATGTCTCAGTCGATGAATTAACCATCCATCGCGGAGCGCATGTCCATGCGACCGACGGGCATATTGGTGAAGTTGAAGAGTTTCTGGTCAACCCAACAAACTCTAGTATTACCCATCTCGTTCTCCGTGAGGGCCATCTGTGGAATAAGCAGGACGTCACGATCCCGATCACCGAGATCGATCACATGGAAGACAATAGAATCTTTCTTACGCTCAATAAGCAGCAGATCGAAGCACTGCCAGCCCGTGCCATCGCCAAGCAGGTCGGCTAAACCTTTGATGATCGGCCTGTTGCCCCGATACAAAAATATAGATCGATACGCCTCGCTGGGGTATCTGGTTTCAAAGAGTAGGAGCACATTCCATGTCGCAGGCTATTGTGGCAAGCAGCCAACCATTATTTGCTCAGCACGGAGCAGAGATTCAAGCCTATGGCACCCTGCGCCTATTGCCGATTGCACTAGCGCATACCGCTCGATTAGAAAGTTGCCAACTCCTCAACCAGCTTCTGGCCGATACGATGATTCTGTATAGCTTGTATAAGAAGCACCATTGGCAGATGCGTGGCCATACATTCTACCAACTACACCTTCTTCTGGATAAGCACGCCGATGAGCAGCTTGCATTGATCGACCTGATCGCTGAGCGTGTCCAAATATTGGGTGGTGTCGCCATCGCCGATCCACGGCATGTTGCCGAGATCACAAAGATCGAACGTGCGCCGAATGGTGTCGAGGAAGTTCCAGCCATGCTCTCGCGGCTGCTCGTCGCCCACGAGACGATTATCGAGGAACTTCGTGAGTCAATCACCAAAACGAGCGAAAATCGTGATGATGGCACCAATGATCTGCTTATGAGCGATGTACTGCGCCTGAACGAAACCCAGGTTTGGTTCTTGGCCGAGCATCTTGTCGATACACCACTCGTACGCGCCTAAAACAAAAAGGAATGCCGATGACCAGTCTATCGACAAACCCCATATCTACTGCGGATATAGTTCGCAAGAGCCAGGAAGCCGATGACCTGCTCCTAATTACGGCCATTAGTGCAGGCGATACGCACGCACTCGAACAACTGTATGATCGCTATATGCGCCACATCTACCAGCGCGGATTACGAATGCTTGGTAGTCCCGAACTGGCCGAAGACGTGGTTCAGGAAGTCTTCTGGCGGGTATGGCAGCATAGCAAGAGTTTTGTAGGGGAGCGCGGGCAAGTATCCCAATGGCTTTCGGGAATCGCCAGGAATGTGTGTATTGATGAACTACGCAAAGGGCACGCACGTCCAAAGGTCGTCTATGAAGATGCGACCAACGAGATTATTATGGCGCAGATCGATGATAAGAGTGATATTCCGGCAACCGTCTGGACAATAGAACAGCGCCGCTTGATTCTGGATGCGCTCCAGCAACTTCCCATAGCACAACGCCAGGCGATCACGCTGGCCTATTTCAAGGGCCTGTCGTGCCAACAGATCGCAAATCACTTTAATCGGCCACTCGGCACGATCAAAACCCGCGTCCGGCTGGGCTTGAGCAAATTAAGCCGCTTGCTCGTTTCACTCGAACCACAGGCAAACTACGATTGGTGATGATCCCAAAACTGCGGGCTTACTGTGAGCGAGCGGATTTGACAAACGCAATGCTGAGGCTAGCCATAATTCCCAGAAGCAATGGCGGCCTGGCAGCACTTGGGATTGCAAACGCTAGCAGGAGCACAATCACAAAAAGCATGGTGGCGAGCAGATAAGGGCGAAGTGATGTTGGCATAACTATTCTTTCAAACTAATCAATTATCGAATGATAACCTGATACTAACTATATCAGAGTTTATGGAATGTTTATGTTCAATTCCTGTGCAGTCACGTTTCATTTCGTTCACGTTGCCAGGGTATAACAGTAGGAACAGGTTCAGATGCAACCACCAGAACCCATTCGGCCAACTCCAGAATCGGCCAATCAACCAGCTGAGAATCTGTCATCGCCTCTGGGAATGCAACCATCACCCGAGGCGAAAAAAGCTGCTGAACCAGCCAAAGAGGCAGTCCAGGCGGCATTGCAGGCGATCAAAACTCCTGCACAGGCCGATCAGATTGCAGATGCAGCGATTACAGCCGCTGCCGGCACAACGGAACAACAGGTGCGCGAACAGACCAACTCAGTGCCATTATCGGAAACCAGTGTGCCTGCTGACGCAGAACAAACGCCAGCCGTGATCATTGATGCTGCTAGGCAGGTCGCCAGTAGTTCGGGGGAGGCGCGCGAAGCGCTTGAACAGGCATTCCAGGAAGCAACCAACCCAGAACAACAGGGCGATGTAGCAGCGACAGAACGCGAACCACTTGATCTGCTGCGTGAAGCATTCATCAAGCGTATGAATCCATATCAGGCTCTTGATGCACGCCTATTCCTGGCGATTAATCATCTTCCGCATACCAAATGGACCAATCGCTGCATGTTTGCTGTGACAACAATCATGACTGGTGGTTTTGGGTGGTTGCTGGGCTTACTGCTTGGGGCAGTATTGGAGAAACGGCGGGCACGGCGGGCACTCCTGCAGATTGTGCCACCACTCTGGTTTGCGACAATTATGGTCGAGTATCCGATCAAATATTTCTTCCGGCGCAGTCGGCCATTTGCCGATATTGTTCAGGCAATTGCCATCGGCAAGAAGCCAGGCAGCTATTCCTTCCCATCAGGGCATTCGGCGGCGGCATTTGCAGGAGCCTGGCTGCTGCGGCGCCATTATCCAAAATTCACCGCGCTCTGGTATGCAATCGCTGGGCTGGTTGGCTTCTCGCGGATATACTTGGGGGCACACTACCCCAGCGATGTCGTAATCGGTGGGCTTGCTGGTACCGTGATCGCCGAGGCAACCCGCCAGGTGATCAACGAAGGTGAAGAGATTGTATAACCAAATCCGATAGATCGCACGATTGGGCAGTTCAAAAGCAACCAATCCTACTGATACTTAATCTCGCACGAATCATCAAGAATATCGCTGCCAGCTCCACCAATACAGACATCCGTGCCGGAATTGCCAGAAAGAATATCGTTGCCATCACCACCAACAATACAATCATCGCCACCCTCACCACTGATTGTGTCTGCGCCCGAACCACTCAATATCAGATCGTTTTCGGATGTGCCGCTGATTATGCCAGTAGCTGCGATCAGATTAGTCAGATGAATAGCATCGCATTGCGCTGGTTTCAGATCATCCACCGTGACTGAACGGCTGATCTCAGCTAAATTAGTTTCTGAAACCGTATTCGATGCAGCCATGGCCAACATCATGCTCGACATCACAAGCATCGCCAGCCCGACCGCGAGAAACCAGTAGATAGTTCTGATACTCATTTGGGATCGACCTTCCCCGCGAGTGATTCGCGCAGTGTGATGCGTGCTTCCGTCCATGCCTGTGCAAACGCAGGGGCACACATCCGCTCCTCATATGCTTTCGCGATTCCGATATTGGCGCTCCGGCAGGCCTCTGAGATCGTGCCATGTTCACGCAATGTCTCCAGAAAGGCCGATTGCCAGGCTGGCGCAGCCTGTGCCGCAGCCACCAAATCCTGTTGCGGAAGAGCAATCACAGGCTGTTCTGCACCAGCACATTGGTAGCAATAGCACACTCCATCGTCGTGTAGAATGTAGCGATGCATCGTGCCAGAATATGCATGCAGAATCATTCGGCCACTTTTCTCCGCCAGCTTCGCAAGGTCTGCAATAGTAGCCACCTCAACCATACGCTCTTCAGGCCGATAATCGCCACCTGCCACATCAATCAGCAAGGCTGCATAGTTTGATTGGATCTGCGCTGCTTCATTGGGCCGATTTGGATGCAGCAGCAGCCTGAGTGCCAGCAGGTAGCCAATCACACAAGCAACTGCCAGTATACCCAGCGCAATCCAACGGGCAATCGGCACTTCCAGTTTGAGGAACAAGAGTGTGATGACGTTCGGCGCTTCGTGCGTGGCCTTGAGCAACCCAGCCTGCACGGGCTTGAGCGGGTCTTGGTCCGTACCGCTCGCTTCCAGTAACTGAATTTGAGTCGCATCCAGCCGAAACTCCATGCGTGGGTCGAACCTATCCTGAAGCGCCTGCCCAGCAAGTAGGCCGTTGATCCGCACTTCGGGGATAATAGCAAGCGTATACTGCTCGCGCAGCAGACCAGTCTGCTGCTCAAAATTATTCATCAGCGTCTGCAGCTGCCCAAGTTCCAGCACAGCATTGGCCTTGAATGCGCTGCCACTGAAAGCGGTCGCTGGCTGGAGCTCAATCGTCCGCCGCCAGCCATTCGTCGCCCGAACCTCGGCCACCATTCGATAGCTCCCATGCAGATCAGTCGGCTTGTCCGCTTCGAACTGGTAGTCAAAAGCGAACGCGGCAGTGCTTGTCAGTTGTGGGAACAACGGCTCACCAGTCTGGATGGTGGTTGAATCATAGACTCCCGCTGGTGCAGCGGCGGAATAGCTAAACACACCAACATGTTGATAGGTAATATCTTCGCTAAGCTCACGCGTGAGTGGCAGGCTGAAGGCGAATGCAGCCAGTGCAATCGATGCAATCGCCAGTCCTACCATTGCTATAAGTAGGCCCTCACGGCTACCCTGCTGCCTCACTGTGATCTGCGGCTGCCCATCCTGGCGCCGTCCACGTTTGCGCGCCATGGGCTGGTTTAGATTGCCGATCATTGGTGCCATGATAATACCTCCCGCCACCGCCACAAGGATAGCCATATTCAGTGGTGTGCGAAGTTGAGATAAAACAGTACCGACCTTAGGTAGATAGATCCACGATTTGCCGATCAGTTCAGATCTGAGTGGCCGGTATGGATCAATAAAATTATTATGATCGCCTTTAAAAACAAAGCGCTCAGCCTTGCGCCCAATGATACGATGAATAACCGGGCCAATCTGCGGATGGCGGTAGGTGACAATATCGCCGATCTGGTAATCGGGCTGCGAACGAATGATCACCAGGTCACCACGATGGTACAGCGGCTCCATGCTATTGCCATTCACGATCACATAGGCCGCCTGGCCACCAAACTGAAGTGGCGCAAAGGCTAACCAGATCACGCCAAACAGTACCAGAAAGAGCGCTGTGGAACATGTAGCGAACCAGTGACGATGCGTATTCATGGCAATTCATTCTAATGAGGGGCGTGGCCACAAGTGGCCACACCCCTCAGCGTGAGATACTGGGCGTTTAGTCGTGGGCGACAATATGCAGCGTGGTCACAGAGGCGGTGGTCAGAGCACCAGCAGCAGGGTCAACAACCCAGTCGTTGCCACTCACATTGCTGGCGGTATACCATGTGCCAGCAGCAGCCAGCTGGACTTTCACAACGCTTGGTACTGCGCCAGTTGCATCAGGTGTAAGCGTGAAAGTTACCTTGTCGAGCTTCGTTGGGTCGGCGGTCTCCAACAAGTAGACAACACTCGAGGCGGTATAGCCGCTGATTGTGCCAGCGCCATCACCGGCATTGGTCGCCGGAACCGTGTTCGCTGCGGCAAAACCATAGGCGCTTACAGATAGGATGAGAACCATAGCGGCCATGACCAGGGTACGTGGGCGGAGGATTGATGAGATGTTCACTGCGATGCTCCTTGGGTTGTGTTGTTTGTTTCTGACCAGAAGTTCCTGTTCAGTTGTATGTACTATATACCTCTCGTGTCGTGGGCACAATTACATAATGTACCCAACTTGACATAGCCCACACAGCACTGTTGTGAGGGCCAAATAGTACTAGAGTACCGTCCTTTATAGTACTACAACCAGTATTAGGTTATTTCTTTGATTGATGGGAAATGGCATTGAGGAGTCGCAGCAGAATCATTCTCACCCGCATCCGATGTACAATGCGTGTATTGGCGGCTGAATCTGCTAAAAGGGGATGGCGCGGACGGCAAGGATCGAACTTGCGACCAACAGTTTAGAAGACTGCTGCTCTATCCACTGAGCTACGCCCGCATACACTAATAGTAGCATATCAATTCGCCAAACGGAAGATCCGAAAGGAGCCACGCATGCCCCGGCCACGCATCTATATCACTCGCAAACTGCCGAATGCGGCAATTGCGATTATTGCCGAAACCTGTGATTATCGCCTCTGGGACAATGAAGCCAACCCGGTTCCGCGTGATGTATTACTGCGTGAGGTTGCAGATGCGGATGGGCTACTGTCACTGCTCACCGATCGCATTGATGATCAGCTTCTCACAGCAGCTCCTCAACTGCGAATTGTCGCCAACATGGCCGTCGGCTACGATAATGTCGATCTTGCTGCGCTCACCAGGCGGCAGGTACTGCTGACCAACACGCCTGATGTTCTGACCGAAACAACTGCTGATCTTGCCTGGGCCTTACTCATGGCTGCTGCACGCCGGATTGTGGAAGGGCACAACCTGATTGCCGCCAACCAGTGGAAGACATGGTCGCCCATGTTTCTGACGGGGCAGGATATTCATGGCGCAACCCTTGGCGTGATTGGGGCGGGGCGCATCGGCACAGCGGTACTGCGGCGCGCGGCGGGGTTCAACATGCACCTGCGCTACCATAATCGCAATCCAGCGCCAGAGTTGGAGGCGCAGACTGGCGCAGCATACTGTGAGCTCGATGATCTGTTGCGCGAATGCGACTTCGTGGTTGTGTTGGTGCCACTGAATGCCGAGACACGCGGCATGTTTGGAGCGCCACAGTTTGCATTGATGAAAGATACTGCTGTGTTCGTCAATGCCTCGCGTGGGCCGGTGGTTCGCGAACTGGAGTTAGCCGAGGCACTCAAGCGAGGGCGGCCATGGGCAGCAGGGTTGGATGTGTTCGAGCACGAGCCAATTGGAGCCGATCATCCATTACTCGCGCTGCCGAATGTCATCGCCGTACCGCATATTGGCAGCGCGAGTGTCGCAACACGCACCCGCATGGCAACCACTGCGGCGCGCAACCTCGCCGAATTTCTGTGCGGCAACCAAGCACCCAATCCCGTCAACCCTGAGGTGCTAGCAGGGTGACCAGGTGACAATTGACACGGTGACGGGGTGAAAGGTATTTGATCAAAGCTGTACAATATCAATCAAGCATCTGTCACCAAGTCACCTGGTCATTTGGTCAAGGCAAAGTCACCGTGTCAGGTTATTTTTTCAATCGTGGGTCGAGCGCATCGCGCAGGCCATCGCCAACAAACGAGAAGCTGAGCATCGTCAGCGCAATCATCAATGTCGGGAACACGCCCATATGCCAGTAGACCCGAATATAGGATGATGATGCACCAACCATCTTGCCGAGGCTGGCAATCGGCTCGTTGATGCCAAGGCCCAGGAAGCTCAAACCCGCTTCCGTAAAGATTGCCGTCGGAATGCCAAGCGTCACCGCAATGATCAGTGGCGTCAGCGAATTGGGCAGTAGGTGGCGCAGAGCGATCTGAAATGGTGGAACGCCAATCGCACGTGCGGCCTCAATAAACTCTTTTTCACGCAATGAAAAGAGTTGTGCGCGCACAAGGCGACAGATATCGACCCAGCCGATCAGTCCAATTGCCAGGATGACATTGACTAAACCACCACCAAAAATCGAAATCAAGAACAGTGCAAAGAGTAATTGTGGAATAGCAGTAAAGAGTTCGACGATGCGCATCACCACGAAGTCGACCCAACCACCAGCAAAGCCACCGGCAAGGCCAAGCGTCATCCCAACCACCAGCGCAATTGCCTGCACCGAAATACCCACAAGTAGTGAGGTACGGGTTCCATGAATAATGCGCTTGAGCAGATCGCGCCCAACATCATCGGTGCCTAAAATATAGATCTGCCCTGTGATCTTGCTTTGCTGGCCCGGAAAGAGCCGTGTATCGCTCAAGATCGATTTGTTTGGGTTTGGTGCGATGACATCGGCGAAAACCGATGTGAAGACCATCAAGAGTACGATAATCATAGCCGCCATGGCCAGCTTGTTCTTCGAAAAGCGCAGCGCTGCATCACGCCAGAGGTTGCTTGGTGGTCGAGCAAGCAAACGGTCCACCGCTGAGGGTGCCACATTCGCCTGTTGGGTGGGAACAACAATGCTCATATGCGTTTCCTACGTCAGCTTCACACGCGGATCGATCATCGTGTAGAGCAAATCGGTCATGAGGTACACAATGCCCCAGAGGGCCGCGATCAGTAACATCAGGGCCATGATCATCGGATAATCGCGTAAGAGCACGCTTTCAACAAAATACTTGCCAAGCCCAGGAACACGAAACATCGTTTCCACAAACACAGTACCAGTAATCAGGTTCGGGATTTGTGGGCCAAGTACGGTAATAATCGGGATCAGCGCATTCTTCACCGCATGCCGGTAGACGACCATCTGCTCGGCAAGACCTTTTGCCCGCGCCGTCCGAATATAATCGGCACTGAACACATCCGTCAGGCTTGCACGCGTGTAGCGTGATGCTAGGCCAAGTGGCCCAAGTCCAAGCGCGATA
>Ga0163144_10028713_pt1 | contig 10714 bp, 8 predicted proteins | sample OliLak19BULKMAT1_FD_123175 | JGI IMG/M metagenome (GOLD analysis project Ga0163144, IMG submission 123175) | Freshwater microbial mat bacterial communities from Lake Vanda, McMurdo Dry Valleys, Antarctica - Oligotrophic Lake LV.19.BULKMAT1 | ecosystem: Environmental > Aquatic > Freshwater > Lake...
CGTCATCCAGCGCCGCGCATACGGCCTGCGCGACCAGGAATATCTGCGGCTCAAGGTCCTCACATGCATGCTTCCAGCGCTCTGAAGTCGCCGAAAACACCCACTCGATTCCCTGATGAACCCAGATTCATTACTGATGGTCCGCCGCCTCTAGAATCGTTCTTGAATTTACATGATAGTGTTCGATCTTGATCAATGGCTTCCAGTCGAGTGTAGCGGGGTCCTGAACCAAATTGACCTCCGGTGTAGAGCCACAGTTAAAGACGACATAGAGCCAATAGTCCTTCTTGAGCCGCTGCGCAGTCCGGTATTCGTTTGCCGTGAGGGCGACTTCGCCGACAGCGGCCCGACCCTTCACCTCAATGAACCGTACTTCAATAGCGGTTTGCGGATCATCCGGGTGCGGCCGACGCGAGATAAGATCGAAGCCCCGGTTATCTGCCTCGACGCTGGTCACTTCCCAGCCGCGTCGGCGCTCGTGGGCAATTACGGCCTCAACGGCGATATGCTCGATCTCATCGTCTCTTACGAACGGTGCAACATTAGGCGATCTGCGCTCGGGATGCGGTAACACCCAAGCCACGCCTACTCGGCGAATATCACTTATTGTGCAATGCCGCTCCTGTGAGAGCTCCGCCCGCCGACGCTCCAGGCGGCCATTCAGCTCATCCAGACGGTCTTCCACTTGTTTAATATTTGCCGCGACAGGTGAGTTGCTGTCGGCCTGGCCCTGCTGTTCGTAGAGAGCCGCCATCCGCAATTGCTGACGGTTGATCAGCTCATTCAGGCTGATTTCCATGTGCCTTGAGATGGTCTCAATTTCCTTGGTGCGCCCCTTAACGATATCGGCGAGGAAGGGTTGAAGCGCTTCTGATACTAGAAAGCGCTCTGCGACCGAATCGTCGAGCGTCACATTGTCTGGGACAGGCGTCTTGATGGGAGCCGCCATCAGGTCAAGCAAATAAGTCGGCTGCTTGAGCTCCATCGACCCATCGGGGTTTTGTTGCACCACAAAAAGGCGCTTATGCAATTCATTGCCACGGCCGTCGCGCACGGCTGCAGAAAACACGCTGATGCGCGAAGGCTTGTCCCGATTGATATCCAAGAATACCGCGCCGTGGGCCAGATCGCCTCGGACGTTATCCTGAACAGCCTCGCGAACGACCTCGAACAGAGGGTGCCCCGGCGTTACCCACTCGGCTGTCGGTTCGCCTTTAAGTTTCTCCTTATCGAATATGATTTGTCTATATTCGCGGCCGAGCTTTCCAAACCGTGGTTCCATCCGTTCACCAACCACCCACAAATGTCTGGGAACACGACCGATCCGAAACACATCACGGCCACGTTGTGGTTCGGTCATAGCTATTCCAGCAATTGGAGCTGCCAGGATAAAAAAGTCCTGAATGACCTCTGGCACCAGTCGCCGCTCTCTTGCCTCCGCTGATTTACCGAGAATCGCCGAAAGATTTAATTCTCGTTTGGCGAGACCTTCGAGCGTGGAATTCGTAATGCCCTTGAACCGTTCGGTATCTACTTCCTCGATAATGCGTTGCTTTATCAATTCTTCAGTCATATTGTTATTCGCGTACATATCGCGCAACATTTTTTCGAGCTGATTTCCAGGAAAGACGTCTCCCAGCACATTGAATACTTTGCCGGTCCTGTTCGGATCTAAGTCGTCTTCGATTTGCTGCACGCGCTCAAAGAGTTTTTGTAACACGCGCCCTTCTCGGGTGTTCGTCGTCACGAAATTAAAGATCAGACAATTCTTTTCCTGCCCGTAACGATGTATGCGGCCCATTCGCTGTTCGAGCCGCACTGGATTCCATGGAATATCGTAGTTCACCATCAACCAGCAGAATTGAAGATTGATTCCTTCACCGGCCGCTTCGGTCGCTACGAGCACCTGAGAAGTCTCGCGGAATTCACGCTCTGCATAGATACGAGTACCTGGCGTGTCCCTATCGCCAATTTTCATGCCACCATGTATCTGGGTGACGCTCAGGTTCCATTCACGCAGCTTGCCCATTGGTCTGCCGTCGCGGCCATCACCAACGAGAAAGTCGAGCGTGTCCTTGTGCTCAGTAAAAATGAGCAGCTTCATATTGGGGTCGGTGAAAATACCCCGCTCGGTGAGTAGTGCCCTTAGGCGTCGGACTTTTACTTCTTGCTCCTTGCCCTCAAGGATTTTGGCTTGTCGGATGAGAGCGCTCAATTCAGCGACCTCTTCGCGCAAATCGGAAGGATTGTAGGAAACGACCTGATCTTCAGCCTCAGCGATAATTTCCGCCTGCTCTTCTTCGGGTAGGTCATCAAAATCATCCGGAAGGCGTTTAGAGATTTGCTCCTGGCGATGCTTTTCAGGGTTTTCAAGAATATGTTCGCGCTTGTCCCTCATTCGTTCAAGACTGCGGCGCACGGCGTAAATACTTGAAGCGAATCGCCGCTGGAGCATCGCCATAGTAAAGCCCACGGCGCGCCCGCGCGCGCTGTCATCGCTAGCAGCTCGAATGGACTGGTTTTCGACGTAGCGGGTGAGCTGGTCATAAAGTTCATATTCATCGGCATCGATGGCGAACTCTGAGGTCTTAACGATACGCTGCGTGAAGAGCGCCTTCACTTTTCCAGTCTCCGGGTCAGGAAACGAGACAAGCGCTTCTTTGACGCGCCGCAGATAGAATGGGGCCTCGTGACGTGTCATCGCCTCTTCAAGGCTCTTCACATCGCCATATACGTCTTTGTCCAGCAAAGAGAGAAACAAGCAGAAATTTTCGGGGTTTCCCTTATGCGGCGTAGCCGTCATCAGGAGATAGTGGTCTGTCATAGCAGAGAGTGACTCACCTAATTGATAGGCAAGCGTCTTTTTATCAGCGCTGTTGGCCGACATTTTGTGGGCTTCATCGACGATAATCAGATCCCAATGACTACGCAGAAGAGACTCCTTCGCATCCTCGATACGCGAGACCCATGAAACCGACGTGATCACCTGGTTTTTTTCTTGCCATGGATTCGACCCATAGTTCGCCCGCAGGACATCGCTTCGAATCACCTCAAACGTTTCTCTGAATTTATCCTTCAATTCGCGTTGCCACTGGAACGAAAGATTTGCCGGCGTTACGATCAGTGTTCGTTGCGCGAGGCCTCTAATCTTCAACTCCTTGATGAGAAGGCCCGCCATGATTGTCTTGCCCGCACCTGGGTCATCCGCAAGCAAGAAGCGTATGCGCGGAAGCTTAAGGAAGTAGTCGTAAACGGCCTCTAGTTGGTGAGGCAGTGGATCGACGCGAGCTATCGAAAGCGCAAAATACGGGTCGTACTCGTATGCGAGACCAAGACGCATGCCCTCAATACCGAGGCGAAAGCGAACAGGATCGCCGTCAAAGGGTTCGTGTTCGGGAGAGGCAGTGATCGTGTCGAGTTGGTCTAAGTCAAGAATCGGGTCGTAGAATTTATCTGTCCGCAATCCCTTCCCAATCACCTTCACAAGATCACCCATGGCTTGGACCATGATGACCTGCACGGGCTCCGGGAAGAGCGGCCCGGATATAGTGAGGTTCGCCCTAAGCTCTTCCTTCTTCATTGCGATTCCCACCTACTAGCCCAAGAATTGATTTCTTTTCGTTCGCCCGGCGCAGCAAATAGCACGTTTCTCATAACCGACACTCGGCTCACTAGTGGCGTACGCGACCTACGCGCGATATTTTGCTCTATAGATGAACTCAAACTTGTCCTCGCGACTACTCCTGTCGACTTCAACGTGAGTATCCTTTGGAAGGCGCAGACGACTAAAGAGGTCTTCCGGGCTTTCCGAACCGACTTCCTTTTGCGGGACCCGGTAGGTAACCTTGAGCGCGCGGTATTCCCGATAGATCAACTGTTCGCCCGCGGACGAAGCCTGTGTAAAGAAGCGCAGAAACTCTGGGTCTGTGTTCTCATATCGAGTTAAGCCAACCGTCTTCTCGAGCTTTGCCGCAGGAGTGTCAGTCAACCAAACAGTGGCTGTGTCCTCTGATAATTCGACTCGAAATACGGATTGCGTTGGCGTTCGTGTTTGACTTTGTGGGCCATTAAGTTGGAACACACCGCCGGCCTGCTCGATGACATAGTCTGCGCCCTGCCAATCTGCCGACGTGCCTTTCCTCTGTGGATGAGACTCAGTGAAACTGAATCCTGTCAACGTTCCGGAGTATGCAGCCGACGCTCTCGGCCGGGGTACTCCCGGCTTTAACGTCCCAGGAGCGTAGACAAAAAGCCAGACCGCGCCCTGTGGGAGCATAACCCGATCATAAATTGTCGTGGCTGGGCGTAGATGAACGAACCAAGGCGGCTTCCTTAGTGCAACATGAGCTTCAGCGTGTATCACCAAGGTCTGCTCAGCAGATGGTACCGGCGGAAGATTGAACGGATCGTATACGACCGATTCTTGCTTGCATTGGTTCAAGTGGGCCATCGCATCCAAAAACGGCTGCTCGTGCTGCGAACCTTCCAAGACAATTGCCGCTTCGCAATTTACGCCCTGTGCCGCAGAAGCGGTTAGATTGTGGCTACCAGTCCAAAGACGACAATCATCTCCCGCGCGCGCAAAGAAGACCTTCGAGTGCATCAGGCCTCGGCCTACCTTTTTTTCAACTGGGGTTTGAGCACCTAAGTGCAGGTAGAGGTTGCCAGGGAAAAGACTGTGCAACTCTGCAAGGGCTTCGAGATCAGTTGGTGGTTCATAGGCAACTACTAGGAATGAATTCGGCAAACTGAGTCGAGCCGCATGCCGTTTGAGAACTTCTGCGCCTCCACCCGTAAGAAAAGCACAAGCGATGGCTAACTGATCAACTCCATGTGCGAGAATTCGGTCGAGCTCAGGCCTCGCCTTCCGCCGTGGATTGGCCGCCACGAAGTCCACTTTCATCAAGAGCCCCCAATCTGGCGCGACTATGCCTGAAGCGAGACCTAGATGAAAATACAACTTACGCAACGGAGTTGCTTCGACGGAACCGCCTCCGAGGTCTAACCGTCCGCGCGTGGGCTCACATCTACGAGGGTCGATCTCGGTTCATTGAGACCTTGACAGTTGTGTTCTGTCCGGCGGCCGCCAACCTGCGGCTTTCATCAACTGAATAGCTCGGCCAATCTCCGACGCTGCTGGTGTCTGCGTGAGAGTGGACCAAAGATCGTCAAGCATCTCCGACAAAGTGAGAATTCGGATCGGATTGCCACCAATTGCTGCGCGAAAACTCGCGTTACCTTCCCACTGGTCTCGCGCGCCTGGATTCAAAAGCCTGGTGACAACCGTGCAATATGTGAAACTTCTGGTTCCTGTGGCGTCCTCAACTGCCTGTAAGAACGATTCCGACCATTTGGGATTGCAGAGTTCACGAAAGCCCTTCCAGGCTTCGCGCTTAGAACTTTTCTTTTTTTCGACGATCCGCCGTACCCATGACGCTGGATCAAAGCCGCTTTGCCAAGCCTTACAGCTGAGCACGAGCACGCGCCCTGTCCTAGTTTTCGTCGGATGCACTCCAACTACATCGATGTCGCTACGGGAAGCGGCTGATCTTATCCATACGGCCAATCATCTCCTCAGGATCGTAGACGCCATCTAAGAAGCTTCCATGAGCCGGAACGAAGTCTTGGACGCCATAACACGTTTCTACCTGACCTCGGGTGATTTCAACGGCCTCCCGCTGCGCGACCTGCTCGCCGGCCGAGACCGCAGTGAGGCGCACGCCCAAGTGGCGACCCTCATCAAGGATGGCCTTGTGGCAGCTGTCTTCGGCGATTCGCCACCCAAACCCGCATGTCCGGGCGCTGCTAGATCCTCATTCGCCTGAGAAACAGGTCGCGCTACTCCAATCTGGCAAGGAACCGTGCCTGTAAGCGATCAACGCCGCTCAACATGCCAATGCGCCGGAAGTAGCTGGGCTAATAGATTGCCCATTCCCATGCGAATGCCGTGCCTGTCCCTCGTTACATCGTCGTGAGCAGTGTACTCCCCAAGGCGAATTCCGTTTATGTCGTAAAGCGTCTGCGTACCACCTGGCGACGTCGTAAAGCTTCCTATGATGTTGTTGTGCTGGTCTCTAAAAAAATGCCTGATCATCCACGTCTCCATGCCCGTTTGATTTAAATTGGGCATGTCGCGCCTCCTGCAGTCCTCACTCTTTCATTGGGATGCTAGGAATTTAGACGGACTCATTTGTACGCGCGGTCGAGTTTCCGCAGTTTCCGCAGTTTCCGCATTAGGGTTCGACCCTAGAAGGTGACACTCGTGAACAACTCGGCACGCATGCATCGGACTACCCAAGTTGGCGTGCCATTGCAGATAAAAGGTAAGACACGTAGATCTGGCTCACTTTCTGATAGCTGCCGGTTGTGTTCAAGAAATTCACGTCTGGACAGTATTGAACCGCGCACTTGGTTATGGCGATGGGAACCGTTCGATTCCTTGGTTTGTTTTACGGAGACCATTAGGGGTGCACCCGGGAGATGTGACTCACTTCCTATTGGCGAGGAAGTCGCCTGACCCTGCGGAAACTGCGGAAACTGCGGAAAGTAGTTGATCGGAAGCGGAGGAGAGGGGATCGTGTCCCAAAGCGTGGTGTAACTGCTCGTCAGACAAGACGACGATCTTCGGCTGATCGATCCGGCTCAGCCTAGCGCACCTTCACGTAGGTGGCGTCGATCCACGGATACGGCCTGCGTCTCCCAATCCCGGTCGCGATAGCCGTTGCGTTGAGCCAGGCGGGCGGCGAGAAGAGCGCCATTTCTTGGCATTCCTACAGCAGATGGCAAGGCAATCGGCGTCTAGTTGTTGTACGTGCTCCCGACGGCCAACTCGCCTTTCTTAGGCCTCAACAGACCCCTGTTGACCCCCTAAAAGTGATTCTTTGTCTAAACCATCGTTGACAGGGATTGGACGCATCCTGCGTAGGGCACTCCTATCTCCAGCTCTCTGCAGATGAACCTAAAGCAGAGGTATGAATTACGCGGATCATGAGACATCAGCGCCGAAAAACGACGCCGCTGAGTCAAAATCTGTCTGTATATCGGACGCACAAATCTGGCGCTTGTCCTCTGTGCTTGCGCTAATCGGATTCACGCGGTCCGGCCTCTATCGCGCCATGAATGAAGATCTCTTTCCAAAGCCGATCCGCCTGGGTGCCCGAGCGGTTGGCTGGAAGGCAATGGAGGTGCTTGCGTGGATTCGCTCCCGTCCTCGCGTCGACTATCCGTCAACAACTGCCTCAAGCCGCGCGGCCGAACATCAACACAAGCAAGAGGAAGGGGAACGCGCGCACGACCGGCAGGTACGTTTGCGTAGTCGCCATTCACCCTAAAGTACTCCGCGCACGCAACGCCCATCCGCTGCGCAACCCTACCGCTTACGCGGACTCCATGAAGCGATACGAATCGAGATCAACGCCAATTAAAGATAGTAGGTCATCCATGAAATCCACTTCAGCGACCATGAGTGCGATAAAGGCTTTCCGCAAGGCTATGACAAACCGTGGTCTCATACCGCCCTCAAGAATAGTGCGGGACGGAAACCTGTATCGTTGCGATGTGCGAGGGACGAACGGCAGCAGTGATGGTTCGTATATTTTTCATGACGACCAGTACCCCGCTGGAGGATTCCAGAACTGGCAAGACAGCCGGGGATGGCAATCCTGGAGCTATACCAAAGGTCGCGGCCCTCAAACGGCACAAGAGCGTTTGTCAATGGTCGCTAAGATCGAGGCAGCCAGGCTAGCAGCGGCGTTGGAAACAGAAAAACGCCACGCTGCGGCAGCAACACGGGCGAAGAGCATCTGGGAGGGCTCGTCGCGACTTCCGAAACATCCGTACTTGTCGCAGAAGAAAATCCAGCGACATCGGGCACGGGTCCATGAGAGCGAGCTGGTCATTCCGATCAGAAACGCCGACGGTGCGTTCCGTTCTCTGCAATTAATCAGTGCGATGGGCAAAAAGCGTTACCTGCCTGGCGGTGAGGTTCGTGGAGGCCATTTCATCATTGGCAAGCCTGCTGACGTGATTTGCATTGGTGAGGGTTACGCAACAATGGCGACCGTTCACGAAGCGACTGACCATGCGTGCGTCGTTGCGTTCGATTGCGGCAACTTGGAACCCGTAGCGAAGGCGATCAGAGCGAAGTACCCAGACGCTAAGTTGGTTCTATGCGCGGACGATGACCATAAGACGACCGGCAATCCGGGGGTAACGAAGGCCGCGGCGGCCGCGCGGGCGGTGAACGGCTTGGTCGCGTTGCCTACATTTCCTGCTGACCGTGAGGACGGAGATACGGATTTCAACGACTTGATGCGGAAGTCCGGTGCAGCTGCCGTGTCCCGCTGCATCAAGGCTGCAAAGCGCAATCTCCCTCTGTCTATAGGATGGCCAGAGCCCGACAAATCGATCCTCGTGAGTGAACGCGGCAAGGTTCCGGCGTTCCCTTTGCATGCCTTCTCAAGCTCCAGGAAGTGGAAAGAGTGGATTCGTGACACTGCTGAAGGGGCGGGTGCTCCAATCGACTACGTTGCACTCGCACTTCTTGGCGGCGTCGCAGGAATCGCAGGTTGTGGCGTGACTATCCGGTGCTCCTCTACGTGGAGCGAGCCCCTAGTCATCTGGGGTGCTGTCGTCGGCAAGCCCTCCTCGGGAAAATCACCAGCCCTCGGAACAGTGCGAAATCTCCTCGCGCACATCGAAAAGAAGCTGGCACTCGACGACGAGGAACGTCGCCGCAAACACGCTCAGGACATGGGCGCGGCCAAAGCTTTCTCTGAGAAGTGGGAAGCGGATACGGCCGCTGCGGCGAGTAAGGGTGATCAGATCCCGGACCGTCCCATCGAGGCCAAACTTCCGGAACCGTTTATTCCGTCGCAGCGGGTGATAACTGACGCCACGATTGAGGCCGTTGCCGATGTCGTGAGAGGAAATCCGCGTGGTGTGGTCCTTTGGAGAGATGAGCTGACCGCGTTTCACAAGAATATGCGGCGATATAGCGGCGGAAGTGATCAAGCGCAGTGGATAGAGGCCTGGGCAGCTGCGTCACTGAAGGTGAACCGTAAAAACCGGCCTCCACTCACATTATCGCGTTTTGCCGTATCGATTCTCGGCGGCATTCAACCAGACCGTCTGGCTGAAACGTTGAAGGAGCCGGATGACGGTCTCGTTGTTCGATTCCTGTATGCATGGCCGAATCCTGCATCTTACGTTCCGCCGTCCAGCAGACGTGCAGGAGACGACGCTGGTGCCCTGGAGCGGCTCTCGTGGATCGAGTCCATCGCCGGCAGTGCGGAAAATCCCCTTGTGATTCGCCTGGATAAGCACGCGCGTAAGTGTTTCGACCAATTCTCTCGCGAGCACCATGAAGATGCCCAACTGGTCGACGGCTTTGAAGCTGGATTCTACGGCAAGGGATTGGGCTATGTCTTACGATTGGCGGGGGCTCTCGCCCTTCTGTTAGCCTCGGAAAGAGCCGACCGGAAACCTGTAGTTACAGAGAGTCTCATTTGGCGAGCTGCAGCACTATGGTTCGACTATTTCTGGCCGCACGCGCGCATCGCGTTGCGCGCCGGCGGCGTCTCTCCCCAACGGCGCGCGGAGCGTAAGGTGTTGCGGTGGATAAAAGAGCAAAAGAAGGCACGCGTTGGACGAGAGGACATTCGACGTGATGCCCTTGGCGGGAAGTTCACTGCCGAGGAGACCGACAATCTCATGGCTAGTCTCGAACGGGCCGGCTGGGCGCGACCAGTGACACCGGAGCCTGGTCGGGGTCGTCCGCCAACCGCGTGGCAGATCAATCCCACCTTGCTGAAGGACCACTAATCCGGGACTGACGCACATCATTGGTCGAACCGGAGTCTAATGATCGACGCGCAGACTTTGGAGATGCCGGAAATCTCTCCGCGGTCGTGTCCTCTCCCGTGGTGTAGCGAGGGAGATGCCTTGCGGTGGTCATCGGTGGTTTCCTTGGTCAAGAGTTGGAGCTCGCAACCCGACCCTAACCGGAAATCGTCGGTCATCGACGATATGATGAACCTGCGGTCGCTCGTGGAGAAGACTCCCCGATGCCGACATGCTGCGCGAGATGATCGGCTTTACCGCCGAGCGACCTTGCGACGCGAGCGATGGTGAAGACGGCGCTGGTAGCAGCCATGGTCAGGCCGCTCGGGCGAGGGCCTGCGCCCAGTTCCAGGGCAACAGCTCGTCGATCCGGTTGGCGGGGTGGTCGGCGATACGGGCCAGGACATCGGCCAGCCAGGCCTGCGGATCGACGTCGTTGAGCTTGGCCGTGACGATCAGCCCGTACAGCAGCGCGTCGAGCGGCGAGCGTATGCCGCCCAAGTGCAGCACAGAGAAAAACCGCCGCTGCTCACCCGTATCCCCCCCCAGATGCGACCAGGCAATGGCTTTTCAAAGAAACTGGAGAACATGAAGGCGGCAGTATCGTTGCACTTCGCGAACTACAACTTCGTGCGACAACACAAGACGCTGCGCATGACGCCGGCAATGGCGGCGGGGGTCGAGCGCAGCATGTGGTCGCTACACGAACTGGTCGAGCGCACGACATAGTCATTGCGACTGCGCGACCGCACGCTGACGTGGCTGCGTCATGCCATGAACGTATGCTGCCGAAGTCGGACGTAAATAAAATTTGGGTCTTCAGGAAGTCGAGTGGGTGATTTGAGGGTCGATAGCGGCCTGTGACCCGCACGGA
>Ga0163144_10028715_pt1 | contig 10713 bp, 12 predicted proteins | sample OliLak19BULKMAT1_FD_123175 | JGI IMG/M metagenome (GOLD analysis project Ga0163144, IMG submission 123175) | Freshwater microbial mat bacterial communities from Lake Vanda, McMurdo Dry Valleys, Antarctica - Oligotrophic Lake LV.19.BULKMAT1 | ecosystem: Environmental > Aquatic > Freshwater >...
GTGGCCAAAGAAACCTCTATCGAGATCATCGCCTGGCACGGCACCTGTATGGTGCACGAGCGCTTCACTCCCGAACTCATTCGCGCGTTGCGCGAGCAATTTCCCGGTGTGCGTGTGCTCGCGCATCCGGAATGCCCGCCCGAAGTGTGCGTCGAGGCTGACTTCACCGGCTCCACCTCCGGCATGATTCGCGACGTGCAGACCTCTGGTGCCGCGAAGGTGGTGATGGTGACGGAGTGTTCCATGGCGGATAACGTCGCGGCGGAAAACCCCGGCGTGGACTTCGTGCGCCCGTGCGTGCTGTGTCCGCACATGCAACGCATTACGCTGCCAAAGATACTCGCCGCACTGGAAACTCTTTCGCCGCAGGTGGAGGTGGATGAGAACATCGTCCCCGCCGCACGGCGCGCGGTGGAGCGTATGCTCGCAATCAGCCCCCTTCCTCCCAAGAAGTAGGCGCCGCGCCTTAACTTTGGAGAAGGACCATGAACTTGAACGTCACGCAGAAGCTGATCCAGTCGCATCTGATACACGGTGACATGACGCCCGGCGATGAGGTCGGGATCCGCATCGACCAGACGCTGACCCAGGACGCTACCGGCACGCTGGTGATGCTGGAGCTGGAGGCGATGGACCTGGACCGGGTGAAGACCGAGGTGAGCGTCCAGTACGTCGACCACAACATCATCCAGGAGGACTACAAGAACCCCGACGACCACCTTTTCCTGCGCAGCGCCTGCTAGCGCTTCGGTGTTTGGTACTCGCGGCCTGGAAACGGGGTGAGCCATCCGTGCCACCAGGAGAACTTCGGCAAGCCGGGCAAGACCCTGCTCGGCGCTGACAGCCACACGCCGGCGCGCGGCTGCACCAGGCCGGCTGCAACGGCTGCATCGGCATGGGCCAGGCACCGGCCACGAATGAACTCTCTTTGCGCACGGTGCCGCGCAACTTCCCCGGCCGTTCTGGCACGCGCGAGGACAAGGTGTGTCTGGTCAGCCCGGAGACCGCCACGGCGTCGGCGCTGACCAGCGTGATCACCGACCCGCGCACGCTCGGCATCCCCTACCCACGCATCGCCGATCCCGACCACCCGATCATCAACCGCGAGATGTTCATGCCGCCGTTGCCGCTTGAGGCGGCGCTGCAAGTGAACCTCGTGAAGGGCCCGAACATCGCTTCACTGCCGAACTTCGCGCCGCTGCCCGATGAGATCGAAGTGTCGGTTCTACTCAAGGTGACGGACGACATTTCCACCGACGAGATCATGCCGCCAGGCCTGCGGGTGCATCCGCTCCCACAAGCTGACATCGCCGGACCCAAGTAGTTCAGCCAGCCCGAGGATGCCGATTGACGCTAGCGTCGTCGAGTGGATTCCAGATAGCGGAAGAACTCCGACTGCGAATCGATCATCAGGGTGGTGTTCTCACCCAACATTCGATAGGTCTCCAAGGTCCGCATGAACGCGTAGAACTCGGGATCAGCACCGTAGGTCTCGCCATAGATCTTGGTCGCCTCACCGTCGGCCTTACCGCGGATTTCAGCCGCCTGGCGCTCGGCTTCGGAGTTGATGGTGCGCAATTCGCGCTCCATCTGGCCCAGGATCTCCTGGCTCTTGCCCTGCCCCTCAGAGCGGAAGCGTTCGGCGATACTCTCGCGTTCGGAAATCATCCGCGCTTCAACTTGACGCCGTACGCTCTCGATGTAGTTGATGCGCTTGATCCGGACATCGGCCAACTCGATGCCGAGCTGTTCGACTCGGCTTGCCGCTGCCGCCAGCATTTCTTGCTCCAGACGTTCCCGGCCCTTCTTGGGTTTGACCAGGTCCACGTCCTCACGCAGCACCGCGGCTTCGTCCAGGTCCTTGACGTCGACCTTCCAATCGCGCGAGCGCACGATTTCTTCCAGATCGGTGCCCGAGACGATGTCGCGAACGGTGGAATCGATGATGTCGTCCAGGCGGGTGCGCGCACCCTGCTCGTCGCGCACTGAGCGCAGGAACTGCAGCGGATCCTTGATCCGCCAGCGGGCAGTGGTATCGACCACCACGAACTCTCGGCCTAGGGTGGGGATTTGGCTGTCATCGCCATCCCAGTCCAGCAGTCGTTTGTCGTAGCGGCGCACCTCCTGGATGAAGGGCATCTTCCAGTGCAGGCCGGGTTCGTTGACCACTTCACCTACCGGTTCACCAAACTGGACGATGATGGCCTGCTCGGACTGGTCGATCACGTAAGCCGCGCTGCTCAGGGTCACCGCGAGAATCAGTGCGAGAACCGCAAATAGCGGAATCATTTTCATGCTCAGTTCTCCTGTTTGGGCGCGGGCTGCGCGTCACGCAGATTGAGCAAAGGCAGCGGCGGGACCTGGCCCTTCTGCACCACTAGCACCGACCCCACCTTGGGCAGCACTTCGTTGATCGCCTCCAGGTACATCCGGGTGCGAGTGACTTCGGGCGCGACTTTATACTCGGCCAGAATGGAGCGGAATCGTGCGGTCTCGCCTTGCGCCTGATTGACTCGCTCGGTGGCGTAGCCTTCTGACTGAGAGATCACCCGATTGGCGTTACCGCGAGCGCGCGGGATTTCCTTGTTGGCCTGCTTGGTGGCCTCGTTGATCATCTGTTCGCGTTCCTGGCGAGCCTCGTTGACCTCATTGAAGGCCGGCTGCACCGCTTGCGGTGGCACCACATCCTGCAGTTCCACGGTAACCACTTGGATCCCGGTCTCGTAGAGGTTCATCGCCTTTTGAGTTTCCTCGCGAACGGTGTCGGAGATCTCCACCCGTGCGGTGGTCAGCACCTCGCTACCCAGTCGATTGCCCACTGCGCGGCGCATAACTGATTCGGAGATATCGCGCAGGGTGCCGGTGGCCTCGCGCATGGAGTAAAGAAACTTCATTGGATCGGCGATCCGGTACTGCACCACCCATTCCACATCAATAATGTTCAGATCGCCCGACAGCATCAGCGACTCGTCTGGGAAATCTTTAGTGGAATACTCCGTCCGCGTGCCGATGTTGGCGGTGCGGAAGCCGAACTCTTGCTTCAGTACCCGCTCGGTGGCGACGAACTGGGTCTGATCGATGCCAAAGGGAATCCTAAAGTGCAGGCCCGGATCGGCGATCTTGATCACTTCGCCAAAGCGTTTGACCACCGCGCGTTCCTCAGGCTGCACGGTGTACCAGCTGCTGATCAAGCCCCATACAAACAGGCCGATTGCGACCACGATGAAAGCGACGGCGGGCGGCAGCTTGGGGGCTTGCGCCCCCCCGCCGCCGCCTCCGGCGCCGCCGTTGAGACGCGAAAGCATCTCCGTCACTGGGTTGTGGGTTTGATTGCTATTGGCCACAATTGCTCCTTTTCCTTGAGGTGCCGAAGGGCGGATAGGTGGGATAAAAGGCCTATTCGCGTAATCGCTTACTATCAGACATAGCCCAGACCGTAGATACGGTTTTTTGCCGCATCGACTACCACCTGGCCACGCCGGCGCTGGCAGCCCTGGCACGTCGCGAGCAGATCTACCTGGCGCAGCGCTTCAGCGATCACGCACCGCTGATCATCGACTGCGACTTCTGCTTATAACGCGGCGGCGGCAACAAGTCATGCACGCGCATATAAATAGAAATGAGAATGGTTCGTGTTGCGGGTACAATGAAATCCGGATTCATTCTTCGTTGCGCCGAAAGCTCGCCATGCCCAAACCTCTGCACCGCCCGCACGCCCTGTTCGCCCTCGCGACCGCCCTGATGTCCCTGTCGCCACTCGCCGCCCACGCCCAGGACAAGGAACTGAACCTGTACTCGGCGCGCCACTACCAGACCGACGAGGCGCTGTACGCCAACTTCACCAAGGCCACCGGCATCAAGATCAACCGTATCGACACCGACGACGCGGGCGTTGTGACTCGGCTGAAAGCCGAGGGCGCCGCCAGCCCGGCCGACGTGGTGCTGCTGGTCGATGCGGCGCGGCTGTCCAAGGCCGAAAGCGAGGGCCTGTTCCCGCCGGTCAAGTCGGCGCAGTTGCAATCGCGCATTCCGGAGCATCTGCGCGGTGCCGACGACGGCACCGGCTCGCAGTGGTTCGGCTTTTCCACCCGCGCGCGGGTCATCGTCTTCAACAAGGCGGCGGTGCAGCGCGCCGACGTGGACACCTACGAAGAACTCGCCGATCCGAAGAACAAGGGCAAGCTGTGCACGCGCTCGGGCTCGCACCCGTACAACCTGTCGCTGTTCGGCGCGGTGCTGCAGCACGACGGCGCCGCCGCCACCGAAGCCTGGCTGCAGGGGCTGGTGAACAACATGGCGCGCGCGCCGAAGGGCGGCGACACCGACCAGATCAGGTCAGTCGCCTCGGGCGAATGTGGCATCGCGGTGGTGAACACCTACTACCTGGCGCGGCTGATGCGCTCGAGCAAGCCCGAAGACAAGGAAGTGGTCGAGAAGGTGGCGGTGGTGTTTCCCAACCAGCAAAGCTGGGGCACGCACGTCAACATCGCCGGCGGCGCGGTGGCCAGGCATGCCAAGCACCGCGCCGAGGCGGTGGCCTTCCTCGAGTACCTGGCCAGCGATGCGGCGCAGCAGTACTTCGCCAACGGCAACAACGAGTGGCCGGCGGTGGCCAACGTGAAGATCGCCGGCAACCCGGCGCTGGAATCGATGGGCGACTTCAAGGTGGACAACGCCTCGATCGCCGCAGCGGGCAAGGCGCAGACGCAGACGCAAATCCAGCAGATGCTGGACCGCGTGGGCTACAAGTAGCGGGCGCTCATGCCGCCGTGCCGGCGTCAGCGGGGCGCCGGCCGAACATGCCCCAGCCCTGCATCGACAGCACGGCCTCGTCGTGCTGGTTGAACATCTGCCAGTCGAGCTGCACCAGGCCGACGTGCGGACGGCTTTGCATCACGCGCGCGGCGATCACCGTGTAGCGCATGTGCAGCGTGTCGCCGGGGAACACCGGCTTCAGCCAGCGCGGGTTTCGATGCCGGGCGAGCCCAGGCTCGACGATTCGAGCAGGTACTCGTCGCACATCATGCGCATGGCCATCGCGCAGCTGTGCCAGCCGCTGGCGCTCAGGCGGCCGAACAACGATTGCGCCGCGGCTTCGTCGTCGATGTGGAAGGGCTGCGGGTCGAACTGGCGCGCAAACGCCAGCGCGGCTTCACGCGTCACCGGCATCGAGCCGAAACTTCGGCTGCTGCCGACGCTGAAGTCTTCCCAGTGGAAGCGGATCGGGCGCGGTGTCGTGTCGGGCATCGATGTATGCGGTCAGTGCCGGGTTGGTGAAAGCATAAGCCTCGAAGCGCGCAGCCGGTTGCCGCCGGCAGAAGCCAGAATGCAGGCTTCCTTGCACCACGAAAACAACATGAGCGTCCTGATCATCGGCCTGGTGCTCTTTCTCGGACTGCATTCGGTGCGCATCTTCGCCGAGCCGTGGCGCACCGCCCAGATCGCCAAGCGCGGCGCGGGCGCCTGGAAAGGCATCTATTCGCTGCTGTCCTTCGCCGGGCTGGCGCCGATCATCTGGGGCTACGGCGAAGCGCGGCTCGAGCCCACGGTGTTGTGGGCCTCACCGACCTGGACGCGCCACCTGGCCGCGCTGCTGGTGCTGATCGCCTTCGTGCTGCTGGCCGCCGCCTACGTGCCGAACAACGGCATCCGCTACCGCGTGCACCATCCGATGGTGCTGGGGGTGAAGGTGTGGGCCTTTGCGCACCTGCTGGCCAACAACACGCTCGCCGATGTGCTGCTGTTCGGCAGCTTTCTGGTGTGGGCGGTGCTGGACTTCCGCGCGACCCGGCAGCGTGACCGGGTGGGCCGTGTCAGCTATTCGCCCGGCACCCTCGGCGGCACGTTGACCACCGTGGTCGTCGGCATCGCCGCGTGGGCGCTGTTTGCGTTCTGGGCCCACCGCTGGCTGTTCGGCGTGGGCCCCTTCGGCGCCTGATTCGCCTTCAGCGAATCGCCAGGGGCGCGCCGATCGAGCCGGTGGCACCGACGATCGGCGCCGGGCTGTAGACATACATGAAGCGGTACACCTTGTCGGCGGCCAAGCCGTCCAGATCCATGTTCTCCTGATTGACGATGCCGTGGCGCGTGAGCATGTGCGAATGCACGCAGAAGGCGCAGCCCGGCTCCTTGTTGGGGATGACCTCGGTGGCCCAGGTGTCGGCGCCGAACACGCCGGCCTGCACCACGTCGGACAACCACTTGGCGACTTCCATGCCGATGCCGGGCTCGCCGCCGTTGTACTTGGCGTTGTCCTTGATCCAGTGCTTGCCCCAGCCGGTGCGGAAGAACACGCCGTCGCCGGGCATGAACTTGAAGTCCTTCATGCCCTGCTTTTCCAGCGCGGCGTTGACGTCGGCCAGCGTGATCTCGTAGCCGGCGTCCATCGCGTCGACGCCCTTCAGCGCGGCGATGTCGAGCATGATGCCGCGCGCGTTGATCGGGTGCAGCTTTTCGACGCCGAGCTTCTTTAGCCCGGTGGAGCCGTCCATTTCGGCCTGGGTAAAGCCGTTGTAAAAGCGCATCTCGCTCTTGTCGGCTCCGCCATTGACGGCGATGCCGATGTGCGCCAGGCCGTCGAACTGGGTGCCCACCTGGCCGACTTCGGTGGCCAGGAACTCATCGTTGTAAACCAGGATGTTGGCACCGAAGGGTCCGCCGGTCGGGCTGCCCGGAATGCGCAGCACGAACTTGCGGTCGCCGAAGGTGGGCATGGTGCTGGTGTAAGGCCGGCCCAGCCGATAGACCTTGCCGGTCTTGGCCTCGGCCAAGGCGCGCTGCACCACCTCGGGCTTGGTGTACCAGTTGGTCGAGCCGGCTTCGTCGCCGGCGCCCCACAGCTTGTTCGGCCACCACTTGTCGCCCAACGGCGTGTCCATCGAATTGCCGATGACCCAGGGCTTGCCCTTGCAGGCCTTCCAGTTCTTGTCAGAACATTCCTGCGCGTAGGCCGCGCCACACAAAAGGCTGCCGATCACGGCCAGCGCACCCAGCTTGTTCATCTTCGTCTCCTTGGTTGTTGGTGATTCGGGGAACTCTAGTTGCCGCCGACGGCGGACACGGGCACACCGCCATGGCACAGCTGCTGCCCGTTGCCCAGGTTGTGGCAATGCGGCGTGGCGCTGTGGTGGGCCGCTTCGGCCGCCTGCAGCGCGCGCAGCAGGCGGTCGGCACTCAGGTAGTTCAGCGGATAGGCGGGATAAAAGGCCTATTCGCGTAATCGCTTACTATCAGACATAGCCCAGACCGTAGATACGGCGACCCCGCGCGCCACGAACGGCTCGATTGACCCCTGGCAATGCGCTTCGTCAACTGCCAAGCTCGCCGCCTGGCCCAACTGCCCGCGCTGTTGCCCAGCGCAAGGAGTGCCCGATGCGACTCAGTGACCCGAAGACCCTGCTCGCCTTCTTGCTGCTCGCTTTGCCGGTCTGGGTGGCGTGGGCCGGGTGGGGCGTGCTCGCCGCCATCGCCGTGTCGACCGCCGCCGCACTGGCGGGAATGTGGCTGCGCCTGCGCGCGATGTTGAAGCCAGCTTCTACGCGGCCGCTGCTGCACACCATCTCCTACTCGCACTACGTCGAGAAGGTGCGCTGGTGCCTGGATCGTGCCGGCGTCGACTACGAGGAGGTACCCGATGTCGGCATCCTGGGTGTGCTGCTGCTCGGGCGCACGGTGCCCGCGCTCGATCTGCCCCTGTCGCGGACCCGCGTCGGCAATTCGACCGAGATCCTGCGCCTGATGTGGGGCCTGCACGGCCACGAGAGTGCCGGGCGGGCGGCGTTCCTGCGCCCCACCGAGGAGGCGGTCGCGCTCGAGCAGCACCTGGACGCCGCGCTGGGCGAACAGGTCAGGCGCTGGGCCTATCACCGCCTGTTCGAGCACCCAGCCTTGACGCTGCAGTTGTGGGGCGTGGACGAGCCCGCGGTGCCGGCCTGGCAAAGGGCATTGCTGCCGGCGCTGCGTCCGCTGCTGCAGATGGCCGTGCGGCGCATGTTGCGCGTCACGCCGTCAAGCGCCGCGCGCGCCCTGGCGCGCACCCACGCCGTGTTCGACGAGATCGATGCCCGCCTGGCCGACGGCCGGCGCTACCTGCTCGGCGACACGATCAGCTTCGTGGACATCACCTTCGCCAGCCTGGGCGCGCTGGCCGTGCTGCCCGACCACTACGGCGGCGGCAAGCTCGCAACCGGCTTTGCGCCCGTCGAGTCGATTGACCCGACCTGGCGCGAAGAAGTGCTGGCGTTGCGGCAGCGGCCGGCCGGGCAGTTCATCCTGCGGCTATACCGCGAAGACCGACGGCTGGCGACATCAGGCTGAGCCACCCTGGGCGGCCTGCGCAGTGCCGTGCGAGGCCTCGGGCCGGCCACCCGACCTTCGCGCGTTGTCGGCCACCGTGTCGGCCAAGCGCGGCAGCAGTTGCTGCGGCAGGTCGTGCCCCATGCCGGGCACGATGTCGAGCCGGGCGTCTTTGATGCGCGCCACCAGATCGTGCGCTGCCGCCACCGGGATGAGCGGATCGGCCTGACCGTGAATGACGACCGTCGGTGCCACGATCTTGCCCAGCAGCGCGCTGCGGTCGCCATCCGCCGCCACGGCCACCAGTTGGCGCGCCGTGCCAGCCGGTCGCCAGGCGCGCTGCACCATGGCCTGCACGCGTTGGCGCAGCCGCTCGGGGTCGTCCGGGAAGGCGGGGCTGCCGATCAGCACCAGCAGCCGCTGCAGATGCGGATAGGCGGGATAAAAGGCCTATTCGCGTAATCGCTTACTATCAGACATAGCCCAGACCGTAGATACGGCGATGGACGCGCGACGTTCGTCGACGCAGGGGTAGACGAGGGCCCGCGGGGTGATGCGGGCGGTACCGAGCACTCCAAAACGTATCGACATGGCGGCCCTTCCCCAGATGCAGGTAGGCTATCACGCCCGACCCGCATGAGATCACCATGACCATGCGGAGGCGCTAGGCGCCAAGGCATTACCTCAGTTCGATGCTGGCGATGCGATCCCCCGACGCGGTGCCGAGATAGATGCGCCCTGCGTGGGGCAGGGCCACGGTGGCATAGCCCATCGGCTCGCCTTCGTGCTGAAACACGACCTCCGCCGTCATCGTCGCCGGATCGGCCCGCACCACCTGGAAGGGCAGCAGGCAGGGCCCCGGATGACCGTCCGCGCAGCGCCCCTCGACTGGCTCGTTCAGATGCGACGCCACCCACAGATAACCGTCCTCGCCGAACACGATGTTGTCTGGCTGGCGGACGCTGAACTCGCCTTCGCGGGCACCGCTGGCACGGTCGATCTTGAGGGTCTTATTGCCCATGTAGACGTTGACGAAGACCTTGGCGCCATCCGGGCTGACCGCGATGCCGTTGGGCATCAGATCGTCGGAGTTCGGCAGCTTGCTGAAACCCACCTCGGGCAGCCACTGCCATACCCAACCGGTCGCTTCGCCGGCAGTCAGGCGGGCGACCACGTCGTCGAAGGGCATGCTCTTGTCCCACATGTGAGTGGCCACGAAACCGCCGCCGGGAAGGCCGGCCACATCGTTGATGAACGGGTCGCCGGGGGGTGTCGCACAGCCTCTCCACTGGAGCCGCCAGATGCCTTCAGCCTGGGCCGCCTCGAAGAACTCCACGCGCTCGTCGCCGTGGTTCACCACCAGCAGTTGATGCCGGCCGTCGTCGCGGGTCGTCAAGTCGATGCCATGAGGGCTGAAGCGTTCGACTCGGGGCGCCGGGCAGGCGGGATCGCCCCACATTTCACCCCCAGCTTCGTCGCGCCAGAGGATTTCAATGCTCCGGCGCTCTTCATGCAGAAGGTCCAGCAGGGACAGTGCGCCCGCGTCGTCTGAGAGAAACGGTGCCATCTCGCTCACCAGCAGCCATTCGCCGCCAGGCAGCACGCGCAGGTCTTCGGGATTCTTGAAGCCGCACACCGGCCTGATGCCGTACTGCTCGGCGCACGCAGGCATGGCAACGGCATCAGGCGCGGCCGGCGGGGGTTCCGGCGCGCGGTCTTCGGAGCAGCCCGCCGCCAGCAGCACGCACAGTGCCGCGACACCGGCGCCCACGACCGTTCCCACAGCCAACCGCGGCCGCGCCGCTGCAGTTTTCCCGTTCACTGTTGTGGTAACTCCCGATACTTTGATGCTTCAGACGTCACAGAGTCTGCTCGCACGGACTCGGAGCTTCAACTGCGTCGTGCGGATAGGCGGGATAAAAGGCCTATTCGCGTAATCGCTTACTATCAGACATAGCCCAGACCGTAGATACGGGTGTTGGTGGAAGGCAGCGTCGCCGGCTGGGTATTGAGCCACAATCGCGCGTTGCACTCGGACCGGGTTAGCGATCCCGCGCTGCAACGGCGGATCGGACTGATCCGCGGCGCCGGCGTGGTGAAGTCACTTTTGGTGGTGCCGCTGCGAATGGCCGGCCGACCGATCGGGACGATGGCGGTCGGCTCGGAGCGCGAGCGGTCGTTCACCGACGCCGAGACCGAGGTGCTGCAGACGCTCGGCGACTACGCGGCGATTGCGATCACCAATGCCCAGGTGCATGCCGCGGTGCGCGCGGCGAAGGAGCAGGCGGAGCACGCCGATCGCGCCAAATCGGAGTTCGTCGCGGCGGTGTCGCACGAGATCCGCTCGCCGCTCAGTGCGATCTTGGGATACGTGAGTCTGCTGCGCGAGGAGCTGCCGCCGGATGCAAATGCCGAGCA
>Ga0163144_10028717_pt1 | contig 10713 bp, 7 predicted proteins | sample OliLak19BULKMAT1_FD_123175 | JGI IMG/M metagenome (GOLD analysis project Ga0163144, IMG submission 123175) | Freshwater microbial mat bacterial communities from Lake Vanda, McMurdo Dry Valleys, Antarctica - Oligotrophic Lake LV.19.BULKMAT1 | ecosystem: Environmental > Aquatic > Freshwater > Lake...
CTTGCCGCCCGACTGGGCCTCAACGACCTGCTCCTGCAGGGCCTTGGGCATGGCGCGGTATTCGAGGAACTCCATGGTGCTGCTGGCGCGGCCCTGGGACATGCCGCGGAGGCTGGTGGTGTAGCCGAACATTTCGGAGAGCGGGACTTCGCAGGTGACCAGTTTGACGGGGTCACGATCTTCGGTGTCGATGATCATGCCGCGGCGGGAACTGATGTCGCCGGTGACGTTACCGAGGTAGTCGTTGGGGACGGTGACCACGACCTTCATGATGGGTTCGAGGAGGACCGGGCCGGCCCGCTCGACGGCTTCCAACAGGGCCAGACGCCCGGCCTGTTCGAAGGCGATCTGCGAGGAGTCAACGTCGTGGTAGGAGCCGTAGGTGAGGCTGGCCTTGGCGTTGATGAGTTGGTAGCCGAACTTGACGCCGGTCTTGGCGGTGGTGCGGATGCCGTACTCGATGGAGGGGATGAATTCCTTGGGGATGACGCCGCCGACGACATCGTTCTCGAAGGCGAAACCGTCCTTGAAATCGAGTTCGGCCTCGGCCGCCTGCTCGGCGGTGCAGGGTTCGAGGGAGATCTGGCAATCGCCGAACTGGCCGCGGCCGCCGGACTGCTTCTTGAAGAGGCCTCGGACGTCCTCGACCTTGCGGGTGATCGCCTCGCGATAGGAGACCTTGGGCTTGCCCACGGTGACGCCGATCTTCATATCGCGCTTGAGTTTGTTGGCGATGATCTCGAGGTGGAGTTCACCCATCCCGGAGATGATGGTGTCGCCGGTTTCTTCGTTGTAGGAATAACGGAACGAGGGATCCTCGCGGCGGATGACGCCCAGGGCCTCGGAGAGGCGGCGCTTGTCGTCCTGCGAGTTGGGCTCGATGGACATGCTGATGACGGGCTCGGGGAAGAACATGCGTTCGAGCAGGATCTGATCTTCGGGGTCACAGAGGGTGTCGCCGGTGATGGAATCCTTGATGCCCACGACGGCGACGATGTTGCCGGCGGTGACTTCCTCGAGGGGGATGCGGGTCTGGGCGTGCATCTCATAGATGCGGGAGCAGTTTTCCTTCTTGCCGTTGCCCGGGTTGACGAGGCGGCTGCCCTTGCTGAGGGTGCCGGAGTAGACGCGCATGTAGGTGAGGTCGCCGTTCTTGTCGGAGACAACCTTGAAGACGAGGGCCGAGAAGGGGGCCTTGGCGTCGTGCGGGCGGCTGATGGCGATCGTCTTGTCGCGCGGGTCGGTGCCGGTGACGTCGGGCTTCTCGCTCGGGCACGGGAGGTATTCGACGACGCAGTCGAGAAGGGCCTGGATGCCGATGTTGCGGAGGGCCGCACCGCACAGGACGGGGTAGCAGCGGCGCGAGATCGTGCCGAGGCGGAGGGCGTGACGGATTTCGGGGATGGTGATCGAATCGGGGTCGGTGATGTACTTCTCGGTGAGGGAGTCGTCGAGTTCGGCGACCTTCTCGAGCATCAATTGCCGCCACTTGGAGACGGTGTCGGCCATCTCTTCGGGGATGTCCTTCTCGGAGACGACCTCGCCCTTGTCGCCTTCAAAGTAGAAAGCCCGCTGGGTGATGAGGTCGACGAGGCCCTTGTGGTCGTGGCCGAGGCCGATGGGGTACTGGATGGCGATGCCGTTGGCGCCGAGGCGGCTCTTGATGGTGGCGAAGGAGAAATCGAAGTTCGCGCCGATCTTGTCCATCTTGTTGACGAAGCAAAGGCGGGGAACTTTGTAGCGGTCGGCCTGACGCCAGACGGTCTCGGACTGGGCTTCAACGCCTTCTTTGCCGTCGAACACGGCGACCGCGCCGTCGAGCACGCGGAGGGAGCGTTCGACCTCGATGGTGAAATCGACGTGCCCGGGCGTATCGATCAGGTTCAGTTTGTACTCGGCGCCCAAGTGCGTCCAAGGGCAGGTGGTGGCGGCCGACTGGATGGTGATGCCGCGCTCCTGCTCTTCCTCGAGGAAGTCCATCGTGGCGGTGCCTTCGTGCACCTCGCCCATCTTGTAGTTCTTGCCGGTGTAATAGAGGATGCGCTCGGAGACGGTGGTCTTGCCGGCGTCGATGTGGGCACAGATGCCGAAGTTGCGGGTGTGGGCGATGTCGATGAGAGTGGAAACGGCCATTGCCAATCTGCCTTTCAGTGGATCCGGAACCATTTTTCGCCGCCGTCAGGCAGGAAAGATCGTGGCCCGTTGTTCAAAGTGGACGTGCTTTCGAGCGGTAATCGCCGCGCGAGCGAGCGGTCGGAAGGGGAGCGGGTGAAACAAGTGCTTGCGGCTTGAATCGTGTCAGTGGGGTTCGGGATCTGCGTCGTCGTCATCCATGGCTTCAAAAATTCGCTGTCGAACCCCTCAGGGAATAAAGGCCGGGCGAAACGTCTCATGCTGGTACCCAACGCACGGGACACACATGCCCGGGCGGGATTGGGGGCAATCAGGCGTAGCCCAGAAGATCAATGAAAACACCGGCTCTTGGCCGGCTTTGACCTTGCCCAAAGTGTAGGCTGAACAGTGTTTGGATCAAGACTGGCGGCCATCGCGAATCCGCGCCATTGCAGGCGGGATGGGGTCTCTGAGTTCGGCTCCAACTCGCTTGTGTCAGCGGGTTTGCGTCGCTTTGTTGGCCACGTGGTCGGGTCCTTCGGCGTCGGCAGGCTCCGCGACCACGAACGCCCCCGACCCGGCGTCTTCCGCAAGTTGGCGCAGCCGCTCGGCTTGGTTCCGGCGAATTTCGCTCACACGGACCCGAAGTTCGTGGACCCGCGACTCGTGCACGAGGTGGCCCGCCACCGAGTAGAGGATGGACAATACGGCGGCCAAAGAAATGCCAAGAACCAGCAAGAGCGTGAACGTCGGGAGCGATTCCACAAGAAAGGCATCGGCCGGGAAACTCTCGGGCTTGACGATCTGTAGAATCACCGCAGTGGATTATCCGGACATGAGATCAAAATTCTTCGGGCGGCTCATCATCCTGCTTGGGCTTTTCGTCGGCCTTTCGGCACCGGCGATGGTGCCGACAGCCCACGCTTTGGACCAACCCGATGCAACGGGCTCGCCGGTCGATCCGGCGTCCGGCACGCCACCCGATGGCACCGGCGGCCCGGTTGGTTCGACCGGTGAAGTCACTATCCAAGTTGAACGTTATGGAGTGGGCGGCCTCGTGCGGCGCGGCGAGTGGGCGGCGTTTCGATTGCGCCTCACAGACTCGGTTGACAGGCCCCGCAACGTGACCGTGCAGATCGAGGGCAAAGACCCGGACGGCGACCCGGCGGTTTTTCGTGAGACCATCGCGCTCAGCGGCCCCGAGCCTGTGGGATGCTGGGTCTACCAGCGTTTGCCGTACGCGTTTGATGCCCGCGGCTTGGTGGCCAAAGTCTATGAAACGTCGGCCGGCAACACGAACGGGCGCTTGCTCGGGAGGTTGCTGGTTGTGCCGCGGAACAGTTCGGCGGTGCGATCACCCGCGGAAGCGTTCATGGCGGTGATCGGGAGCACCGACTACGACCTTCAGTCGTACTCGAACACGACCGACGAGCCCTACTTGGTGCAGGCCCACGAGGTGACCCGGCTGGTGATGCTGTCGCAGCCGAATGAGTTGCCGGATCGGGCGGTGGGGCTTGCAGCGATCGACACGATCGTGTGGGGGAGCGGCGAGCCATCGACGCTGGTGGGACCGAATCGGCGGGCGCTGCGCGAATGGGTTGAGCGGGGCGGCCACCTTGTCATTATTTTGCCCAGCGCGGGGCAGACGTGGACCAACGAGAATCTGACGGACCTCTACGACATCATGCCGCTGGTGTCGGTGTCGCGTGAGGAGGATGCGGATCTCAAACCGCTGCGTTGGCTGCTGACGTCCTCTCAGACCGCAAAGTTGCCGGACCAGGGTCCGCTGCACTCGTTCAAACCGCTGGTCGATGCTTTGCCGAGCGATGCAATGCCCGTCCTCAACGACCCGTCAGGCAAGTGCATTGCGGTGCGCCGCCTCGTGGGTGCGGGCGCGGTGACATGGATCGGCATCGATCTGAACGTGGGAGACTACAAACGGCCCGGCTCGATTCAGGCCGACGTCTTCTGGAACCGGGTGTTGGGGAAGCGTGGCACGGGCATCGCGCCCGCCGATGGGTCCCGGGCGGCGGCGACCAGCCTCCGCGATCGGACGCAATGGGTATACGACGAGGTAATCCCGCTCGAGATCGGCAAGACGGGGCGGTCGGCGACGGGCGTTTTGCTCGGGTTCATTGTCTTTGGCATGTACTGGCTGGTGGCGGGGCCGGTGGGATATTTTCTGCTCAAGCAGAAGGGGATGCGGCAACACGCGTGGTTGGCGTTCGTCGCCGCGGCGGGCATCTTCACCGCCATCGCGTGGGGTGGGGCCGCGGTGCTGCGTCCGGGAACGGCCGAGGCGACCCATCTCACGGTGCTCGACCACGTGTATGGCCAGCCCGTGCAGAAAGCCCGGATGTGGGCGAGCGTGCTGATCCCGCGGTACGGCACAGCGACCTTGAAGGTGGGTGAGGGCGAGAAGGGCAACTCGGACGTCACCGGGAGCGACGTGATCTCGGCGTGGGATGAGCCCGAGGCGGCTGGCGGCGTGGTGTTCCCGGATTCACGGGCCTACTTCACCGACGCCAACTCGCTCGACACCCTGCGGTTTCCGGTGCGGCAGACGATCAAGCAGATCCGGGCGGACTGGGTCGGCGGGCCGACGTGGAAGATGCCCACCCCTTTGGCCGACGATGGCTCGGGGGCCGGGGTGGGCACGCTGAGGCTCGCGGCCGGGCCGAACTTTGTGCGCGATAAACCGCTCCTGCTCGGGAGCCTTAAACACGGGTTGCCGGGCACGCTGCGGGACATCACCATTGTGGTGGTGGCCGGTCAGCAGGACATCCGCAGGCAGCCGATGGTGCTCCGTGTTTCAGGGGAAACCTACCGCGCCTATGCCTACACGCACCCGGAATGGCCCGCGGGCGAGCCGCTGGATCTCTCGATCGTAACGACCAAGTCGCAGGCTCCCTTGTTCGCGAACCTGGCGAAGAAACTGCGGCCGCAATTGCAGCAGTACAACCTGCAGCAGAGCACTGCGAAGGACTTTCCGAGTCAGCGGGTGGACCAGTTGACGGCGTGGGCCTTCTTTAACCAGTTAGAGCCCCCGGACTTGGAGAGCGACGATGCGGGCTTGCGCTATGCCGCTCAGCGGTGGTCGACGCACGGGTGGGACCTGGGCCGGTGGTTCACGCAACCCTGCGTGATCATCGTCGGCCACCTTGCGCCCGACGCCCCCTCGCCGGTCCCGCTGACGCTGGACGGTGAGGAAATCGTCAGCAAGGGCCGCACGATCGTGCGGTGGGTGTATCCGTTGGCGGTGTCGCCGCCCGCTTATACGATCGGGGCTCTCCAGGCGGCCGAATCCCCCGAAGCCGAAGGCAATCCGGACATCCAAGGACCGGACGCAGAATCGGGCGAGCCTTCGCCCCCGCCATCGGACGATGGCGGAACGTGGTAGAGTGTGAACGAGGACTGTTCAAAAGGCTTCTGGAAACCGATCACGTGCCCATTGTCGAAACCATCAATCTCACCAAGCGCTACGGCGAACTTGTCGCGCTCAACAACCTGAACCTGACCATCAACGAAGGGGATTGCTTCGGATTCATCGGTCCGAACGGCGCAGGAAAGACCACGACGATCAAGATTCTCGCGACGCTGCTCAAGCCTTCGTCGGGCCAGGCCAACGTCGCGGGGCTGACCGTGGGCTTTCAGAACCGGCAGATCCGGCCTGTCGTGGGGTATGTGCCCGATTTCATGGGCGCGTACGAGGACATGGTCGTCACCGAGTATCTGGAATTTTTCGCCGCGGCGTACAACATCCATGGGGCCCAGCGCAAGAAGGTCGTTCACGATGTTCTGGAACTGACCGATCTGGGGTACAAGGCGACGGCGGAAGTCAACTCCTTGAGCCGCGGCATGCAGCAGAGGTTGAGCGTGGCCCGCGTCCTGCTGCACGACCCCAAGGTGCTGCTGATGGATGAACCGGCCAGCGGGCTTGATCCGCGGGCCCGTATCGAGATGCGGGAACTGCTGAAAGAACTGCGCCGGATGGGAAAGACCATCCTGATTTCAAGCCACATTCTGCCGGAATTGGCCGAGATGTGCAACGTCGTGGGGATCATCGAGCGTGGCCAGTTGCTGTTTTCGGGTGGCGTCGATGAGATCCTGCGGCGGGCCAAGGTGGGGCACACCCTGCACGTGGGAGTGATGGACAAGCCCGAGGAGGCGACCAAACTCCTGCTGAAGATCCCCGGGGTCAAAAAAGTGACGCCCGCCCCGGAAGAGGCTTCCGACAACGCCCGGACCGGCAAGGTGCTCCAAGTGAGTTACGAGGAGGGGGCGGGGAGCACGTTCACGGATATCCCGAACGTGCTGATGAACAACGGCTTCCGGCTGACAAAGTTTGCAGAAGAGCCGGTGAACTTGGAGACCGCATTTATGCGCCTGACGAAAGGTCTGGTGCAGTAGGGGTTCTGGTGCACGAGCGGTGCTATCGGTCGAGGCGCCCGCGGTGGGCGGTTCGCGCAGGCCCGCACCCATTGTGCGGGAATCACTCGTAGCGGGCGACGATGAGGGTGACGTTGTGGCCACCGAAGCCGAACGTGTTGTTCATCGCGTATTTCACTCGGCGTTCGCGGGCCTCGTTGGGAACGAGGTCGATGTCGAAGCCTTCATCGGGCGCATCGAGGTTGATGGTCGGGGCGATGATGCCGTCTTTGACGGCGTGGATGCAAGCGATGAGTTCCACCGCTCCGGATGCGCCCAGGCAGTGACCGTGCATGCTCTTGGTTGAACTCATCAGCAGTTTGCCGCCAGCACTTTTGCGGGCGTGCTCGCCAAAGACGCGTCCGACCGCCGCGACCTCGGCCCTGTCGCCCAGTGGCGTGGAGGTGCCGTGGGCGTTGACATAGCCGATCGCGTCTCCTGGGAGGCGGGCATCGGTGAGGGCCATTTTCATGGCGCGGGCGGCCCCGGAACCCTCGGAATCGGGCGCGGTGATGTGGTAGGCGTCGCAGGAGTTGCCGAAGCCGACCAATTCTGCGTAGATGGTCGCCCCGCGTTGCTTGGCGTGGGCCTCGGTCTCCAAGATGCACATGGCGGCACCCTCGGAGAGCACAAAGCCGTCACGATCTTTGTCGAAGGGGCGGCTGGCCTTCGTGGGGGCATCGTTGCGGGTCGAGAGGGCCTTCATGACCATAAACGCGCCGAGGCAAAGCGGCGTGCAGGCCGCTTCGGCACCGCCCGCAACGATGACGTCGGCCAGCCCGCGATGCAGATAGTGCATGGCGTCGCCCAAAGCGTGGCCGCTGCTGGCGCACGCCGTGGCGTGGCAACTGGCGGGGCCTTGCAGGCCGTAACGGATGGAGATGTTGCCCGAAACCGCGTTCGCCATGAGGCGGGGCACCGTGAACGGGCTGATGCGGTGCGGGCCCTTTTCGCGCAGGGTCATGACACCCTGTTCGATCGTCGAGATACCGCCGATCCCGGAACCCACCACCACGCCACAACGCTCGGGGTTAGTCTTTGAAAAATCGATCCCCGAATGACGGACGGCTTCGTTGGCCGCCCCGAGCCCGAGCAGGCTGAAGCGGTCGAGCCGCTTGGCTTCGCGGCCGTCGATAAAGGTAGATGGGTCCCAGTTCTTGACCTGCCCGCCGATGCGACAGTCCCAGTGCTCGGGTGGGTACTTCGCGAAATCATCACCCTCGATGAGGCTGACGCCGCTCCGGCCCTCACGCATGCCCGACCAAGTGGATGCGGCGTCCTGGCCGATGTTGGTCACCGCACCGAACCCGGTGATCACGATGCGCTGAGCCGAAGGGTTACCTGGGGTCATTTCGATGATGGCTGAGCGGTGCCGTCCACACTTAGAAGGTCAATCCGCATGCGGCTTGGTGCGAAAGAAAGGGGTGAAGGGAAGTTCCACGCCTTGGGATCGGTCCGGCACCGATTACGAAGTCTTCATCTCGGACGTGATATGCGAGATCGCATCCGCAACTGTCTTGATCTTCTCGGCTTGTTCGTCGGAGATCTCGATATCAAACGCTTCCTCGAGTTCCATCACCAATTCCACCTGATCGAGGCTGTCCGCGTTCAGGTCATCCTGGAAACTCATCTCGCGGCGGATCTCGGACCGGTCGCGGCCCATTTTCTCTGCGACGATGGAATAAACCTTGGCTTCGATCTCTTGTTCGCTCACGCGCAATTCTCCGTAGGTACCGCGGGCTCTGTCCCTTAGGACATCACCCGGGGAACACACGAGGGAAGCCTTCGGGTGCTCCGTGGGTGGGGATCCGCCGCAGACTGACGCGGCACACGAACCGAGTATACCCCCCTTTGCTATCGAAAAGCAGATTATGGCCAGAGGCCGGACGAGCGACCGAGGGCCGAGGGGCGTTTCCAGCGAGAGAGTCCGGTGGCGGTTCCTTCTCCGATCAATGAAAACGGCGCGCAATCGCGATCTCGAAGCGGCAGAGGTTGCGCTCCGATTCTGACGATTGTGTCCGGTCGATGGTTTATTCCATCCAGATGGTGCGGGGCTCATGGAAAGAAAGAACAGGATGTGCGAGGCCGCGTATCGACTGTCGATACCTGCACGGAGTTTCAAAGCGGGCGTTCGCCCGTTCCGTGTACTTGAAGCGGTGTTTGAGAATCGGCATCGGTCTGGAGCCGCTCGGCGCCCGCGTTTTTTCCTGTGATTGGATGGGGTGAGTCATGTCCACCATGCCTCGGGAGCCGGAAGCGTTCGCGGAAACCGTCGCCACCATGTTGCGCCGCGTGCACCCGGACTACAGCATCGATCTCGTGGGGCCGCGCGAGTTGCTCGTGAACGGGCGCCGCCTGGACCTTGAAAACCTGTACCGCATGGTGAACCACGAGCCGGGCCGCGGCTCAGAGATTGTCGAGCACTACCTCGACCAACTCTTCGCCAGCGACACGATTCAGTTGGCGAGCATGTCGCTGGACTTTGCGCGGTCCCGCATCATGCCGCGGATCCAGCCGATGACGATCTTCGGCCACCTCTCGCGTGAGCAGGTGGCACACGTGCCATGGGTGAACGACACGGCGATCGTGTTCGTGACGGATCTGCCGCACATGACGGTCAGCATCACCACCGAGCAGGTGCTCCGCTGGAAACTGTGCATCGACGAGATAGAGACGATCGCACGTGAGAATCTCGATGAGTATGCGCCCGACCTTGAGGTGCAGTTGGTCGAGAGCAAGGAAGGCGGCAAGGCGGCGATCATCTCTCAGCACGATGGGTATGACGCCGCGCGGCTTCTGCTCTCGGGGTTGCACGAGAGGCTGGCGTACCGGCTGGGCGGAAACTTTTATGTGGCAACGCCGGCCCGGGACATGTTCGTGGGCTTTTCACCGGGGCCCGATCCGTTCGTGGACCGCTTGCAGGACCGCGTCACGCATGACTACAAGCGTCTCCCGTATCCGATCACGTCCGACTTCTTCTATGTGACGCGTGACGGGGTGTGCGGCACGAAGCCAGAGGCCCAGAGCGAAGCGGCGTGAGCGGCATGGCAGGCAGGCGAAAAGCCTCGTACTGTCGGGCTTGATTCTGCTGATCGACAACTACGACTCGTTCACTTGGAACTTGGTTCAGCGCCTCGGGGAGATCGATCCGACACTGGTCATCGGTCGTGACCTGCGGGTTCTCCGGAACGACGAAATCTCGGTCGATGAGATCGAGACGATGCAGGACGGCCGTCCGCCCGACAAGATCATCATCTCACCGGGGCCGTGCACGCCCAAGGAAGCCGGCATCTCGGGCGACACCATCGCCAGGTTCGAGGGCCGGGTTCCGATCCTGGGCGTGTGTCTGGGGCATCAGTGCATGGCGGCCATGAACGGCATGACCGTTCAGCGGCACGTCATCCCCATGCACGGCAAGACAAGCGACATTTTTCATCACAACCGGGGCGTGTTCAAAGGCCTGCCGAATCCGTTTGTCGCCACGCGATATCACTCATTGGTGGTGCTGCCCGAAACCATTCCCGCGCTCGAGCCCGGGCAGGATGGTTGGGAAGTTTCGGCTTGGACGATGGAGAAGGACGTCAACGGTGACGGTAATCAGCCGGCTCGGCGGGTCGTCATGGGGCTGCGGCGGGTGTGGGCCGATGGAAAACGCAGCGCAGTGGAAGGTGTGCAGTTTCATCCAGAGAGTTTTCTGACGGTCGACGGCCCCAAACTGCTCCGCAATTTTCTTGAAATGCGCTGAACAATGTTCAACAGGCAGCACTTTCGCCTCGCGTACCCGGCGCGCTCGTACGGTCTTTGCTAGTCATTGCCAACACTGATAAGATAGAAAGTTCACATTCGCAAGGTCGATGCCGCCTGAAGGCATCTGTCTGCAATGGTGGAAATCTCCGGTGCGTCCGCCGCGAGAGTGAACCATTCGAGGATTTGAGAAATGGCCAGCCCAAAGTCAGGAAAAGCAGCATCGGCGGTCGCGGCAGCGGCCCCCGACGCCGCTCACGACGCCGACTCGGCGTCGCCGGGAGAAGTTTCGAAAGTGAAAGCGGAGGCCCTGACGCGACCCAAGGCGAAGTATTCACCCACGAAGGCTTCGCCCTTCAAGCCATCGGATGCGACCGGTGACGAAACGCCCGGCGAAGAACCAACATGGATCGAAATTCTGTTGAAGGA
>Ga0163144_10028719_pt1 | contig 10712 bp, 7 predicted proteins | sample OliLak19BULKMAT1_FD_123175 | JGI IMG/M metagenome (GOLD analysis project Ga0163144, IMG submission 123175) | Freshwater microbial mat bacterial communities from Lake Vanda, McMurdo Dry Valleys, Antarctica - Oligotrophic Lake LV.19.BULKMAT1 | ecosystem: Environmental > Aquatic > Freshwater > Lake...
CACCAAGGCGCCCGAGGGCGCGGTCGCGGGTGCGGGCGCCGGCGGCGCGCTGGGCGGCACGCTGGGCCTCCTCGCGGGCATTGGCGCCCTGGCGATCCCGGGCCTCGGGCCCTTCATTGCGGCCGGCCCCATCCTCGCGGCGCTCAGCGGCGCGGCGGCCGGCGCGGCGGTCGGCGGCATCGCCGGCGGCCTCATCGGAATGGGGATCCCCGAGATCGAGGCGAAGCAATACGAGGGCAAGATCCGCGGTGGCAACATCCTGATCTCGGTCCACGTCGAGGACGGAGACGAGCGCGCCGATGCGAAGAAGGTGCTCGATCGCCACGGCGCCACGGACATCGTCACCGTGGGCGAGCAGGGCGTCCCGTCGGGCAAGGCGGCCTAGCGCCCACCGGGGCCGATTCGGACCTTTCAATGAGACGAATTCGAGCCCCCTCCCCGGGGGCTCGTTTCTTTTCTACGACTGCTCGGCGCGAGTGTTTACTTCGTCTCGGTTTGCGGAGCCGCCGTTCGACCCCTCGACGACGAGACACAATGCACGGACTATCTGCCCGAGGACGTGCTCGGTTGCCTGCTCTGTCAGGAGTGCGCGGGCGACTGCCAGGTGCTGAGCTCGCTGGTTTGGTCGAGCCGGCTCCCGCGCGCGGTCGCCGCGTCGGCCGTCTCTTTGCGCGTCGGCGTTGCATCGGCGCCGCTTCGGGGTTGCATCAGCGCCCGGTCGGGTTCAGATGGCGGCCCATGAAATTTCGCCTCTTGACCGTCGCGCTTTTGACCGCGAGCGCGGCCGCCCCGATCGGCTGCGGACCGTCCTCGCCCGAGCCCGTGGATCCGTCTGGCACGCCCGCCACGGCCACGGCTGCCGCAACCGCGGCCCCCGTCGACACGGCCGCTGCGATCGCACCGACCTCGACCGCCGCGGCGAAGGCCCCCGAGCTGACGGCCGACGAGAAGAAGAAGGCCGAGGACGCCCGCCAGCTCGCCGAGGACCGCGCCAAGATGGAGGCGGATCTGAAGGCCGAGCAGGCCCGCATCACGGCGGAGCTCCGTGCCGAGGCCAAGGGGCTCGCCGAGGGCAAATACGCGACGCTCGAGGCCGGCCTGAAGGCCGTCATGAAGGGCAAGTACCGCAAGCCCGCCAACGTCGAGCGCGACGCTCAACGCCATCCGCTGGAGACGCTCAAGTTCTTCGGCATGAAGCCCACGATGACGGTGCTCGAGTACGGTCCTGGCGAGGGCTGGTACACGGAGCTCCTGGCCCCGGTGCTCGCCTCGAAGGGCAAGCTCTTCATCACGACGACCGATCCGGCCGGCCCGGCCGATGCGCGGAGCACGTTCTACGGGGAGCGCACCAAGCGCTCGCTGGAGCTGTGGCCCGAGCTCTACAGCAAGGTGGAGCGCATCGTGATCGACGGGAAGAACCCGCAGCTCGGGATGGAAGCGAAGGCCGACATGGTGCTCGCGATCCGGGCGCTGCACGGCCTCCACACGAACCGGGTCTTGTCGGTGTTCCTCGCCGAGGCGCACAAGGCGCTCAAGCCGAACGGTGTGCTCGGCGTCGTGCAGCACCGCGCCAAGGAGGACGCGAACCCCGACGAGAGCGCCAAGAAGGGTTATCTGCCGGAGAAGTTCGTGGTGGGCGTGATCGAGGCGGCCGGCTTCAAGCTCGCGGGCAAGTCCGAGGTGAACGCGAACGCCAAGGACACGAAGGACCATGAAGAAGGCGTGTGGGCGCTGCCGCCGACGTACCGGAACAAGGACAGGGACCGCGAGAAGTACGCCGCCATGGGCGAGAGCGATCGAATGACGCTCAAGTTCACCAAGGTCGCGAAGAAGTAGTCGGCGCGCGCCAGACGGTGAGAGCGGGCAGCGAAGGGTGGACCGACCACTCACGCGATGGACCGTGCGGGCAAGGGCGTGGGGCTTCCGCGATTCAAATTCTCGCATTGAGCTGGGGGGCGGCTCGACGCGCGCATGCACGCGCCAGTCGAGTCGCGCGCGTGAGCCTGCCGTCACCTGCGCCGCCGCAGCTCACCGCTTGATGGCGAGTACCCCGTGGTCGAGCTGCAAGTTCGACGTCGCCTCGGCGACCCGCAGGGCGAGCGCTCTGGCGCGCGGGACGATGGTGCCCTCGGCCGGGCCGGCCCGATCGCTCGACCAGAGCAGCACGCTGCCCTCTTCGTCCCAGCCGAGGATGCGCTCGTGGTTCTTGACCTTCATCGCCCGTCGCTCGCCGCGCGCGACGTCGAGCACGTGGAGCTTCTGCGCCGCGAGGAACAGCACGGTGGTGCGATCGGGCGCCGCGGCGACGTCGGTGACGGTGACCTCGGCGTCGCTCTCGCTCACCCGGTCGGTGGCCCCGGTGTTGCGGAGCAGCAGCACGCCGGTCGCGTCGGCGAACAAGACCTCCCCGGGCACCGGGCCGTCGGCGACGGCGGTCGCGCGCGGCGTCGCGTAGGCGAGCAGCCGAACCGCCTGCGTGGCGTCGTCGATGCGCGCGATCGCGCCGGACGAGAGCAGCAGGTAGAGGCCAGAGCTGCGACCCTCGCGGGCGGCGGAAAGGCGGACGTCGAAGACGTAGCCGTCGGCGACGGCGATGGCTCGTGGGGGCGCGCCCGAGGCGAGCGGGCGCGCCGTGAGGGTGCCGTCCAGCGACTGCGTGAAGAGCGTCGAGCACGCGGCGTCGATCCCGAGGATGAGCAGCGGCTCGCGCGGGACCTCGCCGAGCGAGGCGTCGCTGCGCACGTCGAACACGCGGTAACCGGCCGGCGTCTTCGACCAACCGGCGAGACGGCCGTCGTCGCAGCGGCGCAGGAGGTTGCCCGGCCGGCTGAGCAGCCGCTTGCCGGTGTCTGCCTCGTAGACGCGGATCTCGCCGCCGACCTGCCACGAGACCGTCGGCCCGTCGCGCACGACCGCGGCCACGCTCGCCCCGCTCGGCCCGGCCTCTTCGGCGCCGCTGCTGCTGCGGCCGCGGAACGAGAGCAGCGAGCGCGCGGCCCGCTTCGGCTCCTCGAACACCACCAGCTCGCGCGTCACCAGGCGGCCGTCGGGCAGGCGAAAGCCGTCGAGCGCCGGCCGTGAGCCCAGCACCAGCTCGCCGAACTCGCCGAGGTCGTCCACGGTCGTGATGCGGCTCGGGACGCGCTTGCCGGGAGGGTGAAAGCACGGCGAGCCGAGCGGCAGCGGCTCGTTCTCGAGGCGAGCCCCTTTGCGCAGGTAGACCCACGCGGTGCGCCCGTCGCGACCGCACAGGCCGAGATCGAGGCCGCCCGCGTCCCAGCGCGCGGACACCGCCGGGAGCCGCTGCTCGACGCGCAGCAACGGCTCCACCGCGTGATCGAGATCGTGGATCTGGACCGCCGAGGTGGTCACCACCGCGACGACGCGATCGCGCGGGCTGACGCGGGCGAGCAAGATCGGCTCGTTCAGGCCGGCCTCCAGCGTCGTGCCGCCGGCCGGCCGCCACAGGAGCATGCGCTTCTCGGCGATGCCGACGACCACCGAGCCGTCGGGCGAGACGTCCGCCGCGGCGCCTCGCCACGGGTGCCGCGTCACCGCCTCCGCCGCCGGCTTTCGCAGATCCCACGCGGCGAGCCCGTCCTCGGTCGCGCACGCCAAAACCGGCGCGCGAGCCGCCGTGCGCACCGCGCCGCTGCACTTCATCGGCGCGATCGCGGCGAGCGCGACCTCGCTCTTGTCGCCGAGCCGCCACACCCGCACGTCGCCCTGCACGCTGCGCGTCACGAACGAGGTGTCGAACAGGAACGGCACGCGCTCGGCGACCGGCTCGTCGTGCGGGCGAAGCGTGTGGACGCGCGGCATCGAGAAGCTCTTGCGCTTGACGGACTCGGGGTCGACGTCGAGCTCCAGGTCCTCGATCACCTCGGGATCCGGCGGGCGCAGGTCGACGAGAAGCAGCGTGGTGCTGGTGGCGCCCGCGAGGATCCAGCGGTCGTCCCACTCGAAGCTCGGCGCGACCACCGGATCGAGCGTCAAAAAGCGGGCTTTCGGCACGTCGGCCACCGAGTCGGCCAGCTCGACCGGGAGCAGGCCGTCGGTCGAGCCCTCCTTCATGGCCTCGGCCATGAGCGCGACGCGCACGAACGGATCGTCGGTGCGCCGCGAGCGCGCGACCACCTCGGCCACGTAGGCGCGGTGATCGGCGTCGGCGCGCTCCGTGTCGGCGCGGGCGCGCTGGCGGTCCAGAGCGCCCTTGCCGGCGAACAGCAGCACCACCGCGAGCACGCCCGCGAGGACGGTCCCGACGCGCACCAGGCGCCGCCGCCGGTCGGCGCGCAGGCTCGCCCGCACCAGCTCGCGCTCGCGCGCGACGAGCCCGTGCGTCATCCACTCGGGCCTGGCGATGACGTCGGTGAGCAGCCCGCCGCGCAGCAACATCTCCGAGCTCTTGGCGCTGCGCTCCCAGCCGTGCGCCGACTCGCGCAGCCGCTCCACGAAAGCGAGCCGCACCATGTGCGTGGAGCGCAGCGTCTGGAGCCGCCGCCAGCCGTCCAGGAGCCCGTCGTGGACGAGCTCGACCAGGTCGCCCTGCCGGCGCACGATCCCCGCAGAAACAAGCCGATCGACGATGCGCTCGGCCGCCGCGCGATCGTCGCCGAAGGCCTCGAACAGCTCGTCGCGACGCCACTTCACGAGCGTGCCGTCGGTCGCCGTCAGGAACAGCAACAGCTCCCCGGCCAGCGCCCGATCGCCGGCCTCCATCGCGTCGAGCGCGCGATCGGCGGCGCGCCCGATGGCCCCGACCACGCCGCGCAGCTCCTTCCAGCGCTCGCGGCGCAACGTGGCCTTCTCCTTCGAGCCCGCGACGCGCTCGCGCGTCGCCCAGAAGTCCGCGAGCGCCTGGGCGATGAACGGCAACCTCCCAGGCGCCGCGATCTCGCGCTGCACCTCCGCCACCACCGCTTCGATCCCGATGGCCTCGACGCGCCCCAGCCGGATCGGCCCCGTCACGAGCCCGCCGGCAGCCTGCGGCGCGGGCGGCCCCACGTAGCGCATGCTCGCCCGCAACGCCTGCCCGAACGCCGTCGCGCTCACCGCCGCGACGTGATCTTCGCCGAGCACGGCGAGGATGCGCAGCCCCGACCGCGCGCGACCGTCGCCCACGAGCGACAAGATCTCGCCGAGCCGGGCCCGCGTCTCCACGCTCGCCGCGGCCACCTTTTCGAGCGGATCGACGACGATCGCGAGCCCCACCGTCGCCGTCGCGCAGTAAGCGACCAGCCCCTCGACCGACGCTCCTGGGAGCCCCGCGGACACCCTGGCCAGCGCCTCGTCGAGCGAAGCGTCGCCCTGCCCCGCGTCGCCGAGGTGATCCGCGCGCCAGTCGTCTTTCCCGTCGACCGCGCGCTTGCCCAGGTGCGGCACCAATCCCGCGAGCGCGAGCGACGTCTTCCCGGCCGCGTCCGGGCCGAGCAGCACCACACACGGCTCGTGCTCCAGATCGCGCCCGAGCCGCGTGATCTCCTCGTCGCGCCCGAACAGCAGCCCCTCGTGCTCGCCGGTCATCGCCGCGGCGCCGACGAACGGCGGCTCCGGCACCCCGAACGGCCGCTCCCACACCTCGTCGAGCACCGCGCAGAGCTTGCCCGGCACGACGCCGCGCGCCGCCGGATCCACCGCGAACAGCTTCTTCAGCAGCCGCACCAGGCCGTCCGGCAGGTTCGCCTCGTCGCGCCGCAGATCGCGCAGATCCCCGCGCAGCGTCGCCGTGCGGATCGCCGCCCACCACGCCGTCACCGCGGTCGCGTCCGTCCACCCGCCCTCGGGCTCGTCCGACACCGCGAGCGGCAACCTGCCGGTCGCCAGGAGCGCGATGCACACGCCCAGCGCGTAGGCGTCCGTCGCGGCCGAAGGCTCGCTCTGCTCGAAGATCTCCGGCGCCATGAAGCCCGGCGTGCCGATGATCGCGCGCGCCGTCGCGGTGCCCGCGTGGCGAGTCGCACCGTAAGCGTCCGTCCCCTCCTCCATCGCGAACGTCGGCGCGAACGCCTCGGGCGAGGCGTGCTGCGCCGTGTCCGCCCCGCCGCCTTCGGACGAGCCGCCCCGCGGGGCACGCCCCGTCACCCCCACCGCGTGCTCCACCACGAACGCCGCCGTCGACATCTCCGCATCGCGCATCGACAGCGGCGAGCGCGACGAGCGTGGCAGCGCGCTCGGCGGCGCCTCGAGCTCGGCCGGCGCGGCGCGCGATCCACCGGACGACCTCGCCGACGACGGCGCCGCCCCCCCGTCGTCGCGAATTCTCGGCGCCGGCGCCGTGGCGCGCCGCGCGATCCCGAAATCCAGCACCTTGATCGTGCCGTCCTTGCACAGGAACAGGTTCGCCGGCTTGAGGTCCAGGTGCACCACGCCGCGCTCGTGGATCACGTCGAGCGCGCTCGCCGCCTCGCGCGCCCACGCGAGCACCCGGCGCCACGCCACGGGCCCGCGCTCGCTGAGCACCTCCCCCAGCGTCGAGCCCTCGAGCAGCTCCATCGCGACGAACGGCTGCGGCCACGACCCGTGAAACACCCCCGTCGCGAAGATCGTCACGAGCGACGGATGGCGGAACGACGCCAGCAGCTTCGCCTCCTCCACCCAGCTCGCCGCGTCCGTCACGTGCGGCGCCAGCAGCTTGAGCGCCACCTGCCGGAACGGCGTCCCGTCCGGCAACAGCTCGTCGGCGCGCCACACGTCGCCGAAGCCACCGCGCCCCAGCAACGCCACCAGCCGGTAGCGGCCGTCGAGCACATCCCCGGCCGCAGGAGGTCGCTCGGCGTCGAGCAGCCTCGCTTCCGGCGGGGCCGCCCCGGCGGACAAAGCGTCTGCGGTCATCGCGGCGACGTTATCATGATCCGACCGATGCCTTCCCACCGCCGCGCCGCGCTCGCCCTCTGCTGCGCCGCCGCCCTCACCTCCGAAGCAGACGCCGCCGCGACCGAGAAATACGCGCTCGCCGGGATGCACTTCAACATCCAGTAAGTCGCCGGCGGCATCCGCGGTTTCTTCGTGACGCCCGACGTGGCGCTCGATCTTTCCGCCGAAGAGGTCGAGGACAGCATCGTCGAGAGCTTCGAGCCCGTCCTCGACATGTTCGACGCTCACCCCACGTGGGGCGCCAACATCGAGCTCCAGGGCTACATGCTCGACGTCCTCGACGCGCGGCACCCCGAGGTGCTCGGCCGTCTACTGCGGCGCCAACCACCACGGCGTCCTCGCACGCGTGCTGCGCCTGGCCGGAACCCTCGACGCGAAGTGAGGCCCGCCGTGGTACACGGCCCCCGTGCGGCGTCACTTCACCCTCATCACCCTGTTCTCGTGCCAGGCGCTCGTCGTCGCCCTCGCGCTGTTCATCTATTACGTCCCGCGCCCGACCTTCGCCGAGGCCTACCGCGACTACCCCGGCCGCATCCCCGCCCACGCGCTGCTCGCCCTCTCGTCGTGGTACCTGCCCTCGCTCGCCGTCTTCGCGGCCGCCTGCGACCTCGTCGCGCTCTTCCTTTCCAGGCGCTCCCACCGCAACGTCGCCATGGGCCTCGGCCTCGTCCTCCCCGCGTTCGGCCTCGCGCTCGCCATCGACGGCATCTTCGTCCCCCTCTTCCGCGCCGCCCCCGCCCCCTGACACCGCTTCCCCACGACGTCGCTCGTTCACCATCACCGTGCCCGTTCACCATCACCGCGCCCGTTCACCACACCCGCGCCTGCACACCACAACCAGGCACTCCTCCCGCGGCGCCACGTCAACATCCCAACAAGGCGCCCTCCGGCATCCGCGCATTCACGCTTCAACACCGCGCCCCTGCTCACCGCCCCGGGTTCGCTATGGCTTCCGCCGCCCCCGGGCGGTAAGCACCACCGCATGCGTCGACTGCTCCCGATCGCCCTGTGCGGCGCCCTCGCAGGCTGCACCTCCGAATCCTCCGGCACCGGCGACGGCATCACCTGCGACCCCGACGGGCCTGCCTCCCTCACCATCTCCTGCGTCCACGAGTTCACTCCCGGCACGGACGCCGGTTTCGGCCAGGACACGTTCCCCGACGTCATCTACGGCGAGCCCGTCGGCGGCGGCACCCACGGCGGCAGCACCGATGTCCTCTCGCTCGGCAAGGGCGGCTCGATCGTCGTCGGCTTTGGCGGGGGCGCCATTGCCAATGGCCCCGGCCCGGACTTCATCGTCTTCGAGAACGCTTTCTACATCGGGGACAACCCCACCAAGCCATTCAAGGAGCTGGGCGAAGTCACCGTCAGCGACGACGGCGAGACCTGGGCCTCGTTCCCCTGCCAAACGGACGCGTTCCCCTATGACGGCTGCGCCGGCTGGAAGCCCGTGCTCGCGGGCCCCGGCGCGGGGGCCTCCGCCTTCAATCCCGCCGAAGCCGGCGGCGAGGCCTTCGATCTCGCGGACATCGACGTCGAGCATGCCCGCTTCGTCCGCCTCACCGACCGCTCCAACTTCGGCGCGGGCGGCAACGCAGGCTTCGATCTCGACGCGCTCGCCATCGTGAACGCCGCCCCTCAATGACCCAAACGCGGCGAGCGTGACGCGGATCCGTGCGTTATGGTCCCACAATGACGACAATTACCTACGACGAGCACCCGTTCTACCTGAGCGTCGCTGCGCAAACCGATGTTGGCCGCGTCCGTGAGAAGAACGAGGACGCCTTCGTCGTGGCCAACCTGACCGGCGGCGCCCTGCTCGACGGGACCAGCCACGCGCGCTTCGACGTCGGGGAGCGCGGCGTGCTCATCGCCGTCTCCGACGGCATGGGCGGCGCGCACGCCGGTGAGGTCGCGAGCGCGCTCGTCATCGAGACGCTGACCCGGGCCCTCTCCCAGGCCCCCGCGGACACCCCCCGCGACGAGCTCATGAACGACGCGATCCAGCGCGCCCACAAGGCCGTCCGCGAGATCGCCGAGAGCGAGGCCAAGAAGATGGGCGCGACGCTGACGGCGGTGTTCGTCCACGCCGGCCAGGCCTACATCGCGGAGGTCGGCGACTCGCGCGCTTACCTCATCCGCGCGGGACGGATCCGTCAGCTCACCCACGATCAGAGCGTCGCCCAGGCGCTCCTCGACCGCGGCGCCATGAGCCCCGAAGAGGCGGCGGACTCGCCGATGAAGAACATGATCTTGCAGGCGATGGGCAATCAGCCCGACGTGAAGGTCGCCCTCGCCAAGCTCGAGCTGCGCGACCGGGACTGCCTGGTGCTCTGTTCCGACGGATTGACCGGCTACCTGACCGACGACGAGATCCGCGACGTCGTGCTGGCCACGGGGCGTCCGGAGCAGGCCGTCCCTCGGCTCGTCGCCATGGCGAACGAGCGCGGCGGCAAGGACAACATCACCGTCGTCGTCGCGGGTGTGGGCGGCGCGCTGGCTCCCGTCGGCCTGCACGAGAGGGTCAGTGACACCTTTGAAGTCCTCACCGAGTTCGACCCCGCCGTGCCGAAGACTTGAGCGGCGCGAGACGCCGCCGCGCGACCGCACCAGCACCTCACTCGACAGCTCCGCTCGGCGCCCGTCATCGTCGCCCGCGGGCCCCGCCGAACGCACGCGCCTTGCGTCGCGCGGGGCCCCCACCACCGGCGCGCAGACGTGACCCCGTATCCACGATCCACCCGGGCACGGCCGCCCCTCGTCGCATTGCCGGCCGCCGTGTCCCCGTCATTCGACGCAAGACGATGAACGTCGAAACCGGGTTCATTTTAATGATCCAATCCATTGATTGAAGTACATAGTCAATCGCGTCGAGCCAGCCTCGTCGCAATGAAACGCCCGCAACGCCCCTCGCCGCGACCGGGCACCACACCTCCGACTAGTCCCACATTCGCCTGTACACTCGCCGGCCGACGCACAGCCACCACCACCCCAAAGTCGGTTATAATCGGGCGTTTTACTTGCCTGGTGCTCCAGGAGTGATCAGGTAAACGGCTGCGATGCAGCCGCAGAGAACTGACCGTGTGTGCTCCGTCGACAACCGAGAGGGTCGTCTCATCGAGTCGCGCATCGTCGGTCTCCGAACACGTGACGACGCGGAGGCCCATTCGCGGGCGGTCGGCGAGCTGGTCCTGCGGATGTCTGGCAGACCGCGCTCGGTTCTCTTCGCCGATCACCGCCCCGTGAAGATTTATCCGCCGGAGGTCAGCGAACGGCTCGAGGCGCTGTTCGTGAAGATGAACGCATTGAGCGAGCGCGTCGCCATCCTCGTCGCGCGCAGGAACGCGACGCTGGTGCTCCAGCCCGAGCGGCTCGAGCGGCTCGTGCGGCTCGTGCGCCACGCGACCCACGAGACCCGAAGAGTGGTTTTCACACCGGAAGAGGCGAAAGCGCACATGGCTCCCGCCCTCTCCGCAGCCCAACGGCGCCGTGCGCGCGAGCTCCTGCATGAGCGCGCGCACCGCAGCTAGCCCGAGCGCTGGTGCGACGGTGGCCAAACGGCCGGCGTCTGTCAGCATCACGCGTCCTCGGCACTCATCAATCGATCAAGGACAAGCCATGGAGAGCGCGTTTCAGGTAGGACATCTCCTGCTTGGCAAATACCGCGTCGAGCGCGTGCTCGGCCGGGGTGGCATGGGATACGTGCTCGCCGTCCGCCACATCGAGCTGGACGAGCTGTTCGCGATCAAGCTCCTCAATCAGGACGCCCTGCGGAACACCGACGCCGTCGGGCGCTTCGTCCGTGAAGCGCGCGCGGCCGCCCACCTGAAGAGCGA
>Ga0163144_10028721_pt1 | contig 10712 bp, 11 predicted proteins | sample OliLak19BULKMAT1_FD_123175 | JGI IMG/M metagenome (GOLD analysis project Ga0163144, IMG submission 123175) | Freshwater microbial mat bacterial communities from Lake Vanda, McMurdo Dry Valleys, Antarctica - Oligotrophic Lake LV.19.BULKMAT1 | ecosystem: Environmental > Aquatic > Freshwater >...
ACTCTGTCCTTGTGCGATGAACATGCCGTCGCCCGCGACGCGACCACGCGCGCGGCGCAGATAGTCGAGCCCGCGACGGATCCGCGGATCGTCGGTGCGCGCGCCCATCACTCGCAGCGCGAGGATCGACAGCAACGTCGGCCGCGCCGAGAACCAGCCGCCATGATCCTGCTGCAGCGCATCGAGCCAGCCGAGCGCGCGACGCTGGGCGATCTGCGGCAACGGACCGCGCGGCAGCTTGCGCGACAGCTTCACCGCGCGATCGAACGCCTGCAGCAGATCACCGGCGAGACCCGGACGCGTCAGACGCGGTGCGACGAGGGTTTCGCCGGTGCGGCGCAGCAGCAGCTCCGACGCATCGACGAGGTGCAGGCGTGCGGGCGCCCGCGCGATGAGCAGATACGGGGTCAGCACGCCCTTCGCCCACGGCGAGAACCTCGCCGGCGACAGCGGTACTTGCGGTGGCAAGAGGAACAGCTCGCTCGGGATCGCGGGCAACCACGACCACTGGATGAGACCGGCCATCGCGAGCCACAGGCGCACCTCGAAGTTCGCCCGCTGTGCGCCGCCGAGCGCATGCACGACGCGCACGGCCTTCACCATGCGATCGCTCGTGCGATCATCGCCCGCCTGTGCGAGCGCCCACCATGCGAGCGCGGTGAGCGAGAGATCCGGTCGGCCGTGGACGTCGAGCCACGCGCCCGACTCGTCCTGGCTCGCGCGAACCCAGGCCAGCATCGCTTCCTTCTCGATGTGGTCGAGGTCGAAGAGGAGGCGATCGGCGAGCAGCACCTCGCAGGTCGGGCCCGTGTCCGGGATCTCCACCAGCCAGCGCTGTGCGGCCGGGGTCACCGACTCGCTCGGGGCGAAGCCTTCGCGGCTGCGCTCACGCCATGGCGCGAGCCGGCCCTCGAGGGTGGCGAGCGCGCGATCGACCGCGGTGGTCGGGGCAGCGTCGCGGCCCCGGGTGCCGTTCACCTCGGAGCGATCTGCGGATGGAACGGCGTGGAGCATGGGACAAGCAGCGGTTCTGCGTGGCTCCGCGGCCCGCGGACCCTAGCACGTGGTCTACGGCGCGACGTGCCGGTTCGGACCATCGCTGTGATCCCCGTCACAGTGGCGTAAACCCGACACCTCGACCCTTGCCCCCCGCGTTCGCGATCTGCCCTGCACGCCGACGGTGCCCAGAGGTGGAGGCATCGGCGCGCTTCTGCGAGACTCCACTGCGATGCGCTCGACTCGCCTCCTCCGCCTCCTCATCGCCGCCGCGCTGCTTCCCCTCGCGGGGTGTCCAGAAGAGAAGGAGATCCTGACCCACGGGATCGTGAAGCTCGAGATGCGCCGCAGCCAGAATCAGGCGAGCAATCCGTATCTCGGAACGGCGCGCGTGCTGATCACGATGACGTACCAAGAGTGCCTGAGTGATCTCTACGAAGCCAATCCCGATCTCCGGCAGAACGGTCGCGAGGGCGAGGCCATCTTCGGCGGATACGACAAGGAGGGCGAGGGCTGGAGCGATCGTCTGTGCGAGCCGGGCACCACGAGCGCGCAGGCGGACTGCTCCATCATGTCGATCGTGCAGCAGCTCTCGATGGTCGAGCAACTCACCGTCGAGTACGGGATCGCGGGCGAGCTCGAGGGGCGCGTGCTGCCGTTCGGCCCGCTGCCGACGAAGGAGACCGCCGGTTGTTTGGATCCGATCGTTCGCATCGCGATTGGCGGCGCGAAGGGCTATAACGGTGAAGGCGCCGAGATCTGGACGGGGAGCGCCAACCCGCCGGAAGCCGTGACCGACCAGGGCGGCGAGCTCGTCGTCGAGGCTGCGCGCAGCGATGATTGATCGGGTGCGGTGCAACGTCACCGCGCTCGTCTTCGCGATCGTGACCGTGGGCTGTGAAAAACCGCCCGCGCCGAGCGAGCAAGAGACCCCGGTGCCAGTGCCGGCGCCACCGCCCGAGTGTCGGCGCGCGCCGGTCGGTGATCAAGTCGCGCACTGGATCGCGCCCGATGGTTGTCCGCTCGTGGTCGTCGCGACGGCGACGACGCTGCGCATCGAGAGCCTCGCGCTCACCCCGACGATCACGGCGAGTGGCCCGGTGCCCGAGTGTCGCGTCGCGGCATGTCGCTACGAGGGCGTAAGCACCGATCTCGGTCCGATGCTCGTCGCGACCGAGCCAGGACCGCAAAGCGAGGTGCCGACCGCGGTGTTCCTCGGTGTCATCGCTGGCGATGCGCTCGTGTTCGTCGATCTGTGGCAGGGCGGCGGTCCGTCGGTCGAGGAGGACGAGACGCTGATCGGGCCGACGCATGCGCTCGTGCCGATGCGTTGCGGCAGCGCGCTCGGATTGTTCGCGCGCTCGCGTGTTCCCGGTACGACGGAGCTCGCGGTGCCCGACGCACTCGCGGTGCGCCAAGGCCTGATGGAGATGCGCAAGGGCGGCGGCACGATCCGTCCTGCGCCGTCGGGCGCGGACGTCGGCTGTACGCCGCTCGGCGTGTCGCTACCCTGACGCTCGTCAGCTCGGGACCAAGCAGCCGCCGATCGACTCGTTGCCCGGTGCGGGCGCGTCGAACAGCGGTACGCACGTCGACGGGCTGTCGCAGGTGTCGCTGTTGACGTCGCAGACCCTCGTGCAGCAGCTGTCGGACGTGCACTGGGGCACGAGCGCGCCGGGCAGACACACGAGGCCCTCGCCGCAGCCCGCGTCTTGCTGCGGCGTGCACGGATCGCCCTGACCTCCGACGTCGTCGGGCCGCGCGAAGCGACACGCGAAGCGATCGTCGGTGCGTCGGCACTGCAGCGGCGTAGCGCACCCACCCTCGAACGGCGAGCACTCGGATGCGCAGTACGGAATGCCGTGCGCGAGCTCCGGCAGGCACACCGCGTCGACGCAGTCGCTCGAGTCGAAGCAGAGCGGTACGCAGAGACCGACGTCGGTCTCGTCGGCGAGGCAGGCATGCCCGGCCGGACAGCCATCGGCACCGGATCCGAGCGTGGCTCCGCAGCTGTCGAGCGGCTCGATCGAGGCGTTGTCGCTCACGCACACGTACGCGGGCTCGCCGGCCTGCAGCACCACCGTGCATTTGTCGTCGCCGTTGCAGCCGGTCTGTGCAACCGGATCGCAGTCGAAGACGCCGGGCCCACCGGTGTCGGGATCCTCGCTGTCGCTGCTCGGGTCGGAGGTCTCGGTGTCGTTGTCGTTGTCGTTGTCGTCGTCCGACGTCGAGCCGGTACCCGTGTCGGATAGCATCGACGACGACTCGCTCGATGCGCCGTCGAGGCGCTGACACGCGAGCACGGCGACGAGCGACAACGACCAGAGACGGCTTCGGTAGACCATGGGAACGAAAGTAGCGCGGCGATCGACGTCGGGCCACGCGCCGGGTTACGGGCGCACGTGTCCGTGCGTGCGGCCAACGCGGCAGCGATGCGAGGCTTACAGCGCGGGGGGCGGGCGCGCGGCGGCGCAGAGATCGAGCAGCGTGCGGGTCTGCGCGACGAGCTGCTCGAGATCGTGATGGGCGCGCGCGCCGAGCCCGACGAGCGCCGGGGCGGCCATCGGCGTCGCGAGGATGGCGGCGGCGACGGCGACGGCATTGGAAGGCAGAGGTCCGCTCGCGCCGGCAGCGAGCCGTTGCAGGTGCTCGACGTACGATCGGCCCCAGACGTGCTCGACGTCGAGATCGCCGTCGCGCGACGCGACGAGCACGGCGTTGAGCGCCATGCCTGCCGCGCGGCGGCAGTGCGCGATCGCTGTGCGGCGTCGCGAGAGATTGTCCTTCGCGGCCTGCCACTCGACGTCGGCCGCGGCCGCCCAGGCTGCGGTGTCGAGGCGCCACAGCCAGTGCTCCGACGCGTTCACTGTCCCGTGCTGCCAAACGAAGTCGAGGTGCCCGTCGACGACGTCGCACCGGACGTCGACGTGCCTGTCGATGTCTCGGTCGCCGTCGATGTCTCGGTCGCCGTCGATGTCTCGGTCGCCGTCGATGCGTCGGTCGCCGTCGACGTCGCGGTGCCGTCGCTGCTCTCGTCGCCCGGCGTGCCGGGCTCGAAGTCTCGCTTGCCGCCGACATCGTGGTACTCGACCGCGACGGTGGTTTCCTGGTCGTCGACCATGTCGGACGCGCCGTCGGCCGCGATGCAGCGGCCTGCGAGCTCGCCCGGCGCCGGATCGATGCACGCGTTGATCAGTGCGCCGGACTGCGCACACACGAGGCCGCGACGGCACTCGTCGGGACAGCGACAGTAATCGCCTTCGCCCGGGCGGCAGGCGACGAAGCCGAGGGCACCGAGCACGACGATGGCGATGCGACGCAGCATGAGAATCTCAGAGCGCCTTGTACTCGACGCGCACGACCTCGAGCTCGCGCGCACCCTTCGGGAGATGGAGCGTTGCGGCGTCGCCTGCGACCTTGCCGATCAGCGCGCGCACGATCGGTGAGCGGATCGACAGGCGCCCGAGGTCCGCATCGGCCTCGTCCTCACCGACGATCGCGTAGACGATCTCTTCGTCGGTGTCGACGTCGAGCACCGTGACGGTCGCGCCGAACGCGATGCGATCGGTGGACACGGTCGCGGGATCGATGACCTCGGCGTGGGCGATGCGATACTCGAGAAACCGCAGCCGCCCGTCGAGGGTGCCTTGGCGCTCCTTGGCCGCGTGGTACTCCGCGTTCTCGCGTAGGTCGCCGTGCTCACGCGCGACCTCGATCTCGCGCACGTTGTCCGGGCGCTCGACCTCTTTGATCCGCTTGAGCTCCACGCGCATGCGCTCGAGCCCTGCGGGGGTCATCGGGAAGCTGTCCTCGGCCATGGGTCGGTGACGATAGCAGGAGCGCGCCGCCGTGCCCGTGCCCGGGGCGCAGTGTGCGGGGTTAAGTGATCTCGGACCTCACCGGGCGGTCCAGGCGGAAACCGCGGCGTGGGTGTCCACTGCCTCGTAGAGCCGGGACAGCGCCGCGTACTCGTCGAACGCGGTGACGGGGACGTGATCGATCCCACCGGACTTGATCGACTTCATGATGATGTAGAGCTTGAGGTCGGCGACGGAGATCCGGGCGCCGCCGAAGAACGGGCCCGGCGGCGGGCCCTGGGGCCCGGTCGATGCAGAGATCTGGCACTCGACTGCAGCGGACCAGGTGCGCAGGTATCCGCTCGCGAATGCCTCGCGCGCCGTCTGCTTCTCCGCCGCGTCCGCGATGCGAGACATCGGGTCGAGCTGCGCGCGGAAGTCCTCGACGGCGCCCATGCAGGACTCGTGGCGCGCGGCTTCCCACGCGTCGGTCGGCAACAGGCCGTGCGCACGTCCGAGGAACGACAAGATCGCGTTCGACTGGGCGAGCTCGCCTTTGCCGTCGACGGTCAGCACAGGGACGCTGCCGTACGGCGTCGTCGCCTTGCGCTTGGCCCACTCGTCACGCGGCAATCGGTCGTCGTCGAACGGCTCGCCGGCGAGATGGAGCGCGAGTCGGCATTCTTCGCCGCGACCGCCGGAGAAATCGAAATACGTCAGCTTGTAGCGTGCCATGAGACCTCGGAGCGTGAGTAGGGAACAGCGTCAGCGATAGCCAGCACGGCTCGTCGGCGCGTCATCGGGTGCGAAGCCAGGGTGGGCGTGGAGCTCCTGCAGCGGCAACGCGCTGACACGCCTGTCGCTCTTGAGATGCGCGATCGCTTCGGCGGCCGCGAGCGCGCCGGAAATCGTCGTGAAGTACGGCACGCGCAGCACGAGCGCGGCACGGCGCATCGAGAAGCCGGCGGCGATGTTCTCGGGGCTGTCCGAGGTGTTCACCATCATCGCGATCTCGCCGTTGAGCAGCGCGTCGACGATGTGCGGCCGGCCCTGCGCGACCTTGTTGATCATCGCGCACTCGAGGCCGACCGCGCGGAGCTTCTCCGCCGTGCCGCGCGTGCCGACGAGCTGCAGGCCGAGCTCCGCGAACTTGCGCGCCGCATCGACGACATCCTCTTTGTCGCGGTCGCCGACGCTGACGAACACGCGGCCCGACGTCGGCAGCCTCGTGCCCTCGGCCATCATCGCGGACGCGAATGCAGCGCCGAAGTCGGCGCCGATGCCCATGACCTCGCCGGTGCTGCGCATCTCCGGGCCGAGCAGCGTGTCGACGTTCGCGAACTTACGGAACGGGAACACCGGGATCTTCACCGACACGTGACTGGGTACGACCTCGCGGGCGCCGAGGCTCGCGAGCGTCTCGCCGGCGGCGACGCGCGCGGCGATTTTCGCGTACGAGATGCCGGTCGCCTTGCACACGAACGGTACGGTTCGCGAGCCGCGGGGATTGACCTCGAGCACGTAGAGCCGCCGCCCACGCAGGGCGAACTGAACGTTCATCAGCCCGATGACGCCGAGCTCGCGGCCGAGCATGCGCGTGATCTGACGGATGACGTCCAACGTGTCGCGCGACACGTTGACCGGCGGCAGCGAGCAACACGAGTCGCCGGAGTGCACACCTGCCTCTTCGATGTGCTCCATGATGCCAGCGACGACGACGTCGATGCCGTCACAGACCGCGTCGACGTCGAACTCGGTCGCGTCGCGGAGGAATTCGTCGATGAGCACCGGGTGATCGGGCGATGCCCGCACCGCGTGGCGCATGTAGTGATCGAGCTGCACGTCGGAGCTCACGATCTCCATCGCGCGGCCGCCGAGCACGTAGCTCGGGCGCACGAGCACCGGATACCCGATCTGGTGGGCGACCGTGAACGCCTCTTCGGCCGAGCGCGCGACGCCCCACCGCGGACACGTGACGCCGAGCCGCGCGAGCAGCTGACCGAAGCGCTCGCGATCCTCCGCGAGGTCGATCGCTTCGGCGGGCGTGCCGAGCAGGCGATAGCCCGCGGCCTCGATCGACTGCGCGAGCTTCAGCGGCGTCTGGCCGCCGAACTGCACCAGCACACCGACGATCGTGCCCGAGCGCGCTTCGGCGTCGAGCACCTCGAGCACGTGCTCGCGCGTCAGCGGCTCGAAGTACAACCGATCCGAGGTGTCGTAGTCGGTCGACACCGTCTCGGGGTTGCAGTTGATCATGATCGTCTCGTAGCCGGCCTCGCGCAGCGCGAAGCAGGCGTGGACGCAGCAGTAGTCGAACTCGATGCCTTGGCCGATGCGGTTCGGACCGCCGCCGAGGATCACGACCTTGCGCCGGCCGGAGACGTCGGCCTCGTCCTCGTCCTCGTAGGTCGAGTACATGTACGGCGTGCGCGAGTCGAACTCGGCGGCACAGGTGTCGATGCGCTTGTAGACCGGGCGCAGCTTCGCCTGCAGGCGGCGGGTGCGAACCGCTTCTTCGGACACGCCGATGAGCTGCGCGATGCGGCGATCCGAAAGGCCGTTGCGCTTCGCCCACCGCAGCACGAACGGGCCCGGCACCATGCCGCGACGGCTCTTGCTGATCGTCGCCTCGCAGTCGATGACGACGCGGATGTGGTGGAGAAACCACGGATCGATGTTGGTGCGCTCGGCGATGACCTCGAGCGAGATGCCGCGGCGGAACGCGGCGCCGATGTGCCACAGGCGCTTCGGCTGGGGGCGCCCGAGCATTGCGATGAGCTCGGTGTCGGTCGCATCCGGCTCGAGGTCGAACCCATACGTGCCGTCCTCCATCGAGCAGATCGCCTTGCCGAGCGACTCGCGGAACGTGCGGCCGATCGCCATGACCTCGCCGACCGACTTCATCTGGATCGTGAGCGTGTCGTCGGCGCCGCGGAACTTCTCGAACGCGAAGCGCGGGATCTTCGTGACGACGTAGTCGATCGACGGCTCGAAGCTCGCCGGCGTGACGCGGGTGATGTCGTTCTTGAGCTCGTCGAGCGTGTAGCCGACGGCGAGCTTCGCGGCGAACTTCGCGATCGGGAATCCGGTCGCCTTGGACGCGAGCGCGGACGATCGCGACACCCGTGGGTTCATCTCGATGACGATCTCGCGGCCGGTCCTCGGGTTCACCGCGAACTGGATGTTGCAGCCACCGGTGGTCACGCCGACCTTGCGGACGATCATCCCCGCGTGGTCGCGCATGCGCTGGTATTCCTTGTCGGTCAGCGTCTGCGCCGGCGCGACGGTGATGCTGTCACCGGTGTGCACGCCCATCGGATCGAGGTTCTCGATCGAACAGATGACGACGAAGTTGTCGGCACTGTCGCGCATCACCTCGAGCTCGTATTCCTTCCAGCCGAGCACGGACTCCTCGAGGAGGAGCTCGCCGTCCGGGCTCTCGCCGAGCGCGAACTGGACGTGGCTGTCGAACTCTTCGCGGTTGTACGCGACTGCGGCGCCCGAGCCACCCATCGTGAAGCTCGGGCGGATGATCACCGGGAAGCCGAGGTCGCCGACGGCGGCGCGCGCTTCGTCGAGCGAGCGGCAGTAGTGCGAGCGCGGGACGTCGAGGCCGATCTCGAGCATTGCCTGCTTGAACTGCTCGCGATCCTCGGCGCGTGCGATGACGTCGACCGCGGCGCCCAGGAGCTCGACGCCGTACTTCTCGAGGATACCCAGGCGCGAGGCTGCGACCGCGAGGTTCAGCGCCGTCTGGCCGCCTACGGTCGGTAGGATCGCGTCGATATTCCGCGTCGCGAGGATCTGCTCGAGCACCTCGGGGACCAGCGGCGCGACGAACGTCAGCGCGGCGATCTCCGGGTCGGTCATGATCGTCGCGGGATTCGAGTTGAGCAGCGCGACCTCGTAGCCGTCCTGCACGAGCGCCTTCACGGCTTGGGTGCCGGAGTAGTCGAACTCGCACGCCTGACCGATCACGATCGGGCCGGAGCCGAGCACCAAGATCCGGCGGATGTCGTTGCGGCGAGGCATCGATGTCGCGACGAGGGTGCCCCAGACGACCGACCGTACGCAATGGGCCCGAACCCGAGAGCGAAGCCGAGGGCGAAGCCGAGAGCGAAGCCGAGAGCGAAGCCGAGAGCGAAGCCGAGAGCGAAGCCGAGAGCGAAGCCGAGAGCGAAGCCGAGAGCGAAGATGGTCGCGCGCGAAACCGGCGGCTGCGCAAGCGCGGCGCTAGCGACGGACGACCTTGCCGCGCTGCAGCAAGTGCTCGTTGCCGAGATTCTTGATCACGATCGCTTGCGCCTCGGACACGTCCCAGCCGAGCGACGCGAGACCATCGAGGATGCGCGTGCGCAGGCGAACGGATTCTTCCGCAGGATTGCCGAGGCGAGCGAGCAGCGCTGGCTTCGCAGACTCGTCACCGATGTCGACGATCTGCTCGACGCAGAAGTACCGCGCGCCTTCGTCCGGATCTTCGAGGTAGCGGGCGAGGATCCCTGCGACGCGTGGATCGTCGATCTCCGCGAGGTGTGTCAGCACCTGGACCTTCGTCTTCGGATCGCGCGCGTACTCGGGCGGATGACGCTCGAGCATCGCCTCGAGAATCTCCCATTCTTGCGGGCCGTTCGCGACGTCCTCGAGGATCCGCAGCGCCCACGCGACGTTGCCGGACTCGAGGCAGAACTGCCGCAGCGCCGGCAACACCTTCGCCCCCAATCCCGACAGCTCGCGATACGCCCAGCCCTTTTCCTCTTCGTCCTCGATGCTCTTGGTCGCGATGACCGTGAAGCGCTTCATCAGGCCGACGAGCGCTTCTTCGGAGCCGTCGTCGAGGAGTGACTGCATCGCGCCGTAGCGATCCGCGGACTGCGTGTACGGGTTGGTGATCACCTTGACGTGCTTGTCGAGACGCGACTTCGCTCGTCCACTCGTACTGAACAGATCCTTGAGACCCACGGTGTCGCTCGGCCCTGACGCCAGACCTGTTCGCCAGGTCGGCCCCTGAGTAGCCTTAAGCCGCGGCGCGTTCAAGCGCGCGCGCGGCGGGGGCTCAACCCGTGGACGACGAGCCGGTGTCGGTCGATCCCGCGCCGGAGCTGCTCGCGTCGTCCCCGGTCGAGGTCGCGTCGGTCGAGGTCGCGTCGGTCGAGCTGGACTCGGTCGAACCTGTGTCGGTGCTCGTGTCGGTGCTCGTGTCGGTGCTCGTGTCGGTGCTCGAGCTCGACGCGTCGGTGCCGCTCGATTCCGTCGTCAGCAACGACGTCGCGGAATCGGTGCCGCCGTCGGTGCCGATCGTGCGGCACAACCCCGCGTTCGCGCTGAAGTCGGATCCGTCGCGGTGACAGCAGCCGTCGGACTCGCACGTGTAGCCGTCGGGGCACGCGGGTGCGGAGGCCGGATCGCAGCTGAACATCACGTCGGCCGACGGTGCGTCGAAGCAGCTCGCGACGAGGCCGCAGCCGAGTCCGAGCACGAGGAGCCATGCGCGTCGCATCAGAACCTCACCTGTATGCCACCCATGCGCCCTTGCAAGCGCGACGTCGGCTTCGGCTTCGCCGCACGTCGTTGGTTTCGCGCCGCGACCGCGAGCATCGCGATGCCGGCGACAGCACCACCGAGCCCGATCACCGCGAGCGCGATGCCGGCGTTCGCCTCGGCTCGACCCTTGCGCAGCGCGGTCTCGTACTCGCCTTGCACATCCTCGTAGCGGCTCTGCGCGCGCGTCCCGATGTCGAAGAAGACGGACAGTCGCAGCGCGCGGTCCTCTTGGCGCTCGGCGAGGCCGGCCATCACCGCAGCGAGTGTCCCGATCGAGACGCCGCCGAAGAGCGTCCACCAGCCGGCGACTTGCAGCGGTGCGAGACGCTCGGGGATTTCGTCTTCGGTCTCGGGTGCCGGCGCTTCCGGCTTCGGCGC
>Ga0163144_10028723_pt1 | contig 10711 bp, 7 predicted proteins | sample OliLak19BULKMAT1_FD_123175 | JGI IMG/M metagenome (GOLD analysis project Ga0163144, IMG submission 123175) | Freshwater microbial mat bacterial communities from Lake Vanda, McMurdo Dry Valleys, Antarctica - Oligotrophic Lake LV.19.BULKMAT1 | ecosystem: Environmental > Aquatic > Freshwater > Lake...
AATCTCTTGCCAAGCCTGTGGAATGATGTATGCGATAGGCTTCTCAACAATCAAGGTAGGTTGATAAAATTCATAAAAAGGAATTTCTTTAGTAAAAGGTCTATCCGTATAGTATTTGAGTCGCTCTCCTGTGGTTACTTTACTAGGGATTTTTTCAGCCTCATAGCCTCTAAATAGCAAAGTACTGGAAGTATCACGCCTTACTTTCCAGTCTAGTGCAAAGCTATTTTGCTCGATAGTCGCTTGGGCTTGTGCCTTGCGAAGTGCTTTGATTTGCTTTCCTTCTGTATCTAAGATTTCTAAAAAAGACTGCATCAATTGATAAGTAGCTTCTACACGGGCAGGATAAGGCTTGAGCATGTGTGTTTCACTGATAAAACCCAAGGTATGAAAAAGTGTAGTGTAACCCGAAGTATATCTAGGAGAATCATAAAATCCTGCAAAACCCTCTGGCTCTGGTGTTCTGCCAAAAACATTGACATAAGGAGTCATGGCTTGCTTTTTATCAGTCATTTTTTGGTTGAGATTTGGGATAAAATCTTTTCTCAGATACTTGCCTAAGCCACCTCCTAGTTTGTCTGCTTGTGTAGCTAAATAGGTCATTACATATTGATAGTCTGCTCCATTGCTCACATGATTATCCAGAAAAACATCTGGTTGCCAAGTCTGAAATATCTCCATAAAGGCGAGTGCATTTTTAGAATCTGCCTTGATGAAATCTCTGTTTAGGTCTAGGTTGCGTGCATTTCCTCTAAATCCATAAGAAAGAGGGCCATTTTGATTGGCTCGGCTATTTGTATTTCTATTCAATACCCCTCCTATATTATAAAATGGAATGGCTATGAGAACCGTGTTTTTGAGTAATTTTTTAAGTTCCTTTTTTTGGGCAATATCTCGCAAGAGCATCAAAGTAGCATCTACGCCATCGGGTTCGCCTGGGTGAATGGCATTATTGACCATAAAAATCAATTTCTCTTGTGCTTGTAAGTCTTTAGGATTAAAGTTTTTATCTTCCGAAAAGACCACCAAGTGCAAAGGAAAACCACTGTCTGTAGTACCATAAGTCATTAATTGGATTTCGGGATAAGCTTGGGCAAGTTTCTCTAAATAAGCAATTCCCTCTTGATAAGTAACTGTTTCTTGTCCTTGAGTCTGCTCAAAACGAGTGAGCCACTCTTTTTTCTGCTGAGCGAAGATTCCCTCTGAAAGTAAAAGTAAAAAGCTGGCAATCAAAAATATAGATACTATTCTGGACATATTGTAGATTTTGTCTGTGATGTTTAATTTGAAATGCTAAAAGTAGAGATTATTTTTAAAATGGCTTAGAATCAGCTTGATTTTGATGATTTATTTTACAAAGAAAGATATTGTAAATATGCTTTTGTGTTATAATAGTTTATGAAAATTTTCCTCATATTTTATACATGAGAACAACAGAGATTAATACAACAATCATTGATGGTTATATTGAGCTTTTAGATAATTTAAGTCCAGATAACAAACTCGAGCTTATTTCTAAATTGACTAATTCAGTTAAAGCAGATTTGTCAAATAAAAAAGCATCATTTAAAAGAGCTTTTGGTGCTTTTGAGTCATCAAAGTCAGCAGAAGAGATTATTGAGGAAATCCGTAGTAGTAGAGTTTTCAACAGGCAGATTGAATCGTTTTGAAAAAGTATTTATTGAAGGAATTAGGTTAGAAGATTGGACATCAGAATAGTTGAAAGGATTTCTCATAAAAAAAAGCCTGTGTAAGAACACAGGCTTTTTCTATCTATTTTTTGATTTTTTCTAAACACGCTGAGGCAAGGCAGCCAATATACCATCCCAAAGAGTAATTCTCTTTTCTAGGGCTTGAATAGCCGCTATTTCGACAGAATTCCATTTATGGAGGTCATTTCCACAGATTTCTTCTAGCATCAGCATAGATAGAGGCCCGTGAGAATCACCATCTAGTTCTATATGTCTTTGCAAGTAATACTTAAAAGTTTCTAGTTTTTCAGGATGTTGCTGGCTGATTTGATTTATTATCTGAGTAAACATGAGTGGAATCAAATCTTCTCTTCCAAAGGTAAATGCACCTGCAATGCTTGGTAAATCTCCATCTTCGGTAATGCCCAATGTAAAGACTAAAAACTCTCTGATAGAAGGTTGCAGACGCATATTTTGGAGTATTTCGCTATAATGCTTGCCTGTCTCTATGTATCTGATGAGTAATTCTATTTTGCTTGTATTTGCACCTATACTTTGCATAGACTCCAGATACATCTCAAAATGGCTCATATAGACACCTTCACTGTTTATATCACTTTCTTCTTCTAAGATAATCTCATTGATAAATCTACGTACTTTGCCATTCCCTACAGGTATCCACGGGCTTTGCACACAAGTTAATTGGTTTTGTAAAGCCTTGGCTAGAGCCATAAAGTCCCAAACAGCAAATACATGATGCTCCATAAAAACTTCTAATTCTTCGATGCTTTGCATCTGACTATATAACTCATGGTTAAGAAGTCTTTGACGAAGGGGTTCTATTTTTTGTTGAATATCTTTTATAAATTGATTCATTTTTTTGGTCTTTGGTTTTGTCTTTGTCTTAAAAATCAAATTTTAAGCGTTTTGTTTTAAATTTATTCAAATGGACGGACTTGCTCTGAGTGAGTTATAAGTTATAAATTACGAGTTCTTAATTATTTGATAATGAGTATTTTATTTTTAGCATTTCACTAAGTAGATTTTTTTGTGATAAGTAGATGGTTAAAATTAGTTTGCATTTTAATAGGATAACTCATCACTCATCATTTATAAATCATCACTATTCTCTCTCTATCCAGTTGCCGTCTTCCTTGATAAGGTCAATGAGTTTATCCACAGCTTTTTCTGATGCTACAGCACGCTTGACTACTTCTTTACCTCTATAAAGAGTAATTTTCCCTTTTCCTGAGCCTACATAGCCATAGTCTGCATCTGCCATTTCCCCTGGACCATTGACGATACAGCCCATAATTCCGATTTTGATGCCTTTGAGATGATCCGTGCGTTTGCGAATCATTGCAGTAGTCTCTTGCAAATCAAACAAAGTACGCCCACAGCTAGGGCAAGAAATATACTCTGTCTTGGTCATGCGTGTGCGAGCGGCTTGCAGAATCCCAAATGCAAGTGCATTGGCTTGTTTGAGGTATTCTAGCTCACTGTCACGATTCACAAATACGATTTCATTACTAGGGCTAAGCATTGCACCATCTCCCATTCCATCTATTAGCAAACCTCCTATGTCAGTAGAGGCAAATAGTTGCCATTGCTCGGGGTCAGCTTCTGCATATTCACGGTGAATTAGCACAGGTAATCTAATCTTATTTTCTATCAAGCTAAAAATCAGGCGACGAAGCTCAGGCATTGCGTGTTCATTATCAGTCTTGATGACAAGTACCCAAGGGTCTTTTTCTTCTTGAAGATTTTTAAGCAGTTTTCCTCCTAAGTCTTTTAAACTAAGGCTTAGAAAATTAAGTTTATCCGAAAATTTATCATAACTGAGGTAATCTGGCACAGAGCAAAGTGGATATGATTCATCTTTTTCTTCTAACCAAGTATCATAACTTTGTACTGCTTTTAAGCCATTAGGAAACATGAAAGGAACTGGATTTTCACCCAAATAAACATAATCAGCTCCGTGATCACTCATTCCCCATTTATCAAGGGCTGGTAGATAAGTATGCCCTATGGCTTTAAAATCTTCTACTTGATAGCTACTTAATCGGCTAAAATCAGCCATTACACGAGGCACATTGTCTTTGCCAAAGTTGAGAACCTCTCTGGTATTTCTTCGCTCATAGTCAAAAGGATTTTTAGGAAACTGTTCTATTTCAGTGATAGAAGCGTGATTTGGACGATTAAGATACCTATTTACTAACTTCTGACCTACGGGCATTTCTGCTTCGGGGTCTTCAGTAAGTGATACACGTACTGTATCTCCCAAGCCATCTTCTAACAAAGTACCAATTCCCACAGCAGACTTGATTCGTCCGTCTTCTGCCTCTCCAGCTTCGGTTACGCCTAAGTGCAAAGGATAAGGTTTTAAGCCTTCTTCTTCAAGCTTTTGTACCAATAGCCTGTAAGCTTGCACCATTATCTGTGTATTGCTTGCCTTCATAGAGAGGACAATCTGGTGGTAATTCATATCCTCACAAATTCGCAAAAACTCTAAGGCAGATTCTACCATTCCGAAGGGTGTATCTCCATAACGGCTCATAATTCTATCTGATAGTGAACCGTGGTTAGTGCCTATGCGCATCGCAGTACCGTATTCTTTACAGATTTTGACCAATGGCTCAAATTTTTCTCTGATGCGGTCAAGTTCTTCTTGATAAGTAGCTTCGGTGTACTCTATCAGTTCAAAGCGTTTTTTATCAGCGTAGTTTCCTGGATTGATACGCACTTTCTCCACGATTTTGGCGGCAAGCTCAGCGGCATTAGGCGTAAAGTGAATATCTGCTACGATGGGTGTATGATAGCCTCTTAGACGAAGCTCTTTTTTGATGTTTTCTAAATTCTGGGCTTCTTTGAGACTTGGAGCAGTGATTCGAACATACTCACAACCTGCTTCTATCATTCTGATAGATTGCTCTACAGTGCCTATAGTATCCATGGTATCTATGGTAGTCATAGATTGCACTCTAATAGGATTATCCCCTCCTAATGGCACATCACCAATTTTGACTTCGATAGTCTTTCGACGTTGGTATTGGGTGAGAGATTGACAATATTTAAAATTGTGGATGTTTTGGGCAAGAGTAGTAGCTTCCATGGATTTCTAAAAAATATTTTTTGATACTTCAAAAGTACTATTGAAACTATTAAAAACAGAAAAGGTTACAGGAGTTTTTTATTAAAATGAGTTATTGAGCTTATTTGCTTTTCATAACTCTTTACTTAATTTTAGTTCTAAACTTGATTAAGATTCTATTAGTAATGATTTAAAAATAAAATGGACATTTATTTTGACCAAAACGCTCATTATTAACAACCCAATAATTAATGACTTATAACTAATCTCTTACTTAACTACCTGTATGCATGGATATTCATCTGCAAATCCATCGTAGTTTCCTTGTTTTTTGGTAAACGATTTACAAGTGGAGCATCTTTTTGGTGAGGGTTCGTGAGATAATACCTAAATCCATTTGATTCCAAAAGCTTTAAGATGCCTGCCAATGACTGAGACTGACCTATATAAGCATGGTACTCTATAAAAAGATGCTGAATCTTAGCAAGTTCTTCGGCACAATCTTCTAATACTTCTACTTCTGCCCCTTCTATATCCATTTTGAGCATGTCTATCTGTGTCTCTTGGGCAAGTAAGTCTTTAAGCCTAATGGATGGAACAGAGACTATATTTTGAGCATCTTTGATTTGTATGATGGAGGCTGTATCTGCTCCATCGCTTTGCATTTCGATGCCTTTATCGTGTATCCAGACTGCTTTTTGGTGGATTTCTACTCCTTTAATATTATTTTTTTGAAGATTTTCTTGAAGATAATCAGCTATTTTAGCATCTGCTTCAAAAGCTTTAATCTCAGCATTTGGATAAAGTTGCCGAAAATAAGCGATACTCAGACCTACATTTGAGCCACAATCATAAATCAGTGGCTGGGCATTGTTACTTTCAAAACGATATGATTCATCTCCAAAAATCTCCTTATATTGCCATATAAAAGAAAGTGCATCAGGGATATGCCACTGCTGATTGCCTATTTTAAGGTGTAAAGGCCTATGACGAGGCTTATTTCCATACCAAAATGATAACCATAGAAATTGTCTATTTCCCTTTTTGCGAAACAAGTGGTATATCTCTTTGAAAATAATCTTAAAAAATAACATAAAGCTTGCTTAATGATAAATAATCAATTATTAGTTTTACAATAAAATGATTGATTCTGTTTTCTCCTTGAATAGTATTTAGAATGCGAAACTAAATCAATTTTTGTAAACCATTTACTTATTTGTAGGATTGCCCAAAAGGAAATTTAAAAATTATCTGCTCTTAAATAAAATACTATGAACTTGAAAACCTATTATATAGAAGAATTTGCTGACCTAGATAAATACTTCCGCCGAAATCTGATGAACTGTCTCAGTGGCTACAAAAGTCTTAACCTTGTCGGGACTATCAGTAAAGAGGGAAAAACTAACCTTGCTCCTTTTAGCCAAATATTTCATATAGGAGCTTCTCCTGCTTTGATGGGGATGCTTATCCGCCCTGATGTAGTGCCTAGACACACCTTAGCTAACCTAGAAGAGACAGGATATTTTACTTTTAACCACGTTCAGGCAGATTTTTATAAGCAAGCCCATCAAAGTGCTGCTCGTTATGAAGAGTCAGAGTTTGAGGCAGTAGGTTTAGAAGCTGAATTTAGTGAGAAGATTCCTGCGCCTTATGTCCAAAAATCTCTCTTGAGGATAGGTCTTAAATTTGAAGAAAGGCATGACCTAGCTATCAATGGTACGGTCATGATTATCGGTTCGGTGCAAGAAATTCACGTCATGCCTGAAGCTGTAGGCGAAGATGGTTTTATTGATTTAGAAAAATTAGAGTCTGTTACTTGCTCAGGATTAGATAGCTACCACATAGGTCAAAAACTTGGAAGACTTTCATACCCCAAGCCAGACAAAAATCTTAGTATTATTTGAGGGGATAAGCGGGGAGTGAGGAGCAAGAAGTAGGGAGCGAAGGGTTGAAGAATTGAAGGTTGATTTGGCCAAGGATAAAAGAACGAAGAATAACCAATAACCAAAAAAACGACCCAATAACCCATAATTCAAAGTTTTATATAAAAAAATACTATTATTTAAAACACTGATTTTAATGCGTAAAGTATTGATTAACAGTAATTTAAGAGCTTTGTAAAAGCCTTTACCTTATTGATATAAAAACTAGCTTTATCGTTTTTTGCTCGAAAATTGATATAATTGTTGTGTATTTGACAATTTAATGAAAAGCGAATAGGGATATATGAGCAATGAGCGTAATAAGTTATTTTATTATTTTAATATCAACCTAAGTAGCATACAAGGGCGTATCACTTCTGGCTTTGTTATAACACTAGTAATGGCAATCGCTTTACTGTTTTTGAATAATCTACTTTGGTGGCAGATGGAAAGCAAGAAAGAGGTTATCATCTCTCAAATAAAGCCTATTCAGAGCGAGTGTGTCAAGTTTATGAACCTGACCAGAGAGACTCAAGTAAATATGATTCAATTTTCTTACCTTGGAGACAGAAAATATGAAGAAGAAAATAAAAAATACTGGCTTGTAGATATTCCTGCACAAAAAGATACACTCTGGCACTATATCAAATTATATAATAACCAAGAGATTAAATTACTTTACACTGAGGTAAATAAGTATCTGGGTGAGTTAAAACAACAACAGCGATTTTTAGAACGCTCTCTCAGCACAGGACAAGACCAATTTGCATTAAAACAGCAAGTAAAAAATGATTTGATTCACGCACAAAGTGAGCTAGAAAAAACCATCAAAAAACTCATCAATCGTGCCAATCAAAATGAGAAAAAACTACTCCGAGAGATTGCCCAAGATAGACAAAGAAATGATACAATTTTGGTTTTTTCTGCACTTTTAGGGTTTTTGGGCGCTTATAGTTTAGGGATTTTTCTTTTTACACAAATTTTTAAATGGATACGTGAAGTAAGAGACTTTATGGCTAAACTTAGCCAAGGAAACTTTCCAGATGACATCCCTACACGAAATAATGAATTTAGAAATATCATTAATTACTCCAACGAATTAAAATCTAAACTCTTTGATTTGGATAAGTATATACAAGAAATAGCCAATAAAAAACTAGAAACTTCCAAAGAATTATTTGATAATAAGGGACAGTTAGGAGAGAGTCTTGAAAAAATGCAGAAGACTTTACAGGTATTTAGTAAGGAAGAAAAACAAAGAGCTTGGACTACTGAAGGGCTTAGTATTTTTTCTGAAATACTCCGCAACCACGATGATAATATTCAGAACCTTTGTAGTAAAATCATAGGCCGTTTGGTAGGACATGTGGATGCTGTTCAGGGAGGTGTTTTTCTGCTTAATAAAGAAGAAACACACTTCGAACTAGCAGCTACCTATGCTTTCGGAAGAGAAAAATTTATTCAAAAAAAAGTAGAAGTAAGTGAAGGGCTATTGGGTCGAGTCTATCACGAAAAAAATAAGGTATATCTTGAAGAACTACCCGAAAACTATACATATATCAGCTCAGGCCTAGGTAATACACTCCCTCGCACTTTGATATTATTACCTCTGATAGATGAAAATAAACAAGTAAAAGGAGTCATAGAATTAGCCACACTCAGAAGCTTTGCCCAATACGAAATAGACTTCTTAGAAAATCTAAGTACTAGTATTGCCTCTACCATTTTGGTAATTAGTGCTTACTTAGATAATCAACTACTGCTAGATGAATTTCAAAAAAACACTGCTTCACTTGAACAAAAAGAACGTGAATCACACCAAATCACAAAAGATTTAGAAAATGCCCGACACGAGATAGAACATCAACTACATAAAGTACATCGTGAAAATGAAAAACTCAATGCAGTATTGTCTAACATTATGGAAGCCATTGTTATTTCTAATATAGATGGTAAAATTGAGGTATTTAACCAAGCTTCCGAAAGACTTTTTGGGTGGGATGCAGAAGATGCTATTGGTAAGAATATCAAGATTTTGATGCCTGCTACAGGCTCAAGAGAACACGATAGATATATTGATGAATACCTTGAAACTAAAGAGAAAAAAACAATAGGAACAGGGCGTTTGATAGAAGGAAAACACAAAAGAGGGTATATTTTTCCTGTACATCTATCAATTACAGAAGTTACTGTTGAGGAAGAAACTTTATTTACAGCCATATTTAGAAAAGTAGAAGAACCTGAATACCCAGATAAATTTTGAAATTTAAGTAAATACACCTATTTTTAAGCTTTTGATAAAAGTATTAGTAACACTTTCAAAATAAAGTAATCATTTAGTTTAAGTTAAACTCTCACTATCAGACTCTTACAGTCTAATAACTAATAACTTACAACTAATATCTTGCTTAGAATATACCATAGAGATAAATAACTTGCAAACTTCAAAAAAACAATGTATTCTTTTTTTGATTTTCTTACTCTTCCATCTTGGAAGAGAAGTCAGTATGCCCTCTCTAGCTATAGCTCAAAGCAAAGAAGATAAAATAGATGAAATTTATCAAGATATAAAGCTCTCTCTTCTCTGCAAAACCCTTGATTTTGTATTGAATGAAGCTGTTCCCCAAGCAGAAGGTATAGGACTAGATTGCCAAACCTTTGATGGATTACAGAATAGTCTTCCCAGAGATGCTTATGAAGCACATAGGTTATTTACTGTATTTCGTCCTTTACTTTATAAAAGCTATGGAAAGGATAAACTCAACCAAAGACTTAACAAACTGCTCAAAGACCTAGAAATGGAACTTAGAAAATCCAGAAAAGGTACTGAATGGGAGAATAATGTCAATGCTCTTATGCTGAGTCTAAAAGTAGTTAAAAATGATTATCTTCGTGATTGGAAAGAGAAGAAGATAAACCCCACAGCAAAAGATATACCCAAAGAAACCGAGATAAAAAATAATACAAATACTGAAAATCCTTACCAAATCACTACACAAATGTGGATACTCATCATCATTATGTTTCTTATTTCTCTAGGCGGGCTTGGTTTTTTATATAAACAAAACCAAGAAATGAAAGTCATGCTAGAATCACAAGAGGAGATTTTATTAGATAAATATGCCCGCATGGATCATCGCATTGATACCATGACCCCTACACGGGATTACCAAGCACTTCTGCTGAAGTTTAATTTCTTGAATGAGCAACTGACTGCACTCGTGCATGAAGTACAAATACTTCAAAAAAGAAACGAACACAAGATGTCTGCCGAAGAACTCTATGCAAAACGGACAGAACATCTTGAAAGCTATAATTTTAACCCTAATCTACAGATTTATTTTGCTAAGATTCGGCCCAATAGTACAGCTTTTGAGATAGGAGATCTCAAAACCGAACCTAGCAGAGATAGTATTTACAAAATAGAGATTAACCTCAAAAACCCTCATCAGGCAGTGTTTAGTATTTTGGTGCGTAGCGAATATCATCAAGTAGCTCTACAACACGCTGATAAAATGCTCGCTCCTGCTTGCCAATATGCCAATGAACCTTATAATGATTCACGCATTGTCAATATAGAAGATGGGATTTTAGAAAAAAAAGAAGACCGATGGGTAATCTTCAAAAAGGCAAAAATTGCCTTTGAGTAGAAAGATTTTTAAATAATAATCCTATATAACAGTGCCAGTCTTAGTATCACTGCCTGTGTCATTAGTAAGGTCATTCTCAGGATTCATTTAACCTTGGGTTTCTTATGATTTGAGTTTTGGGCTAGGATATTAGCCTAATTTAGCAAAACATCACATCATCACTTTACGGAATAGTAATAAAATTGAATTTATTCTATAGTCATTTATTTTATAGAAAAATATCTATGTGGCTGAACTACGACAGCCTCTACTCCATTGAAAATCTTTGGAGCTACTTTTATGAACCTATACTTTCTTGACAATTTATTTTTAGTTATCTCGCCAAAATCAATTTACTTGCTGTTTTATAGTCAGGGA
>Ga0163144_10028726_pt1 | contig 10710 bp, 5 predicted proteins | sample OliLak19BULKMAT1_FD_123175 | JGI IMG/M metagenome (GOLD analysis project Ga0163144, IMG submission 123175) | Freshwater microbial mat bacterial communities from Lake Vanda, McMurdo Dry Valleys, Antarctica - Oligotrophic Lake LV.19.BULKMAT1 | ecosystem: Environmental > Aquatic > Freshwater > Lake...
ATCCCCGCGCCGCCGGTGCGGCCGCTGCGGATCAGCATGATGCGGCTCAGTTCGCCGCACGCCTCGCGCGGTAATAAGGCGGTGTGGTTGAATGTCGTGCCGCCGGGACCGCCGTCTTTGACCGAGATCGTCAAGCGGACCGTCTTGGCGTCGGCCTGACTGACGTCGATTGTCATTTCATGGACGACCCCTTCGGTCGGATTAAACCCCAAATCGCTCATCGGCGTCAGCGGCATGTGGGTGTCGTCGCGCTCGATCCGGAAGCCGCCCCCCGGATAGCCCGGGTGAAAGAGCGTCTTGGCGTTGCCGACGGCGATGCCGACATGCCACGCGCCGACGTCGCCCGGTTCGCCCCCGAGCGCCGCCTTGATCCGGAACGAGCCGGGAAATTCGACCGTGCCGAACAGATCGCCCGCCGCGATCATCAGCCGTTGATCGGCTTCCTCGTGGTTGCCATCGAGGACCAGTCGTCCATTTTCGATCCGCGCCTTGGCCGTCGCCGGGGCCTGATAAGTAAAGAGGCCGTATTTTTTGTCCACCGCGCCGGCCAGTTCAAACTCCTCGACGAACAGCAGCGTCGTTCCCCACCAGAGCCGCGTCTCGTCGGCCGCGCGGAGATATGGTCCCTCGACCGGCCAACGCTCGATCAGTTTTTGCCAGGCGTCGCGGGTTTGGGCGAGGCTGGGAATTTGCACCTTGTGGCCCAGGACGGCGATCAGCAGCTTCGCGCTCTCGATCCGCACCGATTCTTGCGAATGATCGGTCAACGCGGCCAATACCGGCAGGCAGTCGCGCGGCCGTGAGTTCATCAGCGCGCGGCAAGCGGCTAAGCGGATTTCAAACTCCGGGTCCGTCAGCGCCGCTTGGGCCCGCGCGGCGTTTTCAGCCGGGTCCAGCCGGGCCAGCGCCACCAGCGCCGCGGCGCGGGCTTCGACCTGGCCGGCGTTATGCCAAGCCGCCAGCAATTGCGCGCTGTCGGCGGATTGGGCGGCGTGCCAGATCGTCTCTTGGGCCGCGCGGCGGAGCGGCGGTTGCTCGAGTTGCGGCAGCAACCGCAGCGTTTCGCCCGCCGCGCCGGCGAATTTTTGCTCGGCCGCTTCGCGGAGGACCGCGCGGAGGATCGCCGTCTCGGTCGAGCGCGTCGTTTCGGAGCGGAGACTGCGGATGAGCAGCTTGGCGCGGAGCGAGATCTCGGGATCCGTCGAGCGGGTAGCGGCGTCGAGCGCCCCCAAGGCGATGCTCCCCATCCGCATGATCGCCGCGGTGGCCGCCTCGCGCTCGGCAAATTGCCCGCTCCCCAATTGCGGGATCAATTTCGCCAGCCGCGCTTCGTCTTCCGCCGTCGGAATCCGCTTTCGCAATTCGGACAAGAGACTTTCGGGCGAAACCGGGATCTGGTGCTTTTCGAGTATGGCCAATTGCCAGGGCCGCGGCGACTTGGCCGGCTTGGCGATGGTTTGCGTTGTTTCACGTTGTGCGGAAGGAGCCGCCGTCGGCGGATCGGCGGAGAGCAAGGTCGCAATCGAATAAAACGCGCCGAGCGCGCATCCTCTCGCCCCTGCCCGCCACGCCGGTCGCGTACTCAAGCGCGGGCGCATAGCTTCACCATTCGCCGGAGATTTTTTTGCCGTTGCGGACGCGCATTTTGAGCAGCCGCAGCATTCGCTGTTGCAATGATTCCCACGAGCTATCGGCCCGCGGCAGCACCAGCTCGCGGGGAAATTCGCACAGCCGCCCTTCGGCATCGACCTGCACAAACCCCATCAGCCCATCCATCCACGGTCCGGTTTGCCCTTGATTCGGCGCGCCGATCAAGCCGACGACGAGATAGGCGCGGGCGATGTGCAGCGAGAGGCCGTGGATTTCGACGATCTGGCCGACGTGGACGGGGCGGTAGCACTCGAGATTGAGGACGCGGCGGAGCAAGAGGTTGGCCCCTTCGCCGACGGTCCGCGCGGCGGTGGCGTACGCCGCCTCCAACGCCAGCCGCAACAGCGAGCCGGCGTAGAGCGTGCCGTGATGGTTGGCGTCAACCGGCAGAATCAAACGATGGGAAATGGTGGCGGCGGACACGAGTTGGAATGCGGAGTTTTGAAGATGAGGAGCGGCAAGTTAGACGAGAGTGGTACGTCTCTGCGCCAGCGAAGTGGGCAGAGTTCATGTTGCGGTGGAAAATTATCCCAACGGGATTGAATCTTTCAGCCCAGCGGTTGCTCGCCGCAGGCGGCCTACACTGCGTATATCCAAGTCGATCTAGGCTACCCTGAAAGGGTTGAAGCCGCGCTGCAACCCCTTCAGGGTTGCCTAAATGCGGGTTGTTGTGAACCCAGGGTAGGTCGCTGCGCTCCCAACCCTGGGCTATATTCTGTAACGCTTTCAGCGTAAATTCCGGGATTTCTAAATCTGTTACGCGTCCTTCCCCCCTACCGCCACTTGCGGGCCTTTGTTGATCGGCAGGCGTTCGCCTTTGAGCCGGAGGTGGCTGGGGTCGATCGCGCGGAGTTCTTCGGCGACCGCCTCGACCGTGCGGCGGATTTGCTCCGCGTTGTGGCGCGATGTGATGAAAAACCGCAGCCGCGCCGCGCTCTCTTCCACCGCCGGGTAAAGAATCGGCTGGACGTTGATCCCCCGATTGAACAGCGCCTCCGAAAGCCGCAAGCAATGCAGCGAGTTCCCCAGAATCACCGGCACGACGGGCGAATCGCGGCTGGTGCCTGTGTTTAAGCCCCGTTCCTTGGCCAAGGTCAAAAAGAGCTTCGCGTTGGCGTGCAGCGAGGCGACGCGATTCGGTTCTTCTTCCAAGAGCCGCAACGAAGCCAGCGCGGCCGCCGCGTTGGGTGGCGAAATCCCCACGCTATAGACAAACCCCGGCGAGGTGTACTTCAGGTATTCCACCAGGGCGCGGTTTCCGGCGATGTAGCCGCCGCAACTCCCGTACGATTTGCTCAGCGTTCCCATCCAGATATCGACTTCGCGCGCGTCGATGCCAAAATGTTCGGCGATCCCACGCCCGTGCGCTCCCATCGTGCCGGCCGAATGCGCCTCATCGACCATGAGGAACGTTTTATGTTCGCGCTTGAGGCGGGTAAATTGCGGCAACTCGGGGTAGTCGCCGTCCATGCTATAGACCCCTTCGATCACGATCATGACACGGCGATATTCGCCCCGCAAGCTGGTGAGCAATTGTTCGAGCACGCGCCAATCGTTGTGCGGAAACGGCCGCCGCCGCGCCCCGCTCAGCAGACACCCTTGGATGATGCTGTTATGCGACAACGAGTCGTGCAAAATCAAATCGCCCGGACCGAGCAAATGGCCGATGGTCGTCTCGTTGGTCGAATGTCCGCCGACATAAACGATCGCGTCTTCGACGCCGACGAAATCGGCGATCGCGCGCTCCAACTCGCGGTGCAGCGGCTTCTCGCCCGAGACCAGGCGGCTGGCCGAAACGCTGGTGCCGTAGCGTTCGACGGCCTCATGCGCGGCGCGCTGAATGACCGGATCGCCCGACATTCCCAAATAGTTGTAACTCGACCAATTCACCAGTTCGCGGCCGCCGATTTGCGTGGTGTCGTTGGTGATCCGCTCATGCTCTTTGAAGTAGGGATTCATCACCCCCGCCGCGGCGATATTCGCCATGTTTTGTTTCAACGCCAGATACTCGGGATAGAGATCGAAGCGGTAATGTTCGGCCGGAATCTGGGCCGCGCCGGTCCCGCGCTGCCGCGGCGTTTTGCCCAAATATTGCTCGACCGCCTGGACCACTTCGCCGCACGTTTCCAATTGGGCCAGGACGGCTTCGGGAAAGCGGCCGCCAAACGTGTCTTCCAACGACGAAACGATTTCCAATCGCTCGATCGAGTCCATCCCCAGATCGAGCAAATTCGTTTCCAGCGTGAGCACTCCCGCACGCTCTTTGGCGACCAACTTCACTTGCTCATAGACGATCTTGGCGACCGATTCGGAATAGGGGAGGCCGCTCTTATCGGTCCGCTCCGGCGGCGGCGTGACGCGCGGCCGCGGGGCGCGGCTTTCGTCCTTAGCGACGCCGTTCTCGCCCGGCGGATCGACGGTGGCCTGGCCAAAACTATGCTGGCCGTTCATGGCAACGCCGCACGACGAGAGATTCAATCCGTCGTCCGGGCTGATTCCATCCGCCGCCGCGCCGCCGAATTTCGGACCCCAACTGAACCACTGGTCGATCACGTCCAGCGTTTCCTCCAACAGCCCCGCTTTGCAGCCGTGCCGTTGGATTTTGCCGCTGCTCGTTTTGGGAATGCTCCCCGCTTTGATCAGTACGATGCCGTCCACCGGCAGTTCGTGTTCGTTGGAGATCGCGCGGCGGAGCACCGTGTAAATCGGCTCAAACGACGTAACCCCGCGAAACCGCCCGCGCTGCAGTTCGTTGACCAAGATCAAGGCCTCGCGACCGTCGCGTTCGATGGTGAACGCCGCCCCCGCTCCCGGTTTGAGATCGGGGTGGCTTTGCTCCATCGTCAATTCGATGTCCTGCGGGTAATGATTGACGCCGTGGACGATGAGCATGTCCTTGAGCCGACCGGTGATGAACAGCTCGCCGTCGCGGAAAAAGCCCATATCGCCGGAGCGGAGGAACGGCCCGCGGCCGCTATCGGCCAGCCTCGCTTGGAACGCGGCCGCGGTCGCCTCGGGCCGGTTCCAATAACCTTGCGCCACGCTCGGACTCGCGACCCAGACTTCGCCCACTTGGTCGGGTGGACAGCGGGTGAGCGTGTCGGGATTGACGATCGCGATTTCTTCATCGAGCAAATGTCCGCCGCAGCCGACTAACGAGCGCGTGCCGGGGGCATCTTGCCGCGCGTCAACCACCTGGTTTCGTTCGAGCGCTTTGGCGTCAAAATAACTGACCATCGGGGCCGCCGAACGAAATCCGCCACTGACGATGAGCGTGTTTTCGGCCATGCCGTAGCAGGGATAGAACGCCTCGCGTTTGAAGCCGCACGGCTCGAAGTAGCGCGTGAATTCCTCGATCGTCCGTTCGCGGACCGGCTCGGCTCCGTTAAAGGCCAGCCCCCAACAACTCAGATCGAGCGTATCGCGTTGTTCCGGCGTGATCTTGCTCACGCACAGGTCATAGGCGAAATTCGGGCCGCCGCTGATGGTGGTCCGATACTTTGAAATCATCTGCAGCCAACGGAGCGGCTTGGTCAAAAAGTGGACCGGCGACATCAACACGTTCGGCTGCGCGGCATACAACGGCTGCAAGATCCCGCCGATCAGCCCCATGTCGTGATAGCAGGGGAGCCAAAACGAGCCGCTGCCGCTTCGCGTATGTTCGAACGCATACGAGATCAACGCCGAGTTGTGCATCAAATTGGCGTGCGTCAGGACCACCCCTTTGGGCGTGCCGGTCGAGCCGCTGGTATATTGCAGAAACGCCAGCGTGTCGCCTTGCACATTCGGCTTTTGCCAATTCTTTTCCGTTCCGAGGGGAAGCGCGTCGGTCGTGAGCCATTTCATCCGCCGCAAGTTGGGCGTTTCGTCGAGCACGCCGGTCATCCGCGTCAACACCTCGCGCGTGGTCAGCGCGATCTTGGCCGCGGCGTCGTCGCTGATCCCTTGGATCCGGCCGATGTTGCGGTTCCGGCGCGGCGGATAAGCCGGCACCGCGACCACTCCGGCGTAAAGACAGCCAAAAAACGCCGCGATAAAATCCAGCCCGGCCGGATAGAGCAGAAGCGCACGCTCGCCCGCCAGGCCGAGGCTTTGCAGTTGTGCGCCGATCGCGCGTGCCTGGCGATCGAGTTCGCGATAGGTCAGCGTGAGCTCTTCCGTTTCGCCGTCGAGCAAAAACGTGTAGCCCCGCTCGTGCCCCTGATGCGCCGCGCGGTGGCTCAGCAGATCGACCAGATTCGAAGGCCCGAAAAATGAACCGGGTAAATGATCGGACTTCACGCGAACCTCACTCTGGGCAAGCGTTCAGCGCTCGCGGACGGTGAACAGCGGTGTGACGTTGCGTCCTTGCAAAGAAGTAGGCCCGGACATCCCGTCCAGACCTCAGCGTTTAACTTCAAGTCGAAGGAAAACGTCGTAATGGCTCGATCCACAATATCAGGTTCCAACGGGACGTTGGAACCTACTCTGTCATTCCCCATGTTCTAACCCAGGCTTAACCATTCGGCTAAATCCGTTTTCAAGCAAACCCTTGATGTTACCAAACTGGCCTGACCGCGTGAATCGGCTGACTTCCTTGAGGTCAACAGTGTGCGGCGCTGGGCGGATTGCGGCACCCACGATCGGCAGTTAATCAAAATCGACACTTTTCCCTGCTGATATTCTGAATGCTAGCGGCAAGCCATACACCCCGCATGACCGATCCAGAGTCCGTAAGTGTTTATCTTGAATAGGGATAAGGAATAAATGCCAGGTCTGAAGCTGAAAATCCAACGCGAGGTCGGAAATTGGCCGGCTTGGAACTCAATGGCGAGAATGTTGTTAAGGAATTCGGGGTAGATCGATGCTGACAAGGGAAGATCAGCGCGCAAAGTGCCGTTTCTTGCGGAAAAAACTAGCAGACTGTTGAAATAGGGGTGGCACTCGCCGCGGCGAGCGTTCTTCAAAGTATCGAGTTTTTTCACGAGTAGACAAGCTACCAGTGCCATCCAAAATCGAATGTAAGCCAAATTTCAACAGGCTGCTAATAGAAAACAGCCGGTGTCCGGCGGCGGAAAGGAAAACAGGCCGCTCTCCGCCAGGCTGTGCGCGTGGCTCGGGCCGGCGTAAAAACCTTACAGTTAAGCAGAGGTGGGAACCTTTAACGGTTAAGATACGAATTGCCACCTTATTGATATGGTTTTCGCTCGTCATCAGCCAGCTTCCCCTGCACGAGATTCGTCAGCGCGATAAGCCTCGGGTATGATACGTTCAAGAGCAACTCTGCTGGATGCCGGAGAACGAGTCGCCGCCGGAGCGGCTGTTGGATTGCAACTTTAGCCCCCACTTGCAATGTCGAACGATTTGACCCACGCCCGCGCCGCCCAACAGATTCTGCTCAACCGCCGCCGCGCGCTGCAAATCGGCGGATTGGGCATGTTCGGCCTGACGATGCCAAAACTCCTCCGCGCCGAGGCGACCGCCGCCGCACGCGCGGCACGCGCCAAGAGCGTCGTCTTTCTCTTTCAATGGGGCGGCCCGACGCATCTCGAAACCTTCGACATGAAGCCCGACGCCCCCGAGGGAATCCGCGGGCTATACAAACCGATGTCGAGCGTGGTGCCGGGGATGCCGGTTTGCGACAAGCTCCCCAATGTGGCCAAGATCATGGACAAGGTCACGCTGATCCACAGCATGACCCACACCATGAAGAATCATAACTCGGCCGCGTATTACGCGCTGACCGGCAAAGCGCCGGCCGTGGATGACATTCGGCTCCGCGACTCGATCGAATTGTTCCCGTCCTATGGTTCGGTCGTCGATCACCTGCGGCCGCTCCCCCCCGGCACGCCGACGTTCGTGGCGCTGCCGCACGTCCTGACCGACGGTTCGGTCACGCCCGGCCAACACGCCAGCTTTTTAGGGAAGCGGCACGATCCGCTGCTGGTGACCGAAGACCCCAACGGCGCCGATTTTCGCTTGCCCGAGTTGAGCCTGCCGGCCGGCGTTTCGGTCGATCGGTTGCAAAATCGCCGCGCTTTGCAAAATCTCATCGACGATCAAATTCGCCTGTCCGAGCATTCCACCGAAGCCCGCGCCCTCGACGAGACCTATACCAAAGCGCTCGCGCTCTTGACCAGCGACAAGGTCAAGCGTGCGTTTGACCTGCAAAGCGAACCGGCCGCGGTCCGCGACCGTTACGGGCGGACGACCTATGGGCAAAGCCTGCTCTTGGCGCGGCGGCTGGTCGAAGCCGAGGTGAAATTCATCAACGTCTATTTCTCCAACACCATCGGCGGGCAAAGCTTCAAAGAGGGGGGCTGGGATACGCACGGATTCAACAACACGCACATGTATCCGTTCATCGAGAAGTATCAACTCCCGATCACCGATCTGACGCTGCCCGTCTTTTTGAACGATCTCGACGAGCGCGGGCTGCTCGATCAAACGCTGGTGGTGTGGGTGGGCGAATTCGGCCGCACGCCCAAGCTCAACGCCCAGGCCAGCCGCGACCATTGGCCCCAGTGTTACACGGCGCTGTTGGCCGGCGGCGGCGTGAAGCGGGGGTTTGTCTATGGTGCGAGCGACAAAGACGGCGCCTATCCGGCCCGCGATCCGGTCCGGCCCGACGACCTGGCCGCGACGATGTTCGCCGCGTTGGGGATCGAGCCGGAGACCGAAGTCCGCGACGCGCAACAACGCCCGCTGGCCGTGGCGGGGGAGGTGGTGGAAGAAGTGTTCGCGTGAGTGCGCAATATTTAAGGCGGAACGCGTTCCGCCGGTATTGTGAGTTAACGGCAATGAATCCAATAATCGGGTCGGCGGCTGTGATGCACTACAGCCATAATGCGAATATAAGTTGGTTGCACTCGGAAATAAATTACATACGGAAATCGTCGCACGATCGCCTTACGAAACTTCTTGCTGCGATAAAAACTGAAACGCTCCGGATGGCTTTTCACCCGGTTCGTGACATTTAACAATTCCTCATGAAAATCCCAACCCAAATTCTCGCGTTCGCGATTGTAATACTGAATCGCCCGCAAGTACTCGGATCGCGCGCTAGGATGATAGTGTAGTGCGTCACTTTCCCATGAACTTATTAAAGGGCCGGAAATTGTGCGTATGCGAGCCAGCGATACAATTTTCAGGGGTTTGAAGCACTCCGCATAAGTTCAGGTCTGATTGCTGCACTATACTAGGGGGGATTCTATCCCACGCCCGCCGGTATCCGAAAGTCTTGGGCTATCGCAGCCTGGACCGCGAATTAACTTCGGATATTTACCCGTCTTGAACGATTTTTTGCCAACACCCCCAAGATCGGCGGGTGTACGGCGAAGAGGATGCTATCGGGCAAAAATCGCGGCGGCGGGCACGAGCCTGCGCTCTAGCCCTACATTCCACCAAAACGCTAAGATAACGGGTCCGTCAATTGCACAAATCGACAGTTCATCAAGGAACAGCCGCCGTGAGCGCTCCCTCTGAAAACCCTTATTCCACGCCGGTCATCCCCGCGAACAATCAGCTTCCGCCCGGCACCTTGCGCACGCCGTGGGTGGCGGCGCTGTTGGCCTGGCTGATCCCCGGCGCGGGGCATTTTTATCAACGCCGCTGGGCCAAAGGGAGCCTGTTTTTCTTTTGCGTCATGGGAACGTTTCTCTACGGCATCTTCCTGGGGAGCAGCCGTGTGGTCTATGCCTCGTTTCGCCCGTATGACTTTCATCCTTCCACGGTCTGCCAGGTCGGCGTCGGGTTGCCGACGCTGCCGGCTTTTGCCCAATACTTCGCGATCCGCGCCAAGCAGGCGCCAATGTGGGACGGCTTTATGGCCCCGCCCGTCATCATCGGCCAGGAAGTTCCCGCCGAGTGGGCCAGGGCACAAATGCAGCGGGGAAAAATCGACGGCGATTTTGAGGAGGGCGACTTTGTCCCTTCCAACAATCCGCGGTACATGCTGCTTGCGCGCTATAGCAATTATAACCGTCAACTCCTTACCGACCCGTATTTCAACGATTACTACTCGAATCAACTCAGCGAGTGGCACGCCAAATACGATTATAAGTATGAACTCGGCTGGCTCTTTACGGCGGTCGCCGGGCTGTTGAATTTTTTAGTTGTGTTTGACGCCTATCGCGGCCCGGCGCTGGGGTATCGTTACGTCAAACCGCACCCCGACGCGTCGGGCAAGCCAGACGAAGCGTCTCCGCCGCGGCCGGAACCCACCGCCGCGGCGCCTTAGTCGGCGGCGTCTCCCGCCAGCCTCATGAAAAACGATTTGCTTCAAATGGTATTTGATCCGTGACCGTAGCTTCGATCCCAGGGATGCTTGAGATGACGTTCCCCTTATTTTTCGCTTCGACCGCGCAATTTTGGTACAGCCTTCCCTTGGCGGTCACGGTGGCGTTGGTCTATTCGGCCACGCGATTTGAGGATTTAACTTCGATCCTGCGCCACTCCGTCAGGATCATGGTTTGGACGACAATCTTCGCGCTGCTCATGTTCTTTTGGCTCCGCTGGCTGACCGCCGGTCTCTAATACGCTTCCTAACGAATAGTAGCGCGTTCATAGATTTTTCCGAGCAGACGGTTTTCATCAATTCCTGGTTCATCACGCTGGTTTTCCAGGCTTGCATCACTGCCTCTTCCAATTCATCGTTATTGGCGTAGGCACGGTTCGACCAGTGGTGGCTATTCAGATAACCGGCGGACCCCAACCCCAGCCCGCTAACCGACATTGCCGCGGACGAAATCGACGGGTTGGAAACCGAAGACGCGGTGGCCCGTGCGGCCAAGCGGCGGCGAACCGAACGCCAAAGCGAAATCGAATTCGATGAGTTGTTCGGACTGGAAGCCGACGAAGCTGGTGAAGCAGGGGCGGGAGTAGATTAAGAAGGCCTAACGGAAGTGCGGAGTTTTGGGAGCGTGCGCCTCTTGGAATCAACCACTACTTGTGCTTGATAGTAACTTTGATTTTCTGCAAAGTAATCCTGTGATAAATGTTGTCAAGATTGTCAAGAAGATCACCTTCAACGATTATTGCGTTTCTTGGGTAACTGAAGGAGAAGAATCCTGAAACGCCCAC
>Ga0163144_10028728_pt1 | contig 10709 bp, 5 predicted proteins | sample OliLak19BULKMAT1_FD_123175 | JGI IMG/M metagenome (GOLD analysis project Ga0163144, IMG submission 123175) | Freshwater microbial mat bacterial communities from Lake Vanda, McMurdo Dry Valleys, Antarctica - Oligotrophic Lake LV.19.BULKMAT1 | ecosystem: Environmental > Aquatic > Freshwater > Lake...
CTGGTTCGAATCCAGTCGCCCCGATACTTTCGCGAAAGCGGAAGGAAGGAGGAAGTAGGCTGGACGAAGAACTTGTCGAGCCGCAGTGAGCGAAGCGAAGTTCTAAGTTCCGTGAGTGGTTCAACGTAATTAACACTGCATGTTTGCCCGACTACTCATCCTTTTTATCACCATACCCATCATCGAGTTCGCAATTTTTGCGATTCTCGGAAGCAGAGTGGGATTTCCGCCGACCCTTTTGATCATCATCACGACGGCGGTGATCGGAGCCTATCTCAGCAAGTCACAGGGCTTGCGGGCGATCCGGCGTTACCAGGAAGCGGTCGCCTCAGGCAAGCTGCCCCACCGGGAGATTCTGGAGGGGCTGATCATATTGGTGGCGGGCATCTTGCTCATGACGCCCGGATTCCTGACAGACACGGTCGGTTTTTTTCTGCTGACTCCTGCTGTGCGTGACATTGTGAGGCAGCTCATCAGCCGCTCTTTGGCGGATCGATTTTCTCAAGTGAGCAAGCACGTGGGGGTGCCCCGAGATCAAGGGAGTTCTCCCCCGATTCAGACGATCACGGTCGAGGCCGAGGTGGTGGAAACCAAAACAAGCACCCGCGAGCCGGGATCTCCCTCCTGAGATTTCCCTCGTGATCCGTCAGCCCCGCGAAAACGTCCTCGCCTCGACGGGCAATCCATGGCAGGGTGAGCCTTGCTGTGAGTTTCCTCTTCCCGCTCTATTTGCTTGGAGCCCTGGCCATCGGGGTGCCGATCCTGTTGCATTTGCGGCGGCGTCCACCGAAGGAACATCTGGTCTTTAGCACGCTCTTTTTTCTGGAGGCGACTCCCGAGCAGCGCACCCGGCGGACCCGGCTCGAACATTGGCTCTTGCTGGCACTCCGCTGCCTCGCCATTTTGCTGCTGGCCCTCGCTTTCGGGCGTCCCTACTGGAGCATGTTTGATGGCAAGGGTGCGGAGGATTCGCTGCGGCGGACCGTGATTTTGGTGGATCGGAGTGCCTCGATGCGACGAGAAGACCTTTGGGCGCAAGCCATTGCGGCGGTCGAGGGGGAAATCGGCAAGGTCGGCGAGAAGGACGAGGTCGCCGTTGCTTGGTTCGATGAAGCCACCGATCTCGTCGCTGACTTCGCGAGTTGGCGAGGACTGACCGAGGGGGCGCGGCAGGCGGCTTTCGCCGGACTGGAATCCAGCACGACGGAGCCTTCCTGGAAAGGCACGGACCTCGGGGCGGCGCTACTTTTTGCCGCCGATGCTCTGCTGCGCGCCGATGGCGAAAAGACGGCGAGGGAACGCGAAATCGTTCTCATCAGCGACTTCACCGAGGGAAGCACCCGTTCCGCTCTAGCCGAAACCGCCTGGCCTGAGGAGGTGCTTGTTCGTCCCGTTCCGATTCGCCCGGTTGCCCCCGGCAATCTTTCCATAGCGCTTGCCACGTCACCGCCGCGGGCGGCGATCGATGATCCCGAAGTCTATCGGGTGCGGATCAGCAACGCCCGCGACTCCGCCTCCGATGCGGTGATTTTGGCCTGGGAAGGTCATCCCGAAGCGAGCCTCACGACTGTCCTGGCTCCCGGCATGAGCCGCATCGTCGCCTCGCCACCCCGTCCGGCGGAAGCCACTCGCGGAGTGCTGGCGATCACCGGCGATGCTCACGATTTCGACAATCGAGTTTTCCTTTCCCCGAGCGCCTCGCGTCCACTTCGAGTTTTGTTTGTCGGCCCTACGGGCAAGGCTGAGGGAGCGGGTTCGACGCTGTTTTACCTGCGTCGGGCGTTGGTTTCCACTCCCACGCTGGAACCCAAGGTCACGGCATCGGAGAACCTCGCGACCTCTGATCTGGCCGCCACGGATGTCTTGGTTCTTTCGGGCACTTGGACCGAAGACACGGCTTCCCGTCTCCACGAATTTGCCGCCAGCGGTGGTCTCGTGATGGCTCTGCCTGCTGCCGATATCGCACCGGTGGCCTTTCAAACACTGGTGGGAGAACCCACCTGGACCTTGCGCGAGAGCAATACTGGACCGGAAGACTTCGCCCTGCTCGCAGACCTCGACTTCGATCATCCGGTGTTGCAGCCGTTTGCCCGGGCGCAGATCCGCGACTTCTCCAAGATTCGTTTCTGGAAGCATCGCATCCTCGATTTCGGAGGAGATCCCGGTGAAGCCACCACGGTGCTGGCAACCTACGACGGCGAGTCGCCAGCCTGGGTGGAGCGCCGCGTCGGTGACGGCGCCATCTTCTCCTTTCTGTCCTCGTGGGAACCAGCGGAAAGTCAGCTGACCCTCTCCTCAAAATTCGTTCCCCTACTTTACTCGATCCTCGATCAGGCAGGTTATAGCATTCGATCCGCACCGACCTTTCTGGTGGGCGAAACTTCCTTTACCGCTCCGGGTTTGTATGAAGTCCCCCCGACGGATCCGGGTGCCGCCGCCACTGTCAGCGCGGTGAATCTTGCTCCGGGGGAAGGCCTGACCAGCCCCTTCGATCCGGAGGTTGTGCTCCGGGATCTCGGGGTGACCCTGGCTGATCCGAGCTCGTCCGCTGCTCCCGAATTATCGCCTTCCGCTGTCCGTGCCGCCGAATCCGCTGATCAGGAAGCTCGCCAAAAATCGTGGAAATGGTTACTCTTGATCGCTCTCGTCTTTCTCATCGTCGAAACTTGGTTGGCGGGGCGTCGCGGCTCCCGAGCCCGGCCCGGTGATGACACCCCATCCGCCGCAGGAGTTCCTGCGCCTCTCGCCACATGATCACTCCTTTGCTCCGCCAGTGCCTTCTGCCATTGTTAGAGGCCGACCGCCGACTTGCGACCCGCCGTACCGTTGCGATTCTGCTGGTGTTTGCCGCACTGCTTTTCGGCGGCTTGGCGCTGTGGTGTCATTTCGCCGCAAAGCCGTGGACCGGGGCCGTTCTCGGTGGCTGTGTCCTGCTATTGATCGTCTGGGTCTTTGCCGCCGTGCGCTGGCAGGAGAGTCGTCGTCCTGATTTGAGGCGTCTCGCTCACAGGGTCGAGGAGGAGCATCCCGATCTGCAAGCTGGTTTGCTGGCGGCGATGGATCAGGAAGTGCCACCGGGCGGTAGGTTGAGCTTTTTGCAACAGCGACTCCTCGCAGAAATCACCGCCCATGCCCGCCGGCATCAGTGGGTGCGGCAGGTCTCTGACAAGAGTCTGCGGAGAGCCGCACTTGGCCAGGGTATTGCTGCCCTTATGCTGGTGGCGGCTTTGACCTTCCTCTGGTCGGAACGTCCCGGCATCCCTCGCCATCTCGTTGAGTCGCCAACGGTCGCCCCTGATCCGGCGGCCATGATCCCCGGCACTCTCAGCGTCAGCCCCGGCGATACGGATGTCGAAAAGGGCAGCAAACTGATCATTGAGGCGACGTTTGCTGGAACGCCCCCGGCGAGCGCGACGCTGGTATTGGATAGCCCGGCGGGCGAGCAGCGCCTCCCGCTCACCCTTGGGCTGGACGATCATGTTTTTCACACCACGCTTCCGGCCGTCGATGAGTCCGCTCGTTACCGGGTCGAAGCGACCGACCTGGCTTCGCCGGAATATGAGATCCGGGTGTTTGAATTCCCGAGTCTGGTCCAAGCTGATGCCGAGGTCACGGCTCCTGCCTATTTGCAAAGGCCGCCAGTCAGCCATCTCGATACCCGGAGTATTGCCGTGATGGAAGGTTCGTCCGTCGCCTGGTCGATGCGAGTCAACAAGCCCGTCGCGAGTGCCGAGCTCTTCGGCGAAGACGGCATCGTGATCGCACTTGAGGCCAGCCCCGGCGATCCGACTCTACTCACCGCGATTCATCAGCCTGAAGAAACCCAACGCTACCGGGTCCACCTTGTCGATGAGGCCGAGCGCGCCAATCGCAAGCCGCCGTGGATCACGGTGACCGTCAATCGCAACCTGAGGCCCGAGTTGAAGGTGACTTTTCCGGGACGGGATCATGAGGTCTCGCCACTGGAAGAGTTGAGCTTGGAGGCCACCGTGCGTGACGATGTGGAAGTGCTGCGAGCCGGTCTGAGCTACCGCTTCCGCGACAAAGAGTCGGAAGTGGTTCTCGCTCCCGAAGCTCTGGTCGGCGGAGAAGTTCATCCGATGAGCGAGCTGATCGATTTCGAAAGCCTCGGTGCCGAATCGCGTGATCTCCTCGTCTATCACTATTGGGCCGAAGACCGCGATGCCGCTGGAGCCGTTCGTCGCACCGATGGGGACCAATACTTCGTCGAAGTTCGTTTCCTGGAAAAAATCATCAGCGAAGCTCCGCCACAGCAAGGACAGCCGGGCGAACCCGGTGGTCAGGCGGGGGAGTTGCTCAAGCTGCAAAAAGACATCGTCAGCGCAGCATGGAAACTGCAGCGCAGCTACGAGAGCGGCATCTCCGTTGATTTGTTGGCCAGCGACGTCGATGTCGTTCATCAATCCCAACTTGAGGTCCGCCGTTTGGCCGACGAAGCCATTGAGAAAGCGCAGGATGCCGAGTTGAAACAGATCTTCGTCGAGGGCGCTGAACTGATGGATCAGAGCGCGGCCAAGTGGTTGGAGATTCTTGAGTCCAAGGATGGCACCCTCATCGCCGCCGGACACGATGCCGCTCTCGCCGTGTTCGCGAAGCTGCTGCAAGCCAATTCCCGCGAGCAACAGATCGCCCTTTCCAAGAGCGCCTCCGCCGGCGGCAGTCCGCAGGAGAAAGAGCAGAATCTCAATCTGGAGCTTTCCCAAAAAGATCTGAAATACGAGGAGACCTCCGCCGCCGAGCAAACTCAAAAATCCGCCGAGCAGAAAGAGAATCTCGCGATTCTCAATCGGCTCAAAGAGCTGGCTCGTCGGCAAGAAGCCATCGCCGAGAAAATCAAGGATCTGGAGAACCAGTTGGCCAAGGCCACTCCCGAGGAAAAAGAGGATCTCGAACGCCAGCTCAAACGACTCAAGGAAGAGCAGCAGCAACTCCTCCGCGACACCGACGAGCTGGGCGAAAAACTCGACTCCGAAGAGAATTCTTCCCGGCTTGAAGAGCAGCGCAAGGAACTTGCTGAAACCCGCGAAGAGATTCGTGAGACCGCCGAGAACCTGGAAGCCGGGGAACTCGCCGATGCCGCCAATTCCGCCACCCGCGCCCAGGAGCAACTCGCCCAGATGGAGGAGAAATTTCGAGAGAAGACCTCGCGACGTTTTTCCGAAGAGATGCGCGGGTTGCGTGAGGCGGCCCAGACCCTGACCGAAACGCAGGAATCTCTCGGAGAACAACTCGCCGAACTCTCTGCGCAGGAGACGAATCCGCCCGATCGTGAGGCCGCACGGGTCGCCTCGCAAGAACTCGCCCAAGGTCTGGCCGATCAAGGGGCCGCTTTGGAGGAGGTGCTGGAGAACATCAAAGCGCTCAGTGAGGAAGCCAAAAGCAGCGAACCGCTTCTTTCCGACAGTCTCTACGAGGCGATTCGCCAGACCATGACCGAGGGCACGACGGAGTCTCTCGGCGAAGCGCGCGATTTGTCTTTTTACAATCGGCCGACCCAAGCTCGCACCGCAGAGCGAGCCGCGGCGAAGGGGATCAAAGAGCTCGCCGAAAGCGTCACCAAAGCCGCCGATAAAATTCTCGGTAGCGAGAGCGAGTCTCTTCGCATGGCCCGCTCCGAACTGGAAGACTTGATCGAACAAGCCAAAGCCGAAAGTGCCCGCCTCGATGGGAAAGAAGGCCAGTCTGCCGCTGGCACGGCGGGTGATCAGTCGGATCAGTCGGATCCCAAGCAAGCAGGTGATCGCAAAACCCCGGGCGAAAAAGCCGGAGACCAACCGGGAGACCAACCGGGAGACCAACCGGGAGACCAACCGGGAGACCAACCGGGAGAGGAACCGGGAGACAAACGGGGAGACAAACGGGGAGACCAACCGGGAGAAGGTCAAGGTGAGTCCCCCGGCGAAGGCCAAAAGCCAGGCGAAGCCAAGGGGCAGCCATCTGGCGAGGGCCAAAAGCCCGGTGAAGGCCAAGGTGAGTCACTTGGTGGAGGCAAGTTCGAAGGTCAAGGTGAGGCGCCCGGTGGCCAAGGCCAGCAGCCCGGTGAAGGCAAGGGCGAAGGGGCGGGCATAGAACCAAGCGAGGGAGAAGCTCAAGGCCAGCCGCCCGGCGAAGGACAGGGAAAAGGCGAAGGAAAAGCTCCAGGCCAAGGCCAGCCCTCAAGCGATGGCAAAGGGCAGGCTCAAGGTGACTCTAAGGATTCAGCGGCTCCCTCCCCACCTCGCCTCGGCTCCCGTCCCAGCTCAGGTTCCAGCTCCGCATCGTCTGGCGGCGGTTCCGAAAACTCGCGCGGTGGCCCCGGTGCTCCTCTTTTCTTCGACCAATCTTCCGAGCAGCGCGAAGCCGGACCGATCACCGGGGAGGACTACGAAGATTGGAGCGACCGCCTCGCCGCCCTTGAAGAGATTCTCCCCCAGGAAGATTTGCGCAACTCGCTCGCCCGCGTCCGCGACGAAGCCAAAGCCATGCGGATCGATTTCCGCCGCGACAATCTCCCTCCCGCCGCCGCAACCATCCGCCAACGCATCACCGATCCGCTGGTCGAGCTGCAGGGCCGCCTTTCCGAAGAGATCGCCAAAGAAAATCGCGAGAATCCCATCGCTCCGATCGACCGCGATCCCGTGCCGAGTGAGTTCCGTGATCTGGTGCGGCGGTATTATGAGGAACTCGGTGCGGGGCGGTGATGGCAAACCTTGATCCCGGTCCGATAAGTGACACCCTCCTTGCCATGATCGCCGATGATTTAAAGAATCGTCTGGAAGCTCTCCCTCCCGAAGAGCGCCACGAACTCTTCGCCTTTCTTACCAAGTCGGAGCTTGAGGGAGATCACGATTACTGGGAGACGATTCGCCGACGGATGGATGACGAATCCCCGGAAATCTGGATCCCAGCAGACCAGCTCTGATCCATGGCAAGGGATTATCGAGTTTTTATAAACCAAGAGTGTCTCGGTATTCTTCCACTCTCCGGCAGGCGCAGGCAAACAGTCATCCATTTCTTCCGCCAACTCAGTTCAATGGCGCACCTTGGGGGAGACTTTTACCGGACCGATTCAGAGTCTTTTCGCCAATACGAAGTGAGGCACATTGCTGGGTATGCGGTGACATGGTGGATCGATGGCCCTGTTTTTGAAGTATAGGTCGCTGATGTGCGACCGCTCTCCAAAAGGTAAGCCCTGATCCCGCTGCAACTCCCATTGACTTCCGAATTTCAAATCTCTACGCTGCCTTGCTTCGGCATGACCTTCTCCCCCTCCGACAGTCTCCTTGCCTCTTCGACGATCACCTTCAACAACGGTTCGTGGGCCGGGGTTACGGTGCTGTTGCTGGTCGCGGCTGGTGTGGCCCTGACATTGACCTATCGCTCGACGACCTTGCGGGGCTGGCGCAAGGGACTGGCCCTCGGGCTCAAGGGGCTGGGCTTTCTTTTGCTCGCCCTGACCTTGCTCGAACCGATCCGGCTCGAGCAACTTCCCAAGCCGCACGCCAACGAGATTGTCATTCTCGCAGACGACTCGGCCGGGTTGACGATTCCGCTGCAAGTCGAAGCGCCCGCTCCCAGCGAGATTCTCCGCAGTGCCGTGGGGGCGGATCGTTCCGATGACGCGAGCGCTGCGGCTCGACCCGCTCCGGCTTGGTGGGCGTCCCTCGCGAATTTGTTTCAGATCCAGCCCTATCGGTTCTCGGATGGTGTTCGGCCCAGCACCGACTTTGCGGATCTCGGATTCGCCGGGACTTCCTCGGCCTTGGTGGGATCGCTCGGAGACATCCGATCGCGTTTCGCCAATCGTCCGCTCGCGGCTATCGTCGTGCTGACCGATGGCAATGCCACTGACCTCGCCAGACTCGCGGATTTTGAGGCGGCGCAAAAGGATTCCACGAGCGCAAAGACGATCCCCGTTTTCCCCGTGCTGATCGGGGAGGACAACCCCGCTGCCTTCGACTTGGCTTTGACCGACGTCAGCGCTACCACGACCGCCTTTGAGGACGCCCAGGTTCAGGTCTCGATGACGTTGTCGGTGCGCGGCGAAGTGGCAGAACCCATCACGGTCTTTGCCTTGGACGAAGCGGGAAAAGAAGTCGCCAGTGAAACAGTAACCACGCCGCCCGGCCCGGGCGCACGCGAGTTCCCGGCTCGCCTGCGGCTGCCCGTCTCGGCCCCCGGGATTTCCTTTCTGAATGTCGGAGTTCGCTCCGGCGAGGAGGGTGCCGCTGCGGAGTTAACCGAACGCAACAACCAGCGCGAGCTCGCGGTTGACCGAGGCCGCGGACCGTATCGGATCCTCTATGTGGGCGGGCGGCCCAACTGGGAATACAAATTCCTTCGCCGCGCGCTCAATGCTGATGCCGAACTCGATCTCGTTGGCCTCATTCGCATCGCCAAACGCGAACCGCAATTCGAATGGCGCGGTCGCACCGGGGAAAGCAGCAATCCGCTTTTCCGCGGGTTTGGCGGAGCCGCCGAGGAAACGCAGCGTTATGACGAACCGGTTCTGATTCGTTTGAATACCGCCACTCCGACCGAGCTGCGCGATGGCTTCCCGAAAACCGCCGATGATCTTTTCTCCTCTTATCGCGCGATTGTGCTCGACGACATCGAGGCCGATTTTTTCAATCAGGAACAGCAGGAGTTGATCGAACGTTTCGTATCCCAACGCGGCGGCACGGTCATCATGTTTGGCGGCCAGGAGTCGTTTCAGCAAGGCAAATGGGAGAACACCCCGGTGAGTCGTCTCCTGCCTGTGTATCTCGATCCTCTCGGGAAACCAGACGCCGTTCTTGATGCGACCTGGGACCTTTCCCGCGAAGGATGGCTTGAGCCGTGGATGCGCCATCGCGCGGACAACGAGCAGGAGAACATCCGCCTGGCTTACATGACGCCTTTCTTCTCGGTCAACCAACTCAGTGCCATCAAGCCCGGGGCCAGCCTGCTTGCCACCGTGACCGACCCGAATGGACGAGTTTTGCCCGCGCTGACGGTGCAGCGCTATGGCAACGGGCGCAGCGCGGCCCTCGCGGTGGCCGACATGTGGCGCTGGGGCATGAAAGACGCCGAGCAACAGGCGGAACTCGGCCGGGCCTGGCGGCAGCTCTTTCGCTGGGCGGTGGCTGAGACGCCAACCAGAGTCGAGTTGCGTGAGCTGAGTGACGAGTCCGCTCCGAGCGCCCTCACCCGCGTGGCCGTGCAGGTGCGCACTCCCGCCTTCGAACCGCAGGATGATGCCAGCGTGGTCCTCACCGCCGTCAATCGCGATGGCACCCGCACGATCCTTCCGATTGAGCCATCGCTAGATGAACCGGGCGCTTTCACCGCCGAGTATCTGAATTCCGGAGGACGCGGCTTCCGCATCGAAGCCAGTGTCCGCGACGGCTCCGGCACTGAACTCGGCAGCGATGAAATTGCTTCCGCCCGCAACGACGAAGCGGCTGAATTTGCCCGACTCGGACCGAACCTCAAGCCGCTCTCCCGCATCGCCGCAGCGACTGGAGGCAAGTTGCTCACCTTGGCCGAGCTCGATCAACTACCCGGCCTGCTCGGCGAACTGGATTTCCCGATTATGGAAACCCGCCAGCATCCTCTTTGGCATACCCCGTGGTTATTTCTCGCCGCCTTGCTTTGCTTTCTGGGCGAATGGACCCTGCGTCGGAGACATGGCATACTCTAACATAACTTCAAATGAACCTGGTAGCCGCGAGCGTGAGCGAGTGGAGTCAGAGCATTCCTCGTCCACTCGCTTGCGCTCGCGGCTAGATCCCCTTTGATTCCGATGCTACGACTCGCCTTCATCTCCACCTCGGTCATAGCCGCGCTGACTTCCGGTTCCATTTGCGCCGAGTCTTCTTTGAAAATTCTCCTCGTCGTCGGGAGCGGTGGTGAAGCGGAATATACGGAAACCTTTCGGGAAAATGCCGAACTCTGGCGGGACGCGGCGGGCCGAGGCGGGGCGGAGTTTGTCGCCATCGGGCTCGACGAACTGGGCTCCACAGATGATGCCACCCGCCTGCGGCAGGAGTTGAGTGAAGTCACTACTCCCGCACTCTGGGTCGTGCTGATCGGACACGGAAGCTACGATGGCCGCGTCGCCAAGTTCAACCTGCGTGGTCCGGACCTTACCGACCTCGAGATTGCTGATATGCTGGCACCTTATCCAGGCGAACTCACCCTCATCAACACCGCCTCGGCAAGCGGTTCGTTTATCCGGAAACTCGGTGGGCCAAATAGGGTGGTGATCACTGCCACCAAAAATGAAGCCGAGCTATTTTACGCGCGATTTGGTTCCTTCTTTGCTACCGCGATCGCCGGGAAAGCGGAGGCCGATCTCGACCAGGACGAGCAGGTTTCTCTCTTGGAAAGCTTTCTCTACGCTTCCGCAGAGGTTATCCGTTTTTACGAAGAGGAAGGGCGGATCGCCACCGAGCATGCCCTGATCGATGATAACGGGGACGCACTCGGTTCCCGCTCCGAATGGTTCACAGGACTCATCGCCACCCAAACGCCCGCGCCCGATGCCGCTCCCGATGGCGAACGCGCCGCTCAGATGGTTCTTGTGCCGAATGAGTTTGAGCGACGTCTCAGCCCCGAGCAACGCAGCCAACGCGACCGGTGGGAGCGTGAAGTGAAGGAATTGCGGCGGAAAAAGGATGAGCTGGAGGAGGCGGAATATTACAAGCAAATTGAGGCACTGTTGCTGA
>Ga0163144_10028731_pt1 | contig 10709 bp, 8 predicted proteins | sample OliLak19BULKMAT1_FD_123175 | JGI IMG/M metagenome (GOLD analysis project Ga0163144, IMG submission 123175) | Freshwater microbial mat bacterial communities from Lake Vanda, McMurdo Dry Valleys, Antarctica - Oligotrophic Lake LV.19.BULKMAT1 | ecosystem: Environmental > Aquatic > Freshwater > Lake...
CTTTGCTGCAGCACTTGGATTCCCGATTTCGAACAGATCAGCATTCGAATGGCTAAGGATCAGGGTCTTTCTCTTGATCCCGATAGCATCAATGGCCAGTGTGGTCGTCTCTTATGCTGCTTGGGTTACGAACATCAAAACTACTTAGAGATGGGCAAAGGCCTTCCTAAGGTGGGTAAAAAAGTACTCACTCCTGTGGGCGACGCTCGCGTTGTGAAACTCGACATTTTAAAAGGTCTCGTGACTGTGCGTACAGATGATGGCATTTATGAAACCTTCACTGGCGAACAGGTCGAACGCAAATTCGCGGCTCAAAGTGGCGGAGGCAACGACGGTGGCGAAGGTGGTAGCGACAGAGGGAACGATCGTGGAAACGACAAACCCAAAGAACGCACAAATCAACGCGGAAACGATCGCGGTGGAGACCGCAAAGCCGAAGGCCCTCGAAATACTAACGATCAGAAGCGCTCATCACAGCCTCGCAACAACCCGACACCTAAAAATGACAACGCTGAAATAACTGAAGAGAGCTTCGCTCAGCGAAATACCCCCAACGACTCTGAAGATTAATTGAGCCGGATTTATAGACTGGATTGACTGAACCGATGAGGTATTTTGATACGCATTGCCACTTGGGCGACGAAAAGATCAAGCCTCGTGTTGGAGAAGTTTTAAAGAATGCAGAAACTGCAGGCGTAGAAGCTCTCTGCGTAATTTGTGCTGACCCACAAAACATCGAAGAGTTTGAAGCCTACATTCCTTCTCTCCGAGAACTAGCCTCGAAAGAGGGGCTCAAAATAGCTATTCATAACACTTCAGGTCTCCATCCCCACGAGGCTCAACACTGGAGTTCTGAAATTGAAGAATCCATTGAGCGCCAACTCAAGGGAGCTGTTGCCGTAGGCGAAACAGGTTTGGACTATCACTATAATTTTTCAGAACCCGCGCAACAAAAGAAAGTATTCACCCGTCACATTGATTGGGCCTGCGAAAAAACTTTGCCGCTGGTAATTCATTGTCGTGAGGCCGCCGACGATATTCTTCAACTCATGGATCGCGCCGACCTTCTCGCCCATCCACGCCCTGGCATTCTCCATTGCTTCACCGAAAGCAAAGAAGTGGCCAGAGAACTTCTCGACAGAAACTTCATGATCTCTTTTTCAGGGATTGTGACTTTTAAGAATGCCGAATCCCTTCGCGAAGTGGCCTCATTTGTACCCAAGGATCGATTGCTCATTGAAACCGATTCTCCCTATCTCGCTCCCAATCCTTTCCGAGGACGCCCCAATGAGCCTGCCTATGTGAAACACACTTTCGATTTGATCTGTGATCTAAGAAAAGAACAACCCGAAGGACTCGCTGAACAACTTTGGAAAAACTCACAACACATCTACCAAGTTTCATGAGATAAAAGAGTAGGGGGTGAACGATGGGCCAACGAGCAAAGAAAATCATTGACCGAATTCATCCCGATGAATTCCAACATGAGAGCGCTCTTAAAATAAAACGAGTCATGATTGTTGGAGCCTCTGGCTATTTGGGTTCAGCTTTAGCCCTCGGCTTGAGAGACGAATACGAAGTGTTTGGCTCGTATCACAAGAGCCCGATGCGCATTGATGGAGCCCATTTTTTTGAAATGGATTGCCTCAATGCCACCGATATCCTGAATGCCGCCTCTCGCTACAAGCCGGATATTGTCATTTATTGTGCGGGAATGTCTGACATCGCTCGATGCACCGCAAACCCCATGCTCTCCGATGCCATCAATACTAAGGCGATGACTTTGTTTTTCAAAGTTCTCTCTAGACCCGTGCCATTGATGTATTTTTCTTGCGACCAAGTGCTTTCAGGCAATCGCCCGTCGGATGCACAATTTCGTTTCGATGAAGTTCTCAACTCAAACCCCTTGAACGAGTGGGGCGCATCCAGAGCACGCGGCGAAAACCAAGTGCTAGCTCACAACCGACTCACCTATGTGCTTCGCCTCCCTCGAATCTACGGCGAACGCCTCGGATCTCCATTTTATCCACGCGAAACATGGGTGCAAGAAACCCTCAGAAAACTCGAAGCCAAAGACCGCTTTGGTGCCGTAGTAGATCAATGGAGATCGAGCCTCTACATTGGCGACGCAGTAAGAGCCCTACGCCTATTTTTTGCCAAAGCTCCACTCACCTCAACAATTTTTAACCTGAGTCCAAGCGACTCAATAACTCCCTATGAATCAGCCATCCAACTGGCCAAAACCTTTTCCATGGATAGCAGCCTGATTGAGCCGGTAGCACTCGAAGAATACCTAGCCAACAAAACATTCGAAGAACCAAAATTTTGCTCTCTAAGCGGCAAAGCCTTCGAATCCCACTTCCCGTTTCGATTCCAAAGTCTCAGCGAAGGTCTCTCAGAAATGAAAGAACGCCTAGACACCGGCTACACCCAAAGCTGGATTTAAGCCTCCCTAAAAAACAAACGGGTTTGAGCAAAAGCAAACAGAACAAAAAAGAGCGAAGCTTTTTCTAAAAGCAACTCCGACTCTCGAGGCCCCGCGAACCGAGGAGGAGTTGCTTTTAGAAAAAGCTTCGCTCTTTTTTGTTCTGTTTTGTATTTTACTTATAGCTTTGACGAATGAATTCGCTCGTAAAGAAACGAACGATGTCTTGAATCTGAACGCGCTCATTGCGGTAAGTCCAAAGAAGCTGTTCAAAAGCGCCCCACTGAGCTTCGAGCTCAAAAGTAGGGTTCTGATTCTGAGTGTAGATCTGACCCAAAAACTGATTGAACGCGAAAAGGATGCGGCCCGAACGCTGACCCGAAACAACAAGCTTCACGCTGTTACGGAAAAGCATGAAATCGTGCTCGGTGTTGGTGATGCGATAAAGGTGAACAGCGTGAGCTCCAGATTGGCGAGCTTCATTGAAAACTTCGATTTGACGAGCAAACTCTTGGCGAAGAACCGCCATGAACTCACCTGTTTGAATTTTGAGAATTTCTTGTTTCTTGAAGCTGTTGCTATATTCAACTTCGCCCAGACGCTCCATACGACGCTCGGTATGAGCCAATGAAGCTGCCCAAGGCATAGGACCTTTGGGATGAATTTCTTCTTCCAAATCCTTTTCAATCAACTGATTGGTAGGAGCCTGCGACAAACGGGTCGTCGAGACAGGACGTGACCTCTCTAGAGGCATATTCATTGTAGGAGTTGCCGCCTGAACGGGCTTATTTTGAAGGAGCACATTTTGAGGTGCTTTTGTGCCCTCGAGTTCATCTTCCCAAACCTTCCAAAGCTGCTCAGAACCGAAACTCGCGTTTTCTTGTTCCCATTCATTTACAGAAGGAACACCTTGAGAACGGATGCTTTGTTTGGGGGACGCGACAGGATTAGAGCCACTAGGCTGCAATTGAGCATTAGTAGATTTAGGGTTAGATTCACTTAAGGAATCGATTCGAAAATCCCTAAGACTTCCTGTCTTTTTCGAGAAACTCATATTTAAAACTCTAAGGCATTCACCCCTTTATATCAAGGTGCATCATTTGGCGCATCCAAAGCTTTTAGAGCGATTTTAGGCAAAAAAATGTCAGGACACTGTCTCGGCCGGTGAGGGGATCTGCATTTTGACCTCAAAAATTGAGGTGGGTGTCCTCATCGCCCAGTGCCGCTGACCCATTTTTCAGGGGGCGGACAATCCGAGGCTTATGTAGGGTTTAGGCTTCCACCACTATGGGCAGCATGCTCACCCCCTACAGGAAGGACTCCCGTTCTGTAGCTATAGGACAAAATGAAATTGTCCCCTCTATCGCACCAGACAGAAATTCCTGACTATGTATTAAGTATACACCGAGCAGGGTTGCGGGAAATGAAATTTTCAAGGAAACTGAAGGGGATGGCTAAGTCCTCGGATTCTCCCGTAAAAATACTTTTGGCAGACGACTCTGTCACTATGCATCGTGCGGTTTCGCTCGCGTTAAAAAAGGAATCATACGATCTCATCTGTGTTGACAATGGAAAAGACGCTTTACGACTGATCTATGAGCACCGTCCTGCGATTGCACTTCTCGATTTAGACATGCCTGAAAAAACAGGTATCGAAGTGGCGCAAGCTATTCGTGAAGATTCGTCTCTTTCCGGAACACAAATTGTTTTGCTCTGTGGTTCCTTCGACGAAGTGAATGAAAAAGACGTGGAAAAAGCTCCCGTCGATGCGCGCCTTTGGAAACCTTTTGAATCCCACGTGTTGCTTGCGATGTTGAGAACACTCCTCAGCGCTAAGAACAAACCCGCTTCCCGCAGCGAAGCGAGTTCTGCTATTGAAGCCACGGCTCCTCTTGCCAATGAATCTGAAAATCATGTGCATGAAGAAACCGCAGAAACTATTTTTAACACTCAACTTCCTAAGTTTGCGCCTCCAAAGTCGCGTAAAGATTGGGCGATGGAAAAAGCGTCAGATCAAGTTGAAGAGCGATTCGAAACTGTGCAAGGAATCAGTCCCTCTAAAGCGCGCGAGATGAAAGAAGCTGTGGAAGCCACACGGCCCATCAGTGTGAACGATCTTTTTAACCCGACAAAAAAACCTGTTCTTCCCAAGCCTCCTGCTGCGGGAGCGTCGCCTACCAAGCCTAGCTTTAGCCCTCCGCCTCTTCCTATTTCTGAAGAAGAAGATGATGATTCCGACTTCTCCAGATCACTCACACGCGAAACATTTGGAGAATCACGCCCTCTTCCTGACGAATTGCCGCCACCTCTCGAATCCAATGAGCCCACTCTAGAGGCTAAATCAAAAGAGCGCGCCCAACCCAAAGAAGACCCGTTTGTTAACAATCTCTGGGACCCAGAAGAAATTTCTTCGATGGAAGAAAAAACTGAATTCCCCAATGAAGGTCTTGTCGAAGATTCACTCCACTTGGGTTCTGAAGAAGAACAAGACCAAACTGGCGACTATCAGAATGATTTTGAAATTCTCTCGCCACAAAGTGAGTCACGCACGACTGCACACGGCAGTTTTCAATCTCCGGATTGGCTCAACAGCACTGGGGATGAAGAGGCTAGCAAGGACAGCCCCTTCGGAACGCTGGAAGAAGAAGCCACTCGCATTGCCGTCGAAAACATTTCGCAAGCCCCAGAGTACACTCACCATTCAGACAATTCACCCGCAGGTTCTTTAGGAACACGGGTAGGGCGAGCTATGCCAGAGACTGCTTCAAACAATGTATCCGGCAATCCAGACCAACTCCGCAAGATGGTGGAGCTTGAAGTGCGTCGAGTGTTTCAAGATTGGTTGCATGATGAGCTCAAGAGACAGTTAAATGAAGTGATGGCCGAACTCGAAGATGAACTTCGTTGAATCTGAACTTATTGAAATTGAGTCCTGCGACAGCACTCAAGACATCGCCCTTCAACGCCTTCTAAATGATTCCGCTCAATCTCTTTGGTTGCGCTCGGACACCCAAAATGCAGGACGAGGAAGACAAAGTAAAAAATGGATTTCTCCAATTGGGAATCTCTACCTCAGTGGGGCCTTTCGTATTTCTTCTGAGGAGAAACACTTGCCTTGGCCACTAGCGAGTCTCATTGCGGGACAAAGCCTGGCTCAGAGCCTTGAAGACTTGGGCTGCTGGGAAATGGGAATGTTTTTAAAATGGCCCAACGACCTTTTCTTCTATTCGGTTTCTGAAAAAAACGCGAGCACCTATTCAAAAGTGGGAGGCATTCTTTGTGAGATGAAATCCTCCGTATTGATTGCAGGTTTCGGACTGAATCTGGTTTCATCTCCTAACAAAGAAGAGCTAGCCTCATATTATGAAGCCAACTCAATTCAAGCCCTCACGCAAAAAACACTAAATCCTTCCGTGTTAGCTATTAAAATTGCCCACCACTTCACTAATTCTTTAAACGAGTTCCGCGCCAACCCCAGCTCTTACACTCAAAAACTCATATCCGCTCTTTCCTCTAAATGGATGAAACACTTTTTTGAACTGAGAGGTGTCGAAAACGAATCTTCCCGACTGGCCGCACCTACACGACTTCTTCCAGACGGCCAACTCGAAGTGCGCTTTGTCGATGACAACTCTTTAAAAGCTGTTTCTTCAGGGGAATTTTGCATTGAGGTTAATTCATGAATACCAAAGCATCCGACACAACTTTTTTTTCAAAGCTGAGTCGTCAAAGCTTTAGCACTCATTTTCAAGCGCTCTTTCGTCTGGGTTATAAAAGCCCGCTGAAAGCTCTGTTCATCGTATTTTTAATAATCCAAATCACTCATGAGCATCATGGTGCGGACAACGTAGGATCTCGTCTGGCCCACTTAGCATCGCTCGCCGAACGTGGAAGCTCAAGAATCGATCCCTACGTCGATCGATGGACAAGCGACTGGGCACGCACACCCGATGGAGCCCACTACTCCAACAAAGCTCCAGGACCTGTTTTTCTTGCGCTGCCTTTCTATTACGTCTTCGACAAACTAACGACCATCGGTCTGGATGGAGAAATCTCAAAACGAGTTCGCCGCGAAAAAGTGGGTCACCCATTTTTCAGAATTGTATCGATACTCCTACAAACTATTCCATTTCTTATTATTGGTTTTTATTTCTTAGGACGTCTGATTCGTTCAGGCTATTCGCTCCGCTCTCAAGTGTGGTGGGTTCTGGCCTATCTATTCGGTAGCACGGCTAGCGTGTTTTTGAACACTTATTTTGGGCACGGCATTGGACTCGTGTTTGTGTTGCTCATGACAATCTTCATGCTAGAAGGGGTGTGGATCGGAGTGGGGTTTTGTTTTGGATGGGCTCTGTTGAGTGACTATGCGGTTGGAATGCTGCTCCCGCCACTCTTGATCTATCTACTGCTGCGAAAGACTCCTCTAAAACAATGGCTTTCATTTATTCTTGGCGGAGTGGTCCCCGGCATTATTTGGATTCTTTATCATGTTCTTTGTTTTGGTGGTCCTCTGAGCCTGCCTAACAAATTTCAAAATCCACGCTATGTCGATGTGGCAGATAGCTCCACGACTCTTTGGGGGGTTATTGATTTGCTACCCAATCTGAAAACGGTCGGCAAACTCTTATGGGGTTTTGAACGAGGACTTCTCTGGACTCAACCTTGGGTGCTTCTCGTTATCGCAGCTCTCGCAGGACAAGGGCTTCTCTATTTTAAAAAGAAAAGCCTAGCTTCAATCTGGGCCATTTTTATCGGCCTCTCATTCTTAGGAGTTTTTCTTATGAATGCCTCATTTGGAGGATGGCATGGAGGTTATTCCCCTGGACCTCGCTATTTGGTGATCGTGCTCCCGCTCTTGAGCTTCTTTGTTCCTACAATGCTCGAGAATTGGAAAACCCCTTCCGGCATAAAAGTCCTTTTAAAGGGTGGGATTCTGCTGGCTCTCCTCGTTTTTGGACTCATTATGTCAACCACCCTCATTGCCACTCCCCATGAAGCCCTCTATGTGTCCGAAGGGCGTTATCTTTGGACGCCTCGATCGGCCACTGCCCCTTTAAGATTTTTGTTTTTTCTTTTGAGCCTAGCCATAAGCTATGCGCTAATCCGTCGGAAACTAAAAGGAAGCTCCACGCATGTTGAACAATAAAAAAATCGTCTGTGTTTTACCCGCTTACAATGCACAAAAAACACTCGAAAAAACTCTTAACGATGTTCCCGCTGGAGTGGTGGATCAATTCATTTTGGTCGACGACTGCTCCACAGACCAAACCGTTTCGACGGCGCAGTCACTCTCCGAACGTTTCCCACTCAAAGTGGTTCCTCACCAAAACAACAAAGGCTACGGCGGCAATCAAAAAACATGCTACGAAATGGCGCTCCAAGAAAACGCCGACGTGGTGGTCATGCTCCATCCCGACTATCAATACGAACCCAAACTCCTTGGAGCGATGGCCAGCCTGATTTCCTCGGGTGTGTATGATGTCGTCATGGGCTCTCGCATTTTAGGGAAGGGTGCCCTCAAGGGTGGCATGCCCCTCTACAAATACATTGCCAACAGATTCCTTACAGCCTTTGAAAACATCATGATTGGTCAAAAACTTTCTGAATACCACACGGGTTATAGAGCGTTTTCCAAAGAAGTGATTCAAAGCCTCAAGCTCTCAGAGAATAGCGATGACTTTGTTTTCGACAACGAAATGATGGTTCAAATCGTAATGAAGGACTATCGAATCGGAGAGATTTCTGTGCCTACTAAATATTTTGAAGAAGCGAGCTCAATCAACTTCTCCCGCTCGGTAAAATATGGATTTGGTGTTCTTCGCTGTTCTTTTGAAGGCTTTTTGTGCCGAACGGGTCTTTATAGACACCGTCGCTACTAAACCCTACCGCACTCAATCGCTGAGTGATTCCACTGGCTCAACTTTTAATACCAATCGGGGATTCTTTTTATTCTGAGAATCCTCTAGCTTGAGCACAGATCCTCGATTGCCGTCGTCGGTCTTCAAGACCTGTCTGAACGCATGCAGAAAGGTGATTGTCTTTCTATACTCTCCCAGCCAAGTTGGTTGATATTTCATTCCAGACAAGCTCACGTCTTCTGCCATCATCTGATCTACAATCGCTATTTGATTCGAAAGACTCGCCCCATAATGGCGGTTTTGGATTCCGCTCCATTGATGAGCCAAAATCAATAAACTAAGTATCGAAGCAAACGAGACTGACACATAGAGTTTCGAAAAATTTTGAATCCATTTTTTAACCCAAGGTTTAGGAGAAGCCAATGCATAAGCGCTTAACATCCAAAAAGGCACCCACGATGAATTGTAATAATGGGGATGCCCTCCTAGCGAAGTGAAGAAACAAAACAACAAATGGATTCCAAAGAAGAGCTGAAGAAAACGCGTGACAGGCAAGCCGTCAGCAGACGCATCGAGACCTGTTGCAAATTTTCTTTGAATTGAAGGTCTAACAACCGCAAATAACCCCACAGCAAATGCAGTTAGGACACCAATACCCAAAAGAGCGTGCAAATAAGGGAATGCGAATTCAATCAACGAGTACTCCGAACCATAAATATAATTCAGCCCAAGCCCCGTTAAAACACGTGTGCCAAGGAGCGCTCCTTCGAGGAATTTCAAATTCCACGCAAACGAAGTCCCCGACGAAGGATTGTGCAACAAATGATTGAGATAGGGCCAGAGCACAAGAATCATCGCCACGAGAGCCACAAGAACCTTGCCCCAGTTTCTTATCAAATAACGACCTTGATAAATCAGCATCCAAATCGCAAGTGCCAACAACAAGGAACTCGACATCAAATGAATGGAGATACAAAAGGCCGCAAACAGAGCGACTCGCATCAATCTTCCAAAAGAAGGAGTTTTTACAAATCGAAACACTCCCGTAAGCAATAAAAGCGTAAAACTAATATTGAAAGGATTGTCCCAGTACATGCGAGAGTAGAACCAGAAATAAGGGCTCATAAAGATCAAAAGGAATACAAAATCTGGCCACTTCTTAAAGAGACCTCGCAATTCATAAACCCCCCAAAGCTGAAGAATCGAAACAAAGGTGATCTTCAAAACTAAAACAAGAGTGAGATTGTGCGTGAGCATAAACAGCAACTGATAAATCCACGTCGCCAAAGGTCCATACGAAGTTCCCTTCGAACCTAAAAGCCCGACCGACACCCATGAGTGAGAAGCATTGGCCAGCCATGCGTTCTGCAGAAGCATGGCTTCATCTTGTAGAAAACTCACATCACCAAGAAAGAAATATCTCAAGGAGATAAAGATAAGGCTCAATATCAAAAGTGAGCGACTCATGGATGAGTCTCTGCATTCAAGTCATCATTCAATTTAAGAGTGGAGTAATGCGAAGCTTCTGCATTGCAAAAATCGACGGGCTGAACAGGATTCTTCGAAAGAGAATAGATTTGAGAAAACCCTAAAACCATTGATGCCAGAGGAAGCACAATCGGAAGAAACTTGAGACGCCATTTGGTTTGGTCCGTAAATTGTCCGATATAAATCGCGCAAAATATCATCAGTGCCGGAACAAAAGGCAAAGCGTAGTAATCGTGCACATAATTTCCATCACGAATGAAGATCCAGTAGGGAATGATCATGAATATCCATCCTAAGAGCTCCGGAGTGTATACAATCCACTTATTCTCGCGTTGAGCTCGCCATAGCCCATCAATAAACATCAAAAAGGCAATCAACCCGCACCCTTTGACAATATTCCAAGTCACAAAGCGACTCCAATATTTAATTTCCAACAAATACCCCCAAGAACCTGTATGACGGAGCTCAGCGACTCCAGCCACACTCGAAGCATTGAAGAAGGGATTCGGAATATCTCGATAGATCAATATTCCCATCCAAACGAAAAACGGCAAACTCATCAGCAATAACGACAGAAGATGCGGGAACAAAATTTTAAATTTCGCGCCCAACGAAGAAGGTTCACGAATCACTTCGAGCAAGGGTTTCGCTAGAACAATTCCAATCAAAGGAACGAGACACAAAGCCTTAGTGCTCACTGCGAGTACCCCCAGAACATAGAACAGTTTTTTATTTGTTCTAAGCAAAGCCCAGTATGAGGCCACTAAAAACAAAGTAGCTAGAGTGTCGGGCAAATGTTGCACTCCGTAGCGCACCCATATCGGAGAGAGGAATGCAAAACTAGCCCACCAAACCCGCTGGGGCCGTGTTGAAGCAAAGAGTCCAAAGATGAGAAAGAACAATGGCCACAATGCGAGATGAACGAGAAGCGGAGAAAC
>Ga0163144_10028733_pt1 | contig 10708 bp, 6 predicted proteins | sample OliLak19BULKMAT1_FD_123175 | JGI IMG/M metagenome (GOLD analysis project Ga0163144, IMG submission 123175) | Freshwater microbial mat bacterial communities from Lake Vanda, McMurdo Dry Valleys, Antarctica - Oligotrophic Lake LV.19.BULKMAT1 | ecosystem: Environmental > Aquatic > Freshwater > Lake...
GACCAGCGTGAGCTGCACTGCCACCGGAGATTGCCCGGTGTCACTTACGGTCGTGAGCTCCAGCGTGTAGCTCACGGTCTTGTTGACGGGCCAGCGCGCCCGTACCGAAGTGCTCGAGGCGCCCCCCGCAGCGGCGCGCGGAGCGTCGTCCGGTCGTTCCTGACACGACGACAGCACCGCAATGGCCATCATCAGGCCCCACGAGACGGTTCCCCCGCGGCGCATGGTCATCGCGCTGGACAGGTGCCAGCCTCGCACATCGCTGTCGTTACCATTTCGCCGCGCACCCTCCAGACCCAAATGAGATGCGTATAGGTTCCGGTGAGTGGCGCCACCTCGTGACAGACGATGCCGCTTCCCGTCAAGTGCACGGTGCTCAGCTTCTCACCTACTGCGCCACATTTCTCCGTCGCGCCGTACATTTCGAAGTCCCCCTCTGGCGACTTCATTTCGGTCGAGAACGCAAACTTTTGTCCTGGGGCAAGCGGGCCGGGTAGCGCGATGTCTTCGATATGAGAGACGGCGCCAGTTAGCCCCTCGACCGTTCCGCATCGATCGATGATGTCCCCAAAGTAGTTGAATGACGCTTGTGGGGTGCCTGGAGTGCAATGGGCTCCGCTTGGTGCGCTGCCGCCCGTTGCGCTGCCTCCGCCGCCCGCAGTTGCGGACGTGCCGCCCGATTTGCTTCCAGCGCCGCCCGGAGTCGAACCGCCGCTGCCCGCACGTGAGGTTGGTTTACCTGCGCTGCCGGCTGACGCGCCACCGGTCCCACCGCCACCGTCATCGCCACTGCCGTCATCGCCACAAGCTACCAGCGCCGCGTAAAGGAGCGTGCCGAGTGCAAAGTTCAAGTGTTTCATGTTTGCCGATGCTCGCTTTCCGTCAAAGATTCGTGATGGCGCTCTGCGCGGCCAGCAACTCCACGCTCGGCGGAGTCTTTCACAAAGGGTCGGTCAGCACCAACGCACGCGGGCTCCCGTCGACCGCCTGCGCCCCAATGAGCGCCGACATCTCGATGGTAAATCGACCTGCGGCCTGTGCAACCTGGCGCCGCCCAGTAACGACCATTTCCTGACCATTGCGCAGGGACTTCAAAATCTCAGGCGGCAGCAGGCCCGTGCCCGCGCTCGCATCCCAGGCGCACTCCATAAAGGTGAACGTTCCGTCTCCCCCGAAGGCTGCGGCCCGCACTTCGGTTCCGGCCTCCCCCGGTCGCCACGTCAGCGTCACGCCGTCGCGGGAGATGGGGATGCTAAATGCGTTGGAGCTGGGCTGGGTCAGCACCAGCGGGGCCAGCATGGTCAGCTCTTGTGAGAAAGGCGGCACGACGCCGCCCGTCGCGGCGAACGTGACCGCTTCCCCACCGGCGAAGTCCCCGACTAGCGTTTGCTGGACGTCCGGGTACCAGTCCGTAGGCGACTGGTCATCCGGTGCACTGCTGAGCGCCAGACCGACGGGGGCGCTCACCGCGCTCACTACACCTGCCCGTACTACGCCGCTGGGTGGCGATGGGTCGGTCGTCGGACACAGGTGAAGGCTACAGTTGCCGAAGGTGTTGACTGGCGGGCACTCCGATGCGAGCCCCTCGCCGAAACGTGCTCGCAGCTCGACCTGACTCGGCTCCCCGGACAGCTGGACCAAGATCAGAACGCCGTGTCCTACCATCCCTGCGGTGCTCGTCCCGCCGTTGCCAGCCAACCCTGCGTCTCGCGCGCCGGCAACGCCACCGGTGCCGGTGCCGCCCGAAGTCGCTCCACCCCCCGCGGCAGAGCCGCCCACATTCGAGGGCAATGCCATCGCGCTGTCCGCGCTGCCGCAGCCAAGGCTGGCGAGCGAGTGCAGAAGGGCGAGCGCGATGGCCGTTGACCTCATTTCACGACGTCAGGGACAGTGGGTTCGGGGGCGCACACGCCGTAGGGCACTGTATACGTCTCGCAGAAGTAGCCGAACTCGGGGCCGCCGGGATCGAAGCCACCCTGCTGGTGCCTGTCGCAGTCGGCCTTGTGAGCGGCGTAGTAGGCGGCATCGCCGCAGCGGCACCTCTCCTGATTTGCCGCCAGAAACGCTGGCACCTCGCACTTAAGCACGCAGTTCTTGCGAAGCACGAGGCCCGTCTGGCAGGTGTTACCAGGGCAGCAATTAGCGTCGACCGTGCACGATTCGTTGATACCTTCGGGAACGGCGTCAGTGGGCGCTGCGTACGCACGACACTGTGAGCACACCTTGGTTCCGCCGCTCAGGGCAGGGTCGAGGAAGCAGGTGTCGGTTGTGTCGCAGCAGTCAGCCTTGCGCTCGCATTCGCTGCCCCGCTCCTCGCACGTGCACAGCGAGTCGTAGAACAGCTGCGAAACACGCGTCGTACTGAACGTCGCGTCGGCAGTCAGCGCCGTGGCAGGCGGCGTCACTGGCGCGATGGCAACGAACGGCACGCTGTCGTACCCGCTCGTCCAGCTGCGCGTGTCTTCGGCAACCGGCTCGCTCGGCCATTCGTCGGGCTTTGGTGAGCCGCCACCGATCAGGTTGAAAGGCCCAATCGGGGGCAAGCCCTTGAAGGCGACCAACTGCTGCGACCAGCGCTTCTTGAACCAGAAGAACTTGACGATCACGCTGCCGTCCAGGTGACCGCTCAGGATATCGCTGAGCGTTAGGTCGACGCCGTAACTGTAGACGTACTGGAAGTTGTAGCGGCTGAGCCCCTTGGGAGGGTAGAGCACCGTGCCGTTGGAAATCTGGGCAAGGTCGCTAGGGAACGGTCGATCCTCCGCGCGGATTCGCTCGGGATTGATGGCCAAACCGGCCGAGGCCGTGGCCGGCAACTGAACGTTGGCTAGCGTGATGGAGCCTGACAAGCCCACCTTCAGCGAAAGCGGCCCGGCGTCGAAGCCCACACCAACGAACAGCGTAACGCCGCTGTCCGCGTACGGCATGATGATGGCGCCGGCCTTGACGAAATCGCCGGCTCCGTCGACCAAGGCTTGCGGCCAAAGGTTGACGCCCAGGCCGCCCTGGATGCCGTAGTGCATGTACGAGGAAACCTCGAGATTGCATGGCACGGGGCCAATAAAAAAGTTAACGCTGAGGAGCGTAGTCGTTTCCTCACCCTTGATGAGATCGCCGAAGCTCGCATAGAAGTCGAAGCCATTGCTGGCCGGCGCCAAGCTGCCTAGCCCGACGGCGTTGGCGAGCGTTCGGCTATCCAGCACCGCGTCGGCCAGAGCCTGCCGGGCGCTATCGATCAGCTTCACCTGCGACTGGTAGTACTCGACGAAGGCATTGACCGTGTCCTCGGGCGACTCCCCGGCGCAGGGATCCGCCAAGTTGGCTCCCGGCATCCCGGCAGGACGAACGCCTGCGTCAGCCACCGCTTTGCAAAAGGCTGGGCCGAACGTACGTCCGACTTTCTTCAAGTCGTCGTACTGCTTCAGCAGCTCTTGCGCGTCGCGCATGGCCTTTTTCGCGCGATCGACGGCGTCGACGTAGGTGTTGACGGCGTCTTCACAGTTTTTGGTGAGGGTCGGCTGATCCGCCGCCGTATCGAAGAGCAGATCCCCTGCCAGGCCCGGCAAGAAATCGGCGCCCAGAATCTCGAGCTTTGATTCGGCCGTGCTGACGCGACACATGGCAGCGGTCAGCTGACCGCGCAGATCTACGATCTCGACGGTGCCGCCGATCCCGACGAAGTCAAACTTCGCAGTGGCGCGAATCGCCGCCGCGGCCTTGAGATCGAAGCGAGCCAGACCGAACGGCAACGGCTCGACGTTGAAGTCGAGGTCGGCATCCGGATCCACGTCGAAGCTGATCAGGGACGAGTCGTCGCCCCGTCCACCCTCGCGCGTGTCTCGCACCGCCGCGGTGCCCAAGGATTCAGCCGGTAGCGTCGAATCCATGTTGCACCAAGGATGTCGCGCTCCGCGCTCACAACCGGGGCCCCCCTCGGCGGAGCAGCCGCTGCAGCTGCCACCAGCACAAGCAGTTTGGAAATCGTTCGAATACGCCGGCGGAGGTACGGTGGAAACGTCCGGTAGCTGACTCAAGTCGATGGCCTCGCGCTCGGAAAGGTCCGGCCCGTTGAGCGGGCCATCGAACTCGCCCGCCTGCGGGCAGAGCCGAACCTCTTCGCAAGGCCGATCCGCTTCGGTGTAGCCGCCGTCAGAGATATCTTGCGGTGCGCCGCAGCCTACCTGATTGAAGCATTGACCGAAGCAAACGTCGCCTTCGCTCGTGGCAGCGTCGCAAACGTTGAACTTACTTGGGTCAACGCACTTCTGGCTGGCGCTATCGCAGACTGCGCCTGGCCCGCAGCCGGCCGCGCAAGTTTGCGCCGTCCAGTTGCCGTCGCTACGCTTCCGCACCTCGAAGCATTGGGTGCGCTCACCGCACACCAGGCTTAGCCCGAGTGCCGCGTTCGTCACCGAGCAGTCGGGGTTTGCCACCGAGCAGGTGCCTGGTAGTACCCAAGCGAGTTGGCTGCTCGGATTGCCGGTGTTGCTGCAGCGACCGGTGTGACCGACCGGCGGCGGGTTCGCGGCTCCCGTGCACAAGGCGCGGCATTCAGCGTCTGTCTTGCTGGATCCTTCAGGACAATCCCGATCGCAATCGAAAACATCCACGGTGTCGTCGCGCAGTAGCAGCCCGCCGTACTCGGGCCGCGCGCTACGTGGCCCCGGCGTGTACGGAACGCAATCGGCGGGCGGGACGGTGCTGCCATTGCCGCCGCCGCTACGCCCCGGCCAATCCACGTAGCTGGTGCTGGGGCCTTGCGGGTCGCGCTGTAAGCCGTTGCCGGGGTTCCAAGACGCTCCGAACGGGCGCTCGCAAACGTACGGCGCCGCGGCGCTGCAGCTCGCGGCGCTCCAGCGGCCGTTGCGGTGGACGAGACCGCAGTCGAGCTGCTCGTCATTACGCGGCTCGCCCCCGGGGAACGCTTCAAACAAGCCGTGATAGGCGTTGCCGTTGGCGCCGCCAGTCCAGAATTGCTTCGCATCCAGCGTTGCCGTGTAACGCCAGGTCCACTCGCCCTCGGTCGTGCGATCGGTTGCGCCCGTCAACGACGACCCAGTGATGAAGTGAGCGACGAAAGTATTCTCGAGCAGGGTGTCGACCTGAACCAGGCGACCGCCGGGCGAGCTGTTGCAGCGGAGCGCTGCGTCCGAGGCCGTAGCAGCCGGACAGAACCAGTAAGCATGCGTGCCGAGCGTCTTCCAGAAGCAGCCCGCCTGGGGAGCTACGGAGGCCGGATTGCCGCACGTGCCGGCGCCATTGCAGGTGAAGTTTCCGTCTGCGATGCCGTCGTTACAGGCTTTACCAGCCGGAGCCAGGTCAGGCTCGTTCGCGCAGCCGCACTGACCGCGGTACTGGTTGTTGGTGTCGTTGTCGCACTCGTCCTTGCAGTTCGGAACGCCGTCTCCGTCGGAATCCGTTTCCAGCTCACCGCAACCGCAGAAGCCCGGCTCGGTCTTGTTCGGAGCCAAGTCGCAGGTTTCGTTGCAGGCCAGAACGCCATCGCCGTCTTGATCGCCCTGCGGACACAAGAATGCCCAGTCGAGCGGCAGATGCAGGACCGTGGCGTTCGAGAAAACGTGGACTTCCTTGCCGAAAAATGAGCCCTCGTGCGGCGCACCGCTACCGGGACGGCGTAGCTCGATCGCGCTGTTCGGCGCTACCACGGAGGCTACAATCGCCTCTCGGAATAGCGCAGCTTGCTCGCCCAAGTAGCCAAACAGCACCTGTCCGCGCTCGCCTGCCACGTACTCCAAGCCCACGTTCAAACGCAGCGTGTCCTTCACGTAGATGAGAACGGGGCCGGCAGAGCCGTCGATGCGGAAGTGCGCCTGCGGCTCCACCACGAGCGAATTGATGAAGTACGTGCCGGAACGAAAGGTGAACGTCGAGCGTGAATAGGCCTGAATTGAGTCGTAACCGCCAGGAGCGACGTCCAAGTTCGGCGCATCCGGGGCGCGGCTGATGTCGTTCGTCAGACCGCTCGGCCATTCTACGGTCCAGCTCGTCTCCGCAGCTTCGACCAGCGCATGCGTCTGGACGGCGCCGCCAATCGTGACGTTATCTTGCCGGAGCAGCGTGCCCGCCGTCCTCACACTGCCGCTGACCAGCGAGCCGGAGCGCAGAAAGCTCACATTGCCAACGCTTGTCACGTCCGCGAACGCCTTGACGCCCGCCCCGAGCTCCAACGTGCTCGAGCCCAGGTTCGCCACTTCGCTCGGGTCATTGGACTTGGCCAACGTGGACCTATCGTCGATGGTGACGCGGTCGGAGGCCGAGATCATGAGCTCTGCGATGGTGTTCCCGCGAGGGATCACCAAGCTCAGCTCCTCGTTCTCGTTCGCGGGGGGCGTGGTCGGGGTCGCGCTACCGTCGGCGACGACGAGCTTGTCGATCAGAAGGGCGCCTGAGCCGCTGGGCACGTTCAGGATGACGCGAAAGTCGATATCGGTGGCGGCACCGTTGAGCACGTTGCGCACGCTTTGAGGAACGGCGAAGCTCAGAGTTCGGTACGCGCCTGCCGGAACTCCGGCCAGTGAGACCACGCCGAGATCCGACCACCACATGCCGGCCGAGGGCGAACGCACGACCAAGCGCGCATCACCCCAAGACAGCTGCGTCGGCAACCGAATGTCGACGGTTGCTGTAGCCAACGCGCCGCCGGGAGCGCCAATGGGAGCCGAAATGACCTCGGTGTAGCCGTTCGGAACTACGGAGAGTGCGGCAGACCCTTGAGAAACCGTGGCCGACGCGGTGACCGCCGCTCCGTTGCTGGACCGCCAGTCTTGTGCGGGAGCTTCAAAGCCCAACACCCTTGCTTGGGCGGAGGTGAGGGCCTGGGTCGTGATACCCAGCGGCTCTGTCGGCTCCCCACCGCTGCCGCATGCTGACAGAAGCAAAGCCGCTGTGGCTGCCATCGCGACAGATGAAAAACTTGCGTATCCCGTGGGCGACCCCGGCCTAACCATGATGGCGGCTTCCTATCACGCGACCAAAGAGACAGGAAGCGAAACGGAACCGGTTTCACAAAAGTCACCGGCGCTGCTCTTTTACTGCACCGTACCGACCGCGTCCCCAAAGCGCCCCGTCGGATCTCCGTCAGACCACGATCTCCGCACGAACCAATCGGCCGACTTAGCGGAATTCGGCCTCCAAGAGCGCGGGAACTGAACACGCTGGGGATCAGCGCTGCAGGGGTGGCCACTCGACGAGGTGAATGGTGAGCAAGCCGACGCTCTCAGCAGGTGAGGACGCCGCCACGATACCGCGAACATCGTGGTAAAATTGCCAGTGTTTCTCGCGGATTTTCTCGAAGTCAGCCGCTGAGCACGAGAACACGTTGTAGCTGAACCTGTTGGGTGGCGTCTCTCGCCCCATGAGCGCCACGCTGCGCTCGGCCCAGTGCCGCTTGAGATCGGTCACGCTCTGCGGAGTCGCGCGCGCGTTGACGGTGAGCTCACGCTCGGGAACGTATCGAGTATCGTCCCACCGGATGATTCGCGCGGCCTCGAGTTGAGCGATGCAGCGCTCCTCAATGGCTAGGTCGATACCCAGGACCTCTGCGACGTAGCCGGCGCGGTGCGACGACTCGCAATACGTGGTCGTCTCGAGCACGCGTAGCACCGCGATGCTCCAGGGCTCGGCAAACGCAAGTTCGCGGGCGCTCTGCTTCAGGCGATACTCCTCGGTCAGCGCCGGCACCGTTTCGATGTCCGCGAGCGCCGCTACGAAGTCAGATACCCGCGCCGTGATCGCCTCGACCAGCCGCAAGAAGTCCGGCAGCCACGGCTCGGTTTGGCCTCGCAGCATCCTGCCCACCGCATGCCGACTTAGGCCGGACCGCGCCGCCAGCTCGGGCAGCGCCGCGGCGCCTCGTAACCGGTCGAGCCAAGCCGCAAGCTCAACGCTGCCATATCCGGCAGGAAGCTGGCTCGGTTCAAATGCTCGGAAGCATTCGGCGAGGTCGCGCCCTGATATCTCCGCCGCATGCAGAGCCCGGCTAATGGTTGGGAACCGTCGCCCTGCTTCCCAGCTCGCGATCGCGTTCGCCTTCAGGCCGAGGCGCCGCGCGTAGGCGGCCTGAGAGCGTGATCCGCGCCAACTCCGCAGCACTTGATGGGCAACAGCCGCCGCAGCCCTCACAGTTTTGCACTCATACCTGCGTCATAGGCACATGATTTGTGCAATTCCGACATAGATTCGGATTGCAGCATGCTGTCGTGAAGCGCACGATTCTTCTGCGGCTCAACACGAGTCGCGGCATGGAGGAGTAGGGATGTGCCGGGTGCCTCTGACTCAGCGAATCCGCGTTGTCGGACGCCAAGCCCGGCGGCGGCGATGTCGTCGATGGTGAGCCCGCCCCGAGCGACAGCGCCTACCCCGAGTCGCAGCGGGCGTGTCTGGACGAGCCAGTTCTGGCGACGAGCGTGAGTTTGGACGAAAAGCTTCCGGAGCTCGGTTTGAGTGTGAATGAGCTGCTGCAGGCTGGCTTCGACGCGCGTTTGGACGAAATGAAGCACGTGCCCTACAACGGCCAACGCGGCTGGGTGCCCGATCAGGTTGAAAGCGTCGAGTGCGGCGCCGGTGCGCTTCGCATCACGGCACTGCCGAGCTCGACGGCAGCCGCTGTCGTGTATTCGAAGCCTACTGAGCGCTGCGCGACATCTATCACGCTCCAGGTGCGAATCGAGGCAACGAGCACTGATGGCGCTGTCGCAGAGACCATGAACGGAGATCTCACGCTGGCATTTCACGAAGCCGGCGCAGAGCGCCCGAGCTACGTGCACTTCTTTGCCGAGCAGTACGTCGAAGACATGAAAGGCACCGCGCAGCCGCCACCGCAAACCAAGGATCGCCCGCTCAAGGAAGGCGAAGACCCTTCCGCATTACATCCCACGTTCCGAATCGAGTCGGCAAACCTCGACGGCAGTCTCGCAGCGCCGACTGGAAGCACGCCTGCGCCCCGCAGCCGATGTAGGCACCTCGCCCCAGCGGCTCGCCTGCCTCGGCCGCGCCCGAAACGACGGCCTCCCGTCCGGCACTGCGAACCGGAGGCGGCTGAGCTTCAGCCGTCGCTCGCCGTGCTCAGCGCGCTGTTATCGCCCGCAGGCCGACGACGTGGACTGGCTTCGCAGCTGAACGTACGGAGGATACAGGTCGGTCGAATACTGGTCCACGATGCTCTGATACGCACGCCTCGCTTCATCCGCCCTGCCGGAGTGCCAGTGGATGTCGGCAAGGGCGATGAGCGCTGGCACGTAGTTCTCGTTCGCCCGCAGCGCCTCCTGGAAGCGAGCTTCGGCGGCTCGATCGGTACCACGCAGCAGCTCGACCTCGCCCAAACCCGCGATCGCTTCGCTGTCGTGAGGAGCCGCCGCCAGCACCTCGCCGTACAGGCGTTCTGCTTCGAACAACCGGTAGCGGCGCTGCTCAGCGCGTGCCCGTTGGACGAGCGAGCGCAGGTCTAGCATGGGGCTCTGGGGCTTGACTGCCACTGCCGGCAACGCGGCCACACGGGCCGCAAGTGGCGCCGTTGTGGGCACCACGTTCGTCGGAGTCGCTTTGCGTGGGGTTGACGAGGCGGGTGCCGGCAGTGGCGCAGCTGAGTTAGTGACGGAGGCTAAGGCCACTACCGATGGCATGATACGCCCTGCAGCGGCCGAAGCTCTCACCGCCTCAGATCCATTCCGTCGCGCGGCGTGGCCGTCGCTTGCGGACGCGGGAACGCGGTCAGGGCCGCGGTTAAGAAAAGCGGCGCCGCCCGCCACGGCAACTCCAACAGCGAAGCCCAATGCGACAGACAGGCTGAAGGCCCGGGCGCGAACGCTGCGCGATTCGAGGGCCCCGCTAGTCGTCTCTGGGCCTTGCGCCACGGGCATGAGCGAGTCGCCGTTGGTCTTGCCTACGCGCCGCGTGGCGCGAGGGTTGTCAGCAGCTTCTGAAGTGGACGTCGATGGGCGCGCCGCACGAACGCGGAACTGTTTGAGCGTCTCCGGGTAGTCCGAATGCACCGGACCGATGATCCCGAGGGCGGCGGCTTCCTGCCGGCCGCTGTCGTCACTGAACGGTACGACACGCGCAGGCGTCGTGCGGGCGCCCCGCAGTCGAATGCGCGTCCCACAAAAGACACAGTGCACGCGATCGGATCCCGGAAGACCTCCGCTCGCGTCGAAGAAGTCGCGCGCACACGCGCTGCACTGATGCCTCATGGATCCGCCGTTCGATCGAGTTGGATACTCCGGATCCGGAGCTCAGCGAAACGCTCTATCGGATGTCTCGATTCGAACAGCGAACTTCTCCAGACCAACCCATCGGCCGACTTGGAAAAATGGGGCGGATCGACTCACTAGTGCTGCACCTGTGGCCCCCGCTATCTATTGAATGGATTGGGTCTGGTTCAATGGGGAAGGGACGTGCAGCGGCTCCCGTCGCGCCGAACACGAAAGCGCCCGTCTCGCTCGGTGCTTTCAAGGTCAACGTGTTCGTGTCGCTGCCTTAGTCGCCAACGCTTCGAAAAGCGACGTGGCCTCACGATGACCTTCGCCCCCCGCGACCCTGTGAACTGCTTCGGCTAGGTGCGCTTTCGACTGGGGCGTGCTCTTGACTGGGTTCCCGGGCTTCGCTTGCGAGCCAACGCCCTCCGCTGCTTGCTCAGCAATTCGTTTACTGGGGGCAGGCCGTGTTCCTGGTGGGGCTGCCCAGCTGGGCA
>Ga0163144_10028734_pt1 | contig 10708 bp, 7 predicted proteins | sample OliLak19BULKMAT1_FD_123175 | JGI IMG/M metagenome (GOLD analysis project Ga0163144, IMG submission 123175) | Freshwater microbial mat bacterial communities from Lake Vanda, McMurdo Dry Valleys, Antarctica - Oligotrophic Lake LV.19.BULKMAT1 | ecosystem: Environmental > Aquatic > Freshwater > Lake...
GCAGGGCACCGGCGATACCCGCAGCCCGCTCGTCATCACGCTGGCATCGCAGGTGGCCGTGCCGATCGGCATGTGCACCATCATCCAGATGTCACGACCACTGATCGCCGGCGACATCTGGCTCGCGATCGTCCTCGGCCACTTCACCCGCTGCGTGTTGACCGTGATGCGCTTCCGCCAGGGCAAGTGGCGGAACATCGTCGTCGCGCATTAACAGAGGATCAAGAGAAGAGGAGTTCAAGAATATTTTTCTCTTGAACTCCTGATCTCCTGTGATCTTTCTACGCTAACGGGATTGTCAGGGTAAACGTCGCCCCGTCACCTTCGCGCGAGGCGACCCGAATGGTCCCGCCCTGCTTCTGGGCCAACGCGCGCGCAATCGTCAAGCCCAGGCCGGTTCCCGGGATGCGGCGGGTGTCGCTGCCGTCCAACTGCGTGAACGGCTCGAAGATGAAATCCACTTTATGCGCGGGAATGCCGGGGCCGTGGTCGCGGATCGCGATCGCCATCATGTGGCCCTCACGCTCAGCCGACACTTCGACCTGCGATCCCACCGGTGTGTGCTTGACCGCGTTCGACAGCAGGTTGACCAGCACCTGGATGCTGCGATCGTGGTCGGCCATCACCTCGGCTAATTCGCCAGTTGGCGTGACGATGGCCACACCCGCGTGGCGAGCGAAGCCATCAACCGATCGCACGGAGTCGTCCAGGATCAGCCCCAGCGGCATCCGCTTCAGCGCCACCCTCATCTCGCCGGCCTCGATCTTCGACATGTCGAGAATGTCGTTGACGATGCGGATCAGGCGATCGGCGTTGGCGAGGGCGACGCGGATCAATTGATCGGCATCCGCGTTGCCGGTCATGTCTTCGGCGATCAGCAACTGCATCGAGGCGCGGATCGAAGTGAGCGGCGTGCGCAGCTCGTGGCTGACCATCGAGATGAACTGCGACTTCAAGCGCTCCAGCTCGCGCGCCATGGTGACGTCTGAGCCCACCCCAATCACATACGTCGTCTTGCCGGTCTGATCGCGCAGCGTCATTGCCGTCCACGCCGTCACGTGCCGGCCCCCGGACTTGCTCAGCCACGTCGCTTCCGTCGGCGCGGGTGAGGTCGCCTCCAGCAGGCGCGGGAACCCGCTGCGGAACCGTTCGCGTTCGTCGTCGACGACGAACGGCGCCTCCCAGATCGGCAGGCCGGCGACTTCGGCGACGGTCCATCCAGACAGCGCCTCACAGGCGCGGTTGAACCGGACCAGGTGCGCCTGCGAGTCCAGTACCATGATCAAGCTCGGTGCGGTGTCGAGAATGGCCGCGACGAAATCGCGCTCGGCGCGCAACTCCGTTTGCGCGCTGACGCGGTCGGTAATGTCGCGGGCCATGCCCTGAAAGCCCTCGGTGGTGCCACCGGTGAGGATGACGCGAACGTGCTGGCCGACCCAGATCTCGGCGCCATCCTTCCGCCGGATCGGGAACTCAAGGTACGAGTCCTCGTTCGATCTGGCGGACTTCTCGTAGAACGCCATGGCGCGCGGCACCCAATCGGGTCGCATCAACTCGAAGTACTTCATCGCCAACAACTCGGTTTCGGAGTAACCGAGAATGCGCGTCGCCACCGGATTGACGAAGGTGAACCGCCCGTACGGATCAGTGCGGTAAATCATGTCGCTGGCGTTGTCGACGAGGTCGCGGTAGCGCCGCTCGGTGCGTTCGACGGCCTGCGTGCGGACGCGCACCTGCTGGTGCAGCGACCGGTTCCAGGCGGTGCCGCCGACAAAGAGCAGCACGACCACTCCGCCGCCAATCCCCAGCACCGTCGCATAGCGCTCAAGCCACGTGCGCCGGACCGGATTGCTGAGGCTCTGTTCCACGATGCGATCGAACTCACCGCTGGCTTTGAGGCGATCCAAGGCGATCCGCAGCGGTGCCACGACCAGGTCGCGACCGGGCAAGACGGCCATTTGATACGGCCGCGACAGCAGCGGCACTTCCGTCGCTTCGTCCGCCAACGCGCCCATGAGGAAGCGCAGCGTCAGGTGATTCCCGGCCACGCCATCCACCTCGCCTCGCGCGAAGGCGCGAATCGCATCGCTGCGAGTGGCGGCCACCTGCAGCATGGGTCGTCGCCCCTCTGGCAGGGCGGCGAGCAGCCGGTGGTTGATCGACCCGTCATCGACGGCCACCCGCGCGCCCCACAGGTCGTCGAGCCCGCGCGGATAATGCGGCAAGCCGGGGCGCATCATGATGACCTGCGACAGGGTCCAGGTCTGGTCGAGCAGTTGATACCTGGCGGCGCGTTCCTCGGAGTACGACAGGAACATCACGTCGGTCCTGCCGGCGTCGAACTCCGCCATGCGCTCGTCGCGCAGGCCCAGGCGAATCTCCACCGACAAGCCGGCTTCGCGCGCGAGGGCACGCATCAGCTGGATGTTGAAGCCCTGCGGCGTGCCGTTGTCGTCGAGGTACTCGTAGGGCGGAAACTCGCGATCGCCGCCGTAGATGAGGGCCCGGGCTGCCACCTGCGCGCCAGACGAGCCGCCAGTCGAGGTTTGCGCCGCGGCCGGTCCGCCAAGGATCGCGAGCGCGCCGACGGCGAACACGATCCCGGGCTTGCGGAGGTCCACGGCCGATTGTAACCGCGCTTGGAATTGTGGCGTCCGGCATCCGCCGGACCTAGAATAGAGGTTCGCCCTCATTCCAAAGGAAGCGCGCACATGTCTGATGCCATCACCGGCCGCCGCCGGGTTCCCCGCCCAGAGAACGATCCCAACCTGACCTATGCGCCCGGCACGCCTGCCCGGGCCGAGCTCAAGGCCCGCCTGGCCACGATGGCCAGCGAGACGGTCGACATTCCGATCGTGATCGGCGGCAAGGAGATTAGAAACAGCGCCACCGCGCCGGCCGTCATGCCCCACAAGCACGGCCATGTGCTTGGTCGGTTCCACAAGGCGACCCCCGATCAGGTCCGCCAGGCCGTGGCTGCCGCGATGGCGGCGCGCCAGGAATGGTCAGGCTGGTCGTTCGAAGAGCGGGCCGCCGTGTTCCTGCGCGCGGCCGAACTGTTGACCACGACCTGGCGCTCCACGATTGTGGCGGCCACCATGTTGGGACAGTCGAAAACCGCCTACCAGGCCGAAATCGACGCCGCCTCGGAGCTCGTCGACTTCTGGCGCTTCAACGTCGCGTTTGCCCAGGAGCTGATCTCGGAACAGCCCGACAGCACTCACGCCGTCTGGAACCAGATGGAGTACCGGCCGCTCGAAGGCTTTATCTACGCCATTTCGCCGTTCAACTTCACCGCCATTGGCGGCAATCTCGCCGGTGCGCCTGCGCTGATGGGCAACACCGTGGTGTGGAAGCCGGCCGGCACCGCGATGCTGAGCTCGTACTACGTGATGAAGTTGCTCGAGGCCGCGGGCCTGCCGCCGGGCGTGATCAACTTCGTGCCCGGCAACCCGGTCGAAATCTCCGACGTGCTCCTCGACCACCCGGACCTGGCGGGCATTCACTTCACCGGCAGCACCGCCGTGTTCAACGGGATGTGGCAGCGCGTCGGTCAGAACCTGGGCAAGTATCGCGGCTATCCGCGACTGGTCGGCGAAACCGGCGGCAAGGACTTCATCGTCGTGCACCCGTCGGCCGATCCGCAGGAAGTGGCCGTCGCCGCCGTCCGTGGCGCGTTCGAGTATCAGGGGCAGAAGTGCTCCGCCGCCAGCCGCATGTACGTGCCCAAGTCACGCTGGCACGACATCCGTGATCGCATGGTCGCGATGATGAAGGACATCAAGATGGGCGATGTCCGCGACTTCCGCAACTTCATGGGCGCGGTGATCGACCAGAAGTCGTTCACCAAGATCAGCGGCTACCTCGATGATGCGAAGAAAAACGCCACGGTGATCCAGGGCGGCGGCTGCCACGGCGACGAGGGTTACTTCATCGAGCCGACGCTGGTCGAATCGGCCGACCCGTCCTACCGCCTGCTGTGCGAGGAAATCTTCGGGCCGGTCCTGACGGTCTATGTCTACGACGATGCCAAGTGGAGCGAGATGCTGCAGATCGTTGATCGCACCTCGCCCTACGCACTGACCGGTGCGGTGTTCGCCCGCGATCGCGCCGCCGTGATCGAAGCCTCGTCGGCACTCAAGAACGCCGCCGGCAACTTCTACATCAACGACAAGCCGACCGGTGCGGTCGTCGGGCAGCAGCCCTTCGGTGGCGCCCGCGCCTCGGGCACCAACGACAAGGCCGGTTCGAAGATGAACCTGGTCCGCTGGGTGAGCATGCGGACGATTAAGGAGACCTTCGCGCCGCCGACGGACTACAAGTATCCGTTCATGCTCGAAGAGTAGCCTCCGGCTTTAGCCGGAGCTTTTTAGAACCGAAACAGCTTCGTGATCTTCACCACCAGGCTCCGGTTATCCAACTCAGGAAAACCGGGGCCGGTGGTGTTTCTGCCGTCGCTGTAGACGACGAACAATTCACTGCCAGGCTGATACTCCCAGCGGAATCGCGCGTTGGTGCTGAGCGCGCCGCTGGCCGATTGGTACTGAACAAGCGCCGACGCGAACATCCGCGGCGTCAGCGTGTAGGTGAGCCGCGAGCTGATGATGTTGGCGTCGCCGTCGCCGTACGGCGTCTCGAACAGGTTGAGCGACACGGTCGGTTCGGCGTAGAAGCGGGGACCAAATTCAATCCGGCCGCGCCAGGTGAGTTCCTTCAGCGTGCCGCCATAGAAGCCGCCGTAATTCAAGGTCAACGTTCCGGAAATGGGCCGCTGCGGTGAGCTCGTAAAGAGCAGCTTGGCCTGCTGGAAGTTGTATTCACCGGCCGGGACCAGGACGCCAGGCGTGACCCGGAAGGGCACCTTGAGATTCTCGTACGCGCTTGAGTACTCGCTGGCCCACTGGTCGCCGTTCGACAATTCCATGCGGTATGCGGCGGTCGCCTCGCGCGACTCGGGCCGGCCTTGGCGATCCTCGAAATAGTCGTAGCTGCTCTCGTAGTAGAACTTGCGGACCGTCTGCCACCGTGCCGGCCGCGGGCTGTAGCGGGCCTGCCCGTAGGTGCGACGAAACGCCGCGCGACGAAGGAAGCCGATCTCCGGGTTGAACTGATCGCCCAGGAACATATGCTCGACCTGGAACCCGGTGTGGTCTGCATTCCAGGTTACGTTGCCGCGATAGCTGCTGCGGTCGCTGACCGACGTACCTGATGCACCTGACGTCCCGGCCCAATAGCCATTGATCGCCAGCTGTTCGAGCGGGTTGATCGTGCTGTCGACGCCGAACGAGTAGCCATCGTCACTACCGGTCGCCCCGGGGCCTCGTCGGGTCGCGATCATGCCGATGCGGCTGCGCTTGAGGATGTCGCGATTGACGCGCAGCACCGAGAAGTCGGTGGCGGGTGCGCGGGCCGCGTCGATCTCTTCCGTCCGCATCTGTAACGCGCCGACCTGGAAGCCGTTGCCGCGCCCGAGCAGGCGCGCACCGCCGAGAATGGGAATGACCTGGTTGTTCTGCAGGCCGATGCGCCGGCTGAAGAACACGATCGGCGTGACGTTGCTGGCGCCGCCCCCACCCATGTTGATGGCCGTTGGACCCTGGCCACCGCCGCCCTGGTTCGACCCGGCACCCGCGAAGTTGAAGACGTCCTGACCCTCGAGAAAGAAGTCGCGCTTCTCCGGGAACAGCACGCTGAACCGCGTCAGGTTGACCTGGGCCTCGTCATCTTCGACCTGCGCGAAGTCGGTGTTGTAGGTGAAGTCGGTCACCACGGACTGCGTGATGCCCCACTTGGCGTCGACACCGAACTCGCCGGCGCCGTGGTTCGACAAGGGAGGCGTGGACCGGTGATTCGTGGTGGTCGAGCCCAGTGCGTAGGGCTTGAGGTCGAGATTCCGCAGCTTCGTCGGCGACTCGAGGCCCACCAGCCTGCCAACCGATGAGACCTTCGATAAACCGCGGCGACCCCATGAAACCGGCACTTGCGACAGGAAGGTCAGCTCGTTGCGCCAGCGCACCATGCGGCGGACATTCACGCCCCATTCCTGGCTGCCTTCCTTGAAGCGCATCGAGCGAAACGGGATCACGAACTCCACCGTCCAACCACCGTCGAAGTTGGCCGTCTTGACCTCCCACAGGCCGTTCCAGTTGTTGCTGGGTTGTTCGTTGGTGACCTGCCAATCGAACATGCCGCCCTGCGCGTTCGACGAAAAACCAAAGCCGTTGCGCCGATCGTCGAAGGTGTCGAACAGGACGGCGATGTGATCGTTGTTGTACAGGTTGCTGGCGTCGCGCCGCATGTCGCTGGTGACGCGGCGATCGGGATGGGTCTCCCACAGCCGCGCGCCGAAGTAGACGTTCTTGTCGTCGAAGAACACCCAGATCTCGGTTTTGTCGTTGGCCGGACTGCCTTCCGTGGGTTCCTGCTGGATGAAGCCGGCGGCCGCCGGAACCGTCTTATAGAACGCCTCGTCCAGGCGGCCGTCGAATGTCATCGGCGACGGCAGCCGGGTGGTGCGCAACACGGCGTGCCCTTGCGCGTCGCGCGCGACCATGTCGGACGCGACAGGTGGATTCTGCGCCGCCGCCGGAGTGACGAGAGCAAGGCAGAAGAATAGGACAGTCCCGAGGCGCCGCATGAAGCTCACCATTATAGCCGGGCCAGGATGGCCCGGCCGCCTGGTCAGCGGCGGCGGTGCGTGAACGACTCGACGAAACCAGCCGTGAACAACGCCGGCATGCCGCCGGTGTGCAGGAACACCACCGTGTCCGACGCACTCAATTCACCACTGCGCACGTGCCGGATCAAGGCCGCCATGCCCTTCGACGTGTAGCAGGGATCCAGCAAGAGCGCCTCGGTCCGTGCCACCAGCGCGATGGCCTCGAGGCCGGCCTCGGTGGGAATGCCATAGCCCTCGCCGATGAACGACTGGTCGGTCACCAGGTCAGGCAAGACGAGCCGCTCGGAGAGTCCGAGCCGCGTGGCCGCTTCGTTGCCGATGCGCCTGGCGCGCTCGATTTTGTCCGGCTCGCCGGCGCTGACGGCGACACCATACACGCGGTACGGCGCCTCGCAGAGCATCGCGCCCAACGTCAGCCCCGCCTGGGTACCGCGCGATCCGCTGGCGTAGTACAAGCGCGCCGGGGCGATGTTCATCGTCGCCAGTTGCTCGACCAGTTCGGCCGTGCCGCCGACATAGCCAAACACGCCGACCCCACTCGACCCGCCGATGGGGATCACATACGGGGTGCGGCCGCTGGCTTCTTCTTCGGCCACGACCTCGGCGACCACTGCTTCGTCCTGGCCGACGGCCAGCATTGGATCGATCGAGGGCACCAGGCGAATGGTGGCGCCGTAGAGACGATCCAGCAACAGGTTGCCGGCCAGCGCGGGTTCCGCCGTGGTGGCCGTCAGCACCAACACGCAACGCATGCCGGCGACGCACGCCGCGGCCGCGGTCATGCGCGCATGATTCGATTGCACCGCGCCGGTCGTGATCAGCGTGGTCGCGCCCAGGGCCTGCGCGTCGGCCACCAGGTATTCGAGCTTGCGCGCCTTGTTGCCCCCCAGGCCGAGTGCCGTGAGATCGTCCCGCTTGATCAGGATCCGCGGACACCGCGCCGGTCCGCCCAGCGCTTCGCGAAGGCGAACGGCGTCATGAAGGGGAGTGGGCAACTGCGCGAGCGACACGCGCGGCTGCGCCGCCAGGGCGGTACGGACTCGGGTGACGGCAGTCGAGGTCATGGCGTCGCCGCGATTCTACGCCAAGGCTACGGTGGGTCCACCTACGCTAAAGCTGCGGTGGACAAGCACAGATGATCGGCGAGTTGCTGCATGTCGTCCGGCAGCGGCGCCGTGATCTCGAGCGCGGCGTTGGTGGTCGGTTGCCGCAAGGTGAGCCGCCAGGCGTGGAGCGCCTGGCGCGGGAAGGCCAGGGCGATTTCGTCCGCCGGCGTGAGTGGGCCGGCCTTCTTCTTCAGGCCATACACCGCATCGCCGACAATCGGCCAGTCCCGCGCCGACAGGTGCACGCGAATCTGGTGCGTGCGTCCGGTGATCAGGCGACAGCGGACCAACGAGAAGGTGTCCGCCTTCGCGGCCGCAGGCCGCTTCGGCGAGACCTCGCCGACGCTCGCGAGCGGCCCTGCGAGCGGAGGCGGGCCAGGGGTTACCGCCAGTCGCTCGAATTTCGTGACCGATGGCTGTCCGCCGCGATCGGTGACCGTAATGCGGCGACGATCCCAGGGGTCGCGATCCAGCGCGAGGTCGATCGTGCCGCGCATCGGTGACGGCCGCCCCCAGACGATCGCGGCGTAGTCCTTGTCGATCCGCCGGGCATCCATCGCGCGCTGCAGGGCCGCGTGCACGGCCGGCCGCTTGGCGACAATCACGACCCCGGAGGTGAACTTGTCGAGTCGCCCGAGCAGGCTGGGCCGCGAACCCTCGGGCCATGTCCTGGCCCGTTCGAGCACACCATTGATCAGCGTGCCCGCGGTGTTCTTGTACGACGGGTGGACGACCAGGCCAGCCGGCTTGTTGATCGCCAGCAGGTCGTCATCTTCATAGAGAACATCAAGGTCCATGGCCTGGGCCGAAGGCCTGGTTCTGGCCGGCAGCTGCTCGATGCGGACTTGCAGATCGTCGCCCGCCTGGACGCGCCACGCCGCCCGCGGCGGTGGTGCGCCATTGAGCAGCACGTCGCCGGCCTCGATCCATTTTTGAATGCGGTTTCGCGAGACCGAACGTTCGTCGCGCAGGTGGCGGAGCAGCACCCGGTCGACACGCACGCCGTGGTCGCCGCGGTCGGTCTCGATGGTGCGCCAGGTGAAGGACACGGGCACCCAGTGTACTGGGAGCGCGTTCAGCCCGCCCCACTCACCAGCGAAGAACCCGCTTGCCTCGCCAGATGGGACCTTCCTTCACGAACTGCCACTCGGGGTTCTGATACACGTCGCGCAGTGATTGCAACACCTCATCGAACACCGGTAGCCCCTCGTCCTCGCACTCGAAGTAGGTGACGAAGTCAAACTCGCCCTCGCGCTCGTAGCCGTCGGGATTGTGGTACACCCGCCGGAACAGGGCGGGAATGCCGCGTTCGGCGGCCATGGCGTGACCCTTCACTGGACACCCGCTCGACGCATCCACGTGCGGATAAAAGTAGGCGTGGCGTTCGAGTGGGCTCTTCTGCCACCACTCCGCGGTCTTGCGAATCGGCACGATGATCGCGTTGCGGCTGGTGCGGCCCGAACGGCGCGCCGGCGCGCCCTTGTTCGAGTAGTGCGCCATTTCCGGGCTCGAGTAGCGCGGCGTGCGCGAGGCGCCATCAAGCGCCAGCACGTCGGCGGCGTCGCCAATGCGGCGGCGGAGCTCTTCTTCAATCTCCTGCAGCCGCGGCCGGTACTTGCTCGAGACTTGCACCAGGTGGCGCGCCTTGTTGAGGCACGGCCCCACGCAGGCCGGTTCGGGCTCGGGCAACTCGCCGTCGCGTACAAAGAACTGAATGGTCTCGAACGGCTGTGCCTGCGTCTCGCGGCTGTCGTCGATGTCAAAGTCGTTGAAGAAGCCGCGGGCGATGTTGCCGCCGGCCGTCCTCAGCCGCGCCCCGTGGGCGTCGTCGTCGGTGCGCGCCATGACGAACAGGAACTTGGTGTACGCAAGATTGGCGCTGACGCCACCCCCGTTACCGTGTCCCTGGCCGCAGCCACCACTTTGTCCCATGACACACCGGCTATCGGGTTGAGCCCCGGGCGACTGTATGAGCTAGCGCAAAGTTGTGCAGTTCTGCTCGCCCCGACGGCGCCCACGTAGGGCCCCCCTTCATGGGGGGCCAAGAACGAACCGGTCGATCGCTTGAGACAAACCAGCTTCGTCGTTGGTGCCGGTCAGGTGAAACCCCGGTGCCTTCAACTCCGGCTCGGCGTTGCCCATGACCACGCCGGTGCCGGCCCATTCGAGCATGTCGCGGTCATTGTGGTTGTCGCCGATGGCCATGACTTCGGCTTGCGGCACGTCAAAGTGGCCGGCCAGCGCCGCCAGCCCGGTGCCCTTCGTGGTGCCGGCGCCGCAGACATCCACCATTGAGAAGTCGCGATGGGGATACTCGGTCAACGTCACCTCGAGATGAGGCGCGGCCGGGTGGGCCGCCAGGTGAGTTGAAATCGCCCGCATCGCCTGCACACCACCGTTGAAGGTCACCTGGACCGGATCCTCGTTGACCGCGTCTTCCAGTCGCTCGACCGCCTGGATGATGGCGGCATTGCGCCGCTTGAAGCCGGCGCGGTTGGGATGCGACCAGTCCATGCGGTCGTAGACGAGCTGTCCGGCCAACGGCCGATCGAAGACACACGCCGTGTCGGTCCGCCACTCGATGGTCGCCTCGAGGACCTGGCGCGCCACGGTTTGGGGCAACAGCCGGCGCAGCAGGGTTGCCCCAGAGCGGGAGCGGGCAATCGCGCCGTTGTAGGCGAGCAGCGTAATGTCGTCCGGGAGATCGCCCAGCGCTTGCAGCGCAAAATGGAAACTGCGGCCCGTGGCAATGACAATGCGAACGCCGCGCCCGGCCGCGCGGTGAATCGCGTCAAGATTCGCCTGCGGGACGCGGCCCTGAGAGTCGAGCAGCGTCCCGTCGATGTCGATGGCGAGTAGTCGAATCAACCCAACCTCTGGTGCCGGCGCACCTTAACACCCCAGCACTTCAGCACCCCAGCAC
>Ga0163144_10028736_pt1 | contig 10708 bp, 10 predicted proteins | sample OliLak19BULKMAT1_FD_123175 | JGI IMG/M metagenome (GOLD analysis project Ga0163144, IMG submission 123175) | Freshwater microbial mat bacterial communities from Lake Vanda, McMurdo Dry Valleys, Antarctica - Oligotrophic Lake LV.19.BULKMAT1 | ecosystem: Environmental > Aquatic > Freshwater >...
GTGATGGACACGGGGCCGGGCGTGGCGGGTGAGGTTGCGGAGCGGATGTTCAACCCGTTCTTTACGACGCGGGCGGCGGGGACGGGGCTGGGGCTGGCGATCGTGCATCGGATCATCGATGCGCACGGGGGCCGGGTTTCGATCCGCAACGTGGGCGGGGTGGTGGGGCGCGGGGCGGTGGTGGAGATTGCCTTGCCGCTACGGCGAGAAGTCGGCATGGCGGGTGCCTGAGGCGAACTCCTCGCGCAGTTTGTGCGGGTGGGCAAGCGGCTTGTGCCGATACTTCGAAATCAGCCGGTGGAACCGGCTTCTCGGCTCAGGAGGGCCCACACATGGCGACGGTATTGGTCGTTGACGATAAGGAAATGCTGCGCGATTCGGTGGGCTCGACGCTCAGCCGCGCGGGGATGACTGTTCGCACTGCGGACGGCGCGGAGCAGGCCCTGCGGGCGATTGCTCAGCAGCGACCGGACTGCGTGGTGACAGACCTGAAGATGCCGGGGATGACGGGGATCGAGCTGCTGGCGAAGGTGCGCGAGATCGATGATGAGATCCCGGTGATCCTGATGACCGCGTTTGCGACGGTGGAGACGGCGGTCAAAGCGATGAAGCTGGGTGCGTTTGACTATCTGACCAAGCCGTTCGAGGGCGACGAGCTCTTGATCAGCGTGAAGCGTGCGACGGAGCACACGCGGCTGGTGCGAGAGAACGCGGTGCTGCGCGCGGGTGCGCCGGCATCGGAAGCGCAGGGCGGTGAGGAGCCGCTGAGCGGCATCGCGCGGCTGATTGGTGATTCGCCGGCCATGCGCCGCGTGAAGGAGCAGGTCCTGGCGGTCGCGGAGAGCCACGGCACGGTGCTGATCATCGGTGAGAGTGGCACGGGCAAGGAAGTCGTGGCGCGAGCGGTCCATGAGACCTCGCAGCGGCGCAATGGGCCGTTTCTTGGCGTCAACTGCGCGGCGCTGTCAGAGAGTCTGCTGGAGTCTGAGTTGTTCGGCCACGAGCGCGGCGCGTTTACCGGCGCGGACAAGGTGCGCAAGGGGCGCTTCGAGTTGAGCGATCATGGCACGCTGCTGCTGGACGAAATTAGCGAGGTGGGGGTGCGGGTGCAGGCAAAGCTGCTGCGGGTGTTACAGGAGCGCGTGCTGGAACGGGTTGGCGCTTCGCTTTCGATCGGGGTTGACGTGCGGGTGGTTGCGACGAGCAATCGGGACCTGCCGCGGGCGATTGCCAAGGGTGAGTTCCGGCAGGATCTGTTCTTCCGGTTGAACGTGCTGCCGATTCATGTGCCGCCGCTGCGTGATCGGCAGGAAGATATCGGCCCGCTGGCGGAGTATTTCGTGCGATCGATCGCGCGGCGTGACGGGCGGGGCGACGTCACGATTGCGCCGGACGCCTTGGCGGTGATGACGGTGTATCAGTGGCCGGGAAATGTCCGCGAACTGCAGAATATTTGTGAGCGCGGCGTTGTGCTGGCGCGCCAGAGCGTCATCACGCGTGAGCTGGTGGAGCCGTGGTTGCTGGCCGATCTGAATGGGATGAGTGCGGGTGGCCCGTCGAGCTTCCCGATCGGCGTGAGCAACGGGTACTCGAACGCGGACGTGCTGACGGAAACCAAGCCCGGGGTGATCCAGACGGTGATCCCGATCATGGATCGGGTGCTGGAAGACATCGAGCGCGACGCGATCATCAGCACGCTCAAGCGGTTTCGTGGCCATCGACAGAAGACCGCTCAGTCGCTTGGAATTGGCGTGCGAACGCTGGGCCTGAAGCTCAAGAAATGGAAGACGCAGCAGCTCGTTGACGAGGCGATCTGAAGGGGATTCAGGCGAGCGAGTCATTATGATGAACGAGCTTTCCAGTTCGGGCAGTGTGCCGGCGCTTGAGAAGCTGCTGAGCTTTGCGGCTCAGCGACAGCGGTTGATCGCGCACAACATCGCCAACATCACCACGCCCGATTTCCGTCAGTCGGACGTCTCGGTCAAGGACTTCCAACACTCGCTGCGGCGGGCGGTGCTCGAACGGCGGGCCCGGACCGGCGGGCAAGCGGGCGAACTGAACATGGAAGATACCCGCGAGATCAAGATCGGGCCGGGCGGCGGGCTGATCTTGCGCCCGCGCACGAATGGCACGGGGATTCTTGCGCATGATCGCAACAATCGGGAACTTGAGACGCTGATGAAGGATCTGGTGGAGAACGCGTCGACGTTTCGTCTGGCGTCTGATTTGCTGAAGTCTCGCATGGACCTGCTTCGCGCTGCGATCTCTGAGCGTGTGTGAGTTCACTATTTGGAGGTGACGCGCGTGTACGGAGCACTGGACATCTCGACCTCGGGCATGATTGCTCAGCGGACTCGGCTCGATGTCGCGTCGGCGAACCTGGCGAACGCCGACACGCTGCTGGACTCAAGCCTGCGGCTGAACCCGTATCAGGCAAGGCGGGTGATGTTGGCGCCGGCGAGTAGGGACTTCAAAGCGCTGGGTGTGCGCGTGGCAAAGATCGAGATTGATCGCTCGCCAGCGCCGCCGGGCGCGTTTGACCCGTCGAACTCGCTTGCTTACAAAGACGGCCCGCTGGCGGGGTACGTCGCGCGGACGAACGTGGACTCGATCAGGGAGAACGTCAACGCGATGGAGGCGGTGCGGGCGTACGAGGCGAACGTGATGGCGGCGGAGGCGAGCAAGGCGATGTTCGCCGCGACCCTGCGGTTGATTGCTTGATGAACCGATGCGGATGAGACCGACCTGCGGAGCGGGCGGAACGGACAAGCGGGCGGTTCATCGGAGGATGAGATCGTCAGTGCAACTTGCAAGGTACAGTGAGCCATGGACCCACTCGGACTCGTGAACTCGGGGATCAACGTCGCGGACCGTGCGGGGCTGCCCGGCGCGGGATTGCAGGGCGCGAAAGTGAATGAGGCGGGCGCGACGTTCAAGGATGCGCTCATGCAGAACCTCGAAAAACTCAACGCGGCGCAGCAGGAGGCGTCGGCGGCGGCGGAGGATCTAGCGACCGGGCAACGCGCAGACGTGGAGAACGTCCTGCTGGCGACGCAGAAGGCCGATCAGGCGTTTCGCATGGCTCTGGCCCTAAGAAACAAGGTGCAGGCGGCGTTTGACGAGTTGAAGCAAGTTCGCATCTGAGCGAGGTGTGAGGCGATTGTTGCGCGTTCTGCGAGGCGATCGGGTCGTCTTCGCGCGTTGCACGTCGATCTCTGCGGGAACGTGGAGCCGACGTTCAAGTCTCGAACCTTCATGAGCCGACTTTAAGAGCGACGCTTGGCGCGGGGTTCTCCTGAGCTGATGCGGGTCGTGCGAGGATCGCGCGGCGGGCGGACGACAGGAGGTCGATGATGGGTCGGTTCAAGGCGTCGCTCGCCACGATCAACTCGCAGTTTGGTACCTTGCCCTTGGTGGCGAAGATGTTGTTCTTCGCGCTGGGGGTCATTGTCGTGATGGTGTTGCTGCTGGTCGTCACCCAGTCAGCACGTCCCACGTATGTCGAGCTCTTGCCGGGTGCGGCACCGGACATTCAGGCCGGGGCGCGAACCACGCTGGAAACTTACGGAATCAAGCACACCGCGGAGAACGGCAAGGTGATGGTTCGCCCGGAGGACCGGCATACCGCTCTGGGCCTGCTTGGCAGCGAGGGCAAGCTGCCGCAGAACACGCAGTTCATGTTCGCGACGCTCTTGCAGCAGAGCAACTGGATGGACTCGCGCTCACAGGGCGAGTACAAGCAGAACCTCGCGTTGCAGAACGAGCTGCAGATGGTCATCTCCAACTTTCGCGGCGTTGAACGCGCGACGGTGATGATGGATGTCCCGGAGCCGATGGGCCTGGGCATGACATATCGCAAGCCGACCGCGTCGGTGAGCGTCACCATGAAGTCGGGCAAGCAACTGGATCGCGACATGGTTGACGCGATCGCTGCCATGGTCGCCGGGGCGCGCGCGGGGCTCACGATCACCGACGTCAAAGTGATCGACGCGACGACGGGGCGCCAGCTCGCCGCTCGGTCGGCGGGCGACATGCGATCTGGTGACTATGTCGAGCATGTGGCCAAGATCGAGGAGCGCGTGCAGGCGAAGTTGTTGGACTCACTTGGCTACATCCGCGGGGTCATCGTTGCGGTGAGCGCGCAGGCGGACCTGACGCGGCGCAACAGCGTCACGAGCAGAGTCCTGCCCGTCGGCGAGGGCTCGATCCGTACGCCGAAGCGTGAATCTGCGACCAACACGAACGACGCGCAAGGCGGAGCTGGCGCGGAGCCGGGGCTTGCGAGCAACACCGGGGCCGACATCAATCGCGGCGGCGGCACGCCGGGCAGCCGCTCGACGAGCGAGGTGACCGAGACGGAGTTCCAGCTCGTGCCCGGGTCGATGAAAGAGGAAGTTCTTGATTCACGCGGGATGCCGACGAAGGTGAACGTGATGATCAGCCTGCCGCGGGAGTATGTGGTGGCGTTGGTCAAACAAGACAAGGCGAGCTCGAGCGCGCCGGCGACGCCTGGCGCGCCCGCGACGCCGCCCGCGGCGGGCGCTGCGCCTTTAGCGGCTAGCGAGCCCACTCAGACGGAGATTGAAGCGAGGTTCGCGGCCGAGAAAACCCGTCTCGAGCGTGACCTGCTCCCGCTGATCACGACGCTTGCGCAGAGTTCCGGCGCGACGCCGGCAGCCGGGCCGACAGATCAAGCGGTGACGGTGTCGATGATCCCGGTGCCGCTGGGGATGGGAATGATCGGCGCGATCGGTAGTGGAGCCGCGTCGATGGTGGGTGGCGGTGGCACGGGCGGCGGCGGCGAAGCCGGGCTGATGTCGCAGTTGATGACGCCGACGGCGATCCGGACGGGCGTCCTGGGGGCGGTAATTCTGGGTGCGATGGGGATGATGCTGATGCTGGTGAAGAAGGCGAGCAAGCCGCTCGACCTGCCGACGCCGCAGGAGATCGTGGGCCTGCCCCCGTCGCTTGAGGCGCAGAACGATCTGGTGGGCGAGGCGGACGAGGGTGCCGCGGCCATGGTGGGTATTGAGCTTCAGGAAGACGAGCTGAAGTACAAGAAGATGCTGGAGCAGGTGCAAGAGATGGTGAAGAAGAGCCCGACAGACTCCGCGGCGATCTTGAACCGATGGGTGCAGGCGGAAACGTGAATGGCGTTGATTGATTGGCTGATGGTGCGGACGGACTGAGCGCGAATCGAGAAGGGGATCTCAATGCCTCGCAAGCCGGGCGACAAACTGCCGGAGGACGTGTCAAAGCTGGACTCGCTCACGAAAGCGGCGATCCTGCTTTTGACGCTCGACTCGAACTCCGCCGGGGAGCTTCTGAAGCAGATGACGGCGGGGGCGGTGGAAGAAGTCACGCGCGAGCTGGCGGGCCTGGGGCGTGTGACGGACGATCTACGAAACGCGGTGATCGAAGAGTTCTACGAGCTGTCGATGGCGAACCAGTTTGCCAACGAGGGCGGGCTGGATTATGCCAAGGTGCTGCTGATGCAGAGCCTGGACCCGAAGCAGGCCGAGCGTGTGCTGCAGCAGATTCAGACGCAGGTGCAGAAGACGCCGTTCAGCTTCCTGCAGAAAGCCGAGAGCGAGAACCTGCTGACGTTCATTCAGGATGAGCACCCGCAGACGATCGCGTTGATCATCTGCCATCTGCCGCATCACAAAGCGGCCGAGATCCTCGGCGGGCTGCCGATGCAGAAGCAGGTCGAGGTCATCAAGCGCGTCGCGAACATGGAGCAGACGAACCCCGAGGTGATCAAGGAGGTCGAGCGCGGGCTTGAGTCTCGCCTCTCGACCATGCTCATGCAATCCATGGAGAAGGCGGGCGGCGTGCCGACGGTGGCCGAGATCTTGAACCTGGCCGATCGCTCGACCGAGAAGGCGATCATGGAGGGGCTAGAGAGCGACGACCCGGATCTTGTCGAGCAGATCCGGAGGCTGATGTTCGTCTTCGAGGACATCAAGATGGTCGACGACAAGGGCTTGCAGGCCATCATGAAGGAAGTGGACAACGACGAGCTGACGCTGGCGTTGAAGACCGCCAGCGAAGAGTTGAAGGAAATGATCTTCCGCAACATGTCCGAGCGAGCCGCGCAGTTGATCAAGGAGGACATGCAGTTCATGGGTCCGGTGCGCGTGTCGGATGTCGAGTCGGCGCAGCAGCGCGTTGTCGATATCGTGCGCCGCCTGGAAGACAGCGGCGACATCATCATCAGCGGGCGAGGCGGCGACAGCGAAACGCTGGTGTGAGTGCTTGGCAGTCGGCAATCGGGACTCGGCACTCGGCAACCGTGCCGAGGGGCGCGGTGCGGTTGTCAGGATCGCAGAGCGTGCTCAGTGCGAAGGCCTCGTCGGGCCTTGCGGACTGCGTTGGGATCGAAATCTGACATCTGACATTGCAAACAACCGGCCACCTTCATCCGTTTCGCTCACTCCGTTTCGCTTAATCCCTTCCGCTCTATCCGTTGCGTTTGCCGATCGCCGTTTGCCGTTCGCCTTTTGCCGAATCTCGATTGCCGATCCCTATGGCCCTGATCAAGAACTCCAACTCGACGCTGATGGCACGCGACGCGATCGTGCTCGATCTTGGCGATCTGCGTCGGCAGGGCGAGCAGATCCTCGAGCACGCGCGTCTGGAGGCGGCGAAGATCATCGGCGACGCGCAGCGCACGCGGCGGCGGCTGATCGATTCCGCCGCGAGCGAGGGGCGGGCGGAGGGACTTGCGGAGGGCCTTGCTTCCGGGCATGAGCAAGGCGTCAATCAAGGACACGGCGCGGCGTTTGCAGAGCGTCGCGATGCCTTGAACGCGTTCCAGGCGGTGTGGGGCACGGAGCTCAAACTCTTCGTTGATCGCCGCGAGTCGATGCTTGACGAGGCGCGCAAGAACCTGCTGGCGCTCAGCGCGATGATCGGGCAGCGCGTGACGCACCGGGTGATCGAGCTGGATCCTTCGGTGGTCGTCGACCAGCTCAAGGGTGTCTTGGCGCTGGTCATGCGGCAATCGCGCCTGACGATCCGCGTTCACCCGCTGGATCGCGACCTGGTGTCGATCGCGCTGCCGGAGCTGGCTCGCGCCTACAGCGCCGCGGTTGATGCAGAGATCATCGACGACCCGACGCTCGCCCGCGGCTCGTGCTTGCTGCGCCTCGCCGACCTGGTCCAAGAGGGAGAGGCCAACGGTGCTGGCACGCTGGACGCCTCCATCGAAACGCAGCTCGACCGAATCGTTCAGGCCCTGCTTCCCGACGGCTCAGGTCTCGATACGCGAGCGGCGCGGAGAGACTCGCCTTCGAACGCATCTCCGCCAAACGTATCTCCGCCAAACGCATCTCACTCGTGACAGTTGACATCTGACAAGCCCGCATGACTACCTTCGCCTCCGCCATGCAGACCGTCGCCAGCGCCCAGCCGATTCGTGTCACCGGGCGCGTCGCGGCGTTGCGCGGGCTGACGGTGCTGGTCCACGATCTGCCCGTGCCGATCGGTGCGTTGGTGCATCTGCCAAGGGCGAGCACGGGGTCTGCGGAGGGTCGCCTGGCGGGCGAGGTTGTCGGCTTTACTGGGCGGCACACGATCGTGATGATGCTCGGGCAGGCGACAGGTATTCGCGTCGGTGACGAGGTCATCGCGTTGCAGAGTTCGCGAAGCGCAAGCGTCGGAGCGTCGCTGCTGGGGCGCGTCGTCAACGGCTTGTGCGAGCCGATCGACGGAAAGGGTGCGCTGCTTCACACGGTTCAACGAAGCGTCGAGCCGCCGCCGCGCCCGCCGATGCACCGGAAGCGCATCGGCGACCCGCTGCACACGGGCGTTCGCGCGTTGGACCTGATGACAACGCTTGGTCGCGGGCAACGCCTTGGTATCTTCGCCGGTCCCGGCGTTGGCAAGTCCACGCTCCTGGCCTCGATCGCACGCGGCACCTCCGCCGATGTCGTTGTGCTGGCGCTGATTGGCGAACGCGGGCGAGAGGTTCAGGATTTCCTTGAGGGAGTCCTGGGCGATTCTGGCAGGAAGCGATCGGTCGTCGTGGCCAGCACGAGCGATGAATCACCGTTGATGCGCATTCGAGCGGCGCTTGTCGCGTCGACCATCGCGGAGCACTTTCGCGACGAGGGCAAGCACGTCCTGCTCATGATGGACTCGGTCACACGCTTCGCGCAGGCGCAGCGGCAGGTCGGCCTGTCGATCGGCGAGCCGCCCGCGAGCAAGGGCTACACGCCCAGCGTGTTCGCGAATCTCGCGCGATTGCTCGAGCGAGCCGGCCAGTTTGAGCCGGAGCCAGGACGCGGCCCGCAGGGCTCGGTGACCGGCCTGTACACCGTGCTGGTCGAGGGCGACGACATGACCGAACCGGTCGCGGACGCGGCCCGCGGCATCCTTGACGGGCACGTGATTCTCTCTCGGACGCTGGCGCAGCGCGGGCATTACCCGGCGATCGACGTGCTCGACTCGATCTCGCGCGTGGCTGACGAAGTGTGCGATCCGGCCCATATCGGCGCCCGCCGCACCATGGTGCGGGTGCTCGCGTCGTATCGCAAGAGCGAGGACCTGATCCAGATTGGCGCGTACGCCAGGGGCTCCGATAGCGAGACGGACCTGGCGATTGATTACACGCCGCGGATCAATGAGATCATGCGACAGACAAGCGCTGAGAACGAAGCGTTCAGCGCATCGCGGGAGCGAATGGTGCGGCTGGCGCTGGACATCAACTCTCGCGCGCAGGCGCAGCGGAGATAAGCGATGGCACGGAAGTTTTACTTTGAGCTCGAGGTGGTGCTGCAGATGCGCGTTCGCGCCGAGCAGGAGCGGCAGAAGGAAGTCGCACACCTGGAAGCGCAGCGCCAGCAGCTCATGGATCAGGCGGTGAGCATGCAGCGGTCGATGGTGCTCTCGCGCGATCTGATGCGTGATCAGCTCAGCAGCGGGGGAACGGTGCGCATCGATGACATCCGCGCTCAGGCCAGCGGTTCGCTGCACACCATGATCGAGCTGCAACGCGTCGCGCTCCGGGCGGCGGGGCTGCACCAGAAGCTGAATGTTGCGCGCCAGCAGCTTTTGGGCGCGAGCGTGCAGCGCAAGGCGGTCCAGACGCTGCGCGAGAAACAACTGTCACGCTGGAAGGCCGACATCGAGCGGCGTGAGACTGCGGAACTTGATGATCTTGTGCTCATGCGGGCCGGTGCATCGACGAGCGACGCGCAGGGCCACGAGTTGCCAGCGCGAGCTTGATCGCGCGTCGCTGACGGAATATGAACCATGAAAACGGTCTGGAACATCATCGCGATCCTGGCGGTCATCAATCTCGCGGCGATCCTCGGCGTCACGCTCTGGCTCGTCAACAGTGATCGCTTGAACTCTGATCGCGTGCAACGCGTCCGCGAGATGCTCGCTGTCACCAGCGCTGAGGAGAAGGTCAAACTCGAGGCCGACACGGCGGCGAAAGTTGTTGAAACGCGCACCGAGAGCGATCAGGCCAAGCGTGTCGGCCCGTCGATCACTTCTGATCAATCAATCGCCGCGACGCGCGAGCGAGGCGAGGCCGAGCTTGCCAGCGTGATCCGCATCCGCGAGGAGTCGCGCCAGCTTCAGGCGGCGTTGCAGAAGCAGCAGAGCGACCTGGAGAAGGAGCGCGCCGCGATCGAGGAGCTTCAGAAGAAGCTCAACGCGAAGCAGGCGGAGATCAACAAGACTGGCGGCGATAAGCAGTTTCGGCAAGCGCTTGCTGCGCTTGAGGCGCAGAAACCCGCCGCGGCCAAGCAGATTCTGCAGGTCTTGATGGCGGACGGAAAGCGAGCCGAGACGCTGGATTATCTCGCGGCGATGGATGAAGGCGTCCGCGCGAAGATCATCGGCGAGTTTGCCAAAGGTAATGACGGCGTGGCAGCGGAGTTGCTAGAGGGATTGCGGACGCGCGGCATCACTGCGCCGTCGTCACCCTCCGCCACCCCGCGACCCCCACGCTCGCCATGAAGACAACCCTCCAGCCCGCGGCGTCGCTCGTGCCCAACCTCCTGGCCCAAACGAGCGCCGAGAAGAAGTTGCTAACGCAACCCGACAGCGGGATTAACGCTCCCTTGAAGGTTCAACGGGCTGACACCGCGCTCACTGATCGCCCGACATTTGCACAAACGCTGCGGCGGAAGACGAAAACCGAAGGTTCGGACGCCACGGGCGAAGCATCGCAAAATGCCGCGCTCGCACGACGCACGGACGCGTCGGAAGAACTGGCAGCGGATGCGAGCAAAGACGCTGACAACGCGCCCGGCCAGTTGTTGGAGCAGGCTGCGCAGCCGTCCGGCGAGGTCGCGGCCCGTACGCAATCGAAACCGGATCGCGACTCTGACGTTGACGCAGACTCCGCGAGCGCTGATGCGAGCGACCGGCCGGCGGCTGAGCCTCACAAGAGCGAGGATCCCGTGCTTCTGTTGGATCCACATTTGGCAGCGACGTTGTCGTCGTCAGCCGTGGCGACGACCGATCCGAGCGAGCCAGGTGACGCTGCCAAGCCGTTTCAGGCGGATGCCGCGCTGACGGCGCGTGACGGTCAGGATCAGACAAAGAGCGAAGAAGCGGGTGTGGATGCGCAGAGGGCTGAAGTTGCCGCGGGCCAAGCTGCGGCGAGCGCCTCGCGTCCGAGCGATCTCGCAGTGACTTCGAGGGCCGCCGCGCCGCGAACGCCGGCATCGGTGTCGCAGCAGATCGCGGA
>Ga0163144_10028737_pt1 | contig 10708 bp, 9 predicted proteins | sample OliLak19BULKMAT1_FD_123175 | JGI IMG/M metagenome (GOLD analysis project Ga0163144, IMG submission 123175) | Freshwater microbial mat bacterial communities from Lake Vanda, McMurdo Dry Valleys, Antarctica - Oligotrophic Lake LV.19.BULKMAT1 | ecosystem: Environmental > Aquatic > Freshwater > Lake...
ATCTGTGATTCTCCAAAGTGAAGTGGGAAGCGAAACTTCCATTGGAGTACATAGATGGCCCTTTTTCATTCTTTTTGAATGATTTGGGGACATACCAGGTGTCCGGCACGAATGGCGTTGTCCTCGGCGATTAACGGGACTTTTGACAGGGCTGCGATAGTTGTCGCCTAGGTTTGCTAGTTGCCACGTTGCCCCCAGGGAATCAAAAGAAAAATAACTTCTCGCGTTCTGAAACCGGCGGTCTGCGTATGATGCTGTACCATCTCCTCCAAGCACATCGATCAACGAGGGCAGCAATGACCAGGAAGCCGAAAAACGACGAGGTTTTGTTTTCGACTTCCAAAACCGGCAAGCAACGTGAACTGGATCACGAGGGCGAGCGGCCTGTTTTCATTTTCAGGGCAGACGCGACCGATGCCGAGCTAGACGCGATTTGCAAAAAATAGAACGTCGGTATGCCGACCAAAGAGGCGTAGGCTGTCATTTTTGACTCCCCAGGCTTCGCTAGACGCGTTCTAGGTCGATTCTTGACAATATATCAACGGAAGCCATCGAAAGCGTTTCGTACGTCCTTCGAATGGGTGGGTATCGAATAGTCATGCCTCGTTCCCGGTCTGGCCTAGGCTTAGGCCCAGGCAAAAAGTGAAAAACGGGCCTAAAAATGATTGTCCTAAGCCCTTGCAGGGTAAGGATCTAAGGATGGGCGATACTGGACTCGAACCAGCGACCCCCACGATGTCAACGTGGTGCTCTAACCAACTGAGCTAACCGCCCTCAAATGCCTCGCGAATGGTTGTCGGTCAGGCGTCTGTTAAGGAGACATGATTTGAAAACCTAGGTTCAGCAAGCAGAGCACAGTTTGAAGAGCACGTCGCTGGACGTCAAGAGTGGTCCAAAAGTAAGATTTTGGGCTGCTTTGGGCGGGGGATCGAAAAGGTTCAGTAGAAATAACCACTTTTCCTGAAAACTCAGTTGACTTGGAGTGGTTGCCGGTCCAATACTTTCCTATTCAAAGTTGGTTGGTTGTCCCGCTTGTTATGTCTGGGGCATTTCGGACGCCAAAACAGAGCCGAGTGGCTGGTTGTTTTGCCTTCGGAAATTTCGCCAATCAGCGTTATGTAGTTCGTAGTTCGGGTCTCCAGCCCGATCGAGGTTGTTGTTTTTGGTGGCATTGGCACGACGTAGCTTCCAACCGGAGCAGCGCGATTCGACGCGCATTAATTCTCAAATCCGAATCACTCCGATTCGAGTCGTCAGCGACGAAGGTGAACAGCTTGGGATTCTTCCTACCGAAGAAGCTCTCGCTCGCGCCCGTGAGGCTGGTCTAGATCTTGTCGAAGTTGCTCCCAACGAGCGGCCTCCCGTTTGCCGAATCATGGATTATGGCAAATTCAAGTACGACAAGAATAAGAAGAAAAACAGCAGCCATACCAGCCATACGAAAACGAAAGAAATCCGCTTGCGCCCGAAAACTGGCGAAGAGGATATCAAGACCAAGGTTCGCCAAGCGGAAAAGTTCTTGCAGCACCGCGATAAGGTTCAAGTTAGCGTGCTGTTCCGCGGCCGCGAAATGGCTCACATCGAAGAAGGTCGCAAGGTGATGGAGTCCGTTATCCAAATTCTGGCACCGGTCGGCAAAGTCGAAACGCCTCCGCAACAGCACGGCCGACGAATGATTTGCATGATCGCCCCCAAGTAGGCTCCGCTTGTGGCCGCCTTTCCGCTCGATGCCATTCTGCAAAAGCTAAGCGAGATCGCTCCTCTGCGACTCGCTGAATCTTGGGACAACGTCGGGCTGTTGATCGGGGATCGACGTCGTTCGATCGACCGCGTGATGACTTGCTTAACAATCACCCCAGAGGTCGTCGATGAAGCGGTTCAGCGTCGCGTGGGACTTGTCGTTGCGCACCACCCCATGCCGTTTAAGCCGCTGACGCGAATCACATCGGATTCAACCACCGGCAAGATGGTGCTTGATCTGATTGCCGGTGGCGTTGCCGTCTACAGCGCTCATACGGCATTCGATTCCGCAGCGGGTGGTATCAATGCGTTGTGGTCCGAATTGCTGGGGCTCAAAAACGTAAAGCCGCTTGATTCAATTTCGCAGTCATCAGACGAATCGATCGGGGCTGGGCGTTACGGCGTCCTGGCAGAACCAATGACCGACGATGCGCTGTCCAAACGGGTCGCTGCGTTGGTTAATGCGCCACGATGCCGCGTCGTCAAATCGTTTGCACGGCATACGTCGATGGTCACAAAAGTTGCAATTGCCTGCGGAAGTGGAGGCGGTCTGCTGGCTGCGGCCAAACGGCGGGATTGCGATGCGATGGTGACCGGAGAGGCCACGTTTCACACCTGCCTGGAGGCCCAAGCGTGCGGCGTCAGCCTTTTATTGGTTGGTCACTTCCACAGCGAAAGATTTGCAATGGTCAGGCTAGCGGCGACGCTTGGACAGCAATTAGCCGACCTTGACGTTTTTGCGAGCCAGCTTGACGTCGATCCGCTGAAAGATCTGCTTTCCGAAGAATCGAAACATTGACCTTCATCTAAACGTTCCTAGAATGCCGAACCGAGTCAGAGTTTTTATTTTTAAAAACTGATTTTTGATTCGGTTGAAGTGCTTGAGACTAACGGGAGCGGTGAAAATGTTGCACGAACGATGGTTGGCCGCGCTGCCGGTTTTCAATGAAGTCAATTTCGTCGACCAGATTCTCGATGAAGTCGGCCAGTACATTGGCGATGTCTTGGTCGTCGATGACGGCTCCACCGATGGAACCAGTGACGTGCTGGCGAAGCGACGCGATGTCACGGTCATACGGCACGATAATAACCAAGGTTACGGAGCCGCTCTCCGCTCGGCTTTCGACTTTGCGGTGGCCGATGGCTTTGATGGCTTGGTGACGCTGGATTGCGATGGCCAGCACCAGCCCAAGCGAATTCCGCGATTTATCGAGGCCGCTCGCGCGACAGATATCGTCTCCGGCAGCCGTTATCTGAAGCAATATGAAGGCGACGACGCTCCTCCGCCGGAACGGATGTTCATCAATCGGCGGATTACGTCTGATTTAAATCAGCGGCTAGGGCTGTCGTTAACCGATGCATTTTGCGGTTTTAAGGCATATCGAACCTCGGCGGTCCAGCAGCTACGGATCACTGATTTGGGCTATGCAATGCCGCTGCAATTGTGGGTTCAGGCGGCTGCAGCGGGTTTGCGGATCATCGAAGTGCCAGTGCCGCTGATTTATCTTGACTTGAATCGATCTTTTGGCGGTTCGCTCGACCACGCTGAAACTAGACTTGCCTACTACAATCGTGTGATTGATGAAGCGATCGCTGTCGAAGCCGCCGCTGGGCGTTCGCTGCCGCGTGTTCTTGAAATGTATGACCCCGCCCTCGGTTGATTTAAGTTAAGTCGTTGATTGCCTACCGAACCTATCGAGCTCCCGCCCAAGACGGTGAAGCGTTAATCGAACCAGGTTTGGATTTCATTGCTGAATCCGTTACACGAAATAAGTTCAACGCCGCTGCTTGGGATGTCGCCTTCAGCGGCTTGACGCTTCGCGATTTGAGATCGTCCGCCCGTGCTGAACTGTTGCGAGATGCGGTTCGATACAGCCAGTCCTACCGCAACGTTTTGATTCCCAAGGCCGGTGACTCGATTTTGATGGCGGGCCATCAACCGTCACTGTTTCACCCTGGAGTCTGGTTTAAAAACTTTGCGCTCGATCGAGTTTCTCGCCCAACTCAATCCATCGACGGAAGCACGCTGCAAGCGACCGCAATCAATTTGGTCGTCGACAACGACGTCGCCACTTCATCGGCCGTGCGAGTGCCGGTCATCGATTCCGTTACCGGATCCGTTCGTCAAGAGTCGGTTCTTTTCGATTCGGCGGCAGGCGGCGTTCCCTATGAACAGAATCGAATTCGCGATCGAGCGATTTTTGATTCTTTCGGCAAGCGGCTTCACGCAGCGATTCAAGCGATCGTTCCTCATCCGCTCGTCGACAGACTTTGGGTACACGCTCGTGCCGCGGCCGGACGATGCGAGAACGTTAGTTGCGCGCTCGCTCAAGCAAGACATGCGCTCGAAGGTGAGCTGGGGTTGCAAACGCTTGAGATTCCGTTGTCAGTGATCTGTCGAACCGAATCGTTTGCGGCCTTTACGATTGCGATCCTGGGTGACCTCGCTCGATTCCGTGATGTCTACAACGATTCCATTAGTCACTATCGCTTGCAGCATGGCATCCGCAGCACCGCTCATCCGGTGCCTGAACTGGGGCTTCAGGGTGAGTGGACCGAGGCACCGTTTTGGATCTATGGCGATGACTCGCCTCAACGACGCGCGGCCTGGGTTCGCAAGTCGGGATCTGCTATCGAGATATCCGACCTGGTCAATCGTTCCGTTCGGTTAACAACACCGCTGGGAACCATTGGAGCCGCGGAAGAATTGGCGTCACACGCAGGGCCGAACTGGAAATTGCGACCGCGTGCGTTAATGACGACAATGTACGCCAGGATGATCCTAAGCGACCTGTTCATTCACGGGATCGGTGGTGCGAAGTACGATCAACTTGGCGACCAGATCGCGAGTCGCTGGTTTGGCATTACGCCGTCTGAAATGATGGTTGTATCCGCAACCGTTAAGCTGCCCAACGCGACAAGGTTTGCGACGGGACCGACAGTTGACCAATTAAAGCAGCGGATTCGAAGCACTCGATTCTCACCGGAACTATTTGCGAACGAAGCGAGTTTCGTGGAGCCGCTGCTTAAACGAAAACGACAAATGCTCAGCGAGATACCGGAGCGTGGCCGCAAGAAAGAATGGCATCGCGAACTTACGCGTTTAAATCAAACACTTGCGGCGCATTTGACTTCGGTTCGCGCCGAGTTGGAATCGAAATTGATTGAAGCGAAGCAGGCGTCGTCTTCATCTTCGATCTTTCAGAGCCGTGAATATTCGTTTTGCATGTTTGATCTTGAAGAGCTACACAAGACGTTTCGCTCGATGTTGGATACTGAATCTTAGGAAACGGCTTCAGTCTCTCGCTTTCAGCTTGTCTTTCCCCACGTATTTGCGTGAGTCGCGCTAGCGGTCTTTTGATTTGGTAACCCGACGCGTCAGCGAGGTCCTCGTCAGTATCGTTTTTTCCTCGCTTACGCGTCGGGTTACCAAAAAACCGCAACTTCAAAATGCGTGAACGAAGCCTACTGCAAACACTCGATTGCCCAATGGCAATCAGACAGCAGTTTCTGCCATGTCCCGCGCGTGATAGCTGCTCCGAACAAACGGGCCACTCGCGACTTTTTTGAAACCCATGTCGCGAGCCAATTCGCCGATTTCGTCAAATTCCTCGGGGGCGACGTATCTAACGACGGGCAAGTATTTTTCGCCAGGCTGTAAATATTGGCCCAGCGTCAAGAAATCGACTCCGTATTCCCGTAAGTCAGCGAGCGCATCGAGCAGCTCGCCACGCTTTTCGCCCAACCCGAGCATCAAGCCGCTTTTGGTCTTAACTTGCGGGTTGTAACGTTTAACCTGACGCATCATTTCCAGCGTCCAGCGGTAATCGCTTTTCGGCCCGCGAACGCGCCGGTAAAGTCGAGGTACGGTTTCCATGTTGTGGTTAAAAACTTCCGGAGCCGCCTCGATGACACGCGCTAGCGATGGCTTGCAATGCACAAAGTCAGGCGTCAACACTTCGGTCGTTGCCCCTGTTCTTTCGCGAACAGCAACGACGCATTGATAAAAATGGTCGGCCCCACCGTCCGGCAAATCGTCTCGCGTCACACTCGTAATCACCACATGACGCAATCCCAACCTCGCCGCCGCCTCGGCAACTCGTGCGGGCTCATCCGCTTCGGGCAATTGCGGCGGGCGTCCTCGCTGTACCGCACAAAAGCCACAGGGACGAGTACAGACGTTGCCCAAAATCATAAATGTCGCGGTCTGTTGGCTATAACACTCCATCCGATTTGGGCATTTTGCGTTGTCACAAACGGTTTCCAGCCGCAATTCATCAAGCAGCCCAGCGGTCATGTGGTTGGCGTTGCGCTGGGGAAGCGGTCGCTTGAGCCACTTCGGCAAACGACCTGAGCCGCTGGTTTCGGTGCCAACGGGCATTTCTGGCGGCAAGACGACGGGCAGGCGAAAAACCATGGCTTCTATTTTAAACTTTGCTTGTTTCGAGGGCACTGTATGTTAACCGAAGCGGCTGGAAAGTTTCAGGTATCAGGCCCAAGGATTCCCGAAACAACTCGATCCGCTGAAACCTGCTACCGGAATCCTTACCGCAAACGCTACACTGAGGCTCACCGACCATCCTAAAACGGATGCAAATCTTGCCCCGCTCTGCCGTAACTCTGGGAGAGAGGAACCGAACAAGCACCTTAAGTCCACGCCCAGCGATCTGTTTAACGAATGGCTAAGAAGAAAACCGAGAAAGCAGCCGCCAAGAAAACCGCGCCAGTCATGAAAATGGCTGCCGACAATCGCAAGGCAAAGCACCGCTACGAAATTATGGACAGCGTCGAGTGCGGCATGCTTCTGATGGGCAGCGAAGTGAAGTCGATGCGTGAAGGAAAACTTTCGATCGATGAAGCTTACATTCGCGTTAAGGGCAAAGAACTTTGGCTGATTTCATCGGACATCGCGCATTACAAGAATGCCGGAATGTGGAATCACGATCCTCGCAGGCCGCGCAAGCTACTGGTTCATGCACGCGAATTCGATGCGTTCGCCGGTCGAGCGATGGAGCGGGGCTTAACGCTGATTCCGCTGCGTGTTTACTTTAACGAACGTGGCATAGCGAAGTGCGTCATGGCCCTGGTGAAGGGCAAGAAGTTGCACGACAAACGTGAAACGATCAAGGACCGCGATACGAAGCGAGGACTCCAACGAGCAATGCGGGGTCGGTGACAGCAGTGAATCCAGAAGCAACTCGTGGCTGGTTTGAAACATCGCCGAGTATTCGTTTGTTGAAGGCGGACCTCGGTGCGTTCATCGTGACGTTTTTGCACCGTGCATTCAAATCCGGTGACACGATCGTTTTGGGATTGTCCGACCTGAGGACCATGCTGACCGCGTTTCAAGAAGAGATCCATGAAGTCGAACCGACAAAGCTAATCGGTGCACCGGAGACCTACTTGACCCAGTGGTCCGACGCCGGCTGGTTGCTACGATTCATCACTGCCGATTCCCCTGAGCCACAGTATCAATTGACTCGGTTCAGCGAAGATGTCATTTCCTTTGTTGACGAAGCATTGTCTCGCGAGAGTCGAGTCGTTGGTACCGAGAGCCGACTTCGCATGGTCATGGAAACATTTGCAGATATTGTTCGCGGTGCATCAGCCGACCCGGAGCGACGATTAGCGAGCTTGCGAGAAGACCGCGCGAAGATTGACGCTGAGATTGCCGCGATTGAATCAGGCAAATCGATCTCCGTGTACGGCGATTCGCAAATTCGCGAGCGGTTCCAGACAGCGATTGACTTGTTAACGGCTCTGCAATCCGATTTTCGCGCCGTTGAAGAACGTTTTCACGAAATCGCGGGCCGTGTGCAGCAACAACAAACGCGAGGCGATGGTAGCCGTGGAGAAATTCTGGGCCAGGCAATGGATGCAGAAGACTTGCTCCGGCAAGCGGACGAAGGCATTAGCTTCTACGCCTTTGTCGCGTTTCTCTTCTCACCCAGTCAGCAGTCAGCGCTGCGGGCAAGCATTGATGAACTGCAACAACTTCAAGCATTGACCGATCAAACACCGCAACTCGCTCGCGTCCGTACGATGGTCCCGCGATTGCTTGGCGAAGCGGAGAAGGTCATGCGTACGACTGGCAGATTGTCGGCGACCTTGCGACGATTGCTGGACACGCGAGCTTCGGAACATCGCGTTCGCTTGGCCAACGTGATCGGTGATATTCGCGATGCCGCGATGAAATTGCGAGGCGATGCAACGCATGTGCCTGAGTGGTGCGTGGAAACGCTGCTTGACATGCAAACGCCTTTCGCACGGACTTTTTGGACTGCTCCGGACGTGTTTTCTGCTCAAGCCCCCGTGCCCCATGAATTCAACGAAATCCGGACGCAGGAATTGGCTGCCGCGATCGCGAAGCTCAATCAGCTTGACTTCAAGAAACTGCGCGGACGAATCGTGGAGGCAACTTCCGAAGGCAACCAAGTCACCATCGGACAACTGATGCGAGATCCCAATACACATGGCATTAACGCCAATGATGGTGTTGTCGAATTACTCGGCTTGGTACAAATCGCGCATGATGACGGTCACTTCATCGACCAAAATCGATCTGAGATTGTAACCGCTTGGTGCGAAGAAAAAGACCAAATGCAGCAGTTCACGTTGCCGCTGGTGACGTTTATCCCCAAAGCCAAGACGCGTGAATTGGGGCGAGCGCCGCGATGAGCGAACCGTTTTTTTTGCCACCAGATGATGATCCGGCACCGATCGCAGACGTTGCATTTGCCGACCTGCCTCCACCGCCAATTTGGAGTGCAGCGGCAGTGCGATTATTGCAGGGCGTTGTCTATCACGACGATGGTGCTGAGCTTTGGGACAAAGTCCTGCGATGTGTCACACCGCTGACCGATTACTTCGCTCGGATTGGTCTTCGCTTGGTCGTCGACGAAAGCGATGCGATGGCGTACTTGCGTCAATCCCGCCAAGACGAGTTTCCTCACGACTATGATTCTATCCCAAAGTTGTTTCGCCGCTCACCGCTGAATTACGAAACGACGCTGCTGTTTGTCTTGCTTCGCGACGAGATGCGGCGTTACGAAGAGGAATTCAACGCCAATGAACGCTGCGTGATTTCGCAGCATGATTTGTTGTCGGTTTGGAAAGCGTTCTTTCCAGCAACCAAAGACGAAGTGCGTCTGAATCGGACGCTGACTGCAAGTTTAAAACGCGCTGAAGAATTAAAGTTCGTGCGGCCCTTTGGATCGAACGCGGGGAGTTGGGAAATCAGACGGATCATCAAGGCAAGACTGCCGCTGGATGACTTGGACCGAATCCGCGAATCGCTCGTCGCTGCGATTGAATCGTCAACGTCAGCGTCAACATCAATTCCTGAGGGTGGTGACGATGAGTAGCGATGCAATCGTATCAGAGGTTCCACCGACCCAGAGCCCCCAGAGACTGACAGGCTATCGACTCGATCGGCTGGAGGTTTTTAATTGGGGGACGTTCGATGGTTCAGTCTTCACCGCCAATCCGCGCGGTGAGACGATGCTTTTGGTCGGTGAAAACGGTTCAGGAAAATCAACGCTTGTCGACGCGCTGTTGACATTGCTCGTCAAACCGCAAGTTCGCAACTACAACGTCGCCGCAGGCGCTGGGCGACATGAACGGAATGAGAAAAGCTACATCCGCGGTGCACATGATCGTACCGTCCGTGACAATGGTCAAGCTCAAACTGAATATCACCGCAGCGAGCGCGGATCGTATTCGGCGTTGCTGGCCTGCTTTCGACATGCAGCAACCGACCGCGCTTTTACGCTTTGCCAAGTTTTGTATCTCGATTCCGAGAATGCAGTTCAAAAAATCTTTGCGTTTGCCGATTCTTCGCGAACGATTGCCGGTGATCTCAGCGACGTGTCTTCGCCAGATTCGTTAAAGCGTCACTTGCGAGACAAGGGCTATCGAACAACGGACAGCTACGCCGCTTACTTCGCCTGGATCAAAAAAGTCGTTGGCTTCCGTGACAAAGCGATGGACATCTTGAATCAAACGGTCGCCGTCAAAGATGTCCAGCGACTGGACGAGTTTATTCGTCGACACATGCTGGAAACCAAACCTTGGAAGCAGCGAGTTGACCGACTGTTAACGCATTTCAACGAGCTTCGGGAGGCATATCGATCGCTGAGAATTGTCCGTGATCAAGATGAGCTGCTGCGCCCCATCGTCGCTGCGGGCGATCGCTTTGATATACACCAAGCGGAATGCAATCGTTGCCAACAGATGCTATTCGCCACGCCGCTCTTCTTTGCTGATCAGACGGTCCGCTTGTTATCGCCGCTGCGACTCCAATGGCGATCGCAGATTGCCGATCTGCGTGAAGAAGTAACGCGTCTGGCAGCGTTGCAACAGTCGCTGCAAGAGAGAATCGCAAGGCTCAAGGTCGATATTGAAACCGCAGGCGGCCAACGCTTGCGAGAGTTGCCTGGGTTAATCGAGCGAGAAGAGCAAATTGCGATCGGCAAAACAAAGGCGCGAGCGACGTTCGAATCGCAGATCAGGCATGCTGGCATCGACGCACCGGTTGCAAGCCTTGAGCAGTTCGCGACTCTGCACAAGTTAATCGCGCAGCGTCGCTTAGAAGTGACCGAGCAACGAGATGGCTTGCGTCAACAGGGGCATACGATGCGAGTCGAAATCGCGTCACTCGAAAAACAACACGCCGATGACAAAGCTGAACTGGAAGCTTTGCAACGACGCAAGGGAAACTTGCCCGAATCGCTTGTCGGCATGCGCGACATGATGTGCGAGCAGTTGAAACTTGCCCCCAGCGAACTACCTTTTGCCGCAGAGTTGGTTGGTGTCTCGCCTGATTTTGGAGACTGGGAAGCGTCGATCGAACAGGTGCTGTATGGGTTTGCCAGGAGCCTGCTGGTGCCGGAATCAGCTTATTCTCGCGTCAGTGCGCATACCGATCGAACGCGAATGCTGGACCGCAAGGGTTCAGGCCAGCGCCTGG
>Ga0163144_10028738_pt1 | contig 10708 bp, 1 predicted proteins | sample OliLak19BULKMAT1_FD_123175 | JGI IMG/M metagenome (GOLD analysis project Ga0163144, IMG submission 123175) | Freshwater microbial mat bacterial communities from Lake Vanda, McMurdo Dry Valleys, Antarctica - Oligotrophic Lake LV.19.BULKMAT1 | ecosystem: Environmental > Aquatic > Freshwater > Lake...
ATTTTGGGTACCGTTCCAGGCAGGCCAACGATTCGTCATTTTGAGAATGCGTTTGAAGCGGTCGGTAAATTTCAAATGTTTTCTTAGTAGATCCATCGGGCAAGCCGATGGGATTTTTTCTTGCCAATCCCGCTGGCTTGCCCATCGGTACTTTCGGTTTCTGACTACAGGCCTTAGCACGAAGCCGAAAGATCCATCGGGCAAGCCGATGGGATTTTTTTGCCAGTCCCGCTAACTTGCCCATCGGTGCTTTCGGTTTCTGGCTACAGCCCTTAGCACGAAGCCGAAAGAACCATCGGGCAAGCCGATGGGATTTTTTTGCCAGTCTTGCTTCCACCGATACGGGGTCGGTGGAGAGCTTTGATCCTGGGTCATGCGACGGTGACTACTTTCCATTGCAATTCCCAGTTGTTTTCTGGGTTGCCAGGTAATTTTGCGATTCTGAGTAGTCCGATTTGCTCAGTCTCCTTCGGCCAAGTTTGACGAATCGACAACACAAGCAAGTCCTCCTGCAGAACTTTCCACTGAATTAGTCCGGACTGGACGCGCGTCACATGTCCTCGGTCGCCGGAAATAGGCCCGTCGTAATTCAGGTAGAGTGGGCGATGGGCAGGCAAACGCTTCACGCCGAATTTGTTGTTAGCCCACTCATCGGGAGGCAGGGGAGCTTCGAAAGTCAACAGGCCAGCGGCTGAGTCGAAATTCGTTGAGTGAGCGGGACGGCGAGCATCGTCCGGTGAGTTGTCAGAGGGTTCGAGGAGAAGATCCCAGTGGCATTCGCGCTGACTTGGGAGGGGAAGCTCATGGCGAAGGACGGTAAATCGGAAAGTCGGCAAATTTTTTTCGAATTCTTCAAGAGTTGAATTTCCACCCATGTGGTCCGGAACCTTTCTCGTGGTTTAGCATCCAAAAGGGCGTCAAAGGCAGAAAAACCGTCGTGTTCTGATGTCGATGACGTGTATAGGCTATTGGTTTTTGCAAAGTATGCTGGTTTTTCCGGCGCGTAGAACTTGGTTCGACCCATTCTTTAGGGTGGTTTCGGCCCATTTTGGTGGTTCTCTTTCGCGAAGGGCGGCAGCACAAGTTTGCATCCAAATCCTACCCAATTATACTCGAAAACGTGTGTTCTTTGGATCGCACTTCCGTTAAGGCGACATTACGCTCCCTTAACCAAAGTGAGTTCAACCCACTGTTTTTCACAGCCTTGCAGGATATGTTCCTCGCGAGGGGTTCCTGGCTACTTTTGCACTGAGGGTTGGTGATGACCATCCGCCGGCTTCGCAACACGAGTTCTGCTATCAATACCAATACACGAAAAAGGGACAAAGCATCCAGCGGGAAAAAACGCGGGACGCTTCGTCGTTACTTGCTTGAGACTTTGGAGCCCCGGCAGTTGCTGGCGGCTGGTCCACAGTTGATAGGCGTGCAGCCTAACAATAGCGACTTGATCGAGAATGGGGTGATACGCAACATTGCCCCGCGCGAGTTGACTTTCCGCTTTGACGATTCTCAGGTGATCGATGCAGCGACGGTCGGTGGAATTCGTGTCACGCGAGCGGGTTCGGATGGCTCGTTCTCGTTGCCGAGTGTGTCCACTGATTTCGGTTCGAATGGTCGCGTGGATCTTTTGCTTTCGAGTCGCAACGCAGCAGACCTCTTAGTGATCAACGTATTGCGAAGCGATCTTGGCCCAACTGGCGATCCTACTTTCGCCGCAAATGGCGTAAATATTACGATCACGTTGAATTCGAATCCGAACGGTTTGGTGACGGCACAGCGGTTGGTCGACTCGATCAACTCGTCCAATGTGATTTCCACTCGACTGACGGCCAAGGTGAATGGCGGTTTAGCGTCTGCGCGGTTGGGAGGCGTTGATACTTCTACTTACAGTCCGATCCGATTGACTTCGAACAACGACGTGGTCATCCAGCCGGGTGCAATAGTGATCGGCGACCGTCCGAACGAGAATGAAGTGACCTTGCGGTTTGCTGAAAACTTGCCAGACGACGTTTATCGTTTGGAGGTTTTTGGATTCGACGACGCGGGGCGTGGCATTCGCGGTTTGCGAAACACGAATGGGGATTTGTTTGTTCCGTCGAATTCGAACACCCGTCAAGATACGATTGACTTCCGTTTGGACTTGGGTTCCAAGGTGACGGCGGTTGTGCCTCAGCCGGTGGTTCGGAATGCGAGCGGGGTGCTAGAGCAGCAGCGAAACACGATTGTCGTTTACTTCGACAATGACAAGCTTCTGGTAGAGAATGGCGTTGATGGTAGGCCGACGGCGCGGAGTGTAGAGAATCCGTCGTTTTATCAGTTGATTTTCACTGCGGACACCGTTCGAAATACAGACGATTTGCCTGCATTCTTTCCGTCTTCGGTTTATTACAACGCGTCCGCGAATACAGCAACGCTTCGATTTGACGGCGACATCGATTCGCTGCCTGGTCCTTTCTTGCCATCCAGCACATTCCGATTGAGAGTTGGGACTCGCGAGTCGGCACCGATGTCTCCAGTTCGCACGGAAGCTTCGGCGACAGCGATCACAGATTTGAACACCGGTGGAACGGCCAAGCTTCGATTCACATCGAAAGCGCTGGGCGAATCGGGCTCGGGTGTTACGGTTTCGTTCGTCAGCGGTCCTGCGGCTCCGTTACCAACGGTCTCCGTCAACGGTAGAGCGATCACCGTCAATATTGGCAGCTCGACTGCAACGACACCCAATACGGTAACGACCGTCAATCAAGTTTTGGTTGCGTTGGAAACCAACCCAGCTTCGGCTGCGTTGATCAAGACGATTTTGGAGCCAGGTAGCGATGGCAATCAAGTTATTGGCAATCGCCCAATCAACTACTCGCCAGTTACGTTGTACGGGCTGGGCAGCACCTTTAATACAGCCACCAATTTGGGAACGATTGGTTCTGTCAATGTGGCACAGACGAGTCTGCTGTTGAGTTCGGCGATTGATCCCGAGGTAAACGTGTTGGACGTGATTGGCGCCTCGAATGATCCGGGGCAGCGCTTTGTCGCCGAAACGTTTGAGAACCACATCAACCCTGCCTTCGGCGGTGATAACTTCGCTGGCATTCGAACCATCTATTACAACTTCCAGTCCATTTATGGAACGGAAGCTGGCGTTCCCGTTTCGAATGCGATTACGGAAAAGCAAAAGGCCAGAATTCGCGAAGCATTTGCTTTGTGGTCGAACAAGATCGGTGTTCAGTTTGTTGAAACTGCGAGCAGTGGTTTTACGATGGCGCTTGGTACTACCAACGCGCTACCTCAAGGTCAATTGCGAGTCGAGACAGTTGGACAATGGGGGGTTCGTATCGATCCGACCTACCAAAACAGTTTGGCGGTTTTTTCAGCCAACAATGTTTGGAACGACAACTATGGCGAGAATCTGACTCGTTCGGCGGCGACGAGTATCGGCTTCATGCTCGGTCTGTCTCGGGCCGCGAATTTAAATCCTTCCGAGTTACTCAACTTGGACAATGGATTCCTCACTTTCCCGTCGACAGCCGACCGCAATTTTGAGCCAGTGTTTCCTGGCAATCAAGACGTCATTCACGGTCAGTACTTGCACCGAACCGAAGGTAGCGATATCGATTTGTATCGATTCGACGTCGACTTTGGACCCAACGGTCAATCTCGGGAGGGAGTGCTCGTAGCTGAGACGTTGGCAGAGCGTTCCGCGAACAGCAGCACTCTGGATACTCGATTGGCATTGTACCGCGAAGTGCTAGCGACCGCTTCGTCGAATCTCGGGTTGGGCCAGGGGGTCAATTTGCAGTTTACTGCGGTCCAACCAGGTAAGCTTGGGAACAACCTGCAGGTGTTTATAAGCCGAAGCAATCGCGGTGCCGGTGCGTTGCCAATTGTCAATGTGTTTTCAAACGCGATTACAGTTGACTTGAACTCAACAACAGGTTCCGAATCCACACTTGGTGATCTTGTGACAGCACTGGACAACGATCCTGGTGCTCGATCAATTGTGAAGATTAAACTTGTTGGTGGAGATCTTGCGACGAGGGTTGGGAACCGCGACATAACCTATTCGCCGATCACGCTTCGTGGTGGCGAGCTGCAGTTGATTTCGCAGAACGATAACTACTTCAGCAAGGACTCCTTGATTCGTCAAAGCCTTGCGTCCGGCGTTTATTACATCGGAGTTTCTGCTTCCGGTAATGACGAGTACGATGCAACCATTCCTAACACGGGAACTGGCGGCCGGACGGAGGGCAAGTATGATTTGCGATTGACGTTCCGAGCTCAGACAGACAGCGTTGATTCGATCCAAGATATTGGCGGCGTTGGTAGCGATGTGTCCATCGCGCTGGATGGCGATTCGAATGGTACGTCTGGCGGCGTTAATAACTTCTGGTTTCAAACTCGACCACTTGATCGGGCCTTGCGATTCAATGCCGGTGGAGCACCCGAGCTTGAGGGTGGCATTGTCACGATTCGTGGCGGCAATGGAGTAGATCGACGTTTTGAGTTCAGCAGTGATGCGAACATCGGAATTGGAAACACTCGAATTTTTTACACGCTGAGCAGCACTTCCGGTGACTTGGCTGTCGCATTGGCCAACGCGATTAACAGTCGCACAGTTGAGTTTGGTGTGACTGCGATTGCTAATGGTGCTCGATTGACATTGCGTGGCGAGCGTTTGATTCAGTTGTCGGCGGGCATGACGGTTATCGACATTGCGGGCAAGACGATATTTGTTGACAAGTCAGCGGGTCCGAATGCGGACGGTTCGTTGGCGAGACCATTTAACAACATCTCGTCGTCTGGTGTTGCGAATGCGTTTGGAGCGACGGTACCAGGGGACATAGTTCGCATCGTTGGCAACGGCGGTTCCGATCAGCGGATTGAAACGGTCGGGGACAATTTTGCCTATGAGGTCGGTTTCGGCCTGCTTGCCGGAACGGTATTGTCGGATGGTACGACGATGGACGTGCCAAAGGGCGTTACCGTCATGATTGATGCTGGTACGGTATTTAAGTTGAATCGCGCGAGAATCGGAGTTGGCAGCTCGACTTTGGGTGTGGATCGAAGCGGCGGTGCCCTGCAGGTATTGGGTGCTCCTATCCTTTTGGATACTGCTGGTAATGCGAGGAAGTTAAGCAATGGAACCACTGCATCAGGCAGCGTGTTCTTTACATCGTGGTTGGATCAAAGCATTGGACTCGACAATTATGCTCCTCTGACCGTACCGTCTGCTGGAAACTGGGGCGGACTTTTCTTTAAGCGAGATCTTGATCTTTCTGCGGGTAGGTTTGATTTAGAAGATGAAGGAATTTTCCGTCAGTATGTCAATCACGCGGACATTCGTTACGGCGGGTCCAGCGCGGTTGTTGTGGACACCGCTCAGCAAACTGTCAACTCGATCCAGATTGCGGACATGCGCCCGACGTTGTCATTCAACAGGATAACGTTTGGATCCGATGCGGCGATCAGTGCAACACCGGACAGCTTCGAAGAAACGCTGTTCAGCGAACCTAAGTACCAACGAAAAGGTAGTTTCACTCCGGACTACATTCGCGTTGGACCTCAAATTCACGACAATATTCTGGTCAACAATTCGATTAACGGCCTGTTTATTCGGGTCAGTACACCAGCCGCTGGTGAGCTGAAACAACTAACTGTACCGGGGCGATTCGACGATACGGACGTGGTTCACATCCTCTCGGAAAACATCCTCATCGCAGGCAACCCTGGCGGTGGATTGTTGGACCAGTCCAGTTTGCCATCCAATCTAGTCTCGCTTCGCGGTCGAACAGGCGGCACACTCTCATCGGGCATTTATAACTACAAGTTCACCTATGTGGACAAGAATGGATATGAGACTCCGCCGAGCGATGCAACTCAAAGTGTAACGCTCAGTTTTGGACAAACGGCGGTCAGTATGACTGGTTTGCCCAGCGTCAGCGGCGAGTTTGTCAATCGACGTCTCTATCGTAGTTTTGGAACCGGTACCGGCCCGTATCGCCTCATCGCGGAACTGGATGGTATCACAACGTCCTATGAAGACTTGGGTGCTGCCCTCACGGATTTCAACGATGACGACGCTACGTTGCTGCGTGACCGGCCAGATGTGAGTGGGGTGCAAACTCAGAACGCTGCCGGGGGTACATTGGTTGATGGCGGAAGCTACTCTTATCGCGTAGTCATGGTGGATGAGGCCGGGCGTGAAAGCCTGGTATCGGCACCGACTTCGGCGATCACGACAAACACCCCAAATCTATCGGTGAATGTGACGCTGTTACCAGCTTTGCAAATAGGGTATTCAGCTCGGCGAATTTATCGAAGTTCGGCGACGGGTGCTGGTACGTTCCGGTTGATCGCTCAGATCAGCGACCCGACCGTCACGACCTACCTCGACAATGGCTCGAATTTGACGGGCACGCTATCTATCGAATCGTTTGGCAATATTCGTCCGCGTTTGGACGCGTCGTTAGCGATCGATCCCGGTAGCATCATCAAGCTCGAAGGGGCTCGAATTGAGATCGGTCATAGCGCACAGCTATTGGCCGAAGGTGTGGATGGTGGTCGAGTTGTGTTCACAAGTAAGCAGGATGACCGGTTCGGTATCGGTGGAACATTTGACACGAACAACAATGGTCTTAATGCAGCACGCGACGCACGGCCTCGCGATTGGAGCGGTATCTATGCTTCGCCAGGTTCGACTTTGCAGTTGGACTATGCGGAATTCGCTTACGCGGGTGGTTCGTCTCGAATCGAGGGAACGTTTAAGTCGTTCAGCCCGATCGAGCTGCAACAAGCTGATGCGCGTATCGCGCACAGTGTGTTCGAAAACAATTCAAATGGCATTGGCGGCCAGGGCCCCATCGATCGACTGGGTCGTCCGTCTAATGAAAACTATCCGCTTGGGAACAATCTAAGCCGAGGCTCGACGCTATTCGTTCGAGGTTCGCAGCCTATTATTTTGGATAATATTTTCCAAAATAATTTGGGAACGGCCATCACTATTGATGCTAATTCGATGGACGCGGTTTTGCGTGGCGATTCGGGCAGACAGTCTGGAGCTATTGATCGCGATTTGACGTTGGACACGAATCAAGGTCCATTGTTCCGAGAAAACCGGTTGTTCAATAATGGCATCAACGGTCTGGAAATTCGAGGCGACGCGAGCACGAATAATCGCGACGAAGCGGTATTGTCGGTCCGGGATCTCCAACGCAACATTTTGACGACGGAGAGTGTTTGGGATGACACCGACATGGTTCACGTGCTGTTCGATTCCATTACTGTCTCCAATTTGGAACACAGCGGCGGGCTGAGGCTTGTAAGCGCGATCAATGAATCGCTTGTCATCAAGTTCGAGGGACAGGGCTCGAACTTCGATCAGGAACGCGGAACTGGAATCACGGCTACAGGACGATACAGCAGTACATCGGACCGTGTGGGTGGAACCGTTCAGATTGTTGGCCAGCCAGGATTCCCTGTTGTTCTGACGAGCTTGCGAGACGACGCGGTCGGAGCTGGAACACAGCCGGATGGACGACCGCAAACTGACACCAACAATGACGGCATAGCGTCGGTACCGCGGCCAGGGGATTGGCGCAGCACGTTGTTCGATACGTTTAGCAACGATCGGAATGTATTGTCCGTTCTGGAAATTGAACGGGTCGATACGGTTGCCCCAGGTTCCAACGATTCTGCAGTTTCGGCGCAGTTCCTTGGGACATTGGCCAAGAACGAATCGTCGACGGACGAGAATTTGCCGTTGGGCTTTGCGATTCGTGGTGTTTTGAGCGAGGCGAATGACCAAGACGTTTATAGCTTTGTCGGTACAGCTGGCACACAAGTTTGGTTCGACGTGGACAGCACGCGATTTTCTTTGGATACGATCATCGAGGTTTTGAATGCGAACGGCGACTTGTTGGTGCGCAGTGATGACAGCACAGACGAGCAATCCGGCGTCGACACGATTTTTACAACGCCGCTTGTCAACGCGAACAACGTCAACCCACTGCTGCGAAATGCGACGCCGGTTTCACGACGGAATGCGTCAGGATTACTCAAGGATGATTACACCAGCAATCCACGGGATGCGGGTGTGCGATTGCTGTTGCCCGGAGTGACCGGCGCCCAGAGTACTTATTTCTTCCGTATACGGAGCAGAAGTACCAACATTGAGAATTCGGGTGCAGGCTTAACAAGTGGTTCGTATGCGGTACAGATTCGATTGCGAGAGGCGCAAGAATTCCCTGGTTCGACCGTTCAGTTTGCGAACATCCGATATGCGACCAACGGCGTCCAAACCAATGGATTGCCGTACCATTCGCCACTTACAGGCGAAGCGAACATAGGCATGTACGACGGTACGCCCAATGACGGGATTACTCAAGTGGGTTCGTTGCACTTAACGGACCGTGGCGCCATAAGCGTTGCTGGTTTGTTGACTTCCTTTGCACCGAATATTATCCAGTTTACCCTGGGTGATTCCGATTTGGTTCGTCCAGGCTTCAATACGCTTTATCCTATTACAGTCGACGTCGACTATGCGGATGGATTGAATCGACCTGACTCGACCGCTTACTTATTTTCGTCTCAGGGGCTTTATGTCGGATCCGACAGCAATATTGTCGACGACCGATCGGGTCCGTTGCGAGGTTCTGATCTGGCCGATTTGTCGAGAGGTTCTGTTGGTACAAGAGATCCGTTCATCGGTGCTCTCTCCCTACCACGAGGAACTTACGATTTGGGGATTACAAGCGGCGGTTCGCTTCCGACGGCCATTGCTAGAAACACGGTATTGTTTGACGATACGTTTGAGCAGTTGCCTTATTCGGGCATTCGAACACCGATCCTAACCAACTTCATTGATCAAGCTGCAATGGCTGCAAGCTATGCGAGCATCAACCAGTTCTATTATTGGAGAAACATTACGACGACCGAGGGTGGTCACGGTGGTAGGCAAGTAGTTGGTTGGGATATAAACGATCCGAACAAGACAGGGTTTGGCGGCACACGATTGCTGTCGAATACTTTTACACTGCCTGCAAATTGGGACCGAAACGATCAGGTTCAGTTCTCGATGAATTATCGCTTTCCACGTGGGGTCGAAGCGATGACCATCAACCTTTATGACAACGTAGTGGGCGCAGGTTTTCCGATTTTTCGAACTCCACTTTCCGCGACGAATTCGAACTGGACGAAGTTGAATTTGGACCTAACAAACGTTATTACGAGTCCAACAACTACCTACCTATTTACCATCGAATTCAACAACTTTATTGGTGTTCCGACGATTGGATCTCAAAGCCTGTTGCTGGACGATTTCTACTTGGGCATTTGGACGCCTCGCTACTCTCCAATCGATGCGTACCGCTATATTGCAGATGATTCGCTGGAAGGAACGCCGAATAGCGCGTCTACACCGGTACTGTTCCCTGCCTCCGCAGCTGGGACCGGTCAGAATCTATGGGACTTTGCCAATATTGGGCCAAGCCAGGCTCGACTTTATCAGGGATCGAATGCGCTCGCGTTCCGGTCGGTTGGCGGTCGGTCGATGGCTGCGGGTGCTGTCGGCGACATTGTCTCGAACCCAATCGATTTACGGAATGAGATAGGGACGTTTGGTTACTTCTCTTATGACTTCACTCCACACGACAATTCCGAACTGCTGGAAGCGTATGTGCGAATCCAGGGGCGACCGGATACATTGGTCGCGAGCAGCGATCCATTCGCGAGGGTTGTAACGTTGGCTCGAACGAAAGGCCAATGGGAACAAGCGAAGTTCGACATGCGTGCTTTTGAGGGAGAAACGGTACAAGTTGTCTTCCGTTACGATACGCAAGGAGCTAACCCGAACGGCACCGGCGATACGGGTTCTGCGTTTATTGACGATGTCATCATCGGTACGCGTTCACGTGGCGAACTCGTGGTCAACACCACGAGTGCTCGGACCTTTATCAATGGGTTCGGCACAGCTGGGGATTATCAAGTCGAAATCCGAAAATCGGATCCACAGCAATTCAACCGGTTCGGTGGAGTGATTCCTAAGGAACGCTATGACCGCGGCTCGTCTAGCACGTCGTTTGTATTCAATCCTGGTCTGGTGATTCCAGACAAGAGCATTTTGGAGATTAGCGATGGAGCCAATCGGATCAAGTTCCAATTTACTTATGACGGAACGTTTGGTTTCGGCAATAGCCCGATTGTGATATCCGCAACATCGACGCCGTGGCAGTTGGCCGCGTCGGTTCGCGATGCGATCAACACCATGTTCACACAGAATCGACTGAACATTACGGCTGCCAATAGCAATGGGGTTGCCTCAGGTTCCGCGCTCAAGAACAGTCTGATTCATTTGGTTGGCAATGTTGAGGTATTGAGTGGCGGTAGTTTACTCGGATTGAACGGAATTCTTTCCTTCAATGGTTTTGGCGATAGAAACGTTGCCCGAGACCAAGGGCAGTTTGTCGTTAGCTCGAGTACGATAAAGGATTCGCGAGACTACGCGGTCTATTCGGCACCTGCGGATTTGTACTATGCGGACGGGCGAGCAGCGCAGCCGCTTTATGGTTTTGGCGGTGGCGGTGGCGGTGGCGGTGGCGGCGGTGGTGGGGCTTTCTTCCCAAACTACGTCATTCCGCCAACACTCGGCGGTGCTTATGCTCGTAAGTTGCCCGTGCTCAACACGGTTCCATTTGCGGTGAATTCAGGTTCGGTAGCG
>Ga0163144_10028740_pt1 | contig 10707 bp, 8 predicted proteins | sample OliLak19BULKMAT1_FD_123175 | JGI IMG/M metagenome (GOLD analysis project Ga0163144, IMG submission 123175) | Freshwater microbial mat bacterial communities from Lake Vanda, McMurdo Dry Valleys, Antarctica - Oligotrophic Lake LV.19.BULKMAT1 | ecosystem: Environmental > Aquatic > Freshwater > Lake...
AAAGCAGGAGGAGAGCGCCGGAATGCCGAAGATGCTCCGGGAATTGAGAATGCCCATGACCAGGGCGGCGAGGCTGACCAGCAGCATGAATGGCCACATGATCCGCGTCATTTTCACGGTCAGCGCGATCTCTTCGGGACCGAAAGTCTTTTTCCCGAACAAGGTTAGCAGGTTGACGAGTTGCGGGGAGAAAATGATTCCGAGCAAGGTGATCACCGACATCAGGATGGAGACGATGGTGATCATCCGCGCGGCGAGCGGCCATGCGCTTTCCGGGCCGGTTTCCTTGATGCGCTTTGAGAACGTGGTGACGAAGGCTTGGGACAGCGCACCCTCCGCGAAGAGGTCGCGCAGCAGGTTCGGAATGCGGAAGGCAATGTTGAAGGCGTCCGTTAGAACTCCATAACCGAACATGCCGGCGAAGACCTGGTCGCGGACAAGTCCGAGCACCCGGCTTGCCATCACGGCGGCGCTGACTTTCCAAGTGGCTTTGGCGGACATCAGGGTTGGGAAGAAAAGAGGGTGCGCCGTCTGCGTTTGTAGTTCAGCCCTTGATGGCTTCTTTCATCGGGCAACGCCAGAGCCGTTCTCAGAAAAAGATATGACAGAATCATTTTTGGCAGAATCATGAAGACGGAGGAGGACGGAAGGGTAGCACCTTGGAGTGCGGTGGCAGAGCGCAGCGCCGACACCGCTTTGGATTCTTCGGGAGGGGCAGCGGACCGGGACAACGGGTTCATCCAAAGCGGTGTGGCGCTTCGCTTCCCACCGCAGTCCAAAGGCAGCGCCGACACCGCTTTGGATTCTTCCGGCTCAAGTTTCCGGTCCAGCTTTCTGGGACGTCTTGATCTTCGCGCGGAAGACGCCTTTAAGAGCTGAACCAGAAACCAAGAGAAAGGCCATGCGGCTTCGAGCATCATTGCGTTAGCCTCGTTGAATCCAGGCCAAGCATCTCGCTGCTGAGATCCACCTTCAGCACCGCACGCCCGCCGGGAGGGAGTGTGAGCTTGTTATCCGCGATGTTTCCCGACTCCACGCAGACCATCCGCAGGTATTCCTCGTCGCCGAAATCCGCCATGCTTTTGGATTTCGTGATCCATGGATTCCAGACCACCGTGGAACTGGAGCCGGACTTGGCCACACGGATCTTCCGGCCCAAGGTGGGATCGATGATCTCGACGGTCGCGGTGGTATCAAAATAGACGCGATCCACCTCGCTCGCGATGCGGATGGAATCCGCGGTTTCCAAGAGAATCTCTGAACTCAACTTGTCCAGATAGGTAGAGCCGGTTAGGCCGTGGATGGAAACCGAGTCGATGTCCGCGATTTGAAAATAGGTGTGGAGACAGCTTTCAATCAGCACCTCACCGTCACCAGCGTTCCTAACTTCAAGTTCCGACGAAAGGCTTTCACCGACGATCACCCGATATATCGCCTCGAGATTTCCCGTCTCCGGCAACCTGAAGCACAGCTCGACGGAACCATCCGCAAGAATCGATCGATCCGTGAATTCCCATTCCGCCGTGCGTGCGAAGCCGTGGGCGGGATGGCCATCCCGACCGCCGAACCAGGGGAAGATGATCGGGATCCCGCCGCGGATCGCGGTTCCGCTTTTGAACTCGCTGGATTCACTCATGAAGAGCAGCGGCTCCTCACCTATCTTCTGGAAGCGGGTGACATGCGCACCGTGCGGATAGATTTCCGCAGTGCTCCACGGTGTGGTGACGCAAACCTTGGGCAAGCCGCCGCAGCCCTCGGAAACCGTAACCATCTCGGGATATTCCAAAGGATGGGGATCACTCATATCGATGCTTATTTCTTCTTCCGCAGGAACGGCGGAAGGTCGAGATCCTCGCCATCGAACACATTCGGGTTCTCGCCTTCGAAGCGGCCGCGCGGGGTGGAGTCGAGGGAAAGTTCGCTCTGCGAGCCGGACAGCTTCACGCCCAGCTTGAGCTTCGGATGTTCGCTCCCTTGATTTGACGTCTCCGCAGGTGCCGGTTCATGCGTGAAAGGATCATCGGTCATGGCTTCCGGCCCGTCGTCAGGAATGTCCTCGGGCATTTCCTCAGGGGGTGCCGAGGCCTTGGCTTTGCCCCATGGGGATGTTAGCGACGGCTTTCTTCTAGGCCCGGGAATGAAGGAACCCGGCCTGGGGTCGTTGTCCGCATCGGCAGTATCTTCTATCGGATCCGGATCCGGCTCGTCAGCCGCGCTATAGAAAACCTCTTCGTCCGGGATGGGCGCGGACTCCGCGTCGGCTGGAGTTTCCTCCATGGTTTCCGGCTCTTCGTGAGTGACGGCAATGAAGGAGAACGCTTCGAGTTCCGGCTCTGAAACGTCCGCCTCTTTTTCCCTCGCGCTGATGTCAGGCTCGGCAAACGGGCGCTCGTCGTCGAACCGGGAAGGCACCGCAGCGGCGGCGACCGGGGTCGTGGCCTTGCGGAATTTCGAAAGCGGCGAAACCGGCTCGGGTTTCGATTCTGGCTCCGGCTTGATATCAGGTTCGGGTTCCGGCTCACGAACTGGCGCGAAAACCTTGAGAGCCTGTGGCATTGGCTTGGGCTCCTCCTCCTGTTTGGAGATGTAATCCGTGATTTTCACCGCCGGACTGGTGAATCCTTGGGTGGGATCCATCACCGGATGTTCCTGCGACCGCTGGCTGAGTCCCTCGCGCGGGGCCATCGTCAGCGAATCCTCGGGAAGCGCGCTGATCAAGGTGACGGAAAGTGAATCTCCCATCGCCGGATCGATGGCCGCACCGAATAGCACATGCGCCTTGTCGGGCACGAATTTCTGCAAACGTTGCATCAACAGCTCGATTTCAAAAAGCGTGAGATTCTCTCCGCCTGATAGATGGACGAGCACGGTTTGCGCGTCCTTGAGCAACGAGCCTTGATCGAGCAGCGGGCTGTTGAGCGCGTTTTTCAGCGCCTTGGTCGCGCGATCCTTGCCATCGGCGATGCCCGAGCCGAAGAGGCAGCGCGAACGGTTCGTCCGCAGCGCGCTCATCAGGTCGTCAAGGCCGACGTTGATCAGGCCGGGGCGGATGACCAGGCGGATGACCGCCTTGATCGATTCGCAGATCATGTAGTCCGCCGCGGCGAATGCCTCGTGGATGCCTTGCTTGGCGAGAACGAGTTCGCCCATGCGGTTGTTGTCAAAGGTGACGAGGGCATTGGATAGGACGGCGAGTTCGTTGAGCGCGGTTTCGGCCTGCTCGCGGCGGCGCTTGCCCTCGAAGGCGAACGGCATGGTGGCGAACACCACCACGAACGCGCCCTCTTCACGGGCGATGCGGGTGATGATGGGAGATGCGCCTGAACCGGTGCCACCCCCCAAGCCCGTGCAGAGGAAAACGATGCGGCGGCCCTTGATCGACTCGCGGATCTGGCCTTCGGATTCCAACATCGCCTGATGGCCGAGTTCCGGATCGCCGCCGGCGCCGAGACCTTTGGTTAGGTTGACTCCGAGCTGGATCTTTTCCCGGGCGACGCATGCCGCGAGCGTGCGGACATCGGTGTTGAGGGCGAGCAGTTCCGCGCCTTCCATGCCATCGAGCGCGATCCGCTCCAACATGTTGGCACCGGCACCGCCAAGCCCGATGATCTTCACAGCGGAATTGGGAATGGTTTGTTGTGGATCGCGAATATAGGGAATCATTTTTTTGAGAGGTTATTTGTTAAAAGTTATTAGTTAAGAGTTAAGAGTTAAGAGTTGGAAGCTGTTGTGAAAGGGTGCGGGCGTTGCGAAGTCTGGGTCTTCAACGAATAACTTTTAACTTTTAACTTCTAACCTATAACTTTTAACGTGATTTATTTTCCAAACGGCCAGAACATCCGTCCGATCTTTCCGATGACACCGGGCGGCGTCTCGCGCTCGGTTTCCAGAATCTGTGCATAGCGGATCAAGCCGATGGCCGTGGCGTAGTGAGGATCCTTGAAGCTCGCCTGCACCCCGCTGATTTCCGGCGGCTCGGGGCGATAGATGTCCCGCCCGAAGACATCGAACGCGAGCTCGCTGAAGCCACGCATCAGGCTGGTGCCGCCAGTTAGAAAAATTCCAGCACCGATCGATTCCACCGCTCCGGCGGGCAGGCGGGCTTGGACGAGCTTGAGCGTTTCCTCGAGGCGCTGGCGGATGACTTCGTTGAGGATGCCGCGTCCCACCTCGACCTCGGCAAAGCCGCGATCATCGGTTAGTTTGGCGGTTCCGACCGAGCGGGCAGGATCCGCAGAGGCATCACCCTCAAGAATTTTCAAGCGATCCGCCTTGGAAAACGGCAGGCCGGTGACGAGATGGATGTCGTTGGTGATATGATCGCCACCGACGGGGATGCAGCCGGATGCGGCGATCGCGCCATTCAGATAGAGCGCGTAGTCGGTGGTGCCGCCACCGATGTCGATGACGAGCGCGCCGCGCTCGCGCTGCTCGCGGTCGAGGGCCATCTGCGCGGTGGCGATGGGTGAGAAAACGATGTCATCCACCTCCAACGGCATTTCCCGGACGAGCTTGATGCTGTTCTGGATGCGGGTGCCGATGCCGTGGACCACGTGGAAATCCGCCTCCACGGTTTTCCCGAAGAGGCCGACCGGCGTGGTGGAATGCTCGAGTCCATCAAGCCAGTAGCTGCGGATGATCGGGTGCAGATAGACGTGGTCCTGCGGGATGTGCACCTCGCGGGCGATGGTGCGGGCTTCCTCGACGTGTTCGGGAGTCACCGTCGGCTCACCATCGGGGAGCCGGTAAGTGCCGCGGTGGTTGATGCCCTTGATGTGCGAGCCGGTGACGGCGAGAAAGACACTGCCGATTTCCACATCACTGGCGTCCTCCGCCTTGGCCAGCGCGTCCTTGAGGCAGGCGCGGGCTTGGGCGAAATCACAAATCTCACCCTTGCGGACGCCGGCGGTCTTGGTGACTCCGATGCCGAGGATCTTGACCGCGCTATCAGCCTTCACCTCACCGACGACCATGCAGGTCTTGCTGGTGCCGATCTCGAGTCCGACGTGAATTTTCGTGCGACGTGCCATTGGGATTCGTTAGGAAATTGCGGTCAGTCGCGGTTGAGGAGTTTCTGGAGATCGCGCTCACGGCGGCGCGCGTTCGGATCCACGGGTGTCGGTTCCGAAATGGGAATCGCGCGGGGAATCGCGGCTTCCTCGCGCAAGGTGATGGGAATGTTGTGCTTGGGAATCAGATTGATGGTGCCGATGACGTAGCCTTTTTGGGCAGCATGTTCCATCGCCGCGCGGAGGCGCTGGATCTGCCGCTCGTGGCCGCCGATGCCGAAGGTGGCTTCCGTGCCGTCCCGGGTCACCAACAACAGCGACCATTCCTCGTTTTGGGTCACCGACTCGATCCATTGCTCGGCCTCCGCATCCGATTCACTCGCGGATTTCAGCAATTGGAAACAGTGCTTGAGCTCCGGGTGACCCACGCGCTCACCCGCGGCGATGGGGTATTTATCCGAAGCCGGAAGATGGATCTGCGGGAGATGGATTGCCTTGTCGAGCTGCCGCGCGGGGCAGCGGTAGGCGACGCTGTCATAGTCCACCAGCATCGCCCCTGCCTTGCGGGTTTCGGTTAGACCGGCATCCGGGCAGGAAATCCATGCGCGTGGTGTCCGGGGAACCACCCGGACGACCAAGGTGCCAGGCAAATGCCGTTCGACGCGGGCGCTCATGATTTCCGGCAGGTGGTTGAGCCTGCTGGAAAGATCATCCAAATCAATGTCGAACAAGCTCGCCGTTAGATCGATGTTCGCGGCTTCGACAAGACCTGCCTCGTCGATGACCGGGTTGGGATTGAGGTCGATGACCTGCAGTTGGAAATCCGGATTCTTGTAAAACGCGCGCTGGATGCCCTGCCAGATTCCCCAGCCGATGCCGGTGATCACGGCGAGGACACAGGCGATTTTCGTCGCCCCGCCGAGGAACTTGAGAAAACCGAACCAGGCGATGCGCGGCGACATGACCCGGACTTCAAGCACCTTGGGGCGCGAGCGGCGGCGGGGTTTGCTGGTCTGGCGTTTCGACATTTCAGGAGCGGAGTTTGAGGGAAATCTCGGCGATGGTCTTGCACAATTCAGGGAAGGAAATGCCTGACGCGGCGGCCGCCTTGGGCAGCAGGCTGGTCTCAGTCATCCCGGGAATCGTGTTGGCTTCGAGCACGAAGGGACGATTGGCGGAATCCAGCAAGACATCAACCCGCGAATAAATCTCGATGCCCAGAGCCCGATGCGCGGCGAGCGCGGCGGCTTGCACGGCCATCGTTGTTTCGAGATCGAGATCGGCAGGGCAGAAATACTCGCTGCCTTTCGAGCCACTCAGCCACGGGTATTTGCTCGCTGTGTCATAAACTCCATCGGGCGGGCAAATGTGGACGATGGGCAGGGCGGCACCGTCAAGCACGCCGACCGTGAGTTCCATGCCCTCGACAAAGCTCTCGATGAGCACTTCGTCGTATTCCGAGGCGGCGCGCGCCATCGCGGCGTCCAGTTCCTCCTCGGACCGGACGATTTGGATTCCTACGCTGGAACCTTCGCGCGGTGGCTTTACCACCAGCGGCACTTCGACCACACTGGGGATCATCGGGCCGGCAGAAAGGTCCACGATTTCTGACGTCGGGGTCGGCACGCCGGCGGCGACGAAAGCGGCTTTCGCGAGGTTCTTGTCAAACGCGAGCCGGCTGCTTTTCGAGCCTGCGCCGGTGTACGGCACCCCTAGTTTCTCGAGGATTTCCTGCAACTGTCCATCCTCGCCGAAGGTGCCGTGGATGACGTTGAACGCGAGGTCCGTCCCGGCGGGTAGATTGATCTCCGTGCGCGTCACATCGACTGCCACCACATCGAGACCCAGTCCTGATAGAGCGTTGAGCACCGCCCGCCCGGACGCGAGCGAGACCTCGCGCTCCGATCCCGGACCGCCCATCAAAACCGCGATTTTTTTGTTGCGCAACATGGTCGTTAGAAAGTGGTGTTTTCAAAAGGATGGCTCGTCCTCGCCGAGGATCTTGATCTCGGTCTCAAGCTCGACATTCCGCTCGTCCTTGGCCTTTTCCTGAATGAACTCAATCAACGTGATGATCTCCAGCGCGGATGCGCCGCCCTGGTTGACGACGAAATTTCCATGCACATCGGAGATCGCCGCGTGGCCGCAGGTGCTGCCTTTGAGCCCTAACGAATCGATCACGCGTCCGGCAGGCACCTCCTCGGGATTCCGGAAGGTGCATCCGGCGGACGCGGCGATCGGCTGGGTGGCCTTGCGCTTTTCACGCGATGCGTCCCAGCGCTCCTTGATGTTGGCGGTCGTGTCGGCCTTGCCCTTGAAGACCGCCTGGAGCGCGAAGTTCCGCCGCAGCTCCGGGACGTTGCGGTATTTCGAAATGATTTCCGCGCGCTCGCGGGTCCGGATGACGCCATCCTCGTCGAGGAAGGTGACTCTAACCACCTGGTCGAAGGTTTCGATGCCCATCGCTCCGGCGTTCATGCGCAGCGCTCCGCCGACGTTGCCGGGGATGCCTTCCATCCACTCGAACCCGCCGATGCCGCTGCCTCCCGCGATGCTGGCCAGCTTCTTCAATCGCACGCCCGCACCAGCGGTGATCTCACCCTTGCTACCGACGGTTACTTCGGAAAACACACCGCCGCTCGGATGGATCACCGCACCGCGGATGCCGCCATCGCGGACTAGCAGGTTCGATCCGCGACCCACCACTCTCACCGGAATCCCCCGCTCGCGGCAGTAATCCACGAGGAAAGCGAAGCCGTAAAAACTGTGGGGTTCCATCCAGAACTGTGCCGGACCGCCGACCAAAAGCGTCGTGTGGCGGTTCATCGGTTCGTAGAGTTTTCCATCGATCTCGCCGGGCGGCATCAGGGCGCGCATTTCCTCGATGATTTTCAAATCGGCAGCAAGCCGGGTGCCGGCCTCGTGGACATTCCCGGCACCGAGCGTGATTAGAAGGTCGCCGGGTTGAAGCGCATGGCCGATGGCGTGGTGGGCGGTTACCAGATCGGGCACATAGGTCGCCGGGATGTCGCCGTTAGCTTGCATGGCATCGACAAGTGTCTGGCCGGAAATGCCTTTGAGCGGTTTTTCGGAAGCCGCGTAAACATCGGTGATGAACACCATGTCGGCGGCTTGGAGGACTTTCCCGAAATCGTCTGCCAGAGCCTTGGTCCGTGAATATCGATGCGGTTGAAAAAGCACGATGAGCCGTTTCGATTTCAGCGAACGCGCGGTTTGCAGCGTGGCCGCGATCTCCGTCGGATGATGTCCGTAGTCGTCGATGATCCGATAGTTTGCTGATAGCAATTTCGTTTCGAAACGGCGCTTGGCACCCGCGAAGGTGGCCAGCGCGCGGGCAATGTGGGAAAACTCGGCGCCGCAGCTATCCGCCAGCGCGATGGCGGCAAGCGAGTTGAGGATGTTGTGGTTGCCGGGGATGCCAAGCTCGACGTCGCCTAACGGCTCCCCGTTTTTCTTCACGGTGAATGCCGACGAACCCTTGAGATCGCGGATGTCGGTCGCGGTGTAATCGGCATCTTCCCAACCGTAGGAAACCGCGTTTTCACGATCCTTGCAAAGCTCGTTGGCCACCGGGTCCTCGGCGCAATAGACGAGCTTTCCTTTCGTCTGGTCCGCGAGCTTCGTGAAGACCTCCTTGATGGCCTCGATGTCCTTGTAGAAATCCAGATGCTCGGCCTCGATGTTGAGAATGACGGAGTGCTCCGGCTGATAGAGCGCGAGCGTGCCGTCGCTTTCATCGCCCTCAGCGACCATGAACTCGCCCTCTTCCGACCATTTCGCATTCGCGCCGAGGATGGGGATTTCCGCGCCGACGTAGTGGCTTGGTTTTTGCGCCGCCTCACGCAGGACGTGGGCGGTCATCGCGGAAGTCGTTGTTTTCCCGTGGGTGCCGGAAATGACGATGCCTTTCTTGGTGTGCAGGATCGCGGCGAGGCATTCGGCCCGCCGGAGCAGCGGGATCTTCGCCTTTTTCGCGGCGGAGTAGGCGGAATTGTCCGGCTTGATCGCCGAGGAATAGACGACCATGTCCGCGCCCTTCACTGCGGCCGCGCTGTGCGGCGATGAGAATTTCAGACCGACTCCCTGCATCCGCACGGTTTCCGCCGTGGTGACGCGGTCCGATCCGCTGACCTGGTGGCCCATTCCTAGCAGCAGCAACGCCAGCCCGCTCATCCCTGATCCGGCCACTCCGATGAGGTGGATTTGGAGAGGTTTGCTACGGTCGGTGAGGCGCTGGCTGAAATCGGTCATGGTGTCGTGAGAGTGGCTTCGATGGCGGCGCACACCCGGTCCGCGGCATCGGGAACGGCAAGTGCGCCCGCGGCTTTTGCCATGCGCTTGTAAGTTGGCAAGTCCTGTAGGATGGAAGTTGCCAATCCGGCGAGTTTTTCCGCGTCGAGATCGCGCTCCTGGACGAGCAGCGAGGCACCCGCGGATGAGAAAACCTCGGCATTACGCGTCTGGTGGTCGTCCGCCGCATACGGATACGGGACGAGGATCGACGGATGCCCGGCGATTGAGATTTCCGTCAAACTCGAAGCCCCGGACCTCGCGATGACCAGATCCGCGAGCGCATAGGCGGCCGGCATTTGGTCACAAAACCCGAGCACCTTGTATCCCGCCCGGCCTTGCGTGATCTCCGAAACCCGCTGGAAATCCAAGGCTCCCGCGATGTGCAGCACCTGCGTTTCCGGTGGCAAACTCGCCGCCGCCTGCGCGCAAAGCTCGTTCAAGCGCTTCGCCCCCTGACTTCCGCCGGTCACCACGATGGTTGGTCGCCCGACTTCGAGCCCGAAGGTCGCCGCCGCATCCTCGAGCGACGGTCGGTTGATGATTTCCGGCCGCACCGGTGTCCCCGTCGTCACGGTCTCGCGATTCGGAAAAAATGCCTTCGCCGGCTCCAGTCCGAGGAAAACCCGGGTGCAAAACCGGCTGGTCATCACATTCGCCCGGCCGGGTCGGGCGTTTGAATCGTGGATGAACGTCTTCAGCCCCAGCTTGTGCCCCGCGTAAACCGGCGGCAGCGAGGTGAAGCCGCCCATTCCGAGCACCGCATCCGCCTTGAAGCCGAGTATCAGCTTCTTGCAATGCCGCACCGATCCCCACATTTTCCAGAGGAATGGCAACATCCGCAGCGACAAGGTCGGCGGCTTGGCCACTGCGGGCATCGTCTTGAAGGTCAGGTGCTTGTACTTCGCGGACGCCTCGGAATCGACCTTCTTTTCGGAAATCAGAAGCATCACCTCGTGGCCACGGGTGAGGAGCGCCTCACCCACGGCGATGCCGGGAAATAAGTGGCCACCGGTGCCACCACAGGCGATGAGGATTTTCAGGGATTTAGGCACGCGCGAGTGAGTGAAAAGCCATGACCAGGCGTTAGGAATTCATTTCCCGCGCCTCTTCGCGAAAAACTACGGAATTCTTAATTATCCGGCAATCTCCAAAACACCAAATCCCGTTCGCCCCCGCCCTGGCCTCCAGAAATCACACGCGAGCCGATTCCGATCGTGACCGCAGAGGACTGCAGGCGAGACGCCCGCAGGTCGAGACAGCCGGGACGGCCATCCTACTTTTCACAAATCACGATGCGCGGGAGTCTATTCCCCGACTACCACTAACCCTGAACACACCCGCGCCACCAACAATGTCTGCTGGCCGGGATAGTGACACTTCGTGA
>Ga0163144_10028741_pt1 | contig 10707 bp, 5 predicted proteins | sample OliLak19BULKMAT1_FD_123175 | JGI IMG/M metagenome (GOLD analysis project Ga0163144, IMG submission 123175) | Freshwater microbial mat bacterial communities from Lake Vanda, McMurdo Dry Valleys, Antarctica - Oligotrophic Lake LV.19.BULKMAT1 | ecosystem: Environmental > Aquatic > Freshwater > Lake...
CACATTATCACCCACCACAGGTACTCCTACAGGTGTCCAAGTGGCAGCAGTATTCCAGTTTCCTGTGGCAGAGGCTGTTTTGGTTTGTAATGCATTATAGACTGCAAAAGAGCTGGTAGCTACTAGCAAAGAGGTAGCAGTACTTGTAGCAGAAAGAGCCGTAGAAGAGCCTGTTCTGTCTTGGTTAATAGTTCCCGCCCCATTATTATAAAAAATACCTGTATTTGTTAAAGGAGCCCCTGTGCTATTATAAGCTACTGCATTAGATTGCCAATTCATTGTAACTACTGCATTGGCAGAAGTAGTAGGCGTTATTTCGGCTGCACGTAAAATATTTCCACTATTGATAGGAATAGTTGGCGTTAAAGCAACAAGTCTTACCCTTACACCCGTAATACCAAGGTTAGCACTTGGATTTATACGAACTGGTGTATAAAGAGTGGTGCTATTGCCTACAAAAAAATCTTTTGCAGTATTGGTTGTTTGTTGTAATCTACCTGTGCCATCAGTAACAAAATAGCCTGTAGCAGCACTTGCTCCTGTAGCTGTACCTGTTAAAGTTACATTTCGAGTATTCATCAAAATACTACCCGCAGTAAAAGTAACATTAGCAAAAGTAGGATTACCACCATTTAAAGTAACGTGATTAGTATTATTGATTGTTACATTATTAAACGTAGTAGCATTGCTTCCTTCGAGATTTTGGGCTGCTGTGCCAGAGAAAGTTACAAGACCTGACTGTGCAATGAAAGTACCATTGTTAGCAAAAGCAGTGGCTGCTATTGTTCCTGCCATTGTAATACCATAATTGCTTGCACTAACATCAAGTGTTACGCCACTTCCAATAGTCAGATTTCCATTCACTGTAATAGCACCACCAAGTGTGGCTGTACCAGCCCCAAAACTGACATGATGATAAGTAGCAGCCTTCACTGCACCAATATTTGTAGTATAAGAAAATGAATTACCAGAACTATTAACATTAAAGTTTGTAACGGAGGGTGTAGAGGAAGAAGCATAGGTAGCTTTCGCATTAGTATCATTTGTAAAAGTTCCGTTCACCCCTAACAACAAACCTGTAAGAAATGAACCTGTTTGGTTTTGATTGAGGAGTGTAACTCCACTTGCAATATTGCTGCCTGCATTGCTGAAAAATTGTACTTGTCCTGTAGAAGTTCCATTTAAAATTGTAACACTGCTACTTACAGTACAAGTACCACTGCCTGTTTGAGCAAAAGTAATATTTGCATTATTGGCAGCATCATTTCTTATTTGAATAGGATTATTTTCAAAAATATATTGCGGACTACCTGCTAAATTGAATACAGGGGAAGTACCATTGTTAGTAATATTGCCTCTAAATCTAAAGATAGAATTAGATGTATTTACATTTGTAAAAGTACCACTATTTGTCAATGTACCATTAAAAATAGTTGTTCCACCAGTAGTATTATCATTTATAGTTCCATTATTAACAGTATTTCCGTTAATAGTAAGGTTTTGATTAGAGAGCTGCAAAGTTCCACCTGCACTAACAGTAAGATTATTACAAGCCGAAGCAGCATCATTGGTAACTGTAGCACCACATATTACGACAGCATCTGCAGCAGTTGGCACTCCTGCACCGCCCGCACCACCACAAACCGTTGACCAAGTGGCTGGATTGTTCCAGTTTCCGCCTGCTGCTATCGAATAATAAGTAGCGGCAGGAGTAAACACTGTAAAGTTACCGCTTGTTTGGGCAACTGTAGTGGTAAAACTTGGGAAAGTACCTCCTGTAGTCTGCTGTGTCCAAGCTGCCACATCTTTGTGGATTCTCCCTGTATTAGTGGCAGTGCCGCCCACGTCAGTAAAAGTGATATTTGTGCTTGTAGGGCTTGCAATAGCCCACATACCCCCCGCAGGTAATGAACCTGTAACAGCGGGAGAAATAGGTGTGATAAAGCGTACCGAGTTAGTTCCTGCCGTTGTATTAGCCAAAGTAACAAGCCTTAGGGCTGTAGCATCGCCTACGGGGAAAGTATAGGCTGCACCCGCAGCAGTTCTTATAAATGTCCCAGTGCCGTTGGTCTGTATCCAGCCGTTTGTTCGTGCAATAGTAGCAGTTGCCCCCGCATAAGAGAGATTGTTTACGCCCAGCACTACTCTACCGTTTGTAAGTGTAAGATTATTAGAAATCGTAACTGGAGCAGCCAAAGTTACTGTAGGCGTAGCCGCAGTGTTATTAATCACTACATTTCTGAAAGTAGTAGTACCCGTAATCGTTTGGGCGGCAACACCACTAAAAGTAACCGAACCTGTACCTGTTCCTCCATTGAAGAAAGTAGCATTGCTATTGGTAAAGTTTCTTTTCAAGTCTATACCGAGTGTACCTACCCCTAAAGAAAAATTACTGGTATTGGCGTTTGTGATGTTCATATCGCCCGCTACAGTCATATTTCCACCTAAAGTCTGCTGTACAGCCTGCCCCGCATTATTCCAAGTAAAATTTCCAAAAGTCTGCCCTAAACCAGTGAGTACAGTATTGGTTATGCCTGTAATATTCACTGTAGAAGTCGCTCCCCAAGTAGCCGTTGGTATAGCACCCCCATCACGCGCATGAGCGTAGGTAGAGCCATTGGCAAAGGTCATTCCGTTAGGCGCAATGCCCAAAATCTCTGATAATAGTGTACCATTAATAGTGGTAGTAGCGGGTGATGCAAGGTTTAGCGTACCTCCTACTTTTACCGTAGCACCCGCCACAGTAGTTAGCGTAGTGATTGCATTGGTATTGCCGCTTTGCAAATCTAAAACCCCTGTATTTTGTACACTTATCACATTTAACATTCCTATATGCCCTGCGGTAATCGCAGTGGCAGTATTGCCTATTCCTACACGCACGTTGGCATTGGCTATCCCTTGTGGTCTGCAATTACAATCTGTTCCAAATGAGGTGTAAGACCAATTACCAAATATATTCCATAAGGCATTTCCTATGCTGTAAAAATCTAATGATTTAAACGCTGTAAGCCCCCGATACCCTGCATTAGGAATAGTAATAGGTATAGCTATAGAAACAGAAGTAGCCGTTGCTGTACCCCCTACCGATGCCCAACCGCTCACCTGAAATTGGGAGTTTGCGCCCGTAATCGTACCTGTTACATTCGCTGCCACCCAATTAATAGTAGCCGAACTTATTGCAGTAGCAGCTATCGAGCTTTGAAAATCCCACTGCAAATTCAAATTTGCGCTTGTAGTAGGTGAAGAAGATGGGCTGCTTAGGCGTACACTAATACTGGGAAGACCTGCGGTACTGGTTTGAAATGTGATAGGATTATAGGTAGTAGCTGTTCCTATCGGGAGTGTGATATTCGTAGTAGTAGGAACACTGCCTCTTGTTACGCCACCTGCTCCAAGTAGCATCTGAATATAGTTAGTGGCACTTCCGCCAATATATCCATCAAAAGATACAAAACTCCCAATAGTATTATCTACCATGCCCGAAGTAAGCGTAAGTGTACCGCCTCCAAGCCCTGATGAATTGAGAGTAACCTTACTGCCCCCTGTTTTGTTAATGCCCACATTTAGAAAACTACCTCCAATAGTGGCGTTGGTCGCACCTGTAAAGTTTACTGTAGAGTTTGTGACATTTCTACCTGTAACACCCGATTCTATCCAATTGCCTGTTACGTTGATAGAGCCATTGGGTAGCACTTTATAACCATTATTTGATAAGGCTACGTTGTTGTAGTTAGTAAGTGCCATCACATTATTTGTGCCACCAACATTAGAATAATGAATGGTGTTAGGAATGGCTGTAAAATTGAGAGCCAGGACAGAAAAATACACCCCATCACCTCTAACCTCTATTGTACCATTTGTTGCATTGGTTAGTGCAGCAGTGCCAATTCCTGTTATATTTTGGGCTATTATAGTACCACTATTGGTAAGTGTTCGGGCGGTGTTTATCGTAACAGTATTGAGAGCGGGCGTGGTATAGGCATTTGGTACAGTAACGGTATGCGCAATAATAACGTTAGCACCCGCAATAGGTACTACGCCACCTACCCATGTAGTACCTACATTCCAGTTACCCGCAGCAAAAGTAGTCTGCGCAAGTGCTACACCCGCACTAAGGCAAATAAATAAAAGAAGGGAAAACAAAAGTTTGAAAAGGAAAGTAAAGTATCTCATTATATTTTTTATTGTTAAATTAACTCAAATAAAAACACGTCAAATTGTTTCAGGGTATTGGCAATAATTACGCAATTATCAAATAAAGGTTTGAAAAATCAAATCTAATACTATTTTGCAAATTTATACAAAAAGCATAGCATTTTCTACACCAAATCCTAATTTTTGGTTAAATAGATACTCAAAATATACGTTAAAAATCACAAAGTAAAAGCAGCACTAATTTCGTCTATGCCCACCCCTAATAGTTTTTTGGCTATGGCATCTAAGGCTGTTTATCGCCTACAAAGTGCAAAGTGCTATGTATATGTCGCATACTTTCCTTAATTTTCAGTGCTTTTGCCGCCGAAGAGGTTTCCAACTCATAGAGATTGCCCAAATTTTGGTCGTCATTATAAGAGTTGCTTATATCTCCCTTGTACGGCTGCGCCTGATGCACCCATTGCGAATTGATGTAGTCCTTGCTTTGCGGGCCAAAAGTAAATTTTACAACCGTAAGCAACTGTTTATCAGTGTCATAACTGCCCATGATGTCCTTGCTGCGTTGGGGAGAAATGCCTATTTTGCTGCGTAGCTTCGCATCTGCTTTGAAGAAAACAGCATTTTCCTTTGCCACCAACCTGTCCGCAGCAAGTTTGCCAAAATAATCGTCATTCACTTTGATGCCCAATTCGCTGTCTTTTCCCGCTACTATTGGCACAACTACGGTATTAGCGGGCGAGGCGTTAAACATTCCCAAAATCCAAATAGATAGCAAGCCTTTTTCCTTTGTCCAATCCTCTTTTCCTGTATTTGTGATTTGATTTTCAGATTGATAGCCTACAAACTGCACCTTGTCCAGTAGCTCACTTTCCACTATTTTCTCTATTTCAGTTCTTTCCAGCAATCGAACTGTTCGCTCTATTTTTAGGTCAAACTTTGTTCCAGCATAGTTGGTGAGTTGGGTTTGCTTTTGCATCTTGACTGCATTTTCGCTTTGCGATACCAAGTCAAAAGGCTCTGAATCTATTGGTGCGGGAGTCTGCCAATTTTGCCCATCAAAAGTTTCTCCCTTTTTAAAAAAAATAGCGTACTGCCCTCCTTCGGGACCGAGCCAAAAGCGGTCTGCCCCGCCAAAAGCGTTGATGTGTGGCACTAATTTGCCCGACTCAATGAGCTTGTAGTTCAGCCAGCCGATGCTGATTCCCTCCAAGCCGCCCACCGTAGCAGTCATAATGCGTGCCTGAAATTTAGGACTCACTATTATCTGTGCGTTTGCATTGGCAAGCACAATGATAGTGCTGTCATACGTTTTCAAAAAATCTATATCTGCCCCAAAGCTATTGTTTAGGGAAACTTCTGCTGTATTTTTCATAGTCAAACTATCTTTTGATGATTCTTTTTTGTTGTTTTGGCTAATATCGCAGGCAAGTAAAGAAATTACTGCCAACACCGAAAAAATAAAATTGTATAAATTTTTCATACTGCTATTTTTTAAAACTCAATAAATGTTCTTTTATTTTATTATTTTTGGTAAATTTATGTGTTTACAGATAAATACAAATGAGATTTATATATTTTTGACAAATTGTTTGCTGCTGTTATAAAAAACTACAAAGCGGTCGTCCCTCTGGGACTTTAATAATTTAATTGTACATTTGCCTTCAGGCGAATAAACTGATAATCAAGTATTCGTCTAAAGGCAAATGTACCCGCAGCGGCGAATCGCTTTATTTTGACTTATTATTTATCTTTTTGAAAAATATGACAAGCGCACCAAAATCATCTACTATTGCTACAAATAATGAGGTAAAAAATTCTGGTGCAGAGTTGCCCTAAATCAACAAAAATAATAAACAACCAACAATAGACGTTACTAAGGTTTGTAGTACAGACTTTAGTCTGTGTTTTTAAGTAATTGATTATCAATAAGTTAAGATTGCAAAAAACTTACCTTAATAACCTCTAATAAACAATTAAAAATTTATGTTGAAAACCAAATTATTACTATTACTTCTGATAAATTTTTTTGCTTTAACCAAAATGAATGCCCAATTTCTCAAAAATCAACTTGCCCAAGAAAGAGTCAAAGAGGCAAAAGAAGAAACAGACGCATTGATGAAAGCACTTTTCGAGTCCAAAAAATTGACTTACCCGCCTAAGCAATTGCTTTTCAGGACTTTTAAAAAAGAATATCTATTTGAGGTATGGGCAAAAGAAGAAAAAACAGGAACATTTGCACTGCTAAAAAGCTATGAAGTCTGCTCGATGTCGGGCGAGCTTGGTCCTAAGCGCAAGCAAGGCGACTATCAAGTTCCCGAAGGTTTTTACTACGTGGATTATTACAATCCTTGGAGTTCGTTTTTTCTCTCCGTTCGGATAAATTACCCCAATCAATCTGACAGAATCCTAAGTCCGTACAAAAATAATTTGGGAAATGACATTTGTATTCATGGCTCTTGCGTGTCGGTGGGCTGTGTTTCTATCCAAGACGAAAATATTAAGGAAGTGTATTGGCTCATGGTGCAGGCACACGCCGCAGGGCAGGAAAAAATCCCTGTCCATATTTTCCCAAGCAAATTGGACAATGCAACATTGAAAACCCTGAAAGAGGAATTTAAAAATGACAAAGAAAAAATTGCCCTTTGGGAAAACTTGCAAATTGGCTATCAATACTTTGAGGAAAAGAAAAAATTACCCACCATTACCATAGACACCAAAGGAAAATATGTATTCAAATAGACAAAAACATCAGTATTTCGTACTTTTGGGCATATCGATTATCTGCTTTTTTTTGCTGGGTTGCCAAGATGAAGAAACCGTAAAAACCCAATCCTACCTCACAGAAGGGCGGGTGATGTATGAACAAAAATGCGCCAACTGCCACCAAAAAGATGGCTCAGGATTGCGCAAACTGATACCTGCTTTGACAAATGCTGACCGCCTAAAAAGTCAAAGACTGCAGCTGGCTTGCATCATCAAATATGGTCGCCTGTCCATGCCCGCTAACAATGGGCTTTCAGATAGGCATATCGCCCAAATACTGACTTATGTTACGCAGCAGTGGGCAGGTGAGCAAAAGCGGTGGAAAGATGAGGAAGTGAAGAAAATGCTGGAAAATTGTGAAACAAAGCCGTAGTTTTTTGAGGAAAATATCAAAAAAAGTATATACATTGCTTTTTATTAAAGAATAATACTAAATTTCGTTTTCAGAAAAAAATAAAAAAGACATGGACGAATTTTCAGAACCAAAACATCGTGTAAATCAGCAGCTTTCATGCAGCAACTGTGGGTCTATTCTTAAGTTTGCCCCTGGTACGCATGCTATAGTTTGCCCTTACTGCAACACGAAAAATGAAATTGAACAGAAAACAGATGAAGTAGTTAGCGATTCTACTCAAGAAATAGACTATCATTCATTTTTGAAGCATAACAAAGACAAAGGCTTAAAAATAGAAGTCGCTACAGTCAAATGTCCCGGCTGCGGAGCCGTTTCCACGCTCAAGCCCAACGTAACCTCTGATGAATGTGGCTTTTGTGGAACGAGTTTGGTCTTGGATAGCGCAAGCATGACTACGCTCATCAAGCCAAAAGCATTACTTCCCTTCGGCATTGACCACAAAAAAGCCATTAAATTGTATGAGGAATGGATGAGTTCGCTTTGGTTCGCCCCCAACAATCTCACGCGGATAGCTCGCCAAAACGAAGCCCTCAAAGGTATGTATATTCCTTATTGGACTTACGATGCCAACACCTACAGCACCTACACAGGCGAAAGAGGGGACAACTATACAGAAACAGAAAACTATACAGACAGCAATGGAGAGCAGCAAACTCGTACTGTAGTGCGGACACGCTGGTTTTACGTTTCGGGTGATGTAAGTAATAACTTTGATGATGTATTGGTAGTTGCAAGTAACTCACTACCAAGAGAATATGCCCAAGCCTTAGAACCTTGGGATTTGGAAAAATTAGTGCCTTACGATGAAAAATTCCTGAGCGGTTTCCAGACCGAAGCCTATCAAATAGAGTTAGAAAAGGGTTTTGACTATGCAAAGGGAATCATGGAAGACCACATCAGAAGCAGCGTCCAGCGCAATATAGGCGGCGACCAGCAGCGCATACATTCTGTGAATACCGATTACGATAATATCACTTTCAAGCACGTACTATTGCCTATTTGGATAAGTTCTTATAAGTACAGCGACAAGGTATATAGATTTTTGGTGAACGCTCGAACAGGAGAAATTCAAGGAGAAAGACCATACAGTTGGATAAAAATTGCTATGGTAGTTTTGGCAGTTATTGCAGCTATTTTTGCATATCTATACTTTTCAGGAAATTTGAAGTAGGGAGATAAAAAATGATAATTTAGCGGAAAATTAGAAAAAAAACTTCAAAAATAAAATAGGTATGAAAAAAATTATTACCATTTTTACTTGGCTTTTTATGTTCACTTATGTGGCACACAGTCAGTCTTTTAACAATCTTCCTGTCATCACCCAAAAGCCGCCTTTGCATGGAAAGCATTGGATGGCAATCACAGGAAAGCCCTTAGCGGCTACCGCAGGAGCGATGATTTTTACGAAGGGCGGCAATGCCATTGATGCGTCTTGCGCTATGTTGGCGGCAACTTGCACAATGTGGGACGTACTTAGCTGGGGCGGTGAAACACAGGCACTTATCTACAATCCGAAAACGAAAAAAGTGATTGCCATTAATGCGCTTGGCGTTGCACCTACGGGAGCTACGGCAGATTTTTTCAAGAACAAAGGCATGAAATACCCGCCAGAGTTTGGTGCGCTTGCCGCTACTACGCCCGGTACAGCAGGTGGGCTGATGACGATGCTTGCCGAGTACGGAACAATGAGTTTAAAGGAAGTCCTTGCACCTGCTATGCAAATGGCAGAAGGCTACCCGATAGAGGCACAAACCGCCAATTCGATAGAAAGAGGGAAGGACGAAATCAAAAAATGGAAATATTCGACCAAAGTTTTCCTACCTCACTTAGGCGAAAAGCGTGAAGCACCATCAGCAGGGGAAATTTTTGTGCAAAAAGACTTGTTGGAAACTTTGAAAAAATTGGTAGAAACAGAGCAACAAGCCTTGAAAAAAGGAAAATCAAGGAAAGATGCCATTTACGCTGCTTACGACCGTTTTTATAAGGGAGATATTGCCAAAGAGTTTGCAAGAGGCTGCCAAGAAGAGGGCGGATTGATTACAGAACAAGATTTGGCAAACTGGAAAGTGAAAATCGAAGAGCCTTTGATGACTACTTATAAAGGAATAGAGGTTTACAAACTCCAGCAGTGGACACAAGGTCCTGCCATGCTACAAACGCTGAATATTTTGGAAAATTTTGACCTCAAAGGCATGGGCTATAACTCTACAAAATACATTCATACGGTCTATCAAGCCATGAATTTGGCTTTTGCGGATAGAGATTTTTACTACGGCGACCCCGCTTTTGCCCCTACTTTGCAGCCTATGAAGGGCTTACTTTCCAAAGAATATGCAAAGGAACGCAGCAAACTGATAAATCAAGAGAAAAATGACCCTAATGCAGCCCCCGGCGACCCGTACCCTTTTGAAAGTAGAGTAAATCCTTATACTGACCAACTGAAAATTTGGGGGGAGAAGAAAACAGGATTGAACCAGCCTAATTTGCCATTAGACGAAAAGTTTTTGCAAGATTTTACCGCAGGAACTACTTCCATAGAAGCCACAGATACAGAGGGTTGGGTAGTTTCTATCACGCCAAGTGGCGGCTGGGTGCCTGCTTGCATTGCGGGTAACACAGGCATAGGCATGAGCCAGCGTATGCAGGCTTTTGTACTCGATGAAAAAGAAAACCCTTTTAACGTAGTTACTCCCGGCAAACGCCCAAGAGTAACGCTTACGCCAAGTCTTGCCCTCAAAGATGGCAAGCCTTTTCTTTCTTTCGCCAAGCAAGCGGGTGATGAGCAAGACCAACTGCTGATTCAGTTTTTTCTAAACATGGTCGACTTCAATATGACCGTTCAGGAAGCCTGCGAAGCACCAAGTTTTAAAACTTTACAAATGTTTTCGAGTTTTGGGAAACATGAAAAAATAGCGGGCGGACTCTTGCTAAATAGCGCAATGCCTACATGGATACGCAAAGAATTGGCGAGAATGGGCTACTCACTTTCTTACCAAGACCGCACAAGTGGACCTATAAACGCCATTTACTTCGATTGGGCGCATGGAAGTTTCTGGGGAGGTTCGAGCAATCATGGAGAAGACTACGGCATTGGCTGGTAGAGGAGAAAATTAGTTATGAGTTATGAGTTATTAGTTATGAGTTATTAATTATTAATTATGAGTTATAAGTTATGAGTTATTAATTATGAGTTATTAATTATGAGTTATAAGTTATGAGTTATGAGTTATAAGTTATGAGTTATAAGTTATGAGATATGAGTTATTTTTGTTTTATAGATAAATACAAATAAGATTTATATATTTTTGACAAATTGTTTACTGTTGTTATAACTATTAATTTAATAAAAATAACTATAAGTTTATTACTTCCAA
>Ga0163144_10028743_pt1 | contig 10706 bp, 11 predicted proteins | sample OliLak19BULKMAT1_FD_123175 | JGI IMG/M metagenome (GOLD analysis project Ga0163144, IMG submission 123175) | Freshwater microbial mat bacterial communities from Lake Vanda, McMurdo Dry Valleys, Antarctica - Oligotrophic Lake LV.19.BULKMAT1 | ecosystem: Environmental > Aquatic > Freshwater >...
CACGTCGGAGTTGCAGCGTCGCTCGAAAAACGAAGAAGCGAACAAGACGAGACACAGCAACCCCTATCAGCCGCCTTGTTTACATGATCCTCCGTAGTTTCAACATCAACCCCGTGATTGACGTTCGCCCCCGCTGATAGGGGTGCGTGCTCTTTGACGTTGGGCATAGAATATGGACGAGATGCAACACTCTGCTATGAAGTGGGCTGCGGAGGCCAGTCAGCTTATTGGCGAGCTGTTTGACATTGCGAGACCATATCTCGAAGGGGTTGAGGGCGGCCTCGAAGAACCCGTGAGGTTTATCTCTACCCAGCTTTTCATCGACTGTCATCTTTCTAGTGAGAGCGTCCTGATTCTAGTTTCCAACCTAAAGGAATGGGATGCCGACCTAATCAATAGGGCGGTCATCGAGGGGACCGTGAAGTACGTATACCTCATGGATGGCAAAGCAGAAGATCGTCAGCGAAAGGCACACGAATACTGGAATCTCATGCCAGATTACATGTCCATCAAGAGAAGTGAACGAGCCAAAGCATTTCTCGAAGAAGTTGGTGATTCAGAAGCAGTAGAGTGGCTCCCTTTCAAGGAACTAGTGATCTCAGACACCGAAGTAGATGCCCGTCGACATGGCACAAATCGGCAGCAACGGACTAGTCTCGAACAAGATTGGTCGTTTTCGGGTATAGTGCAGAGGTATTCACAGTCCGACCAACCAGGTCTTCGATTCTTGAAGCACCTTGCTCACGGCTATGGGATGAGCAGCCATCTGATCCACAAGGACGGTGATGGAATTGGGATGGTTTGGGAGAGGTGTCGGAGGGAACCAAAGAGACAGATGGCTGTTAAGTCCGGCCACCTTGGTCGCCTTGTCTCAGACATTTGCGCGTTCGCGAATTTTCGGACAGCCCGTTTGCTCCTTGCCTGCAAAGTTGATGTAGCTCCTATACGGGAACTCGAAAGCCGATACCAGTCGCTCAACGAAAGCCTGAAAGCGGCTGGCTCTCACTTTAGCAAAACCGAATATGAAGAAGCCCAACAAGCCCAACAAGGCGGAGATGGCGACGCCGAGGAAGCCGTCTGATTAAATTCGGACTTCTCACCGGCGCGCCTGTCCTATGACGTCCGCCTAAGAAAATAGCACCAACCCAAACTCATCAATACCATGGCCAGAGTCATAAGTGAATTCACAGAGAAGTGCCGATGCGGACGCTGTTCGACATACGCAAAGATTACGAAACTGGATTGCGGGTGTGTCCGCGTCCAGATATTCAATGATCAAAACCCTTGCTCCACATGCACAAACTTTTCGGCAATGCGGAAGCGCTGTAGCCGCTGCTAATCCAGAGAACCAGTAACCTTTGTTTATCATGGGTGTTCGCGACGACTTCAACGAAGCACAAATTTTCGCTCTTGGCGATAAAATCGCCAAGAACGGACTGTCGCAGGCAGAAAGCTCCAGCTACCGCTGCGAGAACTGCCGGAATTCACAGGAGAACAACCTCGGCTATCTGTCGTGCGGGTATCGCGGCATTATGGTTCTGGCCACGCAGACGTGTGATGAGCATACGAGTCGCCCCGGAAACAGCTCTCCACCTCCAGCGTCCTCGCCATCTTACTCCACACCATCTCGTCCAGCCGGCAGTGCGAGCACCAGTTCTCGGCGCAGTGCCTCGCCCAAGCGATCGACAGTTGGTCGGAAGTTTTATCACCGCGTTGGGGCAGCAGTCATTGGAGCTACATTTGGGGCACTCTGTGCAGCTCTAATCTCATGGGCTGCACATGGGTTGCTCGGAAAATTCTCTAACTTAGCAGATCTGATTGCGGGCGGATCCTATTTATTGTTTACCATCGGCATGTTTGTCCAAGGCTGGAAGGGCGATTTAGATATGAACCGCCGATTTGAAGCGGCGGTTGGCGGACTTTCATTGCTCATCGTAGCGTTTCTGATCTACATGATAGCGACCCACTAAAACCAGACATGGCGCTCCACTCCAAGACAAAGGCGAACAAAACGCTGCTGGCAACAGATGGGGCGTCGAAGTTTTCTCTGATTCGGACGAGTGAGACCCGCCCCATCTGTGCCAATGTTCAAACGTTCTTCTGGATTTCCCGAGGCACTGCAGGAATTCCGGACTTCCGCTCCCGAGGCTCCGAATCCTTGAAATCCCGAACCTCCGCCCACGAATCGGCCCGACAGCGAGTCCCGGACCAGCTCAGGAGCCTTGGGCGTCAGAGATCGCAGAGGCGTGAGATCCGGCGGGTGGAGAGCGAACGACGAGGCCGAGAACAAGGCGGCGATGGCACCTGTTCCGGCGCATGAGCGGGCTTGCCATGTTTCGCCAATTTTGCTCTGATCTGCCCATGTCTCCAAAAGCTGACTCCCGTTTCAGCATCCTCCTTTTCGCCCTCTCGCTCGGATCGCTCGGTGCGGCTGCCGATTCCCGCCCCAATGTCATCCACATCATGGCCGACGACCAGGGTTGGGGAGATACCAGTTACAACGGACATCCCGAACTGAAAACTCCGCATCTCGACGAGCTCGCCGCCAGCGGGCTGCGCCTCAACCATTTCTACACGGCGCACTCAAATTGCTCGCCGACCCGGGCCAGCCTGATGACCGGGCGTCATCCTGATCGCATGGGCACCTTCAGTCCGGGGCGGCCGATCCGCATCCAGGAGCTCACCGTTGCGCAAGTTTTGCAGTCGGCGGGATATGCAACCGGTCACTTCGGCAAATGGCATCTCAACGGCAAGAATGGCGACAAAAACACGACCGAGCTTCCGGGGCGGGCCATCCACGTGGATGATCCGCTTTCGCCCGGCAAACTGGGCTTCGACGAATGGGTCTCGGCTGACAATTTCTTCGACCTCGATCCGGTTCTCGGACGCAGGGGGATCCCTGAGAAATTCCAGGGCGACAGCTCCGATGTCACGACCGACGAAGCGTTGAAATTCATTCGCGAAAAAGCGGGCACCGGGAAGCCCTTCTTCGCCGTGGTTTGGTTCGGCTCCCCCCACGTTCCGCACGAGGCTTTGCCTGCCGACAAGGCGCTTTACGCCGGGCTTCCCGAGGAGGATCAGAATTACTACGGCGAGATCACTGCGGTTGATCGCAGCGTCGGGCGCATCCGGGCGGCCCTGCGGGAACTGGGCGTCGCTGAGAACACCTTGCTCTGGTATAACAGCGACAATGGCGGGGCGGCCGGTCCGAAGTCTACCGGCAATCTGCGGGGGAAAAAGAGCACCCTCTGGGAGGGCGGTCTGCGCGTTCCAGCAATCATCGAATGGCCCGCGAAGATTCCGCAGCCCGTCGTCAGCGAGATGCCGTGTTCGACTCTCGACTTTCTCCCCACCGTCCTGGCGGCCACCGGGGCGGTCGCGGAGCATCCGATCACGCCGCTCGACGGAGTAAGCATCCTGCCACTCTTTGATGGAACGATGACGGAGCGCGGCAAGGCAATCCCGTTCTGGAATCACGCGGGGGCGCAGCCCGGCCATGCCGCTCTGATCGACTGGCCCTACAAGCTCCATACCGATGCGGCCGGAGACGGATCCAAGAAGGAGAAAAAGAAAAAAGCGGACCCAACCGAGGTCGTCATTGCTCCGGTGCAACTTTACGATCTCTCCAAAGATCCAAAGGAAACCACCGATCTAGCTGCACAGGAACCCGAGCGCGTCGCGAAGATGAAAGCGGAGCTGGAAGCTTGGAAAGCCTCGGTCGAAAACAGTCTCACCGGAGCGGACTATGCGGATGCGACCGGTTTGGTTCCCCTGCAGAAGGATGGAAAGGAGAAGAAGTAATCGATGCGGTTTGTGTTCGCGTGTTGCAAACCGATGACCTCCCTGTTTTTTGTGAGCCGGCGGGGAACCGCCCTGCGTCTGATCGTCGTCGAGGGGTGTCAGAGCGGGGCTGCGATGGGTTGTTTTGTGAGTCTCTGGCTCACTTCAACAGCCATCAGCCAGGAGGCCGCGCCGCCAGTCCAAACCAATCAAACCATCCGGATGGCGACGTCGCCGAAGCTCACGCCGGACGGGACTCGTCTGGCCTTGACCTGGGATGGGGACATCTGGAGCGCGGAGACGACCGGAGGCGGTGCGCGTCGCCTGACCTCGCACCCCGCTCGCGAAGGAAGCCCTGCATTTTCAACCGATGCCAGTGGCTCGCTTTCTTCAGCGAGCGCACCGGGGTGTCGCAAGTGTGGGTGATGGCGGGGGGCGGCGACAAGTCACCTTTCATACCGAGGGTGCGAGGCTGGCGGGATGGTATCCTGACAATACCTCCATCCTGATCGAAGGCACCCGGAATCGCTTTTGTTCAATGCGTTCGGCACAACTCATGCTTGTTAAGGCGGCGGCGCAGGAGGCATTGTAGAACGAAATGCGTTTGTTCGGTCCTGCGGATCACCCAACTAATGTATGAGCGAAGAAAACCCAAAAGACAAAGAGATCCACTATCGTGGTGGCGAACTCACTGAAGAGGATCAAAAAAAGATCAAAGAGGAGGCGGAGTCCCATAAGGACGATGTCACTCACATTCAGTATCGCGGTGCGGAAGATGATGTGCAGCTTCACAAAGACAAAGAGAAGCATACCGAGCACATTAACTATCGAGGTGCCGAGGGCGACGTCGAACTTTGATTCTGTCAGTCCATTTCGAAGAGAAAAACAGCGTTGCCCGCCATTCGGGTAACGCTGTTTTTTTGGTTTTTTAAAAGGACGATTTGTTCTCGTCCGGTCGAAAGCCAGGGTAGGAAATGACGGACTGCCCGGTGGAGTCGAGTCTCCATGAAGTCGCGTCCATCCTCCTGTTTCTCATCGCTGACGCGGAGACCGATTAAAAGTAAGAGGCAAGTCGGCGACGGCAGAGAAGGTGCTGAAAACCACGCACCTGAGCGTTTCGAAAAAGGCCGATTTGACCGACGCGGACCTCGCGGCGTTCGCGCAAATGCCCGAACTGGAGCGGATTGATTTATCGACGCCCAAGCTGTTGACCGCCGAAGGACTGAGATCCCTGCAAAGTGCGGCCAATCTTAGATCGGTTATCCTGACTTCCGTGGAAACCGGCGATGCAGGTATCGACGCCCTGGCAGAGATCCAGACATTGGGTTTCGGATCGGCCCTTGGGCGACACGCAGTTACGGCATTGTCGAACGGGTAGTCCTTGCTAGGATCGGGGCCATGAAACCGCCCCTGATCGCCTTCCTGTTTTTCGCCCCGATTGTCCCGGTCTTCGCAGCCCCCTTGGCGCTGCACCCGCTTTTCACTGATCATGCCGTGCTCCAGCAGGAGTTGCCGGTGCCGGTGTGGGGTTGGGCGGAGCCTGCTGCGGAGGTGAAAGTTGGATTTGCGGGTCAGGAGTTGACGGCCAAAGCCGATGCGGAAGGTCGCTGGATGACGGTGCTCGCTCCGCTCCAGGCCTCGGCGGAGCCGGGTGTCCTGCAAGTCAGCTCAGGCACCGAGACTCTCGCCGTGAACGATGTGCTCGTCGGCGAAGTCTGGATCGGTTCGGGACAGTCCAACATGGCGATGTCGGTGCGGGGTTCCTCGACGGCCGACGAAACGATGGCTGCGGTCGAGAAAGGTGAGTTTGCCGGACTGCGTCTCTTTCGTGTTCCCGTTGCCGGTGCGGACGAACGCCACTCCACGGTGAAAGCGGCCTGGGACCTTCCGACCGCGCGGTCGGTCCCCAACTTTTCCGCAGCCGCTTTTTACTTCGCCGCCAAGCTCGCGGCGGATCGCGGAGTGCCCGTTGGCATGATCCAATCGGCCAACGGCGGAACCAACGCCTACTCGTGGATCAACCGAGAAACCTACGAAAGTGATGCCGTGGCAGAAGTGGTGCGAGAGCATTGGAAAGCCACGGTGGCAGCCTATCCGAAAAGCCAGGAGGCTTACGAAAAGCAAAAGGCCGCTTGGTTGGAAACTGTCAAGGCTGCCAAAGCGGCGGGTGAGGCACCCAAGGGAGCCTCGCCCCGCGAGCCGCTTGGCCCCGACCACGTCAAACGACCTTCCGGCCACTATCAGGCCATGATTGCCCCGCTGCAGCCTTTCGCGATGCGGGGGGTGATTTGGTATCAGGGTGAGGCCAACTCGCGCCCGCCCTTCGCCGATCAATATCGGGACTTGATGTTCGCCTTGGTGGAAGATTGGCGGGAAGATTGGCGGGCCGCTCTGGAGGCCAGGGGGGGCGACTTGGTGAACGCAAGTGGAGCTTTGGTGCTGCGCCGCGACTTTCCCTTCTACCTTGTGCAATTGCCGAATTTCGCCGGGGGCGATCCCGAGGGTTGGCCCATCATCCGCGAGCAGATGCTGCGATTCTGGAAAGAGGGCACTCACACCGGCATGGTCGTCGCGATCGACAAAGGCGAGGCCACGGACATTCATCCCAAGGATAAAAGACCGGTCGGAGAGCGCCTCGCCCTGTTTGCCGAAGCTGATGCCTATGGGGCAAAGATCGTCTATTCCGGTCCGATCGCCTCGGGCTGGAAGATTGAAGGCAGCCGCGTGGTGGTGACCTTCGATCACGTCGGCGGAGGACTGAAATCATTCGATGGCGAAGCGCTTCGTCATTTCGAAATCGCCGGACTAGACGGAGTTTTCGGACCCGCCGAGACCGGGATCGAAGGCGAGACCGTGGTGCTCAGCCGCGCAGGGGTAGGCAAACCAACGGCGGTGCGTTACGCGTGGTCAGGCAATCCCGAGCAGATCAATTTCGGCAATGCCGAGGGTCTGCCCGCCAGTCCCTTCCGACTGCCGCAGCCGTGAGCCAAAGCAGGAAATTTACGAAATTGTGATTTCCCTTGTCATATATTCCATTCGCCCAAGTCACTCATGGGTCAATGAATGGAATCCGATCTCGTTTCATATCTAGAGCCGCTGCACCAGGACGCCTTTGCCTGGGCGAGGCACTGCTGCGGCGAGGAGGGTGGCGAGGCGGCCGACGTGCTGCAGAATGCGTATCTCAAGGTGATCGAGGGACGGACCTCCTATTCGGGAAAAGCAGCCCTCAAAACCTGGTGGTTCGGCGTGATCCGCTTCACCGCGAAGGAGGAGCAAAGACGGCGACGCGGCCGCGAGTTCCTGGTGCTGCGATGGCGACAGCTCGACCCCGGCGAGAACGACGGTCGCAGCAAGCACACGAGCATTGCCGAGCGGGAGGAAGAAGCCTCTCAACTGCGTGCCGCTCTCGGGCAACTTCCGGCACGCCAGGCCGAAGTTTTGCATCTGGTGTTTTATCAGGACCTGTCCCTCTCCGAGGCCGCCCTGGTGATGCGGGTCTCCATCGGGTCCACCCGGACGCACTATGAGCGGGGCAAAGCTCGTCTGAGAAGCTTGCTGGCCCCTCCCCAAGAATGATCATGAATTCCTCTGAACCTGATGATGCCGAATTGGCCGCCCGATTTGCGGTTATGAAGTCCGGCGATGCGAAGACCGCACCTCCATTTTTCGAGGTATGGGGTAGGGCCCGTCTTCGTGCTGCGACGCGGTCGCAGCATGTCAGATCGATGCCCTGGCTACTCCCTCTCGGTGGGGTCGCCGCAGCCTTGGTCCTGTCACTTGTGTGGTGGCGATCTGAGACCTCGCCCACGGCGGTTTCCCTGACCGCATCACTTCCGCTGCTCTTGCCGCCGATCGAGGGGAATGACGCCCTTTTTCCAGATCCGATCGCGTTTGCCGACCCCGGATCCCATCCTAGCGATGGACTGCTCCCTTTTTATCTGCACCTCAACTTCTAAATATGAAACTCAAAATAATCCATCATTGGCCGCTCCTATTGCTTCTCACCACTCCTCATGCGGACGCGGTTGACTTGTCTCAGTTGATCTCGCCGGCAACGATCGAAGACCACCGCGAGGAGCTCTCCCTGACCCTCGAACAAATTGAGAAGCTCAAGGGCATCCGCGAGCGGGCCGAAGCGGACTTCCGCCCGCTTGAAGAGGCGGTGCGCCGCGAAGAAGAGGTCGTCGAGACGATCCTGAGATCCGAATCCATCGCGAAGGGTGAGGCCGAAGGGAAGTTCGCTGCCCTGCTCGAAGCCGAGGCGGCGGCGAAAAAAGTGCAGTTTGCCACATTCCTGGCCCTGCGTGAAGTGCTCACGCCCGACCAGGTGGAGCGGGCGATTTCGCTGGCGAGACGTGATCGGGAGGCCCGCCTGCCCCTTGAGGCTCGGGTCGAAGGAAAAGCAGAGCGTCTTAAGGCGGCGTTTGATGAGTTGGGGATCAAGCCGCCGTCGAGTCTGCAGGAGCGAGGAGACGCCATCATGGAAGTGATCCGCTCCGGCGATCTCGAGGAGGCGGATCGCGCGCTCGACGAACTCTCCCACGACGTCGGATTGGATGAAGCAGGCGACGAAACGGTGATCGACTTCAGTCAGGTGTCTCCCGGGGAGACCGACCCGGAGGTTCTTAAGGCGCGCCTCGAAGCCATTGAAAGCGCTGCCGGGGAGGTCACTTCCCTTCCCATCCTCCGCCGCCTCGTCCAGGCCCGCGATGCGTTGGAGGAGGCCAAGTCGGCGGAAGATGCTGTCCAGGCGGGACGCATCCTGACCTGGGGCGAGCAGATTCTCGGGTTGAGTGGAAGTCGCTGAAATACACATAGTCCTCCGTGATTGCATGAAAGCGCTCCTCATTTCTCTTATCGTGATCTCCGGTGCGGCTCCGGTTTTCGCTCTTGATTTTGAAACCGAAGCCCGGCTTGCGATGGCCTATCAAATCGCCCGCGAGCACAACGATGCCGCGTTGGTAAAAGGAGTCGAGCAAGCGGCGACTTCGATGAAGAAGGAGAGTGACACCGCCGAAATCGAGAAGCTTCTTCGGAAGGTGGAGCAAAGCGTCGGGATCGATCCGGGCGGTTGGTCGATGGCCGGACAAGCGCTGTTTCATCCTTCGCCGGAGCGTAGCGCCGGAACCGAGGCCGTGCGACCTAAGGTGGAGGCAGCTTTTGAGTCGGCTTCGGTCGAGGGCGTCCGGAAGGCGGTGGCCGAATTGCTTATCGTTCTCGGCGACCAAGCTGGATTGCCCGACGGGCGCCGTCCTGGCGCGCATCCGGGTTCCTTCACCCTTGATGAGGCCGGAGCGACTCGTCTCTTTTTGGACGCGTTGCATAGTGAGGCGCGGGCGGTGCGCGAGCTGTCCGCCGGGCGGGCCTTCCCCGATCAGATGCTTCGATTCTACGCCTACATGCTTGAGGCAGTGGTCGCCGCCCGCCCTTCGGTGGCGCGTCATGCCCCGGAGGACTTGGAGTCGCTCGACGCCCTTGCCCAGGGCGTCGCCACGATCTTGCTTTCGCTGCAACAACCGGAGGGGCATTTCCCGTTCCCGGATCTTCGCGGACGAAATATCCGTTTTGGCGAGATGATCGATAAGCAGGTCGCCGCCGGTGCGATTGAGGTTCGCGACGACTGGGTGATCACCGCCGACCCGATGGGAGGGTCTCAGTTTGACACCGGACTATGTGGAGTCGCCTTGTTGCGGGCAGGCGCGACCTATGGCGAAGCGGACTGGATGGCTGCCGGATATCGCGCGGCGGATTGGGCGCTCGTCCAGGCCTGTGTGGTTAATTTCAACTACAACGCCTTCTCCGTTTCGCTGCTCGCGCAGGCCTACCAAGAGTCCCGCAACGAAAAGTATCTCGAGGCCGCTCTCGGAAAATTCCGACTCGGAGTGGCTCCCGGCCAGGCCCCGAACGGGCGATGGATCGATTCGCACAATGCCCGAACGGTCTATCACATCATCATTCTGCGGGCGATGGGCGATCTGCTCGAAGCCCTCCCACCGGAGCGGTTGGCGGAGATCACGGAGGTCAAAGCGGTCCTGGCTCCCGCCCTGACGGCGCTCCTCTCCGAATTCGCGACCATGGGGATCACGGTCGAGTGTCTCGCTGAACTGCAAACCCTCGCGCATCATTGCGATGACGGAAATCTGCATCTTGCACTCCGGCAAGTCGCCGCAAGTTTGGTGGAGAAATGCACGGATGGCGTTCGCGTCAAAATGGGCGCTCAGCCCCACCAACTCGCCTCGGTGGTGGCGTGGTGTCGCGAGCAGGGCGAAGGTTTTCCAAAAGTGAAAGAGTAGCGAAAGCCGACAGCGTGCCGCAGCGTTCGCTTGTAAGAGTGGCGGGGTGGCCGTCGGTTGTGCGCCGGCCGCTGATATGCGAGAGAGATTTGACTTCGGTTCCCTAAACCCGGTCCCGTTCCCCTTTCTGACCCCGGTCACCCTCAAGAGACTGTGGAAAAACACCGCAATAAAAAGTCTCATGTTTTTTCGGGTGGATGGCAGCGGCTTCGCCGAAACGCTCTCGAAACCGACCCGGCGGGTCGGGCCACGTTGGCTCCGGCCCTTTTGCGTGCTGGCTTCGTTGCGGCTCAGTCATGGGGTTCGCCCCACGCCTTCGCCACGCCTTTCCAGCAAGCAAAACGTCGGGCAGTTTTCCGTCACGGGGTTTCTCAACAGTCTCCTAAGGCCCAATTTCGGTAAATCGCGTATGCACTGGTAGGGTGAGAGCGGGGCGACCACCCGCAGCTCGCTCTCACCATCTGAAACCCGGTGATCTTCTAGCAGCCTGTCGGACTTAGAGCGTCTGACCGAGGGAATTGGGGTTCGAGTCAGAATTTTCATGAGTTTGAGGAGTTTGTGTGAACACAAATGACGAAAACGAAGGGGAATTCGGGCCGAATCCCCGATTTCCGCAGCCGGGCGGGATAAGTC
>Ga0163144_10028745_pt1 | contig 10706 bp, 9 predicted proteins | sample OliLak19BULKMAT1_FD_123175 | JGI IMG/M metagenome (GOLD analysis project Ga0163144, IMG submission 123175) | Freshwater microbial mat bacterial communities from Lake Vanda, McMurdo Dry Valleys, Antarctica - Oligotrophic Lake LV.19.BULKMAT1 | ecosystem: Environmental > Aquatic > Freshwater > Lake...
ACTTGCGAGCGAATCGTTATCAACAGCCGGTCCGCGCGTCGCACGCTGCCAGGTGACAAACGCCAGCCCAAGGCAGGCCGCCGCCGCGATCCAGCCCGACCACTCACGCAAGTACCGACGGCTCATGACCATCGGCCCGCGGACCGTACGGCTTTCCATGACCGAGGCGACTGCGCCAGTGACGGTTCGTACCGGCGCAGCGCCCAGCCGCGCGAGCACGCCGCGCCCGTCGGAATTCACGCCTGCCTGTGCGCCGGCATGGACGCCCGCGCTCACACCCGCGCTCCACGCCTGGCCCTCACGCTCCAGCGCCCGCAGCAACGCCTGCGGCACCTGAACATCAGCCCCTTGAGCTTCGACACCAGCGAACAGCGCGCGCTCGAAAGCCGCCGCCGCCAGATCGATGCCTTGGAAGCCCTCTTCTGATTGACCGGCCCTGGCCAGCAGCTCTCGCAACTCCGCGGCGTCAGCTTCGGTCAGGCCATCTAGACCCTCGACCGCGCAATCGCAGAGCAGATCGTCCAGCCGGGCCCGATCTGCCGGCGTGAGGCCCGCGCCGCCGCCAAACTCGCCGCCAACGTTAGCGGCAGTCTGCCCGGGCGAGGTCGGGATCGGGTTGGTCGGGTCAAAGGTCATTGGTCGGTCTTGAAACTACGGATCGGTCCGCTCTGGTCCGTCGTGTACTAGCCTAGTACTCTTTCGGGGGCTTTGGGGGTAGGCCTTTATCGGCCGGGACTGGTCCAACTTCGTCTGCTATCCGCCTCGAAAGCTCGTCGCTGGTGGCCGGGCGGGGGTGGCAGCGGGCTCAATCCTCACCACGCTCGGTTCGCCCATCCACGCTTGTGCCAATATGGGGTTCGGGCCCCGACGCCCTTGGATTCATTCCCACGCCACGATTCTGCATCGCCTCACGCAAAGCGATCAAACCCCGACGAACGTGCGTCTTGACCGTCCCGAGTGGCAGTCCGAGAATCTGGCTGATCTGCTCGTGGCTGTGCCCGTGCCCGATCGCCAGTTGAATGACCCGCTGCTGCTCAGGACGCAGCGCGGCAAGCAGCTCGCCCGCCAGCCGGGCCTCATCGCTCAGCTCTCGACCACCACCACCGATTCCACCCCCAGCGCCACTCCCGCCGGGGTCGTCATCGCGGGTGCCCGCGCCCACGCCACCGGCCTCGCGCGCGGGCGTAAACGAAAAGTCTTCAGTGGCCTGCTCAACGCTCCGGCGCGTTGCGCGTCGGCGCCGGTCGATCAGCCGCCGCCGCGCCACCATCGATACAAAGGTGTCTTCGCCGGCGATCGCCGGGTCAAACCGCCCGGCGCTCTGCCAGAGCGCGATGAAGACCTCCTGCACGGCGTCCTCGATCTCCGAGGTGTTCAGGCACATCCGCCGCGCCAGCGCGTAGACCAGCCCCGCATAGCGGCGCGTCAGCTCTTTGACGGCCCCAGCATCACCCGACGCGACTTGGTGCAGAAGCGGCCTGTCCACGCGCAAGCCGAGGATAGCGACTGGCACGCCGCCACGCGTTACCTCACCGTGCGCAAGCCCGCAAAAACAACAGGGGCCGGGCGTTGGCGCCCAGCCCCCGAGATTGACTCAATCGGCTCGTCGCCGCGATCGGATTAGTTGCCCCTGGGGGCAGTGGGGGTCGTGGGGGTCGTGGTGGTCGCGGGCTTGGCGACGGGCATGATCACCGTGTCGATCACGTGGATCACGCCGTTGCTGCACCTGAGGTCCGTGACAGTCACGGTGGCCATGTTCTTCTCGTCGCTGCCGATCATGACCTTGCCTTCCTTGACCTTGATCATGAACTTGGCGCCGTTGACGGTCTCGACTTCCTTGCCGTCGAGCTTGATCGCATCAGCCGCCATGACCTTGCCCTTGACCACATGGAAGGTCAGGATGCTGGCGAGCTTGGCCTTGTTCTCAGGCTTCAGCAGGTCGGCCAGGGCCTCCTTGGGCAGCTTCTCGAACGCAGCGTTCGTCGGGGCGAAAATGGTGAAGGGACCCTCGCCCTTGAGCGTCGCGACCAGGTCGGCCGCCTTGACCGCTGCCACCAGCGTGGTGTGGTCCTTGCTCGCGATCGCCGTATCGACGACGTCAAGGCCCTTGACCATCTTGTCCTTGCCCTGATCGACCGCGTACTTGCCGCCATCCTTGGCCTTGTCCGCCGGGTTCGCCATCGCCAGGCCCGCCGCCATGAACAGACCAAGGCCAACAATCATCGTGTTCTTCATCATTACAAAGCTCCAGTTCAAAGAAAACCCGGGTTTCCGCGGCGCCCCAGGTCGGCGGCACCCTTCGGCCCGCACACACCTAGAAACATGCGCCACGCAGGCGACAAACCGCCGCCGTTCCCGATCCACATCGAAGGCGATATCCTGCTGGATTCAAACCGTTCAAATCGACCAACGTCTACCCGTCGATCTAAGCACTAATTCCTAAGAGAGTCATCTCGCCACCCCCCGGCCTGACCCCCTTGCGGCTACCAGGGCAGGTTCTCGCGTCCGCTAGGCGGCGCTGGATCACCCGTGCGTGGGGAGGGTACAAACCCTGAGTTTGGCGCGTCCCACGGCACCGCCGAGGGGCTCGGCAGCGCCTCCCACCGCACATCTGCCGCGCCCAGCACCGTCCCGGTCGCCACCGAGAGGTCTACCAGCGCGAGCCGATAGTCGCTCAGCGCCCGCACCTCGGCGCTCTGCGCGTCCGCCAGGCTCGCCGCCGCGTCCAGCACGTCGGTGCTCGTCCGCAGCCCGGCATCAAACTGCCGCTGCTCGGCCTGCAGCGTTTGGCCGGCCAAGATCGCCGACTGCTGCGCCGCCAAGATCTGCTGGAACGCGCTGTTGACTCGGTCAATCGCGTCCAGCACGTCCTGTTCAACGCTCTGCCGGCGCGACTCGTTGGTGCTCAGTCGCTGCAAGCGCGTCAGCACGCTGGCCCGCCAGTTGGCCTGGGCCGCCTGGTTGCCGTCCAGCGGGATCTCGCCCGAGAGGCCCATGTTCCATGACTGAAACCGCCCGCGCGTCAGCGTCCGGGCCGCACCGGGCACGCGGTCGCCGATGCCGTCAAAGGTGTACTGCCCTTGCGCGGTGATTGCCGGGAGTGTCGCGTCGCGCGTCAGGTCTACGTTCAGCGCGTCGGCCAGCAGTTGCAGCTCACCCTCGAGCAGCTCTGCACGGTTCTCACTCGCCAGCGCCAGCAGCCGCTCCCTGTCCAGTTCCAGCGGGGTCGGCTCAGGCGCCGTGGTCGGCAGCAGCGTGACCATCGAGCCCACCGCCGCCTCCGGCGCGCCCACCAGGCGCTTCAACGCGCGCTGGCTCGTGCTCGCCTGCGTCTCTGCCGCGATGATCGCCCCCAGCCGCTGCGCGATCCCCGACCGCGCCCGCGTCGGCTCGATCTCGGCGGCGTCACCCGCATCGACGCGCCGCTGGGCCCGCGCGAGCTGCTGCTGGGCCAGCTCAAGCTGCCGCTGACGCACGTCAAGCTCGCCCCGCGCCGCCACTAGGCGCCAATACGCCCGCTCCACGCTCGCCAGCGTCCCGATCACCTGCAGCTTCGTCCGCAGCTGCGCAATGTCCACCTGATAGCCCGCGATCTTGATGCTCGCGCTGTTGACCGCACGCCCCGCCCCGCGCAGCAGCGGCAGGCTCAGGCTCCCGGTCAGCTGCCCGTCGTAGCTCTCGCCCTGGGTGACAAACGGGTTCGACGTCTGGTTGTAACCCGTGTTGAACCCCACGCTCGCGCGCCCGCCGGTCCGCAACGGCACGCTCACCGAGTTGTCAAAGCGCGCGATCTGGCTCAGGCTTCCCTGCGTGGTGTTGAACGTCGCCGGATCGTTGTACGCGTACCGCGCGCTGGGCGTAAACACCGCCTCAAACTTCGCACGCTCGGCCTCCAGCCGCGCACCGCTGATCCGCGGGTCAAACAGCGACGCCCGCAGATCAAGGTTGTTCTCAATCGAGAGCGCCAGCGCCTCAGTCAACGTCCACGAACGAACCTCAGCCGGCATCGCGGCCTTCGTTCCTGCGGCACCTGCAACGCCCGCCTCGCTCGGCAACGCCGCAATCCGCCCCGCCGCGGCCGCGCCGCTCGGCCTCGCCAGATCGTGCAGTTTGAGTGATCGTGCCGCCAGCCGCTCAAGCCCAAGCCGTGGCGCAAGGTCGTCGTCGCGCTGGCGGATCGCGTCCAGCGGCGAGCCGCACCCCGCCAGCAACAGCACGTGCGCCAGCAGCGGCGTCATGAGCACCAACGTCCCACGCTGCCGCATCGCTCGCTTGTCCAACCGCTTGATCTTCCGCTTGTTCATCCGCGTGGGCATCAGTATCAGCCTCAACAGTGTCATCAGGTCAGCCTCGCAGCGTATCGACCTCGCCCAGTCACTGGCGGCGCCCACTCACTCGCGGCGTCCACTCATTCGTGCCGCAGCGCCACGATCGGGTCCAGCCGCGCCGCCTTGATCGCTGGGAACATGCCAAACACGATCCCCGTCATCGCGCTAAAGCCCAGCGACACGCCCACGGCCCACAGCGGCACACCCGCATCAGCCAGCGGTGAGCTCGGGATCGCCGCCACCGCCAGCAGCAGCCCTGCCCCTGCCAAAAGCCCGATCATCCCACCCACCAGGCACAGCACCACCGCCTCGACCAAGAACTGCAGCAAAATCACCGACGGCCGCGCGCCCACGGCCTTGCGCAGCCCAATCTCACGCGTCCGCTCAGAGACCGACACCAGCATGATGTTCATGATCCCGATCCCGCCCACCAGCAGGCTGATCGCCACCAGCCCACCCGCCGCCACCGTGATCCCCGTCGCCACGCGCGAGACCTGATCGATCACCGACTGCACGGTCTCAACCTGAAAGTTGTTCTCGTCCTCGCCGCCAAGCCTTCGCAGCCGGCGCAGGATGCTGCTCAACTCCGCCTTGGCCTCGTCGGCCCCGCCCGCTTCCTTCAGCTGCGCCAGCGCGAAGTTCGCCGTATCGCGCGGCTGCATCGCGATTGCCGTGGTGTACGGGATATACAGCTCCGTCCGCGCCTCGCCCCCACCCGGAAAGCCCTGCGCAACTGCCTTGGTCTCAATCACGCCGACGATCAAGAACCGCCGGTCGTTGAGCAAGATGAAGTCACCGCTCGGGTCGCTGTCCAGCCGCAGCTCTGCGATCGCCTTGTCGTTGACCAGGCAGACGTTCCGCACCTCGTTCACGTCGGTCCAGATCAGCGGCCGGCCCTGCACCGCCTGCCGCTTCTCGATCTCGTGCCAGTCCGGCCACATCCCCGTGACACTCACGCCCGTGCGCACCTCGTCGCCCGCCCGCACCGTCCCGCTCAAGAACTGCATCGGCGTGATCGCGTCGATGGTCTGCGCGTTGTCCTTGATGTACAAGAGCTCGCTGATCCGCAGGTCGTACTGCGTCGACGACACGCGCCCGCGCTGCGACCGCGGCACCGTCCCGTCCATCCACACCTTGCGCGGGCCGAAGCTATCAAACTCCTTAAGAATGTAGCTCTTGAGCCCCTCGGTTGCGCCCACCGTGGCGATCACCGCGCCCACGCCGATCATGATCCCCAGCATCGTCAGCACCGCCCTGACCTTGTTGGCCCAGAGCTGCCCCAAGGCCAGCACCGCGGTCTGAAAGATGAGCCGCAGAATCGTCACGCCCGCACCCCCCCGCCGCCAACACCATCGCTAACACCACCGGTGCTGACGCCCTCGCCCTCACGCGCACCCCCACCTTCACGCGCGGCAATCGCCGTCCCCGCCGCCGCCACGCTCGCACGTGCCACGCGGTCGAGATAGTCGCGATGAATAGGGTCCGCCAGCGTCGGGTTGTCCGAGATGATCTTCCCGTCACGCAGACGCACGATCCGCTGCGCGTGCCCCGCGATGTCCTCTTCGTGCGTCACAATCACGATTGTCTGCCCCTGCTCGTGCAAACGCTTGAACAGCGCGATGATCTCCTCGCTGGTGGTGCTGTCAAGGTTGCCCGTCGGCTCGTCGGCCAGCAGCAGGCTCGGGCGGTTGACCAGCGCCCGCGCAATCGCGACCCGCTGCCGCTGACCGCCAGAGAGCTGGTTGGGGCGGTGCTTCATGCGGTCACCCAGCCCGACCATCGTCAGCACCTCGCGCGCCCGCTTGCGCGAGCCCCACCACGCAAGGCGTGAGTACACCAGCGGGAGCGCCACGTTCTCGATCGCCGTCGACCGCGCGAGCAGCTCGAAGGTCTGGAACACAAACCCGATTTCCTTGTTCCGCACCTCCGCCAGCGCCCCGGCCGAGAGCCGATCGGCCCGGCTGCCGTTGAGCACGTACGACCCGTCCGTCGGCTGGTCCAAGCACCCCAGAATGTTCATCAGCGTTGACTTGCCAGACCCGCTCGCGCCCATGATGGCAACAAACTCGTTGCGCGCAATCGTCAGGTCTATCCCGCGCAGCGCACGGACCTCCTCGACCCCCACCCGGTAGACCTTCGTAATACCCTTGATGTCAATCACCGGTGCCATAACGGAAGGGAACGAGGGAATCAGCGAGCAAGCGGACAGGGAACAGGGAACAGGGAACAGGAAAGAGGAAAGAGGCATAGAAAATAGGGCCGAAGGAGAGTTCTCTCCCCGCATCACATACCGACTTCTAAGACACTCAACGCGGGCCGCCACGCGACGGGCCAAACCGGATTCCACTACTTCCCGCCTCACCGGGCTTGCGGCCCACCAGCCGGCCCTCCGCGTCCTTGGTCCCCTCCTCCACCACCGCCAGCTCGTGTTTGAGCTCGCCAAGCGCTCGGAACGGGCCCACCACGACCTTCTCGCCTTCGACAAGCCCCGCCAGCACCTGCGTGCTCGTCAGGTCAGACGCCCCGACCTTCACCGCCCGCGCCATCGCCAGCCCGTCGGACCCGACCACAAACACCACCCGCGTCACCGTCTTGTTGCGGTCTACCACGGCCGACTCGCCGACCTCCTTGGGCAGCTCGTCTAGCCGCCGGTCCAGCACCGCCTGGCTCGGCACCGTCACCGCGTCTGCAAACGTCTGGACCTCGATCTCCGCGCTGCACGTCAGCCCCGAGCCCAGCATCAGCCCCTCAGGCTTGCTCAGCGCAACTTCCACCTCAAAGTAGCTCGTGCCGTCGCGGAAGAGCTGCTGCTTGAGGCCGACGCGCTCGATGCGCCCCACCACCAGCGTGTCGCGGTACGCCGCGATGGTTACCAGCGCACGTTGGTCGGCCTTTACCGGCGCGATGTTCACCTCATCCACCCGCGCCTTCATCAGCATGTCAGAGAGGTCCGCCACCTCCATAATCACGCTGCTCGCGTTGTTGAGCGTCCCCACCACCACCGTCTCGCCCACCTCGGCGTTGAGCTTCACGATGATCCCGTCAATCGGGCTGGTGATCACCGTGTTCTCAAGATCCTTCTTCGACCGCGTAATCGCCGCCCGCGCCTGCTCGATGGCCTGCTCACCCGCCAGCACCCGAGACTCCGCCCGCAACGCAGCCGCCTCCGAGCTCTCAAGCTGCGCCTTAGTTACGTCACGCGGGAACAGCGAGCGCGTCCGCTCAAGCTCCAGCCGCGCCTGGATCAAGTCCGCCTGCGAGCCCTTAAGGTTCGCCTCTTGCGCACGAAGCCCCGCCTGCGTGCTCTCCAGCGCCGCCGCCAAGTCCCGCCCGTCCAGGCGTACCAGCACATCGCCCGCACGAACCGTCTCACCCTCGCGGAACGGCAATGCCAGAATCTTCGCCAGCACTTGCGCCGAAACCTGTACCTTCGTCCGCGGCTCAACCGTCCCCGGTGCCGAGATCGTCCGCACCAGCGCCCCGCGCTTCGCACCCTCGATCCGCACTTCCATCGGTCGCGCGCCGCCAAACCCACCCGAGCCGCCGCCAGAAAAGCCCAAACGTACCACCCCGGTGCTCATCGCAGCCACGGCACCGCCCACACACACCAGCCCCAACACCCCCAAACCAACCCACCAGCGTGCTCGCAACGCGTGCTCCTTCCGTAGCGCCCTCAACACCCTACCCACACCTACCAGCGCATCCGCGCTTCACCCACCCCACCCAAGGCCGGTAAATGTATGGTCCCTCTTCGCCGCGGTTGCACCCGCCGCCGATCGCCGCCACCAACGCACCCGGCTATCCAAACAATCTCCAACCTCAGGCCGTGCCCGCGCCACCAACCCGCTCAAACACGTTCAGATTATGTGAATCGCACCACTTTCTCGTTCCCAAGTTCAATTCTCTGCGATAGTCTCACGTCGTGCGTCCGAGCTCGGGGGTTGTGTCCGCAGGCCACCTTTTTTTCCGGTGGCCCGAAAGTCGAAGGAGATTGATCATGCAGAAGATGTTTGCCGCCGTCACCGTCGCCCTCGTCATCACCGGCTCGGCCGTCGCCCAGGTCCAGAACGTTGCCCTCAGCGGCCTCAACGAGGTGCCCGCAGTCATCACCGTGGCCACCGGCAACGCCATCCTCACTTACAACGCCGCCACCACTCAGCTTAACTGGAACGTGAGCTGGTCCAACCTCAACAACGGCAACGGCAACAACACGTCCATCTTCGCCCACATCCACGCCGCCTCCGGCCCCAACCTCAACGGCCCGGTCGTCATCGACTTCGGCAATAACCTCCCCGGCGTCGCCACCGGCTCGGTCTTCCTCAACACCCTCACCAACGCTCGCCTCGCCGCGCTCTTTGCCGGCAACGGCTACGTCAACGTCCACTCCTCCACCTTCCAGCCCGGTGAGCTCCGCGGCAACATCCCCGCTGGCTTCATCCCCGCCCCCGGCGCCGCCGCCCTCCTGGGCCTGGGTGCTCTGGCCGCCGGCCGTCGCCGCCGCTGAGCCCGCCTCGCGTTGAGCCTCACGAGGATCGAGCATCCTCGCCATGTTCAATCACTCGCCCCCGCCTGGCCCCAACGCTACGCGGGGGCGTTGTCGTTCCCGGCGGCCGCCCGCGACCAACAATCACCCGTGAACTACTACCACATGTGGTGCAACGTCAAAGAGTCTCGCCGCGACCTCGAATGGGCCGGCCACGTCCGTGCCTACCTCGATCACCTGCAAGCACAAGGCCTCATCGAGGGCTGGTCGCTCACGCGCCGCAAGTTCGGCTTCGGGCCCGCCGCCCTCGGCGAGTTCCACGTCACCGTCCGCGCCAAAGACCTCGCGCAGCTCGACGCCGCCTTCTCGCTCGTCGCCACCCGCGCAGGCGAGGTCGAGCGCCTCCACGCGCCCGTCTATTCAATGGTCACTGACTTTATCTCACGCCTCGACCGCGACTTTCCAGACCCACAAAGACTGGACCCCCAGCGTCCCGACCCCCAGCGCCCCGACGGACCGCTCATCGACCCTCAGCACCCAAACCCGCGCGCCTAGCCGCGCCAGCTCGCACGCCGCCTCACACGGCCCTAAGCCGCAGATGCTCGCCCGCCAAGGACCCAGGCATCAGCACCCCCTCCACCTCGCGCAGCGCATGCGACTGCCCGGGCCACATAAACCACCGCCCCGCCTCGCCCAGCGCCACCCAGCGGCGCGCGTCGTGCTCTGCGTTCAACGCCGGCTCCCACCCGCGCCCGACCCGCACCACAAACCGCGGCGACATCACCACACAGTCCATCGCCGCGATGTAAAACGCCCACACCTGCTCAAGCTGCCAAAACCAACCCTCCCTCGCCAGCCCCGAAATTTCGAGCCCAAGCTCCTCGCGCGCCTCACGCACCACCGCGACCACCGCCGTTTCGCCCGCCTCGATGTGCCCCATCACCGGCTGCCACGTCCCCAGCATCGGCGCGCGCGTCCGGCGCACCTGCAGCACCTCCCAGCCACGCGACTCCCCGGGTCGCACCACGTACAAATCCACAATGTCCGTCCGCACCCGCGGCCCGTTTGAAGTCTGCTGCACGCTCATGCTCCAATCCTTCTCCGCCCGCACCCACCGCGGCTCCATCCTCGACCTCTCTATCCTCGACCCCTCTATCCTCGACCCATGCTCCGCATCGCACACGTCGGCTTCGGGCCCTTGGGCCAGCGCATCGTTACCGACCTCTACGCGCGCCGCCTCGGCGAGCTGGTCGCACTGGTTGACACCTCGCCTCAGCTCGCCAACCGCACGCTGCGCGATTTCGTGCCCCAAGCGCACCCGCACGCCCCCCACGCACACGCACACGCAGACCTCCCCATCACCGCAGACCTTGACCAAGCCCTTGACGCCGCGCTGCTGCGTGCGCCCATCGACGCCGCCATCGTCACCACCTCCAGTGACCTTGCGCGTTGCGCGCCAACCTTCCGCACCCTGCTCAAGCGCGGGCTCCCCGTCGTCAGCACCTGTGAAGAGCTCATCTTCCCCTGGCTCCGACACGCCGCCCTCGCCCAAGAGCTTGACGCACTCGCAAAGGCCCACGGCTCGCGCCTGCTCGGCACCGGCGTCAACCCCGGTGCCATGATGGACACCATCCCCGTCTTCATCACCGCCGTCTGTAACAAGGTCCACAGCGTCGAGGTCCACCGCATCCAAGACGCCACCACACGCCGACTCCCCTTCCAGAAAAAAATCGGCGCCACACTCTCGCCCGCCGCCTTCAACCAAGGCATCACCGACGGCTGGCTCCGCCACGTCGGCCTCGGCGAAAGCCTCCACTTCGTCGCCCACTACCTCGGCCTGCCCTTTGAACGCTGGCAAGAGTCCATCGAGCCCGTCCTCGCCAGCACGCCCACCG